>Ga0326597_10008181_pt1 | contig 14133 bp, 15 predicted proteins | sample RVTome_12_FD_203789 | JGI IMG/M metagenome (GOLD analysis project Ga0326597, IMG submission 203789) | Soil microbial communities from uranium-contaminated site in the Upper Colorado River Basin, Wyoming, United States - RVT100D185 | ecosystem: Environmental > Terrestrial > Soil > Contaminated >... | reverse complement strand
CAGCGCGAAGGCCAGGTGGTTGACGCCCGGCTCGTAGCCCACCATGCCCGGCACCCACCAGGCGGCGGCAAAACCAAAGCTGAAGGGCAGCAGCATGCCGGTCAGGGCCACCCACAGCGCCACCTTTCCCTGTCGCCAGACAGTGGAGAGATCGACTTCCATGCCGGCCACCAGCAGAAAAAGGACGATGGCTAGGGTAGTCAGTCCTTCAAAGGCCAGCGCCCCGCCACCGAACCGGGGAAAGAGAAAAGCCTGCCCTGTGGGGGTCAGGGCGCCGAAAAGGGTCGGTCCCCAAAGGATGCCGGCCATGATTTCGCCGATCACCGCCGGCAGGTTGAATCTCCGGGCCGTTTCGCCGAGCAGCCGGGCGGTGGCCAGCAGCAGGCCCAAGGCCAGGAACAGGGCGGTTATCTCGCTGTGGCTCAGGGTATCCATAGGCATCCTTTCCCTTCACCTTTTCCCACTGGTCAACCGATGGCCCGCAAAGCGGCAATACGCTCCTCAAGGGACGGATGGGTCATGAACAGCCGGCGAAGACCACCCCCTTTGGTACCCTGGATACCGAAGGCGGCCATCTGATCGGGCAGGGGAGCGGCTGTCGTTCGCTGCAGGGCCTGCAGTGCGGCAATCATCTTATCCCGACCGGCCAGGGCGGCGCTGCCGGCATCGGCTCGAAACTCCCTCTTGCGGCTGAACCACAGCACCACCAGGCTGGCGAGGATACCGAAGACCATCTGAGCCAAAAAAGACGTGATGTAGAATGCCGGGCCGTGGCCCCGTTCGGTCTTGAACACCACGCGATCCACCAGGTGGCCCACCACCCGCGACAGAAAGATGACGAAGGTGTTGACCACGCCCTGAATCAGGGCCAGGGTTATCATGTCGCCATTGGCTACATGGCTGACTTCGTGGGCGAGGACGGCTTCCGCCTCCGCCTCGGTCATCGCCTGCAGCAGGCCGGTACTGACCGCCACCAGGGCATGATTGCGGCGCATGCCGGTGGCAAAGGCATTGACATTGGGCGAGTTATAGACCGCCACGTCGGGCATGCCGATCCCGGCCAGCCCGGCCTGATGCCGGACGGCGTTGACCAGCCAGGCTTCGGCCTGATTGGCCGGACTGTCGATAACCCGGGCGCCGGTCAGGCGTTTGGCCGTCCACTTGGACAGGGCCAGCGACAGGAAAGACCCGCCAAACCCGAAAACGGCGGCGAAGATCAGCAGGTTGTAGAGGTCGAGACCAACCCCTTGCTCATCGAGAATGCGATCGATCCCCAGCAGGTTCAGCACCACGCCAAGCACCAGGATGATCGCCAGGTTGGTCATGAGAAACAGTAGAACTCGCTTCATGAAAACACCTCTGAATTGCGACATGTGTTGAGAAAGCATCATGAGATGGCTAAGCAAAAATTTCGTCCTACAAGGCTTGGTGTTTTTTCAGGGGCGAAGGCATACATCCGGTATGTCGAGGTCCTGAAAAAATGCCGTAACGCCGTAGGGCGGACTTTTTGCGACGCCATCAAGTATGAAAGATGACCGTTCGGTGTCAACGGTTTTTCGAATGAATCCAGAGGAGCGCTCTCTCTTTCCCGAGTTTTTGCAAAGGCATCAATTTTTTCAGATTCATTCAGCGGACGACGAACCCGTATTTCTTCAGGATACAGGTGGCCTCGGCGGTTTTGAGAAAATCGTAAAAAGCGACCGCTTCGGGCTTTTCGGCCCCCGTGAAAGTGAGGGCGATCGGGTAGGTGACCTCGTCGTACAGGGTCTGCGGAACCTCCAACAGAATAATGGCCTCCTTCGCCAGCAGGGCGTCGGTCTTGTAGACAAAAGCCCCGTCCGTTTCGCCCCGGTCGGCGTAGATCAGAGCCTGGCGCACGTCCTTGGCCATGATCAGTTTGTCCTTCACCTTTTCGTAAAGACCCGCCGCCTTGAGGGCCTGTTCGGTATATTGTCCCGCCGGCGAGCTTTTAGGACTGCTGATGGCGATACGCCGGAGTTTGGTGATATCCTCCAGGTTTTTTACAGGCAGGTCGGGCCGTCCGGCCAGAACCAGTGAATTGAAAGCGAAGGTCCGGACCTGGTCGGCGGGGATCAGTTTCTCTTCCACCAGATAGTCCATCCACCTGGGGTTGGCGGAAATGTAAATATCCGCCGGCGCCCCCTGCGAAATCTGCTTGGCAAGAGAACCCGCCGAACCGAAATTGGCCAGCACGGTAACGTTTCCCACCTTTTTTCCGTAGACGGTAACGAGTTCCTTGACCGCATCGGTCAGGCTCGCCGCCACCGAAAGGCGAACCTCGGCGGCGAAACCGGTCGAGGCAAGGACCAGAGACAGCAGCAGGGCCATCAGCAATGCGCGCATAAAGGGATTTCCTTTTCGATTAAATGGGGAAATTTTGAGTAAAACCAGACAGTTCGATGTCGGTGTGGCCGGTGTTATAGGCTCCTTGATATGGCCTCGATCATGTCACAGAGTGGCTTCCATGTCAAAAAATCCGACCTATTAGCCGGATTTCCTCCCCCACCCACTCTCCCTATGGCTCCAGCCCTTCTCCCCGCGGCAACAGTAGCGAGACTCCGCCGGCAGCGAGGACGAAGGCGGCCGAAATCCACAGACAGCCGGTCAGACCGGCAAGCTGAAAAACCACCCCCGACAGCAGGGTGCCGACCAGGCGCCCCATGGCATTGGCCATGTAGTAGAATCCGACGTTGAGGGCGACCTGGTCGCTCTCGGTGTAGGCCAGGATCAGGTAGGAGTGGACGGCCGAGTTGACGGCGAAGACGATGCCGAACAGGGCCAGCCCCGCCACCACCGTCAGCCAGGGGGAAAGTCCGGCCCCTACTCCCAGGGCGATCAGCACCGTCAGTCCCGCCAGGGCAAAGGCCCCGACGCTGGCCGTGCCCCCCTGCGGGGAACCGCCGGCCAGTCCGCGCTTCAGCAGGTTGGGTGCCAGGGCCTGCACGCCGCCGTAGCCGATTACCCACAGGGCGAGAAACCCGCCGACCTGGGGATGGCTCCAGTCCAGGCTGGCCGACAGAAAGACCGGCAGGCCGACCACGAACCAAATATCGCGCGAACCGAACAGGAACAGCCGCGCAGCCGAAAGCAGGTTGATCTCGCGGCTCTTGGAGAGGATGGCGCTGAATTTGGTTTTTTTCTTCGCCATGCCGATTTCTCGCGGCAGGGAGAAAAGAGTGGTCACCAGAACCAGTGCCAGCCCACCCGCCATCAGCAGCAAGGAATAGCGGAAGCCGACCGTGGTCAGCAACAGCCCGCCGAGAAAAAAGCCCACCCCCTTGAGCGCGTTCTTCGAGCCGGTGAGGATCGCCACCCACTTGAACAGCGCCCCTTGAGCGTCCTCCGGAATCAGCACCTTGATGGAGCTTTTCGAGCTCATCTTGGTCAGATCCTTGGCGATCCCCGACAGGGCCTGCGCCCCCATCACGTAGGCCACTGACAGAGCGACGGGCCACCCCGGATCGAGCAGGGCCAGGGCGGAAAGGGCCACCACCTGCAGGGCCAGCCCGGCAAACAGGGTGATCTTCAGCCCCATGTGCGAGCCGATCCAGCCGCCGACCAAGTTGGTGATCACGCCGAAGAATTCGTAAAAGAGAAAGAGGAAGGCAATCTGCACCGGCGTGTAGCCCAGTTCGTGGAAATGGAGCAGCACCAGCATGCGCAGGGCGCCGTCGGTAAGGGTGAAACCCCAGTAGGCCCCGGTCACCAGGGTGTAGTTTCGCAGCTCGCTCATAAAGTGTCCTGTACGGTGAATTCCATGTATTGGACGCGGATAAAATCTGATGCTTCGCATTCGCGGATCAACCAAAACCCAAAGGCTTTTTGGAAATTACTTAGCACAATCCACCGCACAGGACACCAGGCTCCCCGCCACCTTTTTGCAGAGTTCCATCATCCGGTGCACATAGCCCATCTCGTTGTCATACCAGACATAGATTTTGAGCTGGGTGCCGTCGACCACCATGGTGCTGGGCGCGTCGACGACGGCCGAGCGGGGATCGCTCTTGAAATCGATGGAAACCAGGGGGCGATACTCGATGCCGAGGATGTCCTTCAGATTGGTCTCGGCCGCCTCCCGGAACAGGTCGTTGACCTCCTCGGCGGTAACGGGCCGCTTCATCTCGAACACCGCGTCGGTGATCGATCCGGTGAGTAGCGGCACCCGCACCGCGTGGCCGTTGAGCTTGCCCTTGAGCTCCGGATAGATCAGGGTGATGGCCGTCGCCGAGCCGGTGGTGGTCGGGATCAGGGACATACCCGCGGCCCGCGCCCGCCGCAGGTCCTTGTGCGGCGCGTCGACGATCACCTGGGTGTTGGTCATGTCGTGCAGGGTGGTGATCACCCCGTGTTCGATGCCGATCTTTTCATGGAGCACCTTGACCACCGGCGCCAGGCAGTTGGTGGTGCAGGAGGCCGCCGTGAGCAGGTGATGCTCCCGGGGATCGTAGAGGTGATCGTTGACCCCCATGACGATGTTGAGGGCGCCCTGCTTGACCGGCGCGGCGACGATGACCTTCTTCACCCGCCGCTCGTAGTAGGGGGCCAGCGATTCAACGGTGCGGAACTTGCCCGAGGCTTCGATGACGATGTCGACGCCGAACTTGTCCCAGGGAACCTCTCCCGGGGTTTTGAACTCACTGAAGCCGACCCGTTTGCCCCCGATGACCACGGCGTCCGCCTCGGCGCGGATCTCGCGATTCCAGCGCCCATGAACCGAGTCGAATTCCAGCAGATGGGCGGCGCACTCCGCGCCCCCCTTGACCTCGTTGATGTGGACGATCTCGATCTCCGGCCAGTCCCAGGCCGCCCGCAGCGCCAGGCGCCCCATGCGGCCGAAGCCGTTGATACCGATACGAATGCTCATGACGTTCTCCTGTTTGAATGTAGCGCCAACTATTATTTAGGCCATCGACGATCAAAAAGCTCATTAAATCTCTAGCCGTAAACATATCCGATAAACCGGATATACACAACCCTGCAAGGCACTGCCTTCCGAAAAAATGCTTGCTATATCCGGAAAAGCGGATTAGATTTTCATCTATGAAAAACACCACAACCCTGTTCAAAGCCCTGGCCCACCAGACTCGACTCAACATCCTCAGCCTGCTGCTGGACGGCGAAGTCTGCGTCTGCCGGATCATGGCCATCCTGCGACTGCCTCAGTCAACGGCCTCGCGCCATCTGGCCATCCTGAAAAATGCCGGCCTGGTCAAGGACCGTCCCGACGGAACCTGGGTCCACTACTCCCTCGCTAAGGGCCAGAACCCCCTGGCCGACCGTTTGTTGGCGGCCCTGGCGGAACATCTGCCTCAAACCAGGGACGGTGCCGCAAATCGTCGGGCGTTGGGAGGCAACCAGGTTAAAAGAGGTTGCGGCTGATTTTTTTGCCCCCTAAATCCGAAATTTCGGATGCTTTTTACCCAGAAAGAGCCGATATGAACCCACCGGAAGAAAAAAAGACGCCACAGCAGATCATCCGCGAAGTGGTGAGGCTGTGCGCCGACTGCGACACTTGCCGCACCATGATGGAGCAGGACTGCGCTTTTTTCGTTGAACTTTACCGCCTCCAGGATCAGGAACAGGAAGAGGGGAAGCCCATCACCGAAGAGCAACTGCGCTACCTTACCGAACTCTGTACCCTTTGCGGGCTGTGCCCCTGCCCCCGGGTGCCCATGGACGTAATGGAGGCCAAGGCCCGCTATATCGAAAAGGAAGGCCTGCCCCTGGCGACCAGCCTGCTCAACGACGTGCCGCGCCTGGCCCGGTTGTGCGGCACCTTCCCCGCGCTGACCAAGGCGGTGCAGTCCAACCCCGTTCTGGGACCTTTGCTGAAAAAGGCGACCCGCATCCATCCCGACCGGCAGTTTCCCGATTTTCCCAAGGAAAGTTTTTTCCGGTGGGCGGAAAAAAAGGGGCTGAACCGGCGCCGGGAGGGGCAACATCGGGTTGCCTATTTCGCCGGCTGCACGGCCGGCTACCTGTTTCCCCAGATCGGGCGCAGTGTCACCGAGATCCTGGAGCATAACGGCGCGACGGTCTACGTACCCCCGCAGCAGTGTTGCGGCATGCCCTTCCTGGCTGAAGGGGACCGGGGCCGGACGCTGAAGCTGGCCCAGGCCAACATGGAGCAATTGCTGGAAGCGGCCCGCGCCGGGGACGATTTGATCTATTCTTGTCCCACCTGCGGATTTTTCCTGAAAAAACTCCTCAAGGAAAGGGCCTATTACTCCGAAACCTTCCAGCAGTCGGTAGGGGCCGGGAAGGGCGAATTGAAGGTGCCCGCCCCGGAAAAGGGCAAGAACCAGTTCTGGACGCTGAAAAAATCGATGTACCGGCAGATCCTGAAGGATGACGGCTATTTTTCCTCCATCGATCCTTTGGAGCGGGTCGCCATTGCCGATCATCTGTCCGATTTCGGCGGGTACCTGGCCCGACTCCACGACGAAGGACGTCTCGCCACCGACTTCGGGCCCCTGCCCGAGCGCATGGTCTATTTCGCGCCCTGCCATCTGCGCGAAAAGAAGATGGGACGCCCCTACCTCGATCTGCTGAAGCTGGTGCCGGAACTGGACATCGAGCCGGTGGGCGGCGATTACGACTGCTGCGGCATGGGCGGCGTGTTCGGCTTCAAGGAGCATTTCCACCAGAAATCCCTCGATCTGGGCGGGTCGGTGATGGACAAGATCCGCGACCGCGCCCCGCAGGCGATCGTCACCGACTGCATGAGCTGCAAGCTGCAGTTCAGTCACTGCCTGCCTTACCCGGTCTTCCATCCCGTCGAGGTCCTGGCCAGGGCCTATCGGTCAGGAGAAACTGGGAATATGACCAACAGCTTGTTATTGAATGAAAGGCCCTTGCAATGAACTGGAAAAAGGAATGGAAATACCTGGCCATCATCACAGGCGTCTTTCTGCTCTGCTACTACCTGCCGGTGGACTGGCTGAAAAACCTGGAGAGGTTGCAGAACGCCCTCTGGGAATCCCTCTATCTGGTCAAGTGGTACGCCCGCGAGCATGTGCTGCTCTGCCTGGTGCCGGCCTTCTTCATCGCCGGGGCGGTGGGGGTGTTCGTCAGTCAGGCCGCGGTCATGAAATATCTGGGCGCCCGGGCCAACAAGGTGCTGGCCTACGGCGTCGCCTCCGTCTCCGGATCGATCCTGGCGGTCTGCTCCTGCACCATTTTGCCCCTGTTCGCCGGCATCTATCGCATGGGAGCCGGCTTGGGCCCGGCCTGCGCCTTTCTCTATTCGGGGCCGGCCATCAACATCCTGGCCATCGTGCTGACCGCCCGGGTGCTCGGCCCGGAACTGGGCATTGCCCGCGCCGTCGGCGCCATTCTGTTCAGCATCATCATCGGCCTTTGCATGCATTTCTTTTTCCGCAAGGAAGAACTGGAAAAAGTCAATGCCCAGGCCATGCAGCCGGACCCGGAGGTAACGCGCCCCCTGTGGCAAAATGCCCTCTATTTCGCCTCCATGGTCGGCATCCTGGTCTTTGCCAACTGGGGTCGACCGGACAGTGAGGTCGGACTGTGGCATGCCATCTACGCCGCCAAGTGGCCGGTGACCGGCGGGTTCGCCCTCGCCCTGGGCCTGATAATGATCCGCTGGTTCCAGGTGAAATGGTGGAAAATCGCCTGGGTCGGACTGCCGGCGCTGCTGGCGGCCCTGCTGCTGCCCCAGGCGCCGCAGGTCGCTTTCGTGGTCGGGGTGATCGGCTTGTCTTTTGTTCTCAACACCGAGCAAGACGAGATGCAGGAATGGTTTGCTTCTTCCTGGGGTTTTGCCAAGCAGATCCTGCCCCTGCTGCTAATCGGCGTGGTCATCGCCGGGGTCCTGCTCGGACGGCCCGGGGCCGAAGGGCTGATTCCTTCCGAGTGGGTCGCCAGGTCGGTCGGCGGCAATTCCCTGGGCGCCAACCTGTTCGCCTCCGTCGCCGGCGCCTTCATGTATTTTGCCACACTCACCGAAGTACCGATTCTCGAGGGGCTGATCGGCGCAGGCATGGGCAAGGGACCGGCTTTAGCCTTGCTGCTGGCCGGCCCGGCCCTTAGCCTGCCCAACATGCTGGTCATCCGCAGCGTCATGGGCACCAAAAAAACAGTGGTGTTCGTCTTGCTGGTGATGACCATGGCAACCATCAGCGGTCTGATTTTCGGCGCGGTGTGGGGATAAATCCCAAGGGCACCCCGCCGCGCGCTTCGCCTTCAACCAAGCAACCAGGAAAGGAATCCCCGATGAAAAAAATCCAGATTCTGGGCACCGGCTGCCCCAAATGCAAGAATCTATATAACAACGCCAAAGAAGCCGCCGACGCCCTCGGCATCGATTACGAACTGATCAAGGTCGAGGATATCATGGAGATCGCCGCCTTCGGCGTGATGATGACCCCTGCTTTGGCCATCGACGGCGAGGTCAAACTGGTCGGCAAGGTACCGAGCCCTGAAGATCTGAAAATAATCCTGGGCTGATTCACCATGGCGCCGGGACGGGTCCGGCGCAACGACGATTCCATCACCAGCAAGGAGGAAACGACCATGCGCATGCTCGCCGAATTTTTCCCTGAATTCACCCAACTGCTCGACCAGATGGACGACCTCTACCAACAGAAACGCACCATCGACGAAAAAACCTACCAGTTCATCTGCTTCGCCGTATCGATCAAGGCCCGTTCCAAGCCCTGCGTGCTCAAGCATTTCAAGGGGGCGCTGGAGGCCGGGGCCACGGTGAAGGAACTTTCCTACATCTTCGCCCTGGTGATGCGCGAAGCTGCCGGTGCGGACGACTGCTGGACCCACGACGTGCTCGGCGACTGGAAAGAGATCGTGGCCGGCAACGTCAACTGCGGCTGCCCGGTATAATCGGCCCAAAGCCCCGGAGGCGGCCTTTCAGGCACCTCCTGGGCTTCGATTCGGGGACAATGGATCATCAACTCATTTCCACGGAGGAATGTTGTGCATCTGTCGAGAACAGGAAAATCCACAATTCTGGGCCTCGTACTACTTGCCGCTCTGGGACTGACCATCCATCCCGGTCCGGTAAAAGCCGCCCGGCCGGCATCTTCGGATACCCCGGAAATCTCGGACGCCCGACTCGAGAAAGCCCGAACGGTTGTCTATTATTTCCACGGCAACGTGCGGTGCTATTCCTGCAAAAAGATCGAGGCCTATACCAGAGAGGCGATCCAGTCCGGCTTTCCCGAGGAGTTGAAGAACGGCAGTCTGGTACTGAAAACGATCAACGTCGAAGAATCGGCCCATGAACATTTCGTCGAGGATTTTCAGCTTTACACCCGCTCGGTCGTTCTGGAACGGCGCCTGGACGACAAGCAGCAGCAGTGGAAAAATCTCGACCAGGTGTGGAGCCTCATCCGCAACAAGGCGGAATTCATCGATTACGTGCAGAAGGAAACGATCGCCATGATGAAGGGGGTTTGAGGGTGGAAGAGTTCATCCTGGCCGTCGCCTCGGCATTCTGGCTCGGGATATTGACCTCCATCAGCCCCTGCCCCCTGGCGACCAACATCGCCGCCATTTCCTTCGTCGGCCGGCGGGTGGACAGCCCCCGGCAGGTTTTTTCCGCGGGGCTGCTCTACACTACCGGTCGCAGTCTGGCCTACCTGGCCATTGGCAGCCTGCTGGTATCGAGCATGCTTTCCGCACCGCTGCTGGCTCATGCCCTGCAGAAATATATGAATCGCGCCCTGGGACCGGTGCTGATTCTGGTGGGCCTGGTGCTGTTGGGAGTCATCTCCTTCAGCCTGCCCGGGATCGGCATCGGCGACAAACTGCAACAAAAAGTGGAGTCCATGGGTGTCTGGGGTGCCGGGCTGCTCGGCATCCTGTTTGCCCTGTCCTTCTGCCCGACCTCGGCGGCGCTGTTTTTCGGCAGTCTGCTACCCCTGGCTCTTCATCAGCAGTCGGGTTTGATGCTGCCCGGAATCTACGGTATCGCCACCGGCCTGCCCGTGCTGCTCTTCGCCGTGCTGATTGCCCTCGGCGCCAACAGGGTCGCCCAGGCGTTCAACCGCATTCGGGCCTTCGAGCGCTGGGCCCGGCGGATCACCGGGGCGCTGTTCGTGGTGATCGGGGCATATTATTGTCTGGCTGCCTTTTGGGGGTTTTCGTTCTGATTAAGCAGAACGAAGCATTTGTGCTATAAATTCGGTGTGTATCGTTTGAATGGGTCTCAATCCCAGGTAGATGGTTCACCGTGCGAAAATCCCATTTTAAAGGAGAACATCCATGACCCAAAAAATCCCCGAAGGATTTCGCAGTGTTACGCCGATGCTCGTGTTGAAGGACGCCCGCAAGGCCGTGGATTTCTACAAACGTGCCTTCGGCGCCCAGGAACTGATGGTCATGCCGGGTCCCGACGGCAAGGGGGTCATGCACGCAGAGATCCGGGTCGGCGATTCGATCATCATGATGGGGGAGGAATGTCCCGGGGCTCCCTGCAAAAGCGCCGAAACCATGGGTGGTTCGCCGGTCAGCTTTTACATCTACGTGGAGAACGTCGACGGGGCCTTCAAGGTCGCGGTCGGCGCCGGGGCAGAGGTCGAGATGCCTGTTCAGGAGATGTTCTGGGGGGATCGCATGGGTTCCGTGCGTGATCCCTTCGGTTACAGCTGGAGCCTGGCCACCCATACCAGGGACCTGACGCCGGAGGAGATCAGCAAGGGAGCGCAGGAGGCTTTCGCGCAGATGGGACAGAAATAGGGCGGGGCCATCGGCCCCTTCGTCAGTCCTGCCAATGTTCCGGAAAATCAAACGAGAGCTGCCGGTGGTGTTTGATGGCCAGCAGGTAGAGATCATCGTCCCGTCGAGCATAAAGTATCAGGTAGTCGCCGCGCACCAGTTCGCGCAGGGCAGTCCCGGGGCCGAGGCGCTCCCGCAGTGTCCCGGTCAGCATGGCAGCTTCCCGGGTGGAGGGATGCCGGCGGAAGAAGTCGGTCCCAAGATCGGGGAACTGTTCGAGAGCGGGGACGACCTGGCCGAAGAGATCATCGAGCAGAGGCGCAAAGGCGGCCGCCGCATCGACCTCGCGAAGAAAGGCCTCGATGTCATCCAGGTTGCGGGCGAAGTGGCGGGTGACGCGGATGGTGGCCCGCCTCATTCGTCGCGGCCGTAGCGGGACTTGAGTTCGGCCACCGACAACAACTCGCCCGCCTCGACGTCATCCCAGCCGCGTGCGGCCTCCTCCAGAAGGGAGAGGTGGATATTTTCCCGCTCCAGGCGGTGGTAGTAGTCGAGACGGCGCGCATCGATCAGGGCCACGTAGGCCTTGCCGTTACGTGTGATGATCTTCTCCCGCCCCTGGCAGACTTCTTCGGCAAGCTCCGTCAACCTCGCCCGCATCTCCTTGAGCGGGACGATGTCCTTGCTGGTGATCGACATGTTGGCTCCTTTGTCGAAAGTTACATCCATACGTTAACCGATTCGTGCAACTTCGGCAAGCGTCAACTCCCGGCACAAATTCCCCCGCATTTACCGAACTTTTCTTTCGTTTGTCTGGCAATCATCGGCAGAGGGTTGTTCCGGGGTCGTGAAATTGTTCGAAGGTGCGCCCAATGCTCTCCGTTGGAAAATTGGCTGTATACTTGATGGCATCGATTCAGGAGCAGCCCCGGAGAAAACATCGATGATGAACGAGCGAGCATGGCCCCTCCCTGGCAGGTTCTTCACCGATTTCGGCAACTGGTTGCCACTCATGATGCTTTTTGCCGGCCTGCTTACGGGCGGTTGCGCGGCGGTCAAGGGACCTCCAGGGGACGAGGGCCAGAAGGCGGAACCACCCCCCGAGGTCCTGTATTTCCCCGCACCCGGCGGCGCAACGGTTATCGAACCGACGATCATCGAACCGACGGTGGTCAGTTATCCTGAATACCGGGATCCCCTGATCTGGATGAACCGGGGCATCTTCGTCTTCAACGACGTTACCTATCGCTTCCTGCTCATTCCTCTCGGCAAAGGCTACACGAAGGTCGTCCCCGTTCCCGTCCGGAACAGCGTCGGCAACTTCTTCGACAATATCAAGATGCCGGTGAACGCGGTGAATCACCTGTTGCAACTCGAGCCCGTACCGCTGGGCAAGGACCTGCTCCGCTTCGTAATCAATTCGACGGTCGGCCTGGCGGGGCTTTTCGATCCGGCCGCTGCATGGTGGGATATCGAGGCGGACCCAACCGGTTTCGATGACACCCTGGCCAAGTACGGCGCCGGCTACGGTTTCTACCTGGTGCTGCCCATCCTGGGCCCTTCCGATCTGCGCAACACCACCTCCCTGGTGGCCGATCACTTCCTGAATCCGATCATTTACCTGCTGGAAAATCCCGAACGGTCGGGCGTCCAGGGATTCGATGCCTTCCAGGATTACGCGCCCGGGGCCGAGAGTTACGAGACCCTGCGCGAAAAAAGCGAGGATCCCTACATTTTTTTCCGCAACCTCTATCTGCAGGGGGTTCAACGGGATGTCGATTACTGAAAAACCGGCCCACGCCGTGCTCGAAACCATCCTCCGGCATCCCCGGATGGTGCTGATCATCTTTCTGCTGGGCACCGGCTTGCTGGGCTGGCAGGCCCGGCACTTTGAGATCGATGCCTCGGCCGACACCCTGTTGCTGCGGGATGACCCCAACTACCTCCAGACCCAGATCGTGAACCGCCGGTTCTCGCCCCAGGAGTTTTTGCTGGTCGCCTACAAGCCTGTAAACCGGCCGCTGTTTTCCGAACAGACATACCAGGATCTCCGGACCCTGAGCGACAAGCTACGCCGGCTCAAACGGGTGGAATCGGTGCGGTCGATTCTCAATGTGCCCCTGTTTTCCCGGATCGAGGGCGATATTTCCTCGATGAAGGATCTTTCCAAGTTGACGCTGGAGCATCAGAATTTTACCAGCGCGCAGCTCAGGGCGGAATTTCGCGGTCACCCCCTTTACGAAGATCTGCTGGTCAACCGGGAGCAGACCGCCACGGCGCTGCAGGTGCTGTTCCGGCGGGACGAAAAGCTGACCGGGCTCAGGGATCGCATCGTCGCCCTGCAGGGCAAGTTGCTGCAGGGTGAGCTGTCTCCCGAGGAGGAGCAGACGCTGGCGCGGCTTAAAGAGCAGGTCGAGCCCTTGGAGAAAAACCTCGATAAAGTCCGCACGGCCGAGATCGAGACGATCCGTGGCATCCTCGCCGAATACGAGGGGCATGCGGAAATCCATGCCGGCGGGGTTCATGTCCTCGGTTATCAACTGATCCGGATTATCAAGAACGACCTCCTGGTATTTGGCGGCGCCATCGCCGTGGCGATCTGCCTGATCCTGCTGCTGCTCTTCAGAAAGGTGCGGTGGGTCGTCATCCCGATCCTCTGTTGCGGCTGCAGCACCCTGGCCACCATGGGCCTGTTCGGCCTGCTGGGTTTCAAAACCACGGTGATTTCCTCCAACTTCATCGTGCTGCAACTGATTCTGACCCTGGCCATCGTCATTCACCTGATCGTCCAGTATCGGGAATATATTGCCGCTCATCCCGATTGGGAGCAGGCGGAGCTGGTCAAACAAACCCTGTTCCGCAAGGCGGGCCCCTGCTTCTTTGCCGGGATCACCACCTCGGTCGGGTTTGCTTCGCTGCTGTTCAGCAACATCCAGCCGGTCATCACCTTCGGCTGGATGATGATCATCGCGATGTTTTTCTCCATCGTGGTCAGCCTGGTGCTGTTTCCGGCCGCGATGGTGCTGCTCGGCAAGGAGCCGGAAGCGAAGGCCTGGCCTGTTTCACGCCGATTCCTGGACTTATTCTCCGGCTTGACCCTGAAACACCCCCTGCTGATTGTGGCGGTCGGGGCGGGCACGCTGGCCGCCAGCGTGGGCGGGCTATTGCTGCTGAACGTCGAGAACAGCTTCATCAACTATTTTCGGCAAACAACCCAGGTGCATCGGGAACTCTCCTTCATCGACCAGCAGTTCGGCGGCACCACCCCCCTCGATATCGTCTACACCATCCCGGGCACCGAACGGAAGCAAGACCTGGTCATGACGGCCGCTACCGTTCAGCGGATGCAGCTCATTCAGCATGCGCTCAAGCAGCGCGAGGCAGTGGGGCAGACCCTTTCGGTGGTCAACTACACCG
>Ga0326597_10008180_pt1 | contig 14134 bp, 13 predicted proteins | sample RVTome_12_FD_203789 | JGI IMG/M metagenome (GOLD analysis project Ga0326597, IMG submission 203789) | Soil microbial communities from uranium-contaminated site in the Upper Colorado River Basin, Wyoming, United States - RVT100D185 | ecosystem: Environmental > Terrestrial > Soil > Contaminated >... | reverse complement strand
GAGCTTCGCGAGGTGGCGGGCGTGTACCTGCCCACCCGCCGTGTCTGCAGCGGTCCAGCCCGCATCTCCGGCCCGCTACAGGCCATGACGGTTAGCTCCGAGGAGAACGGCACGCTGGCCTTTCGTTCGCTGACGCTCCCGCCGTTCCGCCTCGAGCCGGGCGAGCGATGGCGCTCGACGGCGATGCGCCGATGTTGGCGTTCGAGGAGGCACGCCCAATCGAACGGTCTGCAGCGAACTTCGCGACGTTCGTGGTGAGCGTGCCAGTGCTGTTGAGCGTGGTAGCGACGGCGCCGCTGACGGCGCTGATCCAGCGCCACTTGGGGGACCGCCCACCGGCCGCTGCGCGGGTCGGCAGGTTGGTACTGCTGCTGAGCTCGCGCTGCTGTTGGAGCACGTCGTCGGCGTTGTTGCGGTGGTGGTGAACTTCAACGCGCTCCTTTTCGGCGCGCCTGCACACCTTGGCTTCCTCAGCGTCGCAATGCCGGTCGCGGGCCTGCTGACCTTGATCGCCGCCGGGTTCGCTGCGATCGGTTGGCGCCGGGCGCTTGTGGAGCCTGGCGGGGCGGGTGCACTACACGCTGGGCGTGCTGGCCGCCGCGCTGCTTCTGGCGCAGATGGCGCGTACTTGGGGAGTCGTGACGTTGCCGTTCGCTTGAGGCTGACGGCTTCGCAGCGACGCTGGGATAAGGCTTTCTACCTGGCCATCTTCAGCGCGACGCGCCGGCCGGTGGCGGTGTCGGCCACGCCACCCTCGCCGGTCTCGCGCAGCTCGGCCGGCAGCATCCGCCCCACCGACGCCATCGCCCCGACCACCTCGTCGGCGGGGATGAACGACTCGAGCCCAGCCAGCGCCAGTTGCGCCGCCGCGACGGCGTGCACGGCGTAGAAGGCGTTCCTGGAGACGCACGGAACCTCCACGTAGCCGCCGACCGGGTCGCATACCAGCCCGATTGTGTTCATCAGCGCCAACGCGCCGGCGTGCACCGACGCTTTCGCGTCGCCGCCCAACAGCTCGGTCACCGCTGCGGCCGCCATCGCGGCGGAGGGACCGATCTCGGCGCCGCAGCCGCCCGACGCGCCGGAGATGAACATGGTTTTCGAGATCACCTCGCCTACGCCCGCTGCGGTTACCAGTGGCAAGATCAGTTTCTCGTCATCGATGTGCAGATGGTCGGCCACGCCCAGCAGCGCGCCGGGGAGGGTACCGGCGCTACCGGCGGTCGGGGCGGCGACGATGCGGCCCATGCGGGCGTTCTCCTCGTTGACGGCCATGGCGTACGCCTGCACCCGCTTAAGCAGCGGCGCTCCGAGCCGGTCCTCGGCCTGGTCCAGGCCTTTGGCGTTCCAACCGACCATGCCGGTGCGGCTGTGAGCGTCGCTTTGCAGGCCGCGCTGGACCGACTCGCGCATGGCGGTGAGGCGGGTCCGCATGGTGGCGAGCAGTCGTGCCCGCTCGGTCTCGTCGGACGGGTGGCCGAACTCGTCGCGGAGGAACGCTTCCGAGGCGGGACCGGGTACCAGTGCGAGCTCGGCGAAGGTCACGACGGCACCCCTTCACCGGAGAGCACCTCGGGCATCATCCGCACCCAGGTGACGTACGGGAGGTACGTAAGGTAATCGAGCGCAATTTGCGAAAGGCGCTTGTCCATCTCGACCGACATCATCGCCTCGCCGCCGCGCCGGCGGCGGGCGGAGTGGAGGGTGGCGATGTTGCTCTCGTCGTCGGCGATGACGCGTGCGACCCGGGCGATCACGCCGGGGTGGTCATCGTGCCGGACCAGCAGGGTGTGCGACCCGCCGGAGAAGTCGATGCCGAACCCGTCGACCTCGAAGACACGGACCATGCCGCCGCCGACGCTTGAGCCGGTGAGGGAAATGCGTTCTGGCGGCTCGCCGGCGACGTCAGTTGCGCCGCCGCTGCTGACGATGCGGACGGTGTTGGGGTGCACGTCGCCCAGATCGGCGCTTTCGAACGTCACGTCCAGCCCGGCACGTCTTGCTAGTTCGGGCGCGTCCTGGAGGCGGGGGTCGTCGGGCCGCAGGTCGAGCATTCCAGCTATCAGCGCCAGCTCAGTACCGTGACCGTGGGCGGTCTTGGCGAACGAGCCGTGCAGGGTGAAGGTCACGTTGTCAGGTGGGGTGAGACGGAGGTGCCGGGCGAGCAGCGCCAGGCGGCAGGCGCCGGCGGTGTGCGACGACGATGGCCCGATCATGACCGGTCCGATGACGTCGAGAAGTCCCATGGAGCGAGGCTAGCGCGTCCAGGTTCGCTTAGAGGCGCTGCGGCCGACGCTGCAGCACAGCCAAACGCGCAGCGGGGCGGCCGTCTCCGGGCGCCCCGCGATCGTTCCTGAGTTGGAGGCGGCGTCAGCTCTTGACTTTCTCCTTGAGGCTCTTGCCGGGCTTGAAGGCCGGGTACTTGCTGGACGGAATCTTGATCTTCTGCGTCGTGCCGGGCTTTACGCCCGTGCGTGACTTACGCTGGCGCACTTCGAAGGTGCCGAAACCGGTCAGTTGAACCTTCTGATTGTGGTCGAGGCTGTCGCTGATCTTCTCCAGCATGACGTCCATGACGTCTTTGACGTCCTTCTTCTTCATGCCGGTTTCGTCGGCGACGATACCCACCAGGTCCGCTTTCGATACAGTCTTGCTCTTCGCCATGCTGTGCGCCTCCTCTTGGGTTGTTGACTTGAGGCACCGTAGCACGCGAAAACGCAGCAAGCAAGTGCACGACGGCAGAAACCCGCGTTGTCCGAGCGCGCGGGCGTGCCAGAGGCGGGCGCGGCGCAGGCCCGCGTCAGCTACCAGGCGGGGGTGGCGCTGACGCTCCTTGGTCGCGGTCGGGCGCCGGTAAGCGCGTGTGGGACGGCAATAGTTCGTTGATCCGCTGCATCGTCATGGTGGTGGCGGCGCGAATCGCTTCGCGGCCACGGCCGGGCACCCCGAACGGCTCGCCGAAACGCACTCGATAGCCTCGTCCCTCGCGCCAGATCGCGGCGGGTTGTAGCGGCACGCCGGCCCGCCAAGCCAGGTAGGCGGCGCCGTCAAGCGCGGCGGCGTCCCCTTCGTTTCGGGTGCCTTGAATGAACACGCCGATGGCGCGGTCGTGCCGAAGGCGCCGCAATGCCTCCTTGACCGCCGAGACGTCGCTGCCCTGCCGATCTACGGGAAACGCGTGCAGGCCACGCATCAGCAGTGCCGCCCAGCGGTTCTCGAACAGTTCCTTCTTCGCCATGAACGAGATTTCGCGCGGGACGGTTACGCCTATCACCGGCGGGTCCAGGGAGCCGATGTGGTTCACCGCCAGCACCAGCCCACCCTCGCGCGGCACCCGCTCGTGGTCCAGGCGGCGCAGTCCGAAGAGGACCTTGGCGTAGACCATGAACACCCAGCGCGCGAACCAGTAGAACCAGGGAAGCTGAATCCAGCGCATCACCGCTTCGTACACGCCCGACATTCTAGCCGCGTCGCGCTGGACGCTCGCCGTTCGAGATTTCGGCAGCCACGAGGGCTCCGACCAGCACCAGCATCAGCGCCAGGTACAACCACAGCAGCAGCACGACCAACGAGGCGACCACGCCGTAGACCAGGTTGAAGCGTGCCTCGTCGAACGCCAACGGGAGCACGATGCGCATCGCCTGCAGTCCGGCCACGCTGACCACCGCGCCGAGGATAGAGCCGAGCCAGCCGGAGCGGCCGCGCGGCAGGTAGCGGAATGTCGCGGCGAAGGCGGTGACTCCTAGCAGCAGTCGCAGCGGTCCCGGGTCGGCCAGCCACGAGGGTGCCTGGGGCAGCGCGAGGCCGAACGGTTCGAGGCCGGAAGTCACGCCGCGCGCAGTGCTCCACAGCCAGTTGGTCAGCGAGGCGCCCAGCAACTCGACCGCGATCACCAGTGCGACCGCGGCGATCAACACCAGCGCGACGGCGCGGGTGCGCAGGAAACCGCGCGTGTCGGGAACCTCGAAGATCTGTTCCAGTGCACGTTGCAGCGAGGCGAAAAAGCCGCTGGACGCCCACATCAGCACGATCAGCGACAGGCCGACGCGTAGCAGAGTGCCTTGCGAGAGTTGAGACAGGACCACGTCGAAGCTGCGTTCGATCAGCGCCAAACCGTCGAACCCTTCGGGAAGCACCGGCTCGAGAATCTCGGCCAGCGCCTGCCGGTACCGCTCGGCCAGTTCGGGCCGGGCCTGCAGCGCCGAGCCGAGCCAGCCGCCGAGCAGTAGCAGCAACGGCCCGAGGGAGAAGGCGGCGTAGTAAGCCAGCGCGGCGGCGAGGGTAGAGACCTTGGCACGACGGTAGCGCGCTACTAAGCGGCGGATCCAAACCAGCGTGGCGCGCCACGCTGTGCCCACCCCTGTGTGCCAATCGGCCTGCTCACGTTCGGGCGGTCCGGCGTCGTTCACGGCCGGGTCACGCCAGTTGCGGGCGCCGCCGCTCGAGCAGGATCGCCGTCAGAATTCCGGCGACGGCGACCAGGGCGTGCAGCGCGACCCAGGTCGCGGAGTTGGGTTCCCACGGTAGCTCGACGCGGAACAGTTCACGGCGCGAAATCGCCATGGTTACGACCTGTGGCGCGATCAGCAACAGTGGCGAGAGAACCAGCGCGGGCCAACGCCAGGCGTATTCGAGTCCCAGCATGGCCAGCAGATTTCCGCTCAGCACGACCGGCAGCATCACCAGCCAGGCTTCGTCGCCGCCCAGCAGTCCGATGGGTGGGACCAGCAGGGCGGTGACGTACGCCCACGGCATGCCGCCCATCGCGAAGGCGAGGTAGGCGGCTGCGATGATGCCGACGCTGCGGAGGGCGAGGGGGACGGGCGCTACCGCCGCGACGGCTGCGACTAGCAGCAGGAACACCCCGATGATGGTCGCTTGGGGTGCGGGAGCTGTGCGGATCACGGCTGCATCCTAGCCTGCGCGGCGCATGAGGACATCATGAGGGCCAGTGGACCGCGCGGCTCAGGCGACTTCCGCGGCGGCACGATCCAGCTCGGGCCGAATGCCTGGCGTAGTGCGTAAGAACGCGCCGGTGGCGGAACGCTGGTGGGCGGCGACCTGTTCGGGCGTGCCTCTGGCGACGACGTACCCACCGCGCGCACCCCCGTCGGGTCCCAAGTCGACGATCCAGTCGGCGGTCTTCACCACGTCGAGGTTGTGCTCGATCACCAGCAGGGTGTTACCGCCGTCGACCAAGCGGTGGAGCACCCCGAGCAGCTTGGCGACGTCGTCGAAGTGCAGGCCGGTGGTGGGTTCGTCGAGGATGTAGAGCGTCTTGCCGGTCGAGCGCTTGCCCAGCTCAGAGGCCAGCTTTACGCGTTGCGCCTCGCCACCGGAGAGGGTGGGGCTGGGTTGACCGATCTTGACGTAATCCAGGCCGACGTCCTTCATCAGTTGCAGCTTGCGGGCGATGGCGGGGATGTTCTCGAAGAAGTGCAGGCCCTCCTCGACAGTCATGTCGAGCACGTCGCTTATCGACTTGCCGCGGATCTTCACTTCGAGCGTCTCGCGGTTGTAGCGGGCTCCCTTGCACACTTCGCAGGGGACGTACACGTCGGGCAGGAAGTACATCTCGACCTTGACGGTGCCGTCCCCTTTGCACGCTTCGCAGCGGCCGCCCTTGACGTTGAAACTGAAACGGCCAGGCTTGTAGCCACGCTTGCGCGCGTCGGGCGCACGGGTGTACAGGTCGCGAATCTCGGTGAATATGCCGGTGTAGGTGGCGGGGTTGCTGCGCGGCGTGCGGCCGATCGGGCTCTGGTCGATCTCGATCACCTTGTCGATCTGGTCGGTGCCGAGGATCTTGTCGTGCGCGCCGGGGTTCGCTTTGGCGCGGTAGAGCTGCTTGGCGAGCGAAGTGTGCAGAATCTCGTGCACCAGCGTGCTCTTGCCCGAGCCTGAGGCGCCGGTGACGCAGGTGAGGGTGCCGAGCGGGATGTCGACGTCGATGTTCTTGAGGTTGTGCTCGCGCGCGTTCTTGATGGTGAGTTTCTTGCCGCTGCCTTCACGCCGGCGGGTGGGCACGTCGATGGTCTTGTCGCCGCGCAGGTAGGCGGCGGTGAGGCTGTTGCGGTCGGCGATCAGGTCTTCGAAAGTGGCGCTGGCGACCACCTCGCCGCCGTGCACCCCGGCGCCGGGGCCGAGGTCGACGATCCAGTCGGCGGCGCGCATGGTGTCCTCGTCGTGCTCGACCACGATCAGGGTGTTGCCGAGGTCACGCAGCCGCATCAGCGTGCCGAGCAGCCGTTCGTTGTCCCGCGGGTGCAGCCCGATCGACGGCTCGTCGAGGACGTACAGCACGCCGGTCAGACCGCTGCCGACCTGGGTGGCGAGGCGGATGCGTTGCGCCTCGCCTCCCGAGAGGGTGTTGGCGCTGCGGTCGAGACTCAAATAGTCGAGCCCGACGTCCTCGAGGAACCCGAGCCGGTTGGCGACCTCGCGCATGATCGGTTTGGCGATTTCTCCGGCCGCGCCAGGCAGGTCCATCGAGCGGAAGAAGGTCGCGGCCTCCAGCACCGTCATCGAGCTGAGCTCGGCGATGTTGCTGCCGGCGACGGTGACGGCGAGCACTTCGGGCTTGTAGCGGGTGCCGTGACAGTGTCCGCAGGCGACCAGGCTCATGTACATTTCGAGCCGTTCGCGCGCGCTTTCGCTGCCGGCCTCCTTGAGTCGCCGTTCGAGGTTGGGGATCACCCCTTCGAACTCGGCTTGGAAGCGCATCGTTTCCTTACTGCCGCGCCGGTAGACAACTTCGATCGGTTCCGTGCTGCCGTAGAGGATGGTGGCGTGCGCACTGTCGGGCAGGTCGCGCCAGGGCACGTCGATGTCGAACCCCATGTGTTCGGCGAGGGCTTTGAGGCGGTCCCAGTAGAACACCTTGCCGCCGCCGTCCCGCCCGCCGGTCCACGGCACGATCGCGCCGCGCGCCAGCGTCTTCGACTCGTCCGGCACGATCCGTTCCGGATCGAACTGTTGCAGGAAGCCGAGGCCGCTGCAGTGCGAGCAGGCGCCGTACGGGCTGTTGAAGCTGAACACGCGAGGTTCGAGCTCCTCAAGGAAGGTGCCGTGTTCGGGGCAGGCGAACCGTTCGCTGTACAGCTCGTCGACATCGTCGTCGGGAAGGAACACCCGCATCAGACCGTCGCCGCGCGCGAGGGCCAACTCGCTGGATTCCGCCAGCCGTGCCCGGTCGTCCTCTTGGATACGGACGCGGTCGACGACCACGTCGATGTCGTGCTTCTCGTAGCGCTCCAGGTCGGCGGCGATCGCTTCGTCGAGCGTCATGACGGTGCCGTCGACCCGCACCCGGGCGTAGCCTTCCTTCTTGAGGTCTTGCAGCAGTTTGCGGTACTCGCCTTTACGGCCGCGTACGACCGGGGCGAGCAGCATGGCGCGGGAGTCCGCGTACCGTTCGAGCAGCCGGTCGACGATCTCGCTGGCGCTCTGGCGGGCGATTTCGCGGCCGCACACCGGGCAGTGGGGGGTGCCCGCGCGTGCGAACAGCAACCGTAGGTAGTCGTGGATCTCGGTAACGGTTCCGACGGTGCTGCGGGGGTTGTGGCTGGTGGTCTTCTGGTCGATGCTGATGGCGGGGCTGAGGCCCTCGATCGCGTCGACGTCGGGTTTGTCCATAACGCCGAGGAACTGCCGGGCGTAGGCGGAGAGGCTTTCGACGTAGCGTCGTTGACCTTCGGCGTAGATGGTGTCGAACGCAAGCGTGCTCTTGCCGCTGCCGCTGACGCCGGTGAACACGATGAAGGCGTTGCGCGGCAGGGTGAGGTTCACGCTCTTGAGGTTGTGCTCGCGGGCACCACGGATGGTGAGGTCCTGCAAGGGGTCGCCTCCTTCAGCGCGGAATCCGGTCGCGCGGCTATGGCTTGCTTGTGCGCGCGATTTAGCGTCGTGGACGCGTGGACGGTGAGTGGCCGCCCACCCGCGCGCGAACGGGCCAGTGTACCAGAGCATCGCAGTATGGCTGTGTGGTGGGTGTTTCGGGCGTGGGCTCGCGTGGGTGCGCTTGCAGCGCTTGCGGCGCGGGTGTCGCGATTTGCTAGACTTCCGAGCGACTCGTCTCCGCCCCGCCCCGCGCGTTTCGCCGGGTGTCGTGGCGCGCTCTGGGAGGACGCATGCCTCGCATCGATCGCAACATGGCTGGCTTGGGACTTTTCTTCGCGGTGGCCGGTGGTGGCGCCGTGCTGTTCTTCTGGATCATGGCGGCGCTCAACCTGCACCGCGGTTACGGGTTGATCGCCGAAATGAAGCTCTCCGGCGCCTGGGAGGCGTTGTTCTGGGCCTACCCGTTCGTGCTGGTCGCCGCTGCGGTGGCGGGTGTGATCGCCTTCCTCGCCAACGCCAACGAGATCGCTGTGGCCGTTTCAGGCCTGCCCCTCGCGGCGGTAGTGCTGTACTACTTCGCGTTGGTCATCATTTACTGAGTTTCGCTGACGGAGTTCCATGTTCCGGCGTCCGCTCAGGGTGCGCGTGCGGACTCCCTGTCACAGGTCTACGACGCCAACGTACGGTGTGTGCCTAGCAGCGGCGGCCAGGCCGGCAATCGCGCTGTTGGTCGTGCGCCCGTGCGTGGCTCTCGCGAACACGTCAGCCAGGCTCGAGATGCGCACCATTCGGTACGGCGCGTAGCGCACGTCGGTCCCGAGGCCGAGGCGAACCATCGTGCCGAGGTAGCGCGCGGCGGTGCGGCGCTGCGCCACGCCTTCACCTACCAACCTGGTAATGGCCAAGTAGGGCGTGCGAGCCGCCAGTTTGGCGAGGCGGTCCGGATCGACACGCCGGCGACCCAGCTCGGCGCGCCCGTCGCGACTGTGAAGCCGGTCCCGAACCGCGCGGTAGGCGTCGCGGTGCCGCTCCAGTAGGTGCGATGTCCGGCTTGCAGCGTCGTGAACGGCACCTGCGTAGGCGACCAGCCACGGCTCGACCGTGTGGGGCGCGTCGAGCGCGCTGCACATGAGCTGGCGGTGCGCCGGCAGGCGCTCGATGAGGATCGCGCCGAGGCCGATGCGGGCGGCCGACACGCCGGGTAGCGTCCGCAACGCCAGGTCTCCCGCGAGGTGCGCCGCGGCGACGTTGGCGTAGGTGTAGGGGTGCAGGTCTAGGATCCGTGCGTACAGATAGGCGGCCGTGACGATCGGGTCTCTACCCGGGGCGGCCGCCCAGCGGGCCAGTTCGTCGAGGCGGTCTTGCAAGCGGTCGCGAACGATCCTTCGGGTTGGTCCGAGCCAGCGGTGCTCGCGATGCGGGCCGTGCTGGTGAGGCCCGCGCAATCGGACGCGACGCCAGAACGACTTGCCGAGGAGCTCTGGCAGGTCGGTCAGGTCGGGGGCGGCGCTGGGTCTGTACGATGCGCCGGGTCCCGCCGGAGCTACCTCGCGCGCGTAGACGCGAAGGTACGATTCTGCCTTCCGCTCGACCGTCTGCAACTCCTCCGGGTCGACCCCGCGGCCACCGAGCCCGAGCGCGATCTGTCCGAGCAGCGTTTCCGTGTCGAGCGGCATGTTCACCAGCCGGTACGACTCCGCCGCGTCGAGCAGTCCGAACGTCGCGCCGAACGCGGCACCGACCGGGCTGATCGCCTGCATGCTGAGCAGTCCACCGATCGCCTCGCGAGCCTGCGATAGCGCCTCTTCGACCTCGCGACAAGCGGACGGCCGCCGCTCCGGCCAGCGACCGAACGCCGCGTCCCTCTCGGGACCTGACTGTGCCTGCGCGGTGGGTTCCGTGAACGTCATCCCCCGCACCTTGCGGCATGCCCGGGGTTGCGGGTGCGGACGTCGGGGCTTGGCGCCGAGGGCTTCTCAGTCAAGGCCGATGCAGAGCGGGCGATCGCCACGGTGCGGGCACGGGTAATTGTTTTTCGCCACCTTCACGCCCATGGGCAACAGCGACCCGGGAATACCCTCCAGAAATGGGGGGTTTGCGTGCTGGACAGGGTTCGTGGGGTCCGGATCGGGCGGCATGGGTACTAAAGGCCTGCTGTTGCCCATAGGCGTCAAGGGAGTGGTATTGGAAGTACCCGTGCCTGTTGCCCGGGGTTGGGTGCGGCGGTGACCGGCTCAGCTGCCCTGCTGGAGGGCGTCGCGGACGGTTGGGGGGAGCTTGACCAGAATGCCGCCGTGCTGCGCGACGTGCGCATCGAGCGTCGGCAGGATCGCGTGAGGGAAAACGTTGCGAGCGACCTCGACACCTGCGACCTGGACAGTAGCGGGATCGGCAGCGAGGTCGAGCACGGCCGGCCGGCGCAGTAGCGTTCCGAGCAGCTTGCCGGCGTCCCAGGAGGTCCAGACGGGTGGCGCGTCGGGACCGCAGTAGGTTCGCATCAGACCCTGGCCCTGCCGCGCCAAGTTCACGTCCGACAGGTCCATCGTCACCGAGGCATGCTTGATCAACGTCAGTGCGGCAGTCGGGCCGATCTTGTGAAACAGCCGGTCCAACGGCGACGCGATCACGCTGAAACGGGCGCGACCGTCCAGCTCGCCCGTCCTAGTCTGGGCGAAAAGCCCCAAACGCGCGAATAGGAGCGCCTCGAGGCGTGGCTCCGCCTCGGAGGCCGACGCGCGTACGAGAACGGTCATCTCGACGTTCGTGCCGACGAACTGGACCGCGCGAATCTCGATCTGGGACGGGGAAAGCGGCTCGACCTCTGGCATGTTCAGCATGGTATCGGCAGGGGCGCGGCGTACACGTGGCTCAGCGCCGAACCGGGACGGCGCGGACGGCGCGGACGGCGCGGACGGCTCCGACGTTGCAGAGGCCGCAGCGGGACACGGCTAGGGGGGCCAAAAGCCCGTGCTAGCATCGCGGGCGATCCCAACGGAACCCGGGCACCTGCGGATTCCGGCGAGAGAACACCGCAATGCGAAATGCGACGCGCGAAACCCAGCGCGCCGTTCCCAACCTACGAGGAGGACCAAATGCCCCGCAGCTACGCCAATCTCATCGGCGGACGCGAGGTCGCGTCGAAGCGCACCTTCGAAAGCCGCAATGCGAGCGACCGTGACGACATCGTCGGTCTGTTCCCCGAAGCGACCATCGACGAGGTACGCGCCGCCACAGACGCCGCCCGCACCGCTCTTGAAAAGTGGTCCAGACTGCCGGCACCGGTGCGGGGCGAGCTGATCGGCAAGATCGGCACGGCCCTGGAGCGTGAGAAGGAGAACCTTTCCCGCCTCGTCACCCGCGAGATGGGCAAGACCCTCAAGGAGGCGCGGGGCAGCGTCCAGGAAGCGATCGACACCTGCCACTTCTTCCAAAGCGAAGGTCGGCGCCTCTACGGGCAGACGGTCCCGAGCGAAATGCCGAACAAGGAGCTGATGACCTACCGCCGGCCGCTCGGGGTGGTCGGCATCGTCACCGCCGGCAACTTCCCGATCGCCGTGCCGTCGTGGAAGATCATTCCGGCGCTGGTGACCGGCAACACCATCGTCTGGAAGCCGAGCGAGGACGCGCCCGCCGTCGGGTACGCCTTCGCCAAGGTCATAGAGGAGGCTGGCGTGCCGGCCGGGGTGCTCAACGTCGTGTTCGGCGCTGGTAAGGACGCGGCCGGCGAGTTCCTGGTTCAGATGATGGACGAGCGGCGTTTGGACAAGTTCGCCTTCACCGGCTCGACCAAGGTCGGGCGCGAGGTGGGCGCTGTCGCGGGGCGCAACCTGCTGCACCCCACGCTCGAGCTGGGCGGCAAGAACCCGCTGGTGATCCTACGCGACGCCGATCTCGACAACGCGGTGCAGGGCGCCCTGTTCAGCGCGTTCGCTACCGGGGGGCAACGCTGCACCAGCGCCGGCAACGTGATCATCGACGCGCCGATCTACGACGACTTCAAGAAGCGCTACCTCGAAGCGGTTCGCAAGATCAAGATCGGCAACCCCAACGCTACCCCCGACGTGTTGTACGGACCGTTCATAAACGAGCGCTTCTACCAGCGCTGGGCGGAGCACTACGAGTGGGCGGCGGAGGACGGCGCGGTGAAGCTGTACGGCGAGGGGCGCATCAGCGCCGGTAACGCGCCGCAAGGGTGGAGCGGCGATCCCGACGCGGGCTTCTACGGTTGGCCGACGGTGTGGGAAGGGGTCGATCCTGGCATGCGGCAGTTCCAGGAGGAGATCTTCGGGCCGACCATCAACCTGGTCAAGGTCGATGGGATCGATCACGCCATCGAGGTCGCCAACGCCGTCGATTACGGCCTCTCGAGCGCCATCTACACCAACCACCGCGACTGGGCGTACCGGTTCAAGACCCGTATCCAGGCCGGCATGACCTCGATCAACAACACCACCAACGGTGCCGAGGCGCACATGCCGTTCGGCGGTACCAAAGGCAGCGGCAACGGCACGCGCGAGTCCGGCATCTGGGTGTTGGAGGCGTACACCTGGTGGCACGGCGTGAACGACGACGTCAGCGGCAAGCTGCAGCTGGCGCAGATGGACACCGGTTACGTCGAGCGGGGCGAGGCGGTCGACGTGGCGTCGATGTTCTGAGACGCGCCGGTCGTGGCGCCGGACGCGGGCCTGGGTCGGCGCTCCGCTATGCTCGAAAGGTGAACGACGAGGACGTCGCGAGGTTGCGAAGCGTGTTCGCCGAGTACCCGGGCGTCGCGGCGGTCTGGCTGTTCGGCTCGCAGGCTCGCGGCGAGGCTCGAGCTGCTAGCGACGTGGACCTGGCGGTAGAGCCGGCCGATCCGTCGATCCGGCACCGGAAGCTGGACATGCTGACCGATCTCGTGCGGGCCGGTTTCGAGAACGTCGATATGGTGATCCTCGACCGCGACGATCCGGTGCTTCGCTACGAGGCGATCGGCCCGAACATTGTCGTGTACGCCGCACCCGATTACGATCCGGCCGAAAAGTGGGCGCAGGCGCTGCGTCGCTACCTCGACACCGCTCCGCTCCGTCGGCGCGTCCGCGAGGCGTACTACGAGAGGCTGTTGGCCGATGACGAATGAGTCCACGATTACCTCGACGTCGACCGTGCGATCGTGTTCGACGTGCTCCAGCACCAGCTCGACGAGCTGCGCTCCGTTCATCGTGCTTTGCTGAGGGCGCAGAGTCGGCCGTAAGGCAGTAGCTGCGCAATAAGCCGGCCCCGGAACCGCTGTGCCCGTCACCTCCGAGAAGTACCGGTCGTCGCCATCGTCCCCGCCAGCTGCGGCGCCGGCCAGGTTGCCGGACACCTCCGTGCTGCCGAGTTCCTGCAGGCTTGCGAGGTCGGCGCGGTAGTAGTGGATGAGCCCGCCGCCGTACTCGCCGGCGCGGTTTCCCTCGATACGGACGTCTCGGAGCGTCATCGGGCGGTCGGGAGTGTCGTTGCTGCCGTTCGCGATGCCACCGCCGACGTTGGCCGAGGTGTTGTTCGCGATGGTGCCGCGCGTGACGAAGACGCCGGCTTCGCTGAAGCTGGCGATGCCGCCGCCGAAGCTGTAGGTCTCGTACACCACCGCGTCGTCGCTTGCGACGTTGTCGCGAATCTCGCTGTCGATCGCCTCCACGCGGCCTGAGGCGACGTAGATCCCGCCCCCGGAGTACACCGCCGCGTTGCCTTCCACGACCGAGCGGACGATCCGCGTCACGCCGCCTTCGTTGAAGAGGGCGCCGCCGGACCCGCCGGTACCGAAGGTCACGTACATCGCGCCCCCTTCGGCACAGGCGCGGGTCACGTCGTCGACGCAAGCGGATCCGATAGCGAGAACCGCGTCGGTGACGATCGCGCTATTGCCTCGCAGCGTCGAATCCTCGATCAGTAGCGTGCCGAGGTTATGGACGGCGCCGCCTCGGTAGAACGCCTGATTTCCCTCCAATGTCGAACCGACGATGGTTAGTACGCCGTCGTTGCGGATCGCGCCGCCGCTCGCGGCGAAGGTGCCACCGCGAAGCACGAGGCCTTCGAGGCGCACCTCCGCGTCCGGCGTTACGTACACGATGCGGCGGCGCATTACCGGGATCCCGCGGGTATCGACGGGTAGCGAGTCGTCGCTGCGGACCGTGACCGGGTCGACCGGCGAGGCGCTCACGGTCACGTCGCGCTCCAGGATGAGGTGTGCGTCGTGGGGGCCGAACACGGCCGTACCTGTCAACACGACTTCGCGCACATCGGACGCGAAACCGATCACGTCGCCGTCCTC
>Ga0326597_10008179_pt1 | contig 14134 bp, 8 predicted proteins | sample RVTome_12_FD_203789 | JGI IMG/M metagenome (GOLD analysis project Ga0326597, IMG submission 203789) | Soil microbial communities from uranium-contaminated site in the Upper Colorado River Basin, Wyoming, United States - RVT100D185 | ecosystem: Environmental > Terrestrial > Soil > Contaminated >... | reverse complement strand
CGCCTGTTTCACTTCTTCTGCCGTTGTCACGTTCTGCCGAACCAGCCGCACACCGAGCTTGTTCGCGGCTTCTTCAAGGTATTGGAATGAGCTTACTGCAACGCTCTCAGCGGTTGCCACAATAACCAGCAGCCGCTTGGCCTTTGGCGCGACTTCCAAAAGTATTTCCAGCCTTTTGCCTGTAAGAGCATCGCCGATCGCGGCAACTCCCGTCAGGTTGCTCTTGGAATTGGGATAGTTCGCGATTAGACCAGCTCGAATCGGATCGCCCACCCAGGCAAAAACAATCGGGACGGTAGCACTCGCTTGTTTGGCTGTCTGTGCGTGAACGGTCGAGACAGCGAAAAGCACGTCCGGTTTGACGGCAAGAAGCCTCGCAACCCTGGGAGCGAGATCCGAGCTGCTACCGCCTGTTTCCTCCACTATGTAGGTGATGTCTTTTCCGCCTTTATATCCGAGGCGGGCTAAACCTTCCTGGAGCCCTTCGTGCACCTGCGCCAAGCTCTGGCCCGGTGTCAGAATCGCCACACGAGCATGCCGTGTCTGCGCACTGACAGGCACCGTACCCGTGAGGACCATCCAGATCGCTAATAGGACTCCGAGCGCCAACTTGTGCGATTTAGTTTGTTCCATTTGCGGTTTTCCCTTCTGTTTGCCTGCCTTCGTGACGCTACTGAACCCCATGGTCTACCCGCTGCAAGAAATCACCGGCGGCTTTAAGGCCGATGGCCTTCGCTGTACTTAGGCATTCTCTCTGCTTAACCCATCTTCGAGATTGGCCCTCACGCCGGCATCGTGAAATAAAAGGTCGCTCCTTTGCCTAACTCCGACTCCACCCAAATTTGTCCGCCGTGGCGCTCGACGATCTTCTTGCAAATCGCCATCCCGATCCCCAACCCCTCATACTCCTCCCGCGTGTGCAGGCGCTGAAAGATCTGAAATATCCTTTCCCTATACTGCGGCTCGATGCCGATCCCGTTGTCTTGCACCGCAAAGGTCCACTGTTCCGTCTCTTGCTTGCACGAGACGTGGACGTGCGGCGCCTCGCTGTTTCGGTACTTGATCGCGTTGCCGAGCAGATTCTGAAATAGCTGGCCCAACTGAAGTTCATCGCCCATCACGGTGGGGAGCGGGTCGTGGGTCACCGTGGCGTCGCATTCCTGTATCCCTACGTGAAGCCCGGCGAGCGTTTTCGCCAGCACAGCTTCACAATCCGTCGAGACGAACGCCTTGCCTTTGGAGCCGACGCGCGAATAAGTTAACAGGTCCTCAATCAAACCCTGCATCCGCTTCGCTCCGTCGACGGCAAAGCCGATATATTCCTTGGCTTTTTGATCCAGGCGGTCGCCGTACTGTTTCGCCAGGAGCTGGGTGAATCCCGTGATCATCCGCAGCGGCTCTTGGAGGTCATGAGATGCCACGTAAGCAAATTGTTCCAGCTCCTGGTTTGACTGCCTCAACTCCTCGGCGGCCCGCATCGACGATTGCAGCAGTTCATTGTTTTCTATGACGATGCCCGCTAGCCGGGCGATGGCCATCAGGTATTCTTCTTTGTCCTCGGTGAAATAACCGGTTTGTCGGCTAGCCAGGTGAATGATGCCACGCACCTCGTTCCTGACCGCGAGCGGAAGAAGAGCGCAGGAGTTAAATCCGTATTGGATCTGCCTTTTGCGTTTGATCCGCGCATCCACGGCGATATTTTCAACGACGATCGGTTCGCCCGACGTAAAAACCCGCTCATCGGCGCTACCGCTCTCCAAAGTTGGATTCGCAATCAAAAACTCTTGGGAAAATCCCTTTTGCGCCGGGTAGTAAAAGGAACCGTCGTTTTTGTCGAGCATGCGGATCGAGGCGGCGTCGGCGCCGGTGGCTAATTGAAGCCTTTCGATAACCCCCGCCAACAACTCTTGGACTTGGATGTCCACGCCGATCGGGGCCAGGGCCGCATAGAGAGCCGAAAGGTCCCGATTGGAGCGTTTCAGCTCCTCGGCATGCTGCACCGAGGAATGCAGCAGCTCGCCGTTCTCGACCACAATCCCGATCAATCGGGCAATGGCCATCAAGTATTCTTTTTTCTCGTCATTGAAATGATCAACACTCTTGCTGGCGAGATGAATGATGCCCCGCACCTCGTCTCTAACCCTAAGCGGAAGAAGAGCGCAGGAGTTAAATCCGTATTGAACCTGTGCTTTCGCCTTCAAGCGCGAGTCCGCGCCGATATTGCCGGAGATGATCGACTCTCCTTGGCTAAACACCCTTTCACTGGAGGACCCGGGGTTCATGCTCCGGGCAGCGGCCAAATAGCCGGAGGGGAAGCCCTTCTGCGCGAGACAAGCAAAGCGGTTTCGTACCCGGTCAAAAACCCGGATCAGCGCGGCATCGGCGCCCGTTGCGGCGACCAATTTTTCAATGATCGGCTCAAAGGTCTCAGCCATGGAGTCGCTTCCCGCTAACGGAGTCATGGCCGCGTAAAGCGCTGAGATTTCCCGCGTCCGCTCGGCGATTTTCTCTTCCAGCCCTTCCCGCGACGCCCGCAGCGCGTCCGTCATATCGTTGAAATGTTCCGCCAATCGACCGATTTCGTCATCCGTTTCGACCGGCACGCGGTGCTCCAGCCGGCCAGCCGCGATTTGGTCGGCGGCTTCCTGGAGGCGCGATATCGGTTGGGTCACGCGCCCGCTCGCAAAATGAGCGAAGAGCAGGCTGATCAGAAGAGCCACGGTAGAAAGCACGGCGCAAAACCAAATTTTCTCCCGCACCGCGGTGTAGAGAACCGATTGGGGCTGCTCCACGATGACGCCCCAGCCGGGCGGGTCGAGATGGGCGCCCGAGGCCGCCACCGCGCGGCCAAGCTCGTTGGTGTAGTTTCCATGGATGACCGGAGCCGTTTGATTCCACCTGGAGGATATTAACTGTTTGACCAGAGGCCTGTCGGCAAACGAAATTTGTCTTAACACCAAACTCGCGTCGGCGGCGGCGATCAACCGGCCGCTACCATCCACCACGTAAACGCGGCCTTGATTGCTCAGTTTGAAATCTCTCGTCAGACGCCAAAGCCACTTGAGGTTGATAACACCGTAAACCATCCCTATACCCTGAGGCTCCGAGGAATCGATGGAGATGCTTAAGGTCACCCAGGGCTCCGATGTTTCCGTGATCTCGACGGAACTCCAACGGATCTTGGCCTTCCTTCCTTCGCGAAAAAGCGCAGTGGCCGACCGATCCCTCAGCTCCTCAGAGGTGACCGGCTGCCTGCGGGATAATTTGAAAATCTCGCGTCCCTGACTGCCGAGCAGGCCGACCTCTTCGAACGCCGGCTGTTGTTGGATCAGCTTTTGCGCGATTGAGCGAAACCCCTCCGCATCGCCTTCCAGCAGCGCGACGCGGAATTGCAGCGCGGCAGTGTTCAGATCATCCTGCAGCGCTCCAATAAAGTAACCCACCCGATCGCGAACCGACTCGACCGACACCGATCGAAGTTCTTCTTGCGCCTTGCGGATCTCTCGAATCGCGGTCGGAAGCCAGACTAAATTGATAACGGTGATCACGCCCAGGCTGACACTGAAGAGGCACCAAAATAGTCGCCAGCGAATGGAGCGTTGAGGATGAATCAACCGCTTTACAATGCGAAAAATGTTTCCTGCCATGATTTACTCCACCAGCCGGTCGGCTCGCTCCAGAACGCTTCGGGGAATCTTAATGCCGATGGCCTTTGCGGTGGCCAGGTTGACGGACAATATGAAACGGTCCGGAGTCTCGATCGGAAGGTCCGCTGGCTTGGCTCCTCTGAGTATGTTAGAAACGAGTTTCGCTGCCTGGATTCCGGATTCCCGAAAACCACCCGAGTAGGTTGCCAGCGCCCCCATCTGCACATGCGTCTGCTCGAAAGAAATCAGCGGCAATCGCTCCCTTTTTGCCATTTCCACGATCGATTCCATTAGGCTGACGACGAGGACCGATGGAACATTGAATACGGCGTCCACCGTACCGGCCCATTTTTCTTTCAACAGATTTCCCATCTCCTCCCTGGTGGTTACATCTCTGCGAACGATTCGCAGCGATAACTTTTTCGCGCCCTCCTCCAGGTACTTAAACGAGATCTGACCGCTGGCTTCTTTGATGGGAACGACCGCCAACACATTCTTCGCCTGCGGCGCGATTTCTTTGAGGAGCTCGAGCCGCTTGCCGGAAAGCTGCGCCGCGAAAAAGGAAACCCCCGTGAGGTTATTTCTAGACGACCCGAACGCTGCCACCAGACCGGTTCGCGCCGGATCTCCGACAATGGTGAATACGATAGGAATCGTTTGCGTCGCCTGCTTGGCGGCTTTCGCGGGAGCCGTAGCGATGGTGAACAGCACATCCGGCTTTGCCGCCACCAACTTCGCCGCCCGTTCGGCAAGGGTATCGAGGCTGCCTTTGGTGTCCTCCACGAGGAATTTGACTTCGCGGTTTTCACGGTAGCCGAGCTTCTCAAGCCCCTCCCGCAATCCATCGAACACCGGCTCATAATTGACCCCCGGCGTCAGAACACCCACCGTGGCCGGCGGCGATTGAGCGTCCAGCGCGGTGGCATACAGCAACATCGTCGCCATTGCCAGAAAGATCGTTGCCGTGAGTTTTCCTATCCGTGGAAAACCATATAACTTCATAAATCACCCCTATTGTTCGCGCGGGAAATTACTCCACCACCCGATCCGCCCTTTCCAATACATTGCGAGGGATCTTTAGGCCGATGGTTTTCGCCGTGGTTGTATTAAGGGTTAAGAAAAACTTGTCCGGCACCTCGACCGGAATATCCGACGGCCTTTCTCCATTGAGCACCTTCACCAGGAGTCTCGCCGCCTGGATGCCCACCAATCGAAAATTGGTCCCGTAGGCGAACAAAGCCCCCTGCGCTACCATGTCATCGTTACCGGTGGACAAGGGGATCTTGTCCTCCTTGGCTTTTTTTATGAGCGCGCCGATATTCGCGCCGACTAGGGTAGAAGGAAAGTGAAAAATTGCGTCGACCGAGCCCCTCGGCGTTTCTGCCAAAATTTTTTCAATGTCCGCCTTGCTCGCCGCCTCTCGCCGCACTAATTGAATTCGCAGCTTCTTTGCCGCTTCCTCCACCGGCTGCACCGATTCCAGCCTCGGCGCCTCGACGGACGAAATGATCGTCAGGACGCGTTTCGTTGCGGGAGCTATTTCCTTGAGCATCTCCAACCGTTTGGCGGATAACGGCCCGGCGTAGGTGGCAACCCCGGTCAGATTGTTCTTTGACGACTGATAGCCGGCGATCAAGCCGGCCCTTACGGGATCCGCAACATAGGCAAAGACGATCGGCAACGTAGTCGTGGCCTGCATTGCCGCCAGCGTATAAACGGTTCCTACCGTGAACAGCGCGTGGGGCTTGGCGTCAACCAGCTTTTTCGTTGGACCGCCGAGGTCTGACAAGTTTCCTTGAGTGCCTTCGATCATGTAGGTGATATTTTTCCCCGCGCGGTAGCCGACACGCCCCAATTCCTCCTCCAGTCCGCGAAACACTGCGTCATAGGCCAAGCCCGGCGTCAGAACTCCAATCCGAAAATTAACGGACTGCGCCGAGGACACGCAGGGACTTGCAAGAAAGAAGCAGAGCGCCAGCGGGGCAGTTTCAAAGAGTCGCCACAAAAAACTTCGTTGCCGCATATTTTCTTCCTTCCTTAGGGCCGCGTGTTTCAGGTTCACAAGGGGACAGTCCCCATTCCGAAGAGGGACTGTCCCCCTCGGTCACGCCGGTATCGTGAAATGAAACGCCGCACCTTTGCCCGGCTCCGACTCCACCCAGATTTTTCCGCCGTGGCGCTCGACGATCTTTTTACACACCGCCAAGCCGATCCCTGTGCCGGCATATTGGTTGCCCGAGTGCAGGCGCTGAAAAATCACAAAAATTCTCTCGGCATACTTGGGATCGATGCCGATGCCGTTGTCGCGCACGGAAAAAAGCCAGTTTCCTCCTTCTTGCTTGCACGACACTTGCACCACCGGCGGCTTGTTGTCCCGATACTTGATCGCGTTGCCGATCAGGTTCTGAAACAGTTGGAGCAACTGCGATTCGTCGCCCATTACCGTCGGCAACGGGTCGTGGGTGACCTTCGCCGCCGATTCTTCGATCGCGGGTTGGAGCGCGCGCAGCGTCCCGGCAACGACCGCCCCGCAGTCCGTTAGTGCGAACTCTTTACCTCTGGTGCCGACGCGCGAATAAGTTAACAGGTCGCCAATCAACACCTTCATCCGTTTGGCTCCATCGGCGGCGAAGCCGATGAAGTCGTCGGCATCCTGATCCAGCTTTCCTTTGTACCGCTTTGCCAAGAGCCCGAGGTATCCGGTGATCATCCGCAGGGGCTCCTGCAAATCATGCGAGGCGACGTATGCGAACTGTTCCAGTTCCGTATTCGATCTGGTTAATTCTGCGGCCTGCTTCCTGGTCCGGTCGTAAAGCTCGGCGTTGCTTCGCGCCAGCTCCGTCTGGCGGTCGCGGTCTTTTTTGAGGTTCCTGGCCAGCAAGCCGACAATCAAGATGGCGATGCCGCTTAAGACGAGAATGGCCGCGGTATAGCGGGTCACGCTTCGTACCGGCGACAAGATGCCCGAAACAGCGGAGTGAATTTCAACCCCGGCCACGACCTTTCCGGCGATACGGATTGGAATATAAATATCTAAAAATTCTCCCTCCACGGAGTGCGGCGGCCAATTGTCATCTCTGTGTTTCTGAATAAAAAAGGGCTTTTCTTCGGCAAATAGCCTGAGTAGATCCGCGTGACGGGGTGAATCATAGCCGATGATCGACTTGAGATTCGAATACAGAATGAGATGCTTCCTGTTCCAGAGCGACATTCGCAGCATCGGCGAGGTCTGGATCTCCTTGAAAAACGATTGAAAGCGCTCCTGCGCCGTTGCCGAAAAAGGCTCAATAAAATACTCAGCCGCAAAATAGTTGGGGGCTTCCTTCAAAACATGCTCATGGGTCTGCAGAAATGCCTCCTGTAAAAGCGCCTTTTCGAGCGAACGCTTCTCCAGATAGGCAACCGCAAAGATTGCCATAATCAGACTTAAAAAAACCGGGACGACGACTTTGCGAATCACACACGGCCCCCGACCATTCTTTCACGTTTCGTCAACAACCAGCTGGCCAATACCAGGATGCCGAAGGTCATCGCGGCAAAAACGAACGCCGTCATCGCCGAGCTCCGGAAACGAGACCGGATTTCCTCTTTTAGCGTCGTGACGGGTTGATAGACCTCAAACACTCCGACAACCTGTTGCTTGGCATTAAAGAAGGGAACATAGGTTTCACTCAATGCTTGAAATGCTCTCTCGCTAACCTGTTCGGCCTTGGACTCGGCCAGTTCGAATTCAACCTTGCCTTCCAAGGCTTCTTTGACCTCGTGGTTGTCCGGAAAGCGCTGGCCGATCAACTCGCGCAGTTCGGACCATACGACCGTAAAATCACGATTCCATATTTTCATCCGCACCAGGTCGGGGGACTGCACCGCGTCAAAAAAAGCTTGAAAGGATCGCTGTCGGAGCGCCGGATCCCCTACAGCGAAATCTTCGGCTTTCAACAGTGCGGCGGCGCGCTTCTGAAGAAAGGCCGCCGTCTCCGCTTTTCTTTTCTCGATGGCGGCCTGCTTTATATTGCCGTAGCTAACATAGAGCCACAGCCCGGTGGCGAGCGCGACGAACAACGCGCAACCCATGACGACTTTAGAAAATCTGCTATTCATTGAACGCAACCTCCTCGCATTTTCATTGACGGAAAATAAGGGGACAGTCCCCATTCCGAATGGGGACTGTCCCCCTCGGTCACGCCGCTATCGTGAAATAAAACGTCGCACCCTTGCCCAGCTCCGACTCTACCCAGATTTTTCCGCCGTGGCGCTCGACGATCTTTTTGCACACCGCCAGGCCGATGCCGGTCCCGGCGTACTTGTCGCGCCCGTGCAGGCGCTGGAAGATCACGAAGATTCTATTCGCGTATTGCGGATCGATACCGATGCCATTATCGCGCACGGAAAATAGCCAGTGCTCCCCCTCATGTTTGCACGATACTTGAACCGACGGCGACTTGCTGTCCCGGTACTTGATCGCGTTGCCGATCAAGTTCTGAAACAACTGGGGCAATTGGTCGGCGTCACCCATCACCGTAGGCAACGAATCATAAGCGATGGTCGCGGCCGATTCTTGAATCGCCGGTTGAAGCGTGCGTAGCGTCTCGGCAACGATTGCCTGGCAGTCGGTCGGAACGAACCCCTTACCTCTGGTACCGACGCGCGAATAACCCAGCAGGTCGTGAATCAAACGCTGCATCCGTTTGGCCCCATCCACCGCGTAATCGATATACTCGTTCGCGTCTTGATCCAGCTTGTCTCCGTAACGTTTCGCTAGCAGTTGCGTGTATCCCGTGATCATCCGCAAGGGCTCCTGCAAGTCGTGCGACGCCACGTAGGCGAACTGCTCCAGCTCTGCGTTGGAGCGTTCCAGATCGATTGCCTGTAGCGCCAGGGCGTTGTTTGCCTTCTCCATCTCGCGCTTAGAAACCGTTACTTCCTCAAAAAGCCGAGCGTTTACAACAGCCACCCCGATCACATTTCCAATCGCCTCTAGAAAACCTACCTCGCGAGGAGAAAAGGGAATCGGCGTGGACGCAGAGATCCCCATAACCCCCACGACATTCACCCGCGCCTCGATGGGGATCCAGGCAACGGAGCGACTCTGGGGCAACAGCGATCCTAGCTCGGCGCCCACGGCGGATGCATCGATAATCAGCGCTTCTCCAGACGCGAACACTTGCTCACTCGCTTTATGCGGCAACCTGTGACGAAGATCCTCGATCTCCTCCCGCGAGAACCCCCGGTGGGCAGACAAAGTGATCTCGCCCGTGACAGGATTCTTGAGCCTGATACTCACTCGTTTACGTCCGGTAACCTCCAGCACTTTATCCAACGTTGTCTTAAGAATCTCGTCGAGTTGAAGCGACTGGTTGACTGCCGTAGCGATGGCACTTAGCGCCTCCTGATCCTGCGCTCGTTGCGCCGTCTCCTCAAATAGTCGGGCGTTCTCCAGGGCCAGAGCGGCTTGGTCTGCGAATGTTTGCGCCAGCGCCACTTCGCTTTCCGAGTAGATCCTCCCTGTCCCGTCAGCGAGGCCGAGTGAGCCGATGATTGTTTCGTGCGCGCGCAGCGGCACGGCCATCATGGAGCGGTCCCCGGACCGGAGTTGGAAATCACGCATCTGGTCAGTGAGACAAATTCTGGGCTCGTTCAACACGTCCGCGGACCAGATCGGCCTTCCCTCGGCAACAGCCACGCTCGCGAGCCCCGTACCGGTGACCAAGACGTCCTCCCCAGACCTTATGGAAAACGCCTCACCAGCCGATGCGAGGGCGCGCAACGACCCATCGGGCTGGAGAAGCCTCAGTGTCGAGGCCTTGACGCCAAAGAGCTCCCGCACGCTCGTCACAATCCGCTCTCCGACAGCTCCCATATCCAGGGTCGCTGTAAGGGATCGGATCACTCGCCCCAGCTCCTCCGCTTCGCGCCTGCGGCGCTCGGTCTCGTCGTAGAGCCGGGCATTGGTGAAAGCGATGGCTGCCCCGTTCGCCAACTGCTGGAGGAGATCGACTTCAGATTCGCTGAACTCTCGTGGCTCATAGCTTAAAACCCTGAGAATCCCCATGACCTCGCCACCCCTTGAAAATAGGGGAACCCCCACATAGCCGCGAATACCAGCTTTGCGTATGGTTTCTCCACCCGAGAACCCCGTCTGTTTAATGATGTCCGGTACTAAAAGCGGCTGACGGTTCTCAAGTATCCACCGCGATCGTCCCCTGGGAGTGCCCGTGCTGTCTGATTGTGTACTGTCCGGGTCGGTACCGGAGACGCCCTTAACCGTCCAAACTCCTCCATCCAAAATCCTGACGTCGGCAATATCCACCTTAAACAACTCGCGCGCGTTTTCGGTAATTTTTCTGAGCAGGCTATCGACGGCCAAAGAGGTTATATCCTGGCCGATTTCCTTTAACACCCTCTGAACCTGTTCCGCTCGCTTTCGTTCTGTGATGTCCCGGAAATTAATCACGATCCCGCCCACCGCCGAATCGTGGAGGTGATGGTTACCGACCAACTCAATATCGCTCCAGCGCCCGTCGCCGCGCCGCAGATGCACTTCGAGGGCTGGATTCGGTTCCGCTCCCTGCCGACACCGGTCAAGTAACTTTTGCAGTTTAACTGCATCGTCGGGGTGGATAAGCGTGAACAGATCGGCGCCTATCAATTCCTGCGGACGGTAACCCGCTACTCGCAGTATGGATTCGCTGACATACTTTATGACCGGAGGCGCCGAATCGAGGACTGCGATAACGTCCGAGGAGTTTTGAACCAATGAACGGAATCGCTCTTCGCTTCCGCGCAAGGCGTTTTGCTCCGCCATCGCGATCTCGGCGGTTTGTCGGACCCGCTCAAACCTCCAAACCATCAATCCGATCGCTAGGGAGGCCAAGATGATGATCGAGGCCGAACCGGCGATGGCTATCAGGTCTGTTTGTCTCGACACGTTGCGATAGCGGGTATCCGCTTCCGCAATCAATTTCGCGAGCGCATCGTAGGTCGGGTCTACCTTCTCCGCATCGACTTCCCGAGCCTCGGCGAGCCGGCCCAGTCCAATCAGTCGAAACTCTTCGTCTAGAGCCGCCAAATACTCGCCATAGATTTTGCGCAACTCCTGCAACTCCGTTCCTTGGACGCGCCGGCGCAATTCGTCGTATATCCCATTCAAAAGGCCCCGGACATGCTCCACCGCTTCCCGCGATTCTGAACTCAACCGCTGTTCGGCCATAGCCTGCCATTCTAAAGCGCTAAGACGGTTCGACTGGCTCGCGATGGAACTAAGAAGTTCCACGATCCGGCGGCCCGCACTCGCCCGTTCATGCAGCGTCACAATGGCGGCAACCGCCGCCAGAGCGGCGCCCAATGCCACTGCAAGCACGACGCCCCTTGTGATTTGTGGTTTTTTCTTCAATTACCTGCTCTTCGGACGATCTCTTTTAAACTGCGTCGCCGACCTGCGCCGTACGCCGGAGTAGGGGGCGCTCTCTGCTCTTTGCTCCTGCCCTATCTATACCCATTGCTCCTTGTCCTGCTCACCCTTGTAGAACTTGGCCAAGAGATTGCTGTAGTCCTAGATCATCGGCGATGACTCTCGCAAATTAGGAACCAACCTAGCCCGGATGGGTGGCGGGGAGACGATGCTCTTAGCCCTGCGCTGGTCACTGTCACTAGAAAGCCAGTTGCGACCGGTCCTGCAATCGACCTTTACGCTCACTTAGTCGGTAACGACGCTGATTTCTCTAACGCGCCGACAGACCCGATCTTCGGAAACAGCGCTGGTGTGGGACGCCGCCCGTCTCGGCGTTAAGATTTTAACGGGGGTTTAGATGATGGAGCCCTGAACAAGTGGCCTCCGTAGCGGTGGAGCCCCCAGTTGAGGGGTCGAGATGCCGGCAGCGTCCGGTACATAATTGTCTACAATCGACACGTTATGGCCATTATTTGCGATTTGAAGCCACCGGGATAGCTGCCCGAGGACGCGCCGGGGTCGCGATCAAGACGCCCTCATCGCCCCGGCCAGGATCGATTTTTCAGCCGTGCCTTGGGTAAGACTTCGTTGATAAAGCCGCGCGTTATAAATCGCCGTGGCGATCTGTCCCGCGAGGGCGGCGAGGCGCGCAACTTCGTGGGCGTGGAACGAGTTCCCCTCGGTGGCGTAACAGGCGAGCACGCCGAGCAGCTCGCGGTTAAAAACGATCGGCACGCCCGCGTAACTCGGCGCCCTCTGCGGTCGTGAGAAAAAATCGAAAAATAACAAAATTCGCAAAAATGGCATGAACAAAACCAAGCACTTGCGAGTGCCAATCCCGGCGAAAATCGATTTTTTCTCACGTCCTGCGCCTCCGCGGTGAGTTTCCTCGTTAAACCAGCACGGCGATCGCCTGGATCTCCACCATCATCTCAGGCCGCGCCAGCGCCTTGATGCCGATCAGCGCGCTGGCGGGGCAACTGCCTTCTTTGAAAAATTCTTTGCGCAGTTGCGTGAAGCGGGTACCGTTGGCCATGTCGGTGATGAAGACCGTCATCGTCACGATGTCGTCCAGCGTGCCGCCGGCTTTTTCCAACGTCCGGCGGATGCGCTCGAAGCTCAACCGAACCTGCGCGTCGAAATCGCCGGCGTAGCTTTTCCCAGCCTCGTCCTGAAACGCTCCGTAACCGGCCAGATAAATCGTCGTTCCGCCTTTGACTTTGACGGCGGGAGAATAAGCGCGTTCTCGTTGCCGCGCATCACCGGGTAAAAATTCTCGCTGGACCATAGCTTCACCTCCGAATACAAATAAAATATCAAGACTCGCGGAGGAACCGTAGTACGGCGCGAGCCGCCGCGTCAAGCGCCGGTGGAAAGATCGGCGACTAGTTTCAATGCTTGGCAAGCGATCAGGGTTGAAAACGGTTTTGATTTGCAGCCGAATGGCTGCGTAGTGTAAGAGGAAAGAGATAGAAAGAGAAATTTGGTAAGAGGATCTCATGACAATTCGCATGGGCACATCGGAATTGGGCGGAACCTTTTACACTCAAGGAATGGCATTCGCTGAGCTGTTCAACCGCGGGCGCGCCGAAGGCGACCGATGCACGGTCTTGACCAGCCACGCGAGCATTCATAACGCCGAGCAGATGGATGCCGGCGGGCTCGAATTCGCCTTCATGGCCTCCAACTGGATCGGTCGGGCCAAGAACGCGACCCCGCCGTTCACGCGCAAGATCGCGCTGCGCATGGTGGCGCCGGCCAACGCCGGGCCGATGTTTTTCGTCAAACTGGCGAAGTCGCCCATCGCGTCCGTCGCGGACTTTAAAGGGAAACGTGTGGCCGTCGGCCCCAAGGGAAGCGGTATGGAGCAGCATATCCACACGATCTTCGGCGTCATGGGTATTTCCTTCGACAGTTTCACTCCAGTGCACATGGGTTTCGCCGAGGGCGCCGATGCGCTGATCGCTGGCGCCATCGACGCGCAGTTTCAACCGCCGATCCCCAATAGAGTCATGACCGATCTCAGCCAACGCGCCGATATTCGCGTCATTCCCTACGCGCCGGGGCAATTGGAGAAAGTCCTGGCAGAGGTTCCCTTCTACCGCGGCGTGACGATGGAGAAGAATGTTTTTCGCGGCGTAGTCGAAGACAGCGCGCAACTTGCCGTGGTCAATGTGCTGGTGACTCATGAGCGCGTTCCGGAGCCGATCGTCCATGACATGGCCAAGGCGATTGTCGACAATCTCGATGCGCTTCCGGCGATGAATCCGCTTTTCAAAGGACTCAAGAATTTGTTCGAACCGCTGCGAACCAAAGGAGCCGCCGCCTTCGAGTTCGGCGGCGTCGAGCTTCATCCCGGCGCCACGCGAGCGTACCGCGAGATGGGATATTTGAAATAATCTCAATGCTCCCAGGTGTCGCAGAACGAAGTCCAATCAGTCGCGGCGTCTGGGTCTGGTTTCGCTAAAATCTCTCGGCTTTCTTCCTCAATATATTCTATAATGCACCCCAACGGCTGGCGCTGGCTGACCGATCCTCGATGTGCGATTTTCATTTGTCTCTCCTGCGCCGGCGAAGTGCCTGGGTTGCTTTGAGTCGAGCCTTGCGGCGACGGAACGAGGAGGTGGGTCATGTGGTTCCTTGGTTTGGCGATCGGCGCGTTCGTCGGTGGCATGGGCAATGGCGCGGGCGTCGTCGTAGGAGCGATATTGGGCGGGATCGCCGGTTGGATGTTTTCAGATGCCGGCAAGACCGCGAAGCAACGGCATGCTCGACTTGACGCGACCATTAATGAATTGAGCGGTCGTGTCAGAGCGCTCGAGGACAGGGCCGCTGAAGCGAAGACGACCGCCGCTGGTCCGGTCACCGAATCCCGGGAAACTGCGGCACCGGAAACGCCCCCGGAACCACCGCTTAGCGCGCCTTCTCTTGAACCTTCCCCGGTGAAGCCTAGCGCACCGGAATTACCCGTGGAGTCGACCAAAGCCGATGAAGGAATACCGTCTTACGGACTTCAACGCCTGGAACCGGAACCGCT
>Ga0326597_10008178_pt1 | contig 14135 bp, 6 predicted proteins | sample RVTome_12_FD_203789 | JGI IMG/M metagenome (GOLD analysis project Ga0326597, IMG submission 203789) | Soil microbial communities from uranium-contaminated site in the Upper Colorado River Basin, Wyoming, United States - RVT100D185 | ecosystem: Environmental > Terrestrial > Soil > Contaminated >... | reverse complement strand
GCTCGCAAGGTTACTGGACCGGAGGGAACGTTCTCCAGTTGGTATTGGCCTTGGGCGCTCGTGAGACCACTGAGATTGGTCCCGGCCACTTCGACTTTCGCTCCTTCGACCGGGTTTCCTGCATCAGCTTTGACGCCGCCTGCGATGCTTCCGCTTCCCCGAAGCTGGTCGACCAACCGGTTGATTGCCGCGGCGGTGCGCTGGTCAACGATGCCGGTCGGCTGAAATCGTTCGAGTTGCTGAAGGGCAAGCACAGCCGTACGGGTCGCCTTGCCGAAGTGGACCTCGGTTTGCGGGATGGCGTACTTCAACTCGCGCAGCTCCTGCTGCAGCAGCGTTACGTCCGGGCCGCGCATGTTCAGGCTCAGGTTTCGACCTTGCAGGTTCATGTCGCACTCTCCCTATCGGCGCGCGGCCGGGTCAGTTCCATTAGCGCGACCGGCTGAAGATTGTCGAGGCTACCCATAGAGTCGGATAAGACCCGTGATCCCGCCGACTAGCGCTGCTGACACAGTCGTGGCGTCGGCATCGGCAGCGGCGCTCCGCACCACGGCTGTAGTGGTGTCGTCTCCGCGTTCCAGAGCAAACAGCCCGACCAGCACCGCAACCACGAAGCGGAGAAATCAGCTACTCAGCCACTACGAGCCTCGTCGGCTCTTCTCTTCCGCTCGGCTGGATCTCGGATTCCGAGCTTCGTAAAGATCCTCAGCACTCCGTCACTGCCTCCTGCGATCAATAGTGCGGTCAGTACTTGACCGCCGGTCGTCTGACTGGCGGAATAACCGAGGGCCACTAGCAGGTCCTTCACAACGTCGAGGTCGTAACTCCAGAAAACGATGAACGCCAACGCAACCGTTATCGGGGTCTTCCATCCTTTGCCTTCTAAATGCTTTAGGAAAACGCGCCAATTAAAGATGGGGGTAAGGGCTACTTCAAACACTACCGACAAAACAAGAAATACCAGCAGGACCTCTCCGACTTTTTCCATCGTTATGTCTGACGTTGCAGGAGTCTGTGCTTGCGCGTTTCCGACGATGGCGAAGAAACATATCAACACCAGCATGAAGAAGGTTCGAGGCGAGGGCTTCATTGGTACCTCCTTGAGTTTCCAGTGAGTCTTCAGGTTAATGGGATAGCAGTGACTCCGATCTCATTTGTCAACGTCAATATCGCGCGCCACGTTTTCTTCCAGAATTCGAATCATTTGGCTTCTCTTCTCGCAATATCTCCTTGCCGCTATTGCCTATCCCGAAGATTCCATACTCCGGTAGTGCTCGCGACTAAACCTTGGCGTGCAAATACAAAGGAAGACCAAATCGGCCGTGCCGGTGTTGGTTATTCTTTGCGATGCGCCCGCAGGAATGCTAATAACGTCGAGCGGCGCGACCGCGAGCGGCGCGCCACTCTCGATCTCGACCCGCCCTTCGCCCTCGAGGATGACGTAGCGCTCGATCGTCTCGCGCAGCGCATGCAACTGGGTCGTCACACCCGGCTGGACCCGAGCGCGCGCTATCGAACAGCCGGCATCGCTGTCGCGATTGTGCAATTCGGCGATCCAGCATCGCTCGTCGGTGTAGAACTCCCGGCCCACAGCAACCGGCTTGGCCAATTCCCTCGCCATTACCAGTTCAAGACGCTTCCTTTCCGCTGCGTCCAGCAGATACCTGGTTTCCGGGTGGCTCGCCGCATTTTTTGCCTCTTCGAAGGGAAACCATGTGGGTCTCCGGATTTCCTTCTCGCCCGAGTCACCTTCGTCGAGAAGTTCCATCAAATACGCTTTTCCTTTCACGCGTTCTTTCTCGGGTACCTCATATTCGATCGCCCCGGCGGGACCAAGCAGGCGCGCCGAGACGCCAGTCTCTTCGCGAACCTCGCGCAAGGCCGCCTCTCCGTGGCCTTCGCCCGGGTCGATATGACCCTTGGGCAAAACCCATTCTTGGTTGCCACTCTTTGGCCGCACCAGCAGGTACCGCGCCACGCCGTTCGTCTGCCGGTAGACGGTGCCGAACGCGTGCGTGTATCGGCCTTTACGAAGCTCTTCTTTGTTCTTGGCCTCGCGCACCGTGACGTAGACAAGCTGCATGGCAAATGCGGCGATGGCGGCAAGGAGCGACCATCGGATCAATTCAGCCGGGTTTTCGATGCACACCCCAGGAACGGCGCATTCCTTAGCTATCCGGAAGATGTACGTGCCGACAATTCCCCCGACGATCAGACTGTTGATGGCAGCCACACTGTGCGCAAGCCCGCCAAACTTTCTGAACTGCCATTCATCGCCGTACTTTGCCCACCGAGTCCTGCGCGATGCCACCTGCTCGGGCAAATCGATGGGGTAATAACCGACCAAGGCGCGGTCCGGATCGAAGTGGTCCTTGATAGTCTGGCGAATAGCATCGAGGCCGCGCTTGCACCTATCGGTGTTCTTGTTTCGCGTAGCAAGACGGGCTAGCGTGATCAGCCCGAAGACGAGAAGCGCGAGTAGGCCGCCTATCACCACGAACCGCAGCGGCTGGCCCTTGAGGCCGTACTGCTGGGTGGTCAAAGTCACCAGCCCGCCGATCACCGCGGTGGCGATGCCGATGAACCAGTTGACCCGCGTCTCGCCTGTCTGCTCGTACTTCCAGAACGATTCCGAGAGATGCCGGAAGTCCTGGAACAGAAGATCCTTCGCGCCGCTGGCTGGTTTGCTTTCTTCCTTTTCTGAGGCCATCCCAGTCTCCCCTGGTGCTCGCTTGGCAGAGTAGGCTCTTTCGCGAAGCAGCCTACTCGCATCCGCTAAATCTTAGCTCTCACTCACTTCCTCCTCGCCTTCGCTCCCCGTTTGCCAACCCCCTGCGCTGATTTTGGCTTCTTGCCCGAGCCGGGATTGCCGCCGGCGAATCTCACGTCAAGGGCGATATTTCCGGTCGCGTGATCGAGCGCGATGTTCTCCAGCGCAATTCCAGAACGCTTCCCGTTCGGGAAAGAGGTGGAGATGGAGCCCGTGTCCTTGAGCTGCTTTTGCCGGGCCTTCCCGGGGAACGGGTCGCCGGCATCGCCTTCATTCCAGTCCTTGGGCTTCTCGAGGTCGTGTTTCCCGTCAGCCTGAACCAGGAGCAGTCCCGGACGGTCCGGGGCTTCCATTTCACCCTTTTCGTCGACCCTCCAGACGAGCAAACCCTCTCCAGGGAGGTTGAAATCAAACCCGCTCCTGCTCCTGTTTTCCAGGATTAGGTACTGCTTTGCGTCATACCTGGGGCTCACGATCTTGTAGACGCGGCCGGATCTCGCCGTATAAGGCTTTAGGCTGAGACTCTGTGACTTCGTCACCGTCGTGACCGGGATCCAGCCGTGCTGGATCTTGTGAAGACCTGCAGGATGCGCCGGGCGGGCACCGTCGCCGTTCCAGGAACCGCCCGCCATCAAGTCCCAGACGCCCGAGCCGTCCCACTGCTTGCCGTCCTCGGCATAGTTAGGGTCGTAGAAATCCTGCCATTGGAAAGCGAGATGCCCCAACTCGTGGGAGCACACTCCCACCTTGCAGTCGTTGGGCACGGTGAGATAAATGGTCGCCGAAAGATTGTTGCCGACCTGGACCGGATTCTTCAGGCCCCATTTGTGCGACCAGATTTCCTTCCCGCTGACCGAGGGATGCAGCTGTTCCGCCCCTCGTCCGGCATGGATGATGAACAAGGCGGTGACGATGCCCTGATTCAGCTTGTCCAGGTCCGCCTCAAACTGGATCCCCTTCTGCACGGCCGCGTTCACAGCATCTTCCGCCATCCGCTGCGCATTGTGCGGATAAGAAGCTGCCCTCATCCCCGATTCGTCGTTTGTGTAATAGGAATACGGGTTGGGCATGCGAAGCCAGCCGTGTACGGAGCCGTTCACGTCCACCTTGCCCAGGCTGACCTCCTTGTAGAAGTCCCTCATGCTTCCGGTCGGATAAGTCGCATTCGAGAAAAGCATGTCCTCATAGTGTTGAGAGGGAATAACGCCGGGCCTGTCGGAGAAATCGACCAGAAGCACCTTGACCTGCAGCTTCCCGGTGACCGGACGCGACGGTATTTCGATCAGCTCCGGTCCGGCGGGCCCGCGCCGGAACTGCGCGGCATCGTCCATGCCCACAATGTCTGCCGCCGGGTCCGTGAAACCGATGGACTTCAAGTAGTTCCGAAAAGACATCGTCTTCATCTTCCCCGACCGGCGGTACTCCATGAACAGGATTGCCATCACTTCGGGGGTGGGCGGAACACGGTGCAGATTGGTCATGATCGAACCTCCTTTGACCCGGAGCTAGTTCTTTCCCTTGAATAGGTCGATCAATTCTTTGAAGAGCGTAAGGGCGCTTTTCGCATACGGGGGAAGGTTTTCCAAAAGGTCCTGAACGCTTCCGGATACCGTCGAAGCCCTATCCAACATCTTCCCCCACCATCCTTTGGCCTCCTCGGACTTCTCCGTTGCCCGCGCTACTTCTACAGCAAGCGGAAACGCTTGAAGTTCCAAGAGAAGCACGTTGCCGACTTCCATCAAAGGTTGATCCGTCAGTGGCGCCCACCCCGTCTGAAGGTCCGCGAGAAATTTGTCGCCCTGAATGAGAGAAAGGACAGCATCTCTAAATGAGAGAAACTGATCCAACGGCCGATCGTCGGGCTGGGGAACAAGGAGCGTCTGAACGCTCTTCGCAAAGTTGATCCATGCGATCTGTATCGGTGTCCGTTGAACGTCGTCTGGCACAGTCACCTCCATGCCGTTGTACGTCTTGGTGCGGATGTCATCAGACGACCTTGCTCAACGCACTACCAGAACAACCGCCGCCAAAAGTATGGCGAGCGGGACGAGGTAAACGACCAGTTCCGCCATCGCAGCTTGCCTGTAGCCTTTGCTGTCGTATGGCATGTCTGCGCTGTCTCCTGCCACCTTCAGCAGTTCGGGCGGGATCTTCAGGTAGTCGCCGCTGCAACCCCTGATTTCGTCCGTGAGGCGATCCAACGCAAGAATCACCCTAAACTTCCGCCGCACATAGCTGCGGTCGATGACCCACGCCCCAAACGCAAATCCGACGCTAAACAGAAGCAGTCCCCAGACCAGAGTTGCGTATGCCCCAGGAGAAGTCTTAGTCGCGTCCACGATTCCTTTCAGGAGAATCGCCCAACCGCCAAACAGCAGCGTCAAGAACCCCGTCCTGATCTTCCACGCCATGCCGTCATAGGCATGGATCGCACGGTTCTTCCCTTCGATCTCTCCGAGAACGATTTTCTCGAGCAACTCATTCGCCGGCTTCATAGTGCGTTTCCCAATCTATTACCACCTTCCATACATGAAATTCTCTGTCTCCCTGTCTCCTTCCTGCAATTCATGCAGCGTGAAACCAGTTTGCTCTACGGTGCGCCGGAGTTCCTCAGGATCGTAGACGTAGTATGACTTGAGCACGGGTTCCCAGATTGCCTCACCCATGAAGCGAGTGAGGCCTGCGACCAAGATGTTTACTCCCGGCGGTAGCACTCCCATTGCTGCTTCCGCCGCGTCCTTGTCCTGTGGCCCAAGTTTGTCTTCTAGAATCTCCATGGAGACCTTCGTCGTTACCCAACTTAAAACAATGCCGAGACCAAGAGCCGCGCCAAATTTGACTTTTGCTCCTAGCGATGAGGGTTTCGCCCCCCCTGCGCCGGCGGTAGTCCCAGTCGAAGCTTCTACTTCTGATGCCGGAACGGCTGATGTCGTTGCACGACGTTGAGGCGGACTTGGATCACTGAATGCCCGCTCCATGCTGGCCTCAGTAATGGTAGATGGCGGCCCAGCAGCTTGCAGAAGTTCGGCACGGGTCTGCTCCACCGTTTCCGAAAGTACGGCCAAGTTGCTAACCATAGCTCGGTCCAATGCTTGCGCATTCACTTCCACTCCTGCCGCCCGCGCCGCCAAGCGATACGCCTCGCGGGTCGCCTCAATCAGTTCCGCTTCGCCAGTGATAATGCCCGCCCGCACCCTCGCATTGATTTCGGCTTGCAGGGGACCAAGCTCAGTGTGGAAGTAGCCACGCCCTGTTTCCACTAAGACGGTCTGTTCGCCGCGGGCCGCAGACACCCCTCGAGTGTATTGACCCCCGCGTTGTTCGCTTCGTAGATTCACTTGAATCGGATGCTCTCGCTGCACATTGTGGCCAAGCGAGGCGCGGTCAGGCACCGGCTCTCCATAAGTCCAATTCCCCATCAACACAGGACATGAAGCTATTTCCGGATCACACTGTGTTCCGGTCGGGTCCCCGTATCTCAAGGGATTTTCGTGGCCATACCCGTACAAGTTGGGTCCATCGGATATGCCTTTTGGATCGCAACCCGTCCACCTCCCCAGCCACGGCGCGTAATACCGCGCCCCGTGGTAATAAAACCCACTCTCCTCATCCCGCTCCTTGCCCGTGTAGCGATACCGCTTTGGCGTCTCGGTCTGGCTGCGCACCGCCTGGTACGAGGTGCTGCCGTAGGGGGTGTACTCCTCGTAGGAAATGATTTGCGCTTGGTCGTCCAGCTCCAAACTGGCCGAGCCGAGGTGGTTGCCGAACTGGTAGCGGACGAGCTGGAGCGGTGCAGGGTCATCGCCAGCCGTGTCGAGGGTGCGCGTTTCAACCAAGGCGATGCGCTGCTTGTCGTCCATGATGTGCAGCGTCTCGCGCTCCAGCGTGGCCGTGTCCGCGCCAATGGCGCCGCTATGGCGCCTGAAGATCTCGAAGCCACCGAGGTAGATGCGCTCTTCGATGAGATTCGCTGATTTCTCCCACGCCTTGCGCTCGCGCTGCCCGGCAGCGTCGTAGACGTAGTAGGCCGTGCCGCCGCCCCCCAGATCGGCCTGGCGCAGTTGATCCCGGTAGTCCCAGTGCAAGTTGGGGGCGGGATGCGCGCCACCCAAGTGCGGCATGCGAATCATGTTGCCGTGGGCGTCGTACACGTAGAGCTCGGTGATCTGGTTGCCGTTGCCCACCGTGGTGCGGCTGAGGCGATTGCTCTGTTTGGCCGGTTCGATCAGGCTGGCTTCTTCGTAAGCGTAGGTTCGTGTCCAACCTTGCAGCGGATCGCTGCCGCGATGCTGCATCTCCACGAAGTTACCCACGGCGTCGTACACGTAGCGCTCGATGTACGTGCCGATGGCGTTGCCGTCGCCCGGATGGTGGAGGCGAGTATGGAATCCGTTGAATGGGTCGGGTGCGCTGGTTGGGTTGGTCTGCCCTCCCGTCTGTCCCAAGTGCTCGCGTCCGGTGGCTTGGATCAGCCGATAGATCGCGTCGTAGGTGTAGTCGTTGCTCGGCTCAACCAATTGGCCGTCGAAGAAGATCCGCTGCTGGCCGTCGTCGCGGATGGAAGTGATGTTGCCAACCGGGTCGTAGTTGTAGCGCAGGTTTTGCAGTCCGCAGCGTTTGTTCGCCGGTGGCGTTTCCGGCGCGGCGATGTTGTCGGGCGGCGGAGCCGGGTTTTCGCAATCCCCGGTGAACGCGGCGCCCCGGCGCGTGTAGAGATGAATGAGGCGGAAGGTCTCTCGGTCATAGCGATAGCGCGTCTCAGCGCCGTTGCCGTATTGGATCAATTCGCGCTGGCCTTTGGCGTTGTAGTCGATGTTAGTGACAAACAGCGTCCATTTGAGCAGGCCCGTAGCATCATCGACTTCTTCGCGGAGATTGGCCTCCACCGCATTGAGCAGGTTGGCTTCGTTGTAGGTGGGGCGAATGGTGTTGATCTTGCTCCCCGGCGCATTACTATGGGGTGCGATCAACTCAATGGGACGGTTGAGCGCATCGTAGGAAGTGCGGCTGGCAAAGGTGTCGGCTTCCAAGAGAGGCGCGAGGGCCGCTTCAAGCGTAGCGGGATTGAGCTTCGCCGTGGCGTTGGCCGGCAGCACGGCGTTCACCGTGCTCCAACCTACCGCCTGCTTGTACTCGCGCGCCAGTCGACGCGTAGCGCGTAGCGGATTGCCCTTGAAGTCGTGGACTTCGCTGGCTGCCGCCCCGGCCTGGTCGAGGTGCAGATAGACCCTGCCGCGCACGTTGCGCAGTTCGGCTTCGGGATGCTGTTCGCCATGGATCAAGCGCTCGCTCAGCAGTTCCTGGTTGGGGTTGGCGGGATCCGCGCCCGTGACAAAAGAACGTAGGGGGCGGCGCAGCGGGTCGTATTCGCTGCGGAAGGTGTGGCTGCGGCTATCCCAGGCGCGGATGGGCTTGCCGGCCACGTCGTTGACAATCCAGCGTGCGCCCGCTTCCATGGTGGACTGGTGGATGCGGTTGCCAAGCATGTCGTAGTCGTAGCGCATGACGACGCGGCCCAGCGCATCGCCCGCCTGCACAATCGCGTCGCGCACCGCGCGCTGATTTCCTTCGATGTCCAGCTCGACACGGGTGTGAAACTTGCCTTCTGTCCCGTCGAGATCGTGGTTGGGACATACGACTTTGTTGTGAGCGACGGTGAGGAAAGGTCGCCCCAGGGAGTCGAAGTAGGCCGTGGTGGGCGTGTTGGCGTGAGCGGCGGCCTTCGTAGCGGCGGTCGTTTCGTTCGAACGGTGGATAGCGTCGGGATAACGTGCAGCGAATTCGACGGCGTGTAAGGGGTCGGTTCTTAATCCATGCCAGGTTGGCAGGTATTCGCTCGATGGTATTCGCGGTGTCCCATCAGGGTTGAGAAAGAACCCCTTTACATCGTCGTCAGCGCTTGGGGTGAGGGTAACGGTATCGTTTACGTCGAAGGTTGCCTGCCGCCAGGAATCGAAGACCACCTTCTCGTAGCTGTGGTTGGGATGCAGGGTGGCAACGACGCGCTCGACCGGGTCGTAGAACAGAATGGGGCTGACGCCGACCTTGTGACCGAATTTGAAGTTGTGCGTGTCGTCAAAGAACGGCTCGTACTGGCGTACGGGCTTGCCCTTGTTGTTGAAAATGGTCCAGCCACTGCTTACCCAGCGCGGATTTACTACTTGGCCACCCTCGACCAACGGGCCTGGTTCCGCCTGGATCTTCTTCTGAATCTCTTGCCCGAAGCCGTCTGAGTACGAAAAGCCGTGTTGGATTCTCGTCTTTTCCCCAGCGCCTAAATCGCTGTCATGGGTCTCCCGCGCCATGGTGTAAACGATGGCTGGTTGAAGAAACAGATCGTTTTTAGTGCGGTGGTAGGCAAAGAGATCGTAAACCAGGCGTGTGGTGGCCTTTTTTAGAATCTCGTGGGGAACCACGGGAGGGTTCGCTCTGCCCAGTGGGAAGCCAATATGATCCTGAACCTCTTGTTCGGGCAAATCGGATTCGAACCCTTCGAGCGAGTCGCCGCGCCTGGGATCGTCCTCGGGTTTACCCATGACTGCTGTGCCGACTACCATACCTAGAGCATCGAACACGACTTCTGATCGATTGCGGTTTGGGTCCATCACGAGCTTGGGCTGTAGCACGCGGTAATCGATGCCGGGCGTGACGGCCCCGGTCGCTGCATCGCGCTCTCCTGCGCTTGCCTTGTTACCGAGGGCATCTTCCGTTTCCAGCACGAGCAGGTCGCCGGCGTAGCGAACATAAGTCTTGTTTCCGAACGGATCCTCGAAACGGCGTGGCAGGAAAAAGTGGGTTTGGGCTTCGGAAAGCTCATCCGCCGGGGTGCCTTGTTCCCGATAAAAAATCCGGCCCGAGGGAATCCACCAGTGCCCGTTCCCGTCGAGGTCCACGTACCCTCCACCATCCGGAGCCTGGCTCCCCAAGACAGCAGGGGCGTCAGGCAGCAGGTTCTCGAGCGGCTGGTCACTACGCGGGCGCTGGTACACCTGCGCCAGCAACCCCGGCGCGAAGGCGAGCTTGTAGCTTTCACCAGCCAGCGCCAGCGATTCCAGCTTGCCCAATTCAAGAAGCGCCGTCAGCTTATTCTCGCGGTAGAGCGTGCGCAGGTGCTCGATCAGCCGTCGCTGCTTGCCGTTGGTGGGCTGCTCTTCGTAGTTGATTTCGCTGTCGAAGATATGGGCCAGACGTTTGGGGTCATTCACGTCCGGCTGAACGAAATCACCGTGCCGAAAGCGTCCCGCCGCGCCGGTCAGCGTGTACCCGGTTAGCTCATAAGTGCGTGTTTCGCACGGCAGCGGCGTGCGGTAGTCGTCCGCGAACCCGGCATCGATCGGATCGGTAACGCGGTTTTCCGTGTACGTAACGAGCGTCTTTGTTTGCTTGTCGCGATCGACCTCTGAGGGTAGCGATGGATCGGGCTGTCGTCGGCCATAGCCGATCGTGACTTCCTTCAGCACGTTGCCGAAGGGATCGACCTCCAGGGTCAGCGCGTGTTGAATTCGCGGATCGGCGGGGTTGCGCTCGTAGTGGTAAGCGATGGCTTCGCGGGGATGCGCGAAGAAGACCGCATGGCGGTTCTCGCCACGGGGCTGCAAGCCGTCAATACTTAGGTTCTGTTCGACGACGGTGTAGGGGTGTTCCGCTTTCGGCGTACCGTCGAGGGCATAGACCTCCTGTCGCAGCATCGAACCCTTGAGAGCGCGGCAGGCTTCGCGCTCTTCTTCCAGCGTCAGCTTGGGAGGCAGTACGGTGTCGGGGAGCAGACGCTTCTTCGCCTCCGCGTCATCATCGCGCCATGCCGGCTCGCGGTAATACTCGCCCCGGTCACGCGCGTCGAGCATCCCAGCAAAGAAATCGGAGACGTGGTCGCGACCGAGGTAGACGCCGGTGTGAAACCAGGTCTTGGTATGCGCCGGCGGCACGTGGGAAGCGGCAGCCACGTTGTCGCCAACCGGGAAATCGGCGCTTATGCTGAGGGCAGCAAATTCTTCGGTATCGAACTGCTCCACCATGCCGAAGCCGCGAAACTCCCGCTCGACCCCGTCGAAGTAGCCGTGATGGTAGGCGTAGCGCGTGACGAAGCGGTTGCGGCTGACGTAGTCGTAGGTCTCGACGCGCTCGACCACATGCACCGGGAACGGCAGCTTCGTGATCCAGGCTTTGCCCTCGTCTCTGTCCTTCAGGTAGAACTTCGTCGAGTGAGCGTACTGAACGTGGGTCTCGGCGCCGAGATTGTTGAAGGTTTTGACGAGCAGGTGTGGCTTCTGCCCGCCCATCAGGTTCACGTAGCGCATCGGCCGCCGCGCGTCGCCGGGCAGCGGCGATGACCAGACGAGGCAGGCGGTACCATTGCCCAGCAGGTCGGTGGGAACGATGGACACGAGGTCGTCCACGCGCGGAAACACACGCAGTGCACGCAGCGCGCTCCAGCTGTTGCCGGACTGGTTGAAATAGAGGCGCACGCCGTCTCGGTGCAGATAGATGATGTCGGTGGTGCCGGTGCCGTCGATGTCGGCTAGGCGGATGCGCTTGTGGTCGAACTGGTCCGGGTGGTCGAAGTGGGGTGCGTGGTCCATCGTGACCTTGGCGCCAAAACGGCTGTAGCCCAAATTGGGCCAGTAGCAGACTTCGCCATTGCGGATGCGCACCAGATCAGTAAGGCCGTCGCCGCTGAGGTCCGCGAGATAGACTGACTGGGTGCCATCGGCAAAGACCAGGCGCGGACCTTCTTCCTCATCCAGCACCTGCGCGACGCGGCGAGCCGGGCCGAAGCCGGCCTCTGCTTGCGAGGTGTGCCAGACGAAGGCGTCGTCTTCAGTAATCAATACGTCGGCGTGGCCGTCGCCGTCCAGATCGACGAACTTCAGGTTGGGGTCGCGCATGTTGCGGTTGAGGCGCGCGGTAAAGGGGCGGAAGGGCTGCCAGCCTTCAGCGCCGTCATGCTCGTACAGGCCGGCCATGGGGTCGTCCAGCACCACGAGGTCGGGCTGACCATCGCCAGCCAGGTCCATGAACTGGGCCTGCCCGCCGGCCAAGGCGAGGTTGGGCTTGACGGCGACCACCTCGACGGGCGCGAATTTCGCCTCGGTTTGTGCCGAGTGGTTGCCAGGTCTCGGGTTGATCGGGCTGAGGTTGCGTTTGTAGAACCAGGCGCCCGCCTGCTCGGTGAGGATGCCGGGAATGCCTTCGCCGTGCAGGTCCGTCCACTGGTAGGCCGCGCCATCGACGCCGACAGGAACGTTCTCCAGGCTCTGGGCGTGCACCTCTTCCACCGTGTCCTGCACGACGGGCTGGCTGTATACGAACTCGAGCGGCGGCAGGCTGCGTTTCAGGTAGCTGCCGCCTTCGCGCTTATAGCCGGATTGCGTGACGGCACGCAGGAAGGTGTAGACGGGGTTGCGGGCGCTCGCGGGGTCTTGCTCGTGAGAGTAGGTGAAGTCAGTGGAGCGCACCAGGCAGTCGGCGCCTACGCCCGCTTCGCCCGGGAAGTGATGAAACATGAGCACGCGCTGGCAAAGGCGGGTAGTGCGCACCTCGAATCCTGAGCGGTAGGAGGAGAAGGGGTCCTGACGATAAGCCCATGGCCGCTTGAGTTTTTCTGCGGAGTCCTTCTCTTCGTCATCCTTGGGCCTGGGGATGGCAGGATCGTGATCCTCGTAGTCGACCACGGCCTCAAACATCCAGCCGGCATTCTGAATCTGCGCATCGGTCAGGAAGCTCGGCCGCCTCCCGGCGTTGTCCAGCAGCGGCACTCGGTTGCCGTAGTGGATGCGCTTCAGATAGCGGTTCGTCGCGCGGCGTGGATCGTTGCGATCGCCCCGGTTGCGTTCGTGGGCGCGGGTCAGATCGACGCCGACGCCGTCCTCGGGTTTGTATTCGTAGAGAACAGCGTTGCCTTTGTCGTCTCGCGTCTCGCAGATCAACCAGCTAAAAAAAATGCGCTTGCCGTCTGCAGGATCGTAAATGCGCGAGTCGCCGTTCTTGCCGTAGAGGGTGAGGATGTTGTCCTTGGAGATGGAACGCCAGTGAATGTCGCCATCACTTTGGCGCGTCCACCGCTCGATGCGGGCGAACAGCCCCTCAATACGCGGACGGTAGCGCCGAACTAGGTAGCCGTCTCGGGGGGCTTCATCAATTACATGGCGGCCATCGGCGTCAAGCTCCCACTCGCCGTTCGGCTTTTTTTTGAACACCGGCACCAAGTCCTCGGCGCCGGACAGGATGAAAACGTCGGATTCTTCGCCGTCACGATACTGCGGCAGCCCTTTGTCCGTCTTGCGGGTAATTTGCGGCAGACTCAGCGACCAGCCGAATCCGAATGGCCCGTTGCCGGAACCGGAGTCATACGAAAGAGAAAGCTGCGGGCCGAAGCCGGAGCGCCCAGGGCTGACCGCGATCGGCACCGACATCGACCCCGTGCCGGTGACAGGGTTCGCGGCAAACTTCTCGCCGATTCCCCGGATCGCGCCGCCGCCTTTCGGCAGAGTAATGCTTGGTGCGGAGTGGGGGCTAGGTTGGTCGGAGGGCTGACCGGGCGGCCGGGACATACCAGGGCGCAGTGCGGCAGCAGAATCTCCGCCCGATACACCCCCTTGGCGCGCCATCTCCCCTCCCCACGAGAGCAGACTGCTTGGCGGCGACTAGTGACCAGCCATTAAGAGAGTGGCGCCGCCACTCCAACGTTCAGCTTTAGGCTGCAAGCATTCTCACCCTAGAAACTCAAAGGCGGCAAGCCCACGAGAAAGTGCTGCGTGCATATTGTGACGACACGGTTGGAGTGAGAATTGGTTGGAAAGGTGAATTCTTCAGTGTCCGCGCAATCATGCGAGTGGTCCTTCATGCACTTCGCCAATCTGATTTGCAGATATGACGAATGGCGTTTTATCCTTTTGTAGTGTCAGCAAACAAGCAAGAAAAATCCCGCACGTTATTGACCGCGAGAACCTCCTTCTGAGATGCGAAACGGCCAGTCGCATAAGTGGACATGGCTAGCGTGTTTGTCTGCCCGTCAGGAGTGTCCCTGCGCGGTAGACTTGGGTGCATTGCAGAGTGGGGGTATCAGGGTGTATCGCCCGCTAGCGGACGCTGACTTTGTTACTGGGGTTCGCTATGAACATGGCGGCAGGATTCGATTCCCGCCGCCGCAACAATCACTCTGGCCGCCCCCTAGAGCACATCTTTGGGGGCACCAGTGGGGGTATCGTTGGGGAGCAAACCCCACCGGACCGAGCGACTTTCCCTATGATTGGATGGCGCAAGTTTGGTGGCCAAGGCCGGAATCGAACCAGCGACACACGGATTTTCAGTCCGCTGCTCTACCAACTGAGCTACTTGGCCTGCGTGAAGAGCGCGGATTATAAAA
>Ga0326597_10008177_pt1 | contig 14138 bp, 9 predicted proteins | sample RVTome_12_FD_203789 | JGI IMG/M metagenome (GOLD analysis project Ga0326597, IMG submission 203789) | Soil microbial communities from uranium-contaminated site in the Upper Colorado River Basin, Wyoming, United States - RVT100D185 | ecosystem: Environmental > Terrestrial > Soil > Contaminated >... | reverse complement strand
ATTCCCACAGGTCAGCGAGATCAACGAACCCGGTGTCCGCGTGCCAGAGGAAGGCCTCTCGGTAGTGCTCGGGGCCGCTTCTTCGCCCTTCTCGGCCCAACACCCATCCGTCATCCGAGATGCCGAAGATCTCTACCTCGAATCCACCTTCAGGGTACTCGTAACGGAAGGGGATCTCAATGAGTCCCGTGCGCTGGGACCAGAACCAGCCTCCCCAACGCGATATGTTAGTCGCGTCGCGACGACGGTGCGTGCCACACGCTTCGTCGCGTTCATTGAATTGTGATACGCCGACTGTGCCGTTGGTGGAGGGAAGCACGAAGTCCGAGATTCGGCCGTCGAAGTGCCAGATGCGCATGTTGACGAATGTCGGAGTGCCTCCCAGCGAGCCGATCACGGATTCCCTGTCGTTGATCGATCGCGCTGAACTCTCGGCCTCGTGAAGGAATTCGAATCCCTGTGCGTGCCGGTAAACGACGGCGCGATTGCGCGGTTGAGGCGCTATTTTGCCCACCAGCACGTGAGCATTGTTCATGTCGTTGACGAAGAACCACTCCGGATGCAGGTTGTTGAGTCGGCGGATGCCTTGGCCGGGGACGTAGATGTAGTCGTAGCCCGGAGCGATCGTCAGCAGCACCGCGCCGGACGTGCTGGGCGCGATCGGGCGCGCCTCGACCACCCCCGGATCGCGCGGCAGGAGCCACGTCGTCCCCTCGCCGAGGCGCCACTTGATCGCCTTGTACTCGTAACGGGTGAAGGCGTCCTTGACGGCGGACCCGTAGACCGTGCCGTCATCGGCGATCGACCAGACCTTGTACCAATCCACTCGGAACCCCTTGCGTGGCTCGACGGGGTCAATCACATACGCCTCGAACCGCGGCGGCTCCGGCTGCGCCAGCGCCCGGCCCGCCGCGCCTAGCGCGACAGCCCCGATCGTGGCCGTGAGCACGAGAGAATACCCCCTCAGCCCAGTCGCGCTCCCGTTCGTCCATCCCATGCTGCTGTGTTGTGCCTCGCGCATCTTCAACCTCCTCGCCTCGCGGCGGTGTCGTTGTGGCGTTGTCCATTCAGCCTTATAGAGTGTACCGCGCTTTCACGCGGATGCGTCGGAGATTCCCGGCTACACGGGGAAAATCCTCGGCCTGCACACGGTCGAGGACGAGATGAGGCGAAGGGCTGCCCCGTACGAAAGGTCGCTTCTCAGCGCCGGCCCTTCTCCACGTGGCCGTCGGCGTACATGATGTACCCTTCGGGATCGATGGCGCCATTCTTGAGTTCGTAGAGGACGGGCGTGGTCGCGGGATTCTCGAGTTCGCTCATCGGCTTGTCGGGCTTGACGTACTTGAAGGCGTTCTTCTCGCCGGTCGTCGGGTGCGTGAGGAGCGCATCGAGTTCCTCGCGCGTCATCTGACCCTTTTCGACGAGCGCATCGAGCGAGTCAGGCCACTGGTCCTCGTGGTTGCTCGCGTACATGATGAGCGCCATGCCGATCTGCCTCGACTGCGATGCGGCCTGGTACTCTCGCGCTTCATCGCGCTGCTTTTTGAGAATGGGTCCGGCGAGGTCGAGAATCGGGCGCAGTTTCGACTGGCCGATCGACACGGTGACTTTGCTCCCCGCCTGCACGCAGGTGATGGATTGCATGACGCGCATGGAGAGGGTGATCTCGGCGGGCATCTCCCCACCCTCGAACATCTCCTCCATCTGCGCCATCTGTTCGGCCATGAAGTTCGGAAGCGACTGGACGATCGTGGCGAGTTGAGAGGCTTTCGTGGCATCCGCGAGTTCAACGACGCCGGTCACGGAGGGGTTGTGTCCGAGATCGGCCCAGCCGTGCATGGCCAGCGCGCCGGCCAGGAGGTAAGGGATCGCGATGGGAGAGTCTTCCATGCCCTCCATCCCCTCCATGCCGTCCATGTCGGCGGCAAACTCCTCCTCCGCTTCGCGATGAACGTCGGCCGTCGGAATCATCATGATGCCCACCGATCGGCCATCCAGCGCGGCGTAGGTCGTGCGAAACCGTTCGGCCCGCTCCGGATCGACGGTTGGAATCTCGGGAAGAGGGTCCTTCTCGTCCCGGTGCGTCAGTTTGCGGCGATCCGGCTTGAAGACGAGCAGCCAGTCTCCCTGACGTTCGATGGCGGCCTCGGTCGTGAACTCCGTCGCGTGCCTGCGGATGATCTCGGTGAGCACGGCCTCATCGCACTGCTCGGCATCGACGAAGACGCCGGCGAATGGGAGGAAGGCCCAGAGATCGTCCGATTCGTCATCCGCGGCGGCGATGACGATGTACCGACCGCCGGCGTTGACGAACGCTTCGTGGTCGGCGCGGACTTTGCCGATCATCTCTCCGAACTCGGGGATGTGTTCGATCACGCCGCGGCCGGTGGCGTCGATGGCGCCGGGATTCACCTGGGCAAGATCGAAGACGGCGATCATCATGACCTCGTCGTTGATGAAGTCGTCGGGCAGGGGCGGGGCGGCCTGCGCAACGGTGAAGGGCACCGCCACCGCCGCGCTGGCCAGCGCGAACCGTCGAATCGACTGGTGAATGGTCATGAATAGCCCCTCCTGTTCCGGGTTGCGTGAACCCGATGAGACTCAGTGCCCAGGCCACCGCCGCATGATGCTAAGGGGTCGAACGCAAGACCGCCACCCAGCCCTTCTTTGGAGTCAGGATCAATCCGTTGCGCCGCGGCCGAGGTTCATCGCGTTCCAGATCGATCGGGGAGGCGGATGACCGGCGGCATGAAGGCGCATTGAATTGCCCGATCCAGCGAGAGGCGGGTTCATGCACGGGCGTCGGCTTGAGAAACAGCACTTCGAGATCGGGGGCGAGGGCCAACGCTTCATCGGCTCGCGCTGGTGGCGCGAGTGGTGCTTTTTCCGCACGGCCCTGGCGCACTTCCGGCTTCGTCTGTTGCTCATGGTGCTGATCGTGGCGACGGGGGCGCTCATCTTCCGCGTCTTTCACTTTCCGGATCGACTGACGACGTGGGAGTCCATCTACTACTCCTGGAGCCTGGTGTTCGGCGAGCCGCCCGAGAAGTTTCCCGAGTCGTGGGCGATCCGCCCGCTCTTTTTTCTCATGCCGGTGCTGGGGTTGACCATCATCATCGAGGGGATCGTGGACTTCTCGCTGATGCTGCGCGACCGCCGGCGCTACGAACGGAGTTGGTGCAAGACGATGGCAACCTCGATGAACGATCACGTCGTGCTGGTGGGCCTGGGCCGGCTGGGCTATCGCATCTTCAGGCTCCTGCGGCAACTCGGGGAGGCGGTCGTCGTCTTCGAGCGCGACGCCCACAACCAGTTTCTCGAGGACGTTCGGCGTGAGGGCTCACCGCTGTTCATCGGCGATGCGCGGCGCGAGGCGCTGCTCGAAGAGGCGAACATCCGCAAGGCCAAGAGCATCGTCCTCGCCACGGACGACGATCTGGCCAATCTGGAGATCGCGCTCGACGCCCGCCGCATCGCGCCGAAGATCCCCGTGGTGCTGCGCATGTTTGACCAGAACATCGCCGACAAGGTGGGAGGGGCCTTCGATCTCCATCACGCGATGTCGCAGTCGGCGATCTCCGCCCCCTCCTTCACCATGGCCGCGGTGGACCAGAGCATCGAGTACAGTTTCACCGTGGACGACGAAATCGTCGTGATGAAACGGTGGCGCGTCTGCGATGGCGGGCCGATGTGTGGCCGCACCGTCGGGGAAGTCATGGGCGAGCACGGAATCGGAGTCGTCCGCCGAAAGTCGGAGGAAGGCACGCGCCTCTTCCCCGGGCCTGAGACCAGGCTGCGGCCCGGCGACGAGTTGCTCGTCGAAGGCGCTTTCAGGTCATTCGCGAATCTCAGCCTCCAGGCCGGCGCGGGAAGTCGCACGTGACCGCGGCCCGTGCGAAGTGCCGCGCGTTCTTCGGACCTGAACGCAAAACCGGCGCCGGATCGGGTTGACCGCTCCAGCACCGGCCCGCGATCGGCGGCGCGGAGCGTGCCGTCCCGCCTGCCGTCGGTCGCGAAGTCACATTGACCCTGCATCATTGTGCCGGCGGGGCCGGGGTGGATCGTTCGGGCAGGCGCCTCGATTGTCGCCGGCGCTCTCGTGGGGCGCGGCGCGAGCCCGCCTGGTCACTCCAGTTCGTCCAGATCGCGCGCCCGCCACGGGCCCTCGAGCGAGCCGCGCCCGGCGGAGGCGATCTCACTCCATGAGTTCATGGGCAATTCGATCCGCGCCAGCGCGGCCGTTGACATGCTCTCGCGGACGCCGGTCAGGCGCTCGATGAGGTCTTCAAGCCCGGGATTGTGGCCGACGAGCATGAGGCGCGAGACGCGGTCCGGCTGGCGGGCGAGGATGCGCAGGATCGTCGCCTCCGAGGCGAGATAGAGCCGTTCGTCCTGCTGGATGGCGCCCGGAAAGCCGCAGGCATCGGCGACAAGTTCGGCGGTCTCGATGGTCCGCTGCGAGGTGGAACACACGATCGCGTGGGGAACGAGATCGTGATGGGCGAGCCAGTGCCCCAGGCGCGGGGCATCGCGCCGGCCGCGCTCATTGAGCGGCCGGTCGTGATCAGGCAGCGAGTCATCCGCATGACTCGACTTGGCGTGACGAAGTGCGAGCAGCGTATGCATGGCGAGGGCGCAACGAGTGTCGGTGCGGCCGCGAACCGGCGGCCGCACGCCGGTGTGGGTTGTGGAGCAATGGGCCTGGGAGGATTCGAACCTCCGACCTCACCGTTATCAGCGGTGCGCTCTGACCAGCTGAGCTACAAGCCCGTGCGTCTCCGGGCGACGCGGGAGGGCAAGTATCGGCGCGATCGGCCCTGCCGTCAAGACGCATCAGCCCGTTATGATTGACCATGCCCCCGATCGATCCCGTCGGTGAGACAGCCGCCGCGCCCGCAAACGCCTCGCGCGGCGGGCCCCGGCCCCTGCCATCGACGCGACCGGCGGATGCGGCGGGCGTGCAACTCCTCTGGCCCGGCAAGTTTGATGAACATGGCTGCCGGCGCTCTCCCGGGAGCGTGCCGATCGGTTCGCATGAGGTGCTCACCCGATTCGGCGAAGGTCCATCGGCGTGCCGCCTCATCCACGCCGACTTCCGAACGGCGGTGGGGACCATCGAGCCGCACTCCATCGACTTCGCTTATGTCGATCCGCCCTTCGGCACCGATCGCGATCGTTTCCTCGCCGACACCAAGGGCATTGTTCGAGCCGAGCACCACCAGCCGCGCGCGGCCTATTGCGATCGCTGGTCAACGCCGGAGTACCTCGACTTCCTCGATGACCTCATCGCCCTGACGCGGCCACTGCTCTGTGAGACCGGCTCGCTGGCGGTTCACGTCGATCATCGCGCCTCGGCCCACGTGCGGTGCCTGCTCGATGAACATTTCGGCGCCGATCGGTTCATCAACGAATTGATTTGGAAGTACGGCCTGGGCAACGCCACCGCCTCGCGCCACTTCCTGCGCAAGCACGACACGATTCTCGTCTACGGCCTCTCGCCGCGCCATTTCTTCAATCGGCAGCGCGGCCCCATCACCCAGGCCCAGCAGCGCAAATACCATCACGAGGATGAACGCGGGCGCTACATGATGAGTTACGGTAAGCGCTACGACCTCAAGGGCGGCAAGCCGCTCGAGTCGGTCCTGGATATCCCCTCTTTGGGAGCCACCGACGGCGAGCGCTGCGGCTACCCGACGCAGAAGCCGCTGCGCTTGCTCGAGGTGCTCCTCGAGTCCTTCTGTCCGCCGGGCGGCATCGTGCTCGATCCCTGCGGCGGCAGCGGGACGACGGCGGTGGCGGCGCAACGATCCGGGCGCGCGTGGATCGCGATCGATGCGTCTCAGGCGGCGATTGAGTCGGCGACGCAGCGATTGGCGGCGGAGACTGCATGCGCATTCGCCATCGAACGAGTGACGTGAGCGGATGGATGCCTCGGTGCCCAAGTACTCCCCTTCGCCGAGCCTCCGGGTCGCGGTGAAGCCTGAATGCGAATCCGTTGTCCGCTTTGCGGCTCTCGTCTACCCTTGAACCTGACCGGCCGGATACCCAAGCGGTCCAAGGGGACGGATTGCAAATCCGTTATTCGCGGGTTCGAATCCCGCTCCGGCCTTTCACTTCGAATCGAGAGCGCCGCGACCATCCGACATCTTCATGACCCCCACCAATGCGGGAGAATCGCGTGTCCACGCCATCGGCAAGGTCTGCGGTCAGTCACCTCCATCGACTGCGCTTCTCCCGCGGATCCATGCTCCGTCTCATCAAGAACATTCCGGCGGACAAACTCTGTGCTCAGCCCGGACCATCTCTAAACCACGTGATGTGGGTCATTGGTCATATTGCCTGTACCGATGACTACTTCCTGAAGGAGTTCGGCGGGAAGGAACTCGCGCTGCCCGACGCCTGGCACCAGATTTTTGCCGGAGGCTCGACTCCCACCACCGATGCGACGCGCTATCCACCCTTTGATGAAGTGAAGAGGGCCTTCCGCGAGCGGCGCGAAGCGCTGACTCAGTGGCTGGTGGGGATGAGCGAGGCCCAACTCGACGCACCGACGCCGAAGAACTGGCAACCCTACGCTCCGACGATGCGCGACGTGGCGCACTTCGCCGCCTGGCACGAGGGCTACCACGCCGGCCAGATCTCCACCCTCCGGCGCGCCTTCGGCCTCGGCCCGGCTTTCGGCTGAATTGGTCCTCAATCTCCACTGATGGCGGATCGCGGCGCCAGGGGTGAATCTCCTTCCCGCGGGCGATCATCTTGCTTTCGGGGAATCCGCCCTGTATGTCCATGAGCGAGAAGCCCTGATAATCAGTGTGGTTCCGGGGACTGTTTGCTCGAATCGGCGGCCGTGACGCTCGTGGGGCGCATCTTCGTCCGCCGAGATTCCCGGGGGCCATGTGTCCGATCGCAGGCCGTCCGAGAGGCGCGCGATGATTGAAATCCGAATCCATGGCCGGGGCGGGCAAGGGGGCGTCACTCTCGCGAAGATCATCGCCACGACCCGGTTTCTGCACGGATGGTCGGTCCAGGCGTTCGGCCTCTACGCCGCCGAGCGTTCCGGCGCGCCGCTCCAAGCGTTTTGCAGGGTCGATGAGCAGCCGATCACCAGTCGAAATCTCATCTACGAACCCGATCATGTCATCGTCCTCGATTCGACGCTCGTCGGACCTGCGATCATCAGCGGACTCAAGTCCTGCGGATGGATTCTGATCAACACGGGTCGATTCCCCTACGAGTTTGCCGAGCAGTTCCCGGGCTTCCGCATTGCAACGGTTGATGCGACTTCGATCGCGCGGAAGTACGAACTGGGCACGCGCAGCGTGCCGATCGTCAACACCGCGCTCGCCGGCGCGGCGGCGCGCCTCCTGGACATCGAACTCCAATCGGTGCGCGAAGCGCTCAAGCACCTTGGCTTCCGCGGAAAGAACTTCGACGCGGCGGCGCAGGCCTACGAGCGCGTCGTGATCGTGGACGACATCGACCGCCACGGCGCCAAGGCGAGCCGGCCCGTGACGCCGACGGGGCGCGTCCCCGGCATCGTCGATGGCGGCGGCGCGGAGCGGCCGACGATTCGCACCGGGCAATGGGCGACGCAGCACCCGCATCGGCGGCAGTGGACGCCGCCGTGCAACTATGTCTGCCCCGCGGGCAATGATGTGCAGGGCTTTCTCCAGGCACTGGCTCTCAAGCAAACCGATCGGGCGCTCGAAACCCTGCTTCGCACGACGCCGTTCCCTTCCGTGTGCGGACGGGTCTGCCCCGCTCCCTGCATGGACACCTGCAACCGCCTCGCTCTCGATGAAGCAGTCAACGTTCGCGAACTGGAGCGCTACACCGGGGATCACGGCCGGTTTGAGGTCAAGCCGCTGACCATCCGCAGGCAACACACGGCGATCATCGGCTCCGGCCCGGCGGGGCTGTCCGCGGCCTATCACCTGGCCCGCCTGGGGTACCAGGTGACGCTGGTTGAAGGCGGGCCGACCCTCGGGGGGCTTCTGCGTTCCGGCATCCCGCCATATCGCCTGCCCCGGGACGTGCTGGATCGAGAGATCGATCGCATTCTCGATCTCGGCGTCGTGGTGAAGTTGAAGACGCCCGTCGACCGGCGCGAACTGTTCAGGCTCGCCACCGAGTTTGACGCCGTTCTCGTGGCGACGGGGCTTCAGGAGTTGCGAAACCTCGATCTCGGCGCGACCGGCGATGACGACGCGGTGATGCAGGGCATCGACTTCCTCGATCGGGCGAATCGCAATGAGATGCGCGTGGATGGTGAGCACGTCGTCGTGGTCGGCGGCGGCAACACGGCCTTCGACTCGGCACGCTCCGCACGGCGGCTGGGCGCCAAGAGCGTTCGCATCGTGTATCGACGCACGCGCGAGGAGATGCCCGCCATCGCCGAGGAGATCGACGAGGCCATCGAAGAGGGGGTGCAGTGCGACTACCTCACTCTGCCGATCCGCATCGAACCATGCGAAGGTGACTCGCGTCTGAGGCTCGTCTGCCGGCGCATGCATCTGGGCGAACCGGATGAATCAGGCCGGCGCCGGCCCGTCGAGATCGAAGGCTCGGACTTCCCCATCCAGTCCGATCGGATTCTGCTGGCGCTGGGCCAATCACCGGATCTCTCGGTGTTTCCGGAGGGGACCGAGGTCCGCGATGGGGAAGACCTGCTCGGTCTGCTCGAGACGCCGGTCTACGCGATCGGCGACCTGGCGTCGGGCGACGGAACCGTGGCCGCCGCGATCGGCAGCGGCCGGCGGGCGGCGCTGGGCATTCACTATGTCCTTTCGGGCGAAGAACTGTCGGGGCCGGTCACGCCGGCCGATCAGGTCATTCGGGCCGGCGCCATGAAGTTGCACCTGTTTGAGTCTGTGACGGCCCATCACGGCATGTCCCGACCGGCCCAGGAGCGGCGAATTGACAACTGCGAGGTGCATGCAGGGCTGGCGGACCCGAGCGAAGCCCAGCGATGCCTGAGTTGCGGCGTGTGCAACGAGTGCGACCGCTGCGTGACCTTCTGCCCCGAAGGCGTGCTCAAGCGCGTCGGACACGAGTTCATCTTCGACTACGACGACTGCAAGGGGTGCGGCGTCTGCGCCGCCGAGTGCCCGCGGAACGTCGTCTTCATGACCCGACTGTAAAACCACGGCGCGCCTCGCGCCTCGCCGGGAGCGACACATGACCCTGGAACTCGTGACGGGCAATCACGCGGCCGGCTACGCCCTCAGCACCGCCGGCGAGGCGAACCGGAGCGCCCGCGGCGCGGCGTGCGGCATCTATCCCATCACGCCGCAGACCGAGATCGTCGAGTACGTGGCGAAGTTCCCTTTCAGCAAGGGGCGCGTCATCGCGGTCGAGAGCGAGCACAGCGCCATGGGTGTCTCCATCGGCGCCTCGATGGCCGGCGCCCGCGCTTTCACCGCGAGTTCCTCCAACGGCCTGGCGTACATGACCGAGAACATCATGGTCGCCGGGTTCTACCGCCTGCCCATCGTCCTCGTCGCCGTGAATCGCACGCTCGGCCCGCCGTGGAACATCTGGGCCGACCAGGGCGACACGCTCTACCTCCGCGACTTCCCCTGGATTCAGTTGTACTGCGAGACCAATCAGGAGGTGCTCGACACGACGCTGCTCGCCTTTCGCCTTGCGGAGGATCGGCGCATTCTCCTGCCCGTCATGGTCATCATGGATGCCTTCATCCTCTCGCACACGCAGACGGAAACGGACCTGCCCGAGCAGGGGCTGGTTGATGAGTTTCTCCCGCCTCTTTCGCTGCCGCATCGGCTGGATTCCGCGCGACCCACGACGGTCGGAGGCCTGACCTGGCCGCGCGAGACGCTCTCGCAGCGCCTCGAGATCGATGAGGCGTTCGAGCGTGTGCCGGCGGTCTATGAGGAGCATCGCGCCTCGTTCCGCAGCGTGTTCGGCCGCGATCCCGGCGGCGCCATCAACGTCTTTGAGACGGAGGATGCGGACGCATTGCTCGTGGTTTCGGGCACGATCGCGTCGACGGCCCGCGAAGTGGTGCGCCGCAGGCGGGAGGCCGGAGAGAAGATCGGCCTGGTCAAGATGAGGATGTTCCGCCCCTTCCCCGGCGACGCGCTGCTCGAGGCCTGCCCTCGCGCGGCGAAGTTCGGCGTGCTCGACCGCGATTACGCGGCCGGTCTCGGAGGGGTGTGGTGGCACGACGTGCGCGCCGCATTGCAGGGACGGCGCGACGGGGCGATCGTGCAGGGCTATCTCACGGGCGTGTGCGGCGGCGACGTCACGCCCGAGATGATCGACGAAGTCATCGACGACCTGCTTGCCCGCCGGAGCGCCGGCAAGCCCCTCTGGAAGGGAATCGACAAATGACCTCTTCGCCTCAACTTCATAGCGCGCCTCTCGCATGCAGCGAGGAGTGCCTCATGCGCCCCGGCAACACCAACTGCGGCGGGTGCGGGATGAGCGTGGGGCTGACCTTCCTCAGCCGCGCCCTCAAGGAGGCCGGCCAGACGTGTCAACTGGTGATACCCGCGTGCTGCGGAGTCGTCACGGCGGGGGGCTATCCGACGACGGGATACAGCGTGCCCGTCCTCGCCTCGACCTTCGCCGCGTCGGCCGCGTTCGCCTCCGGCGTGGCCGCCGTGCGCGATCTCAACCATGAGCCGCATCACGTCATCTGCTGGGCGGGCGACGGCGGGACGTACGACATCGGCCTGGCCACGCTCAGCGCCGCGGCCGAGCGCAACGAGAACATCATCTACATCTGTTACGACAACGAGATCTACGGCAATACCGGCGGGCAGCGCAGCAGCGCCACCCCCGTCGGGGCGCGAACCACCACCACGCCGGCGGGCAAGCGCGAAGGCAAGAAGGACATCATGGCCATCATGGCCGCGCACCGCATTCCCTACGCCGCCAGTCTCTCGATCGCACATCCTGATGACTTCATGCGCAAGATCGCGACGGCCTTGCTTCTCACGGGCTTTCGCTTTCTGCTCATCCACTCGCCCTGCCCGACGGGGTGGAAGTCCGAACCGGCCGAGTCGATCGAACTCGTGCGCCTGGCGGTTGCAAGCGGCCTCTTTCCCGTCTACGAAGTCTTCGACGGCGAGCGATACCGGATCAACCTCAGACCATCGGGCGGCGATGTCGGCGAGTACTACCGGCGGCAGAATCGATTCCCGGCGGATTCGATCGATCTTCGCTCGGTGCGAGCCGACGATGCGGCGGCGAACAAAAGGCTGGCGAGACTGGCGGAGGTCTTCCCAGCGCAAGGCTGATCCTTATCAGCGGCCAGGCTGAGCCAAGCCCGGGCCGTGGCGGTTCTTGACTGGTGAGCACGCGGGCCGGATTCGTGCCTCCGGCTGCCTTTGCTCGCATCCCGGCGATACTCAAGTGGTTGCGGCGCCGACGCATCGCCGACGCGATCGCGGTGCGCCGTGCAGGTCGCTCTTCCTGACTTAGGCGATCGGCGGCGCCGCGGCCCTCCCCCTTGTTGCGGTGATAACACGTGGGATGGGCATCAGATTTGATCCCAATTTCAACCATTTATCGCTTTTGGCGCGAATTGGCGTGCCCTCATCGCCTCTGATCGGTTAGACTGATGGCTCTGGGCCGACGCCATCGTGGCGCCGGTACTGTGTTCATTCAACGGGGAACTCGGAAAAAGGAGAGTGATCATGAGAAAGGCGTCGAGTCTCGCATCGTTGATCGCACTGGCGGCACTGGGGGGGGGGGCCAATGCGCTGGGGCAGGGAATCTTCCAGCCCTCGTACAACCAGACGACGTCGTTTGACGGCAGCCCGGCTCGACTTGAGCAGCACCCGATGGGCATAACGTTCGACGGCGATCATTACTGGACGTGCGCGGGCGGCAGTCCTGGCGGCAATCGCCTGGCCGACTTCGACAGTAATGGCAACTACGTCGCGTCGTATCAGCCGGGCATCGACTTTCGTGCGGTCTTCACCGTCGGCGGCAATGGGGCACAGGTGTACGGGCGGGGCTTTTCGAGCAGCAACATCCTGCGCATGACCAGCCCTGGTGTGTTCGTCACGCACGTGACGCTCGCCGGCGGCATTCCCGATTCGCAATCGAATGTCGTCTTCAATGGCGCGGGCAACGAGTACATCGCTCACAGCAATGGGACGATCTCGCGCTGGGATCTGTCGGGCAACTCGCTCGCGAGCGTCGCGCTCAGCGGTTACGGCTCGATGTTCAGCGAAGACTTGTACCCCAACAATCGCGGCGTCATCTCCGCTGGCGGCTACTACCTCACGTACTCGAATGGCAACCTCTCCGCATGGGACGCGGTCGGCACGCGCGTCGGCACTACCGTCCTGAACGGCGCGGGCACGAACTTCGATTCGCACTTCAGTTTCGGCTGGGGAAACAACATGGTCTGGGTCGCCGACGGCCTCAACATGACCTGGCGCGGCTACCTGATCCCCGAACTTCTCGGCGGCTTCATCATCAGCCTCACCGGCCCGTGCCCCGGCCAGAAGACCCTCGCGTGGAACGGCGCGGGATCGGGCCAGATGGGCATCGTCGTCGGCAACAGCCAGGGCAACACCAACATCCCCAACGGTCCCTGCCAGGGAACCCAACTGGGCATCTCCGGCGGCCTGATACTCTACAACGTCATCGGCACCCAGGGCGGCAGCGGCCAGGTCAGTACCACGGTCGGCACCCCCGCCTGTGGGAAGTTCGTTCAGTGCATCAACACCGGCACGTGCGAAACCAGCAACGTCGCCGGCCCGATCTGATTCGCCCGCAGCATCTCGCGAATCCGATGCTTGATCTCCACTGAGATCACCCGCCTCACCTCCGTAAGGGGGTGAGGTTGTTTTTGAGCCTGCTGGAATCCCATGCGGGGGCTTTGGTCGCCGCTCGCGCGCCGCTTACACTTGTCCCTCATGCCCGCGATCCTGAACTGGCTCCTCCGCCTTGTCATCACCAACCCGATCGCGGTGCGCCTGGTCTCGAACGGGTCGAAGCGGACGCGCCATCTCTTCATTCGCTCGGGCTACCTGGCCGCCATCACGGTCACGCTGCTGGCGGCGCTGCTCGGGCAGCAGGGGGTGTCGCTGCGGGAGATGGCGGCGGCGGGCGCATCGGCCTTTCAGTTCGTCGCCTACCTGCAACTGGGGATGATCTGTCTGCTGGCGCCGGTCTTCATGGCGGGGGCAATCGCGCAGGAGGCCAACCCGCGCACCTGGGACATTCTGCTCACCACGCCGCTCAACTCGCTCCAGATCGTGCTGGGCAATCTCTTCGGGCGGCTGTTCTTCATCCTCGCCATGCTGGTGAGCAGCCTGCCGCTCTTCGCGGTGACGCAGTACTTCGGCGGCGTGCCGGGCAAGTCGATCTTCCTCTCGTATGCGATCGGCGGCGCGGCGGCGATCCTCGTGGGGGCGGTGGCCATTGCGCTGAGCGTGAGCCGCCAGGCCGGCCGTCGCGCGGTCTTTCTTTTCTACGTCACGGTCGTCATCTACATTGGCGTCTCGTGGTCGATCGACCAGGCCTTCCGCACGGGCACGGCGACGACGTGGGTGACGCCGCTCAACCCCTTTCTCGCCCAGCGCGTCCTGCTCGACAGCGAGAACTACCACCCCTGGTCGCCGGCTGAGCTGATCGGTCACGGCTGGCTCTTCCGCGCGTGGTTCGGCGCGCCGGTCGCGTCCTTCTGCTGGCTCTGCGGGCTGCTGAGCCTGGTGCTCATCGGTTGGTCAACGGCCTTTCTTCGCCTCATCGGCGCCCGGCAGGGGGGGACGCCGTGGTTCCGAAACCTGCTTCGACTGGGCGCGCGGCGGGCGCGGCTCTCGGGCGTGCGCGAAGTCTGGCAGAACCCCATCGCCTGGCGCGAGGCCTCGGGCAAGCGCAACACCATCGGGGCGATCGTGGCGCGGTACGGCTTCATCGCCATCGGGCTGGTCATCGCCGTCGGCGCCATCGGCCTCTACCACTTCGGCGTCATCAACCTCGCCGCGCTCCGCCAGGCCTCGCTGACCATCATCTCCACCGAAGTGGCCATCATCACTCTCACGGCCATAAACGTCTCCGCCACCGCCATCAGCCGCGAGCGCGAGGACGGCACGCTCGACATTCTCCTCACGACGCCCATCACGCCCTCGTATTACGTGAGCGGGAAGTTGCGC
>Ga0326597_10008176_pt1 | contig 14138 bp, 12 predicted proteins | sample RVTome_12_FD_203789 | JGI IMG/M metagenome (GOLD analysis project Ga0326597, IMG submission 203789) | Soil microbial communities from uranium-contaminated site in the Upper Colorado River Basin, Wyoming, United States - RVT100D185 | ecosystem: Environmental > Terrestrial > Soil > Contaminated >... | reverse complement strand
TCGCCGCCTTGTGCTGTGCTATATAAGGGTCGTCGCGGGTGACGTCGAAGGTTTCCGTCTTGTCCACGAACGTCACCGTGCCGGCGACCAGGTCGGCGAGGATCGAGCCCTGATCGGTCAACGCCAGCACCTGGCGACGCGAGATCGAATCCAGATAGTTCATGTTCAGCGTCACCATCGGGCAGCGCCGCGTCTCGAACAGCAGCGAGAATACGTCGTCGCTGTCGATTTCGAGTCGGCTCAGGTGGCCGCCGGCGGCGGTCAGCCGCGTCCACGGCCCGAGCATCCAGTTGAGGTAGTCGAGCTCGTGGCTGAGGTCGCGCAGCACGCCGCCGCCCTGGTCGCGATGCGCCGAATAGCCCCGGCGGTAATCGGCGCCGGGCCGCCATTGGCGGAGGTCGCTGCCGACGACGGCGTGGACGGCATGGGGCGTCGCCGCGTCGAGCAGCGCTTTGAAGCGGCGGATAACCGGATGCAGGCGCAACTGATAGGCGACGTGCAGGGCCTTGAAGGCGTTGTCGGGAACCGCCGCCGGTTGGTCGAAAAGCGGCTTTTCCACCAGCACGGCGCCGGTGAACCCGACGCCGGCCAGCGCCGCCACGTCGTCCTGGTGCTCGTTGGTGCGGCTGGCGATCACCGCGTAACCGGGGTCGAAGGCGCCGACCGCTTCGGCGATCGACGGATACACCTTGGCCGCGCCCAGGGCGCGGCGGCTGACCACGGCGACGTCGGCGCCGAGCCCGGTCAGCAACCGGGCGTGGCGCGCGCCGATGGAGCCGTAGCCGACGACCAGCGCCTTCACTTGCCGACTCCGTTGGTGAAATCCAGGTTGGCCCGTTCCAGGTCGTCGACGCGGCCGACGTCGAGCCAGTATTCGTGGATCGGGAACGCCGCCGTCATGTGCCGGTCCTCGACCACCGACGAGAACAGGTCCGTCATGTCGAAGGCGCGCTCCTCGGGGATCAGGTCGATGACGTCGGGGTCGAGGACGTAGATGCCGGCGTTGACCAGGAACCGGTGCACCGGCTTTTCGTCGATCATCAGGATCCTGTTGCCGTCGATGCCGACGACGCCGAACGGCACCTGAAGATCGTATTGGCGTACGCACATGGTGGCCCTCGACTGCTGCTGGCCGTGATAGTCGAGCAGGTCCTGGAAGTTGACCCGCGTCACCAAATCGCCGTTCATCACGATCAGCGGCGACTCCGGCCGCTCGCCGATCAGCTTGAGCGCGCCGGCGGTGCCCAGCCGCTGGTTCTCCTCGAGGTAGCGGATGTCGACGCTCCATTTCGCGCCGTCGCCGAAATGCGCCTTGATGGCGTCGGCCCGGTAATTGACCGAGATGTAGAATTCGCGGAACCGCTGCTCGACGAAGCCTTCGAGGATGGATTGCAGGATCGGCTTGTCGCCGACGCTGAGCAGCGGCTTCGGCGTCTTCTGGGTCAACGGCCTGAGCCGCTCGCCGAGGCCGCCGGCCATCAGCACCACCCAGTTGGTGCGCGCCTCCACCGGCGGCGTCAGTTCGCGCATGTGAACCAGGCCGACGACGCGCTTCTCGGCGTCGACCAGCGGCATCTGTCGCAGCACCGCGGCGTTCATCTTGTCGAGCAGCGCCGCGCGCCCGGTATCGGGCGCCGCCGTGACCGGCCGCGCGTTCATGATCTCGGTGACCGGCGCCGCCATGTCGAGGCCGGCGAGCAGGCCGCGGCGCACGTCGCCGTCGGTGACGGTGCCGAGTAGCCGGCCGTCGCCGTCGACCACCAAGCCGATCTCGAAGCCGCCGTCGTTGATGGTGGCTACCGCCTCGCCGATGGTGGCGTCCGGCCGGTTGAAGGCGTTTTTCCAGGTCTTGGGCATCTCGCTCACGTCGGGTAGCCGAGGCGCTGCAGCGCCAGGCCATGGCGCTCGGAAAGCCGCCGGTTGCCGGGCGCATATTTCTCGGCCAGTCGCGCCCGCCACGGCTCCGGCATGACGACCCTGACCGGCCGGCCCCGGCCGAGGACGCCGGCGAACCACCGCTGCAGCGCCTCGCCGCCCGGGATCAGGCGGCGCAGGGGCACCCCCGGAAGGAAGTGGTTGCGGAACGCGACGTAGTGCTGTTGGCGGCCGCTCGGCCGCGGGTTGCTGTGACCGGCGACGAACGACTCGGCCGCCGGCGCCGGATCGACGCCGAGAAAATCGCAGATGTCCTGCAGATAGGCGCGCTTGTCGGCGATGAAGTTCTCGAACGCGAAGACGCGCACGTTGCCGGCCCCGAACAGCTCCTCGTAAAAGCCGACGACGAGGTCGAAGTCGAGCACGCTCAGCATCGACTCCTCCCAGTTGCCGGCCTCGTGCTCGAGGAAACCGTCGAACGAGGCGTGCCGACCACGGTACGGCCGCGGCGCCCGGACCACCCGGCCGCCCTGGGCATACCACGACGTGATCAAGTCGATCTGATTGCGGATGGTGAACATGACTCGGGCGTTCGGGAACAACGCGCGCAACCGCTTGGCGTTCACGCCGGTCACCGGCGGGAAGTTGGAGAAGTTGTCGTCGGCTAGCACCCACACCTTGTCCGTGGTGTCGCCCGCGATGAGCGAGCCGAACAGCGCGCGCACGCGCGACTCGTCGAAAAAGATGTCGCCCCGCCGCAGTTCCCGGGTGAACTCCTCGGATCGCGGCTTGCCCAGGCACAGCACTCCCGGATGCCGGATCAGGAAATGCTGCTGCAATGTCGTTTGCGCGGTGTTGTCGAAGCCGGCGTGGACAATCACCGGGTGGTCGGTAAGCGGCGCCAGCACCGTTTCCGTCGCGGTCGCTGGCCTGTTGGCGGTTGCCGGGCTGGTCATTGCCGTCACGCGCCCCGGCTTTGCTCGTAGAACACCGGCCGGTTCGCCGCGATCTCGCCAAACAGCACATCCTGCACCAGTGGGCGCATGAACCAGTCGGGCAGGCGCTCGCCGCGACGCAGGCTTTCGCGGAGCTGGGTGCCGCTGACGGACAGCGCCTCGCCGCCCTCGGATGCCGGGCCGTAGCGCCCGGTCGCCGGGTCGTAGCCGATGGCGTCGAAGAACACCGGCTCGACGCCGAGGTCCGGCAGCGCCTCGAACAGGCGCCGGTTGGCGTCGGCGCCGTAGAAGTCGCCGACGCCGGTGTGGTCGCGGCCGACGATGAAATGGCTGCAGCCCATGTTCTTGCGGCACAGCGCCGTGAACACCGCCTCGCGCGGGCCGCAGTAGCGCGAATAGGTGGCGAAGCTGCCGAGCACCGCCTTGCCCTTCGGATAGACGCCGTTCTCGAGCAGCGCCTGGTAGCTCTTCATGACCGGCACCGGTAGGAAGTCGCCGGGCTTCTTCGGGCCGATCACCGGGCTGATGTAGAGACCATCGGCGGCCGACCGCTCGAGCGCCGCGAGCTGGATGTGCTCGTGCGCCCGGTGGCAGGGGTTGCGGGTGTGGAAGCCGACCACCCGGCTCCATCCCTTGTGGGTGAAGATGGCACGCGTCTGCACCGGTTGCAGCTCGAAATGCCGGTGCGGCGACGGCTGGCGTTCGACCAGGGTGACGTCGCCGGCCAGGCAATGGGAGCCGGCGGCGAGGATCCGCCGCACCCCCGGATGGTTGCGCGACGTGGTGCCGAACCAGGCGGCGATCACCGACTCGGCGTTGAGCGGGTACGCCTCGCTGACGTCGAGTATGGCGTACACCCTGCCGTCGTCGCCGGCCAGCGCTACCCGGTCGCCGGCGCCGTGGCGGGCCGCCGTCGCCGCATCGCATTGCAGGATCACCGGCATCGTCCACACGGTGCCGTCGGGCAGGCGGTTGTCGGCGAGCACCGAGGCCAGGGAGGCGCGGTCCATGAAGCCCTTCAGCGGCGAGTACGTGCCGAGCGCGATCTGCTCGCAATCCAGGAGATCGGTCGCCGGCACCGTCAGCCTGGGCAGGCGGCCGATCGCCGCCCGGTCGGCGGCGCCGGCCTCGCGGTGGATCAGCTCGCCGCCGTGCGGCTCCACCAGTAGCGACACCGGGTCGAGATGGTAATGGTCGCCGTTGCCGGCGCCGCGCTTCTCGAACACGTCGATCATCCGCACCATCATGTTGGCGCAGCGGATCGGGTAGTCGCCGATGGCGGTTTCGGCTGCCAGCACGATGCCGCCGGCGCCGTCGATGAGCGTGTTGTAGATGTCGTTGACCTCGGCCCGGGTCGGCACCGGTTCGGTGACCATCGATTCGAGAAGGTTGGTGGCGACGTAGACCTTGCGGCCGTGCGAGCGGGCCTTGGCGATGATCGTTTTCTGGTAGGCGGGAATCAGCTCGATCGGCACCTCGCGGGAAAGGTCGCCGCGGTCGATGAGGAGCGCGTCCGACCGGCGGGCGATGTCGTCCAGATTGCGGATGCCGTTCATGCATTCGATCTTCGAGATGATGGTGGCGTCGTTGCCGACCAGGGAGCGGAGGAGGTCGACGTCGTCGCCGGCGTTGGCGAACGACAGCGCGAAGTTCCTGATCCCCAACCCGACGCCGATGTCGATGGCGGCGCGGTCCTTGTCGGTCAGCGGCGGCAGCGGAATGGCACGATCGACGGAAACCGCCTTGTTGCGGCCGAAACGGCCGCCGTTGAGGACGCGCATGGTGACCACGTCTTCGCCGGGCTCGACCACCTGCACCAGGACGGCGTCGAAGTCGATGCTGATCAGGTCGCCGGCGCGCAACTCGCGGATGATGTCGTTGGGATAAAAGTTGAAATCCGCGGCGTCGCCGGGCACCGGCCGCCGGTGGGCACGGACGATGGCGTTCTCCGGCATCTCCAGCACCGGCGCGACCAGGGTGCCGGTGCGGATCTGCGCGCCTTCGGTGTCGAGCGACAGCGGCACCTTGGTGCGCGAGGTAACAAAGCGGACGGCATTCGCCACGTCGTCCAGCCGCGTGTGCGAGAGGTTGATACGGAACAGCGTCACGCCGAGGGCGTCGAGCCTGGCGATGACGTGGTCGTTCATCGACGCCGGGCCGAGGGTGCAGAGGATTTCAGTCGCCATTCCCGAGGTTCCGTTCACGCCGTCGTCGCCCGCAGGCGCGGCGCGCCGGCCCGCATCATCGCGAGCCCGGCGTCAAGGGAAATGGCGGGCGCGTAGCCGAGTTGCCGCCTGGCGCGGGCGGTGTCGAGGCCGAAGCGGACCACCGGCTCCCGCCCGCCCGGCGCCGGCGGCAATTGCACGGAACCGCGGCCGGCCGCCCGCACGCACGCCGCGGCGATCTCGGCCACCGAAACCGGCTTGCCGGAGGCGACGTTGAAGTCCTCCCACGCCTGGCGCGTCAGCGCCAGCAGCGCCGCCCGCGCCACGTCGCCGGCGTGCACCAGGTCGACGCGGTCGTCGACCGGCGGCTCGAGCGCGATGGCGCCGCCGCGCGCCGCGACGGCCATGAATTCGGCGATCATCTTGCCGTCCGCCAGTCCCGGCCCGTAGATCGACGATGGCCTAAGGATCGCCGCCTTGAGGCCGCGCCGGCGCAACATCCCGAACACCGCCTCCGCCATCAGCTTGGTGACGCCGTAGAAGCCGGCCACCGCGTTCGGCCCCTTCGGCGCGTCCTCGGCGATGCCCGAACGCTCGGGCTCGGCGTAGACCGCGGCGCCCGACACGAATACCACCGGCGCATCCATGGAGAGCGCCCACTCGCCGAGGGCGAGGCAGGCGCGCACGTTGACGTCGATCAACTGCCGGTCGTCGAGGCGAAGGCCGGCCCTCGGTACCGCGGCGCCGCAGTGGACCGCCGCGTCGACGGCGCCGAACAGCCGGCCGAGCTCCGCCGGCGTCCGCCACTCGCCGAGGTCCCACGGCGCCCACGTCGCGCCTTGCGGCAGGCTCTCCAGCCGGGTCCGCGACGTCGCCACGACCTCGGCCTTCTCCGCCGCCAGCGCGGCGACGACCTGCCGGCCGACCATGCCGGAGGCGCCGGTGACCAGCACGCGCTTCAGAACCACGAGTGGACCTCGCCCTTGGGGAACGGCGCCCGGAGGTCGGCGGCGCCGACGCCGTCGACGAACACCTCCTCCATGTAGCGGAATGCCATGCCGCGGCCGATCTTCGGCTGCGCCAGCGACTCGCCCAGGTGAAAGTGCCGAATCGCCATTTCCGCGTCGTTGAACCCGAAATGAGCGCGCACCGCGGTGGTGCCGGAGAAGCGGGCATTGATCTCGAACGGCACCGGGCCGTTCTCGGTCATGATCAGCTGCACGTTGAGCGTGCCCATGACGGGAAGCCTGTCGGCGATGTCGCGCAACGGCGGGTGAACGTCGGGGAAGGCGTCGACCTCGACGTTCCACGAATCGCCGCCGCGCATGGTGCGCCGGCCGACGAACGGGCCGAGGACGTCGCCGTCGGCGGTCTTGAACACCGTGGCGGTGTACTCGTTCTTGAGCTCCGCGGCGGGCGTGTCGAGCAGCCGCTGCAGGATCGGCGCCGGCACGGCCGGCAACAGCCGGCCGAGCTGGGCGGCGTCCTCGATCACGTGGACGTGCCGCGACGACGTTCCCGACCGCGGCTTCAACATCACCGGGTAGCCCCAGTCGCGAGCCACCGCCTCGGCCGCCGCCAGGTCCTTCGGCAGCGCCGTCTCGGCGAACGGCAGGCGGTTGGCGCGGAAGAACTCGGCAGTCCGCCACTTGTCGTTGGCGACGGCGATGGTTTGCGGCGGCGAGACGACGATCCGCGCGCCGGTTTTGCTTTCGATGGCGGCGCGATTGTCGGCGAAGAACTGGAGGTCGTACTCGGAGCCGATCAGCACCACGTCGATGGCCAGCGCCTTCAGGCTGGCGGTGATCGCCTCCAGCGCGCCGGGCGATTCGACCTTCGGCCAGATCACCGCCTCGTCGGCGCGGAACAGGCCGACGTTCAGCGGCGCGATGTCGCTGCAACAGACGGTCACCGGCAGGGCGCCGCGCCGGAGCGCCTTGACGATTCCGTTGCCGACGCCGCTGCCGGCGCCGGTTACGAGGACGCGGACAGGCGCCACGGCGCTTCCTTGCCTTCGAGGATTCGCGTGATGCGGCCGACCTCGGTCACGTGATGGGCGTCGGAGCCGAGCGAGATTTTCGTTCCCGCCTCGCGGCACCAGCGGATCAGCTGCCACGGGTCGGGATGGTAGCGGCCGCTGATGTCGAAGGCGACGTCGTGCTTGGCGGCGCGCTCGATCAGCGCCCGCCAGCGGTCCTCGCCCGGCGGGTTGCGGTAGCGCATCAGCGACATGCCGAACGGGTGCCCGAGCACGTCGACCTGCGGATTGGCGAGCGCCTCGTACGACAGCCGGAACTCGACGTCCTGGGCCTCGTCAGCGGCAACGTCCTTGAATTCGCGCAGGCCCCCCCTGCCGTCGGGGAAGCGGTGCACGCTCACCATCACCAAATCGCAATGGGCGGTGATGTCCGGGCCGGTGTCGATGGCGCCGTCGAAGCCGTCGGCCTTGCACTCGGTGCCGACGTAGACCCGGCAGCGGTCCTGCGGCAGCGCCCGCACCCTCGCGGCGAACGCCGCGAACCAGTCGCCGCTGGTCTTGCGCGCGTGCTCGCTGAACAGGATCGCCTCGAGCCCGCAGGCGACGGCGGCCCCGTGCATCTCCTCGACCGTGTTGCGGCCGTCGGTGAAGTCGGTGTGCATGTGGTAATCGACCTTCGGCACGCTCGTCTCGGTGACGTCGGCGGGGTCGAAGAAGTGCGCGGCGGCCACGGCTGCGCCCGTCATTCGCCGACCAGCGCGCCAGCGGGGAAATCGCGCGGCGCCGGCCGGCCGAGCCAACGCCAGTATTCCATCGGCGAGACGCCGCCGCCCGGCCGCTTGATGCCGAGGTTGTCGGTGGTGAACGGCTCGCCGGCCTTGACCGGCTTCAAAGTGACTAGGCTCTTGCGCGCGATGTCCATGTTGGCGCGCTCCGACGGCGCCGGCGCCTTGTCGCCGTCGCCGAGGGCGTCCTCGACGGCGCGGATCTGCCCGATCATCGCCTTGAGCTCGCCCGGCTCCAGCGACGCCTTGTGGTCGGGGCCCGGAAGCGTGCGGTCGAGGGTGAAATGCTTCTCGATCACCCGCGCGCCGAGGGCGACGGCGGCCGCCGCAACGGCGATGCCGGGGGTGTGGTCGGAATAGCCGACCGCGAGCCCGAACGCGTCGCGCATGGTCGCCATGGCGCGCAGGTTGGCGTCGGCATAGGGCGTCGGGTAGGCGGTGGTGCAGTGGAGCAGCGTCACCCGGCGCGCGAGCGCGTCGCGCCCGGCCGGCGAGGCGAACGCGGCGGCGAACGCCTCGGCGGTCGGCTCGCCCCTGCCGCCGGCCATGCTGAAGGCGAGGACGCCAAGCGCGCGCCCGATTTCGTCCAGGGTCGCCATGCCGGTCGACAGGATGATGGCGCAGCCGCTCCTGCCGGCGGCCAGCAGCATCGGCCCGTTGGTGATCTCGCCGGACGGGATCTTCAGGGTGTCGAGCTTCATGTCCTTGACCAGGAAGTCGAGGCTGGCGCGTTTCCGGCTATGGGCGAGCAGGTCGCGGTGCGCGTCGCGGTCGAGCTCGAGCTTGCGGATCATGTCGAGTTGCGATTCCGCGGCCGCCGTCGACTCCATCTGGTAGGCGGCCTTCGGCGCCGATGGCACCGCCACCTCGTCGGCGCTGAAGGTCTGGAATTTGACCGCGTCGGCGCCGGCCTCGGCGGCGGCGTCGATCAGCTTCACGGCCATCGCCGCGTCGCCGTTGTGGTTGACGCCGGCCTCGGCGATCACCAACACGCTCATGAGCCTACTCCGCCGTAGCAGCCTTTCGGCTGCGAAGGCCGGGCGCCGCCCGCTCCCGACGCAGGTCGAAGAACGGCTTGCGGGCCAGCGACGCCAGATCAATGGCCTTCAGATGACGCGCGATCCTGGCCGAGGCGCCGCCGCCGCCGAAGGGAGTGGCCATGCCGGCGAGGCCGGCGCGGAACCCCGGCTCCAACGCCCGGCCGATGGCGGCGGCGACGGCGTCGGCGGTGCCGGCGCAGTCGATGACCGAGCGCGCGCGCAGCCGACCCTTCTGGCGGTCGCCGATGTTGACCGTCGGCACCGAGAACGCCGGCGCCTCGACAATGCCGCTCGACGAGTTGCCGACGGCGGCGGCGGCGTGCTTCAGCGCGCTGAGATAGCGGAGCTGTCCGAGCGATTCGTGCATCACCGCGCGCCCGGCATTGGCGGCGACATAATCGGCGAGCAGCTTGGCGATGCGGTCGCGGCCGGGGTCGGCGTTTACGCCGGTGGCGACGACGTGATGGTCGGGAAAACGGTCGAGCGCGGCCAGAATCGCCGCCACCTCGCGCTCCGCGTCGCCGCGCGTCGCCGGGTGATAGGTGACCAGGAAATAATCGCGGCCCTTCGGCAGCTTCAGCGCCTTCTCGACGCCGCCGCGGTCGAGCAGGGCGAGCTTCTCGACGTTGTCGAGGCCGGGGGCGCCGACCGTGAACACCCGGGCCGGGTCCTCGCCCATCTGGATCACCCGCGCCCGGTAGGGCTCGGCGGCGACGAAATGCAGCGACGCCATCTTGGTGATGGCGTGGCGGATCGCGTCGTCGATGGCGCCTTCGGTAACCTCGCCGCCGGAGACGTGGGCGATCGGAATACAGGCGATGGTCGCCGCGGCGGCCGCAGCCAGGATCTCGTAGCGGTCGCCCCACAGCACCACCACGTCGGGCTTCAGCCGTTCGTAGGCCTCCGCCACGCCGGCGACGCAACGGCCCATGGCCTGCGCCACGCCGACGGCCGTGTCGTCGTCGGGCTCGATGTCGACGCGGGCGTCGATGGCGAAGCCGTCGTCCTCGATGACCCGCCAGGTGTCGCCGAACTTGGGCGACAGATGCGCCCCGGTGACGATCAACTGCAGCCTCAGCGCCGGGTCGGCGGCGGTCTCTTTCATCAGCCAGAACAGCAGCCCGTACTCGGCGCGGCTGCCGGTGACGACGCAGATCTTCCGCTTCGGCCGCTCAGCCATCGAGGCCGTCCGCAAGGTGGGCGCTGGAGGGAATGTTGATCAGGCGGCGGTAGAGGTCGTCGGCGGCGCCGAGGTCCATGCGCGGGCAGTCGTCGTACATCGGCAACCGGTGCATCGGCGTCCACGCCGGCCGGGTCATGAAGCCGCGGGCATTGGTGCGCTCCAGCACCGCGTCGCGGTCGTCGGCGACGTCGCGGTCCAAGAGCAGGGCGTTGAGCCAGTAGTTGCTGCGGGCGAAGTCCGGCTCGCGGAAGAAACGCACGCCGTTGCGGCCGGCGAAGGCGGCGTCGTAGGCCTCGGCGAGTCGGCGCTTCCGCGCCAGCAGGTCCGGCAGCCGTTCCAACTGGGCGCAGCCGAGCGCCGCGTTGAGGTTCGGGAGCCGGTAGTTGAAGCCCGCCTGGTCGTGGGCGTACTCCCACTTGTGCGGCGTCTTGGCGGTAGTCGTAAGGTGCCGGGCCGCCTTCGCCAGCCCGTCGTCGTTGGTCAGCACGGCGCCGCCGCCGCCGGTGGTCACCGTCTTGTTGCCGTTGAAGCTGAGTATCGAAAGCCGCCCGTGGTTGCCGGTGTGGCGGGACTTGTAATAGGAGCCGAGCGATTCGGCGGCGTCCTCGATCAGCGGTACCCCGAAGCGCTCGCAAACCCGGACCAGGGCGTCGAGATCGACCGGGTGGCCGAAAGTATGCATGCAGACCACGGCGGCGATGCGCCGCCCCGTTGCCCTGTTGCGCCGGGCGCCGTTCGCCGGCTCGGCGACCGTTTCCAGATGCGCCGCCAGCTTCGTCGCGTCGAGCCCGAGCGTGCGCTCCTCGCAATCGGCGAGGTGCGGCACGGCGCCCAGGTACGTCGCCGCATTGGCGGTGGCGACGAAGGTCAGCGTCGGCACGATCACCTCGTCGCCGGCCTGGACGCCGATCAATTTGAGCGCCGTGTGCAGGGCCGCGGTGCCGTTGACGGTGGCGACCGCGTGGGCGACGCCGGTGAAATCGGCCAGCATGGCCTCGAAGCGCTCGACGTAGTCGCCGGCGGTCGACACCCAGCCGGAATCGAGGCAGTCCTTGACGTAGTCCCATTCCCTGCCGGCGAACGTCGGCTCGTGCAGCGCCGCCGGCCCCTTGAGCACGGCGGCGATGCCGTCGGCGACGGTGTCGGCGATCATGGTCATGCACTGGCCTGGTCGCGCGCCGCGAGCGGGTAGGCGATCTCGCAATTGCCGTAGAAGTTGGGCCGCGCCTCGACGTCGGCGAACCTGCCGCGCTCGAGGGCCTCGATCAGCTCGCGGATGCCGTCGCGGACGGTGTAGCGGGGCTCGAAGCCGAGCCGGTCGCGGATCTTGGCGAAATCGACGCGGTAGTTGCGCGGGTCCGGCCCCTGCTCCTGGTAGCGGACGCTGGCGCCGGGCAGGAACTCGGCGATCGCGTCGACGATCATCTGCTTGGTCAAGTTGTTGACGTCACCGCCGGCGTTGAACACCTGGGCCGCAACCGCGTCGCGCGGCGCCTCGAGGGTGCGAGCGATGACGTCGGCGAAGTCGCGGACGTGGCAATAAGGCCGCCAGGTGGCGGCGTCGTAGACGACGAGCTCGCGGCCCAGATACATGTCGCGCACGAACTGGTTGACGGTGAGGTCGAAGCGCATGCGCGGGGCGAGGCCGAAGGCGGTGGCGAAGCGCAGCACGGTCGGGTGGAAGTCGGCTTCGCCGGCGCGATCGAGGATCTCGCGCTCCAGCGCCACTTTGGCCTTGGCGTAGAGCGACAGTGGCCTGAGCTCGAAGTCCTCGGCGGCCAGGGCGTCGCCGGGGATGAGCCCGTAATTGGAGCAGGTGGAAACGAAGATCACGCGATCCAGGCCGCGGCCGTCGAGCAGTCGCACCACGGCGCGCAGGCCGTCGTCGTTGATCGCCTTCGATTCCGCCGGATAGCGCTTGGTGATCGGGTCGCCGACGAGCCCGGAGAGGATGACCGCATCGGTAACGCCGGCAAGCGCACGCTCGACGCAGCGCCGGTCGCAATGGTCCCCCTCGACCAGCTCGAAGCGCGGCTTGCCCGCGAACTCCGCCAGCGCCGCCCGCGTGTCGTAGAGGAACAGGTCGAGCGCGCGCACCGCATAGCCGCGGCCGAGCAGATGTCCGGCGACCACCGGCCCGATGTAGCCGCCGGCGCCGAGCACCAGCACCCGCCGCCCGGCGGCGGCCGGCGATCGCGACGTTTCCGGCAGGGCCATGTCGACGGTCATGTCTCGATCTCGTAGCCGGCCTTGGCAGCGTCGCCATGGAACATCTTCACCGTCTCCAGGGAGTACTCGGCCAGGTCCTTGCCGATCAGCTTCAGCTTGCCGAGCACGTCGGCGGTGACGGTGATGATGTGGCAGCCGACGGCGTCGGCCTGGAAGACGTTGAGGATCTCGCGCGGGCTCGCCCACAGCAGCTCCGCCTTCGGCTTCGCCTTGAGGATATCCAGCGCCTCCTTCATCACCGGCACCGGGTCGCGGCCGGTGTCGGCGATGCGGCCGGCGAACACCGACACCACCGCCGGCGCGTCATGGGCGAGCGCCGCCGCCACTCCGCGCACCTGGTCGACGGTGAGGACGGCGGTTACGTTGACCTTGACGCCGGCGCCGCTGAGCCGCGCGATCAAGGGTCCGGCGAACTCGCGCTTCGTGTTGGTGACCGGGATCTTGACCGTCACGTTGTCGCCCCAGGTGGCGATCTTGCGGGCCTGGCGCTCCATGGCGTCGAAGTCATCGGCGGACACCTCGAACGACACCGGCCGGCCGCCGACCGCCGCCAGCACGTCCCTGGCGAACGCCTCGTAGTCGTCGACGCCGGCCTTGCGCATCAGGGTCGGGTTGGTGGTGAAGCCCTTGATCATCGGGTTTTCGGCCAGCGCCCGGATGCCGGCGAGGTCGGCGCCGTCGGCGAAGATCTTGATCTTGAGGGAGTCGAGCACCGGGATTTTTCCACGCTACCGCAGTCCGGGTGAAAACCACCACCCCAACGGATGCGAACTCGGAAGCGGAACGGTCCCGTCGAAACCCGCGCTCAGGCGCAGGCGTAGACCGTCTCCGCCGGCACGCGTACCCGCACCTGCCGGCCCATCAGGTCGAGCAGGACGGTGACGCGCGCCTCGTCGGACGAGCCGTCGAACAACCCTTCCAGGTCGCTCAGCGGGCCGTCGATGATGCGTACCTTATCGCCGCGCTTGAAGCCGAAGCCGGGGCGCAGCTTGACGAGGCCGTTCTCGTCCTGGCGCGCCTCGATCTCGGCGATGATCGCCGCCGGCACCGTCGCCGGAACCCGGCCGAAGCAGACCAGTTTCGAAACGCCGACGGTGGAATGGATCGACCACCAGCGGGTGGCCGCCGGGTCAATGGCGACGAACAGATAACGCGGGAACAGCGGCGCCGGTACCCATTCGACCCGCCGCGCGTGCTTGCGCCGCTTCAGGTGCTTGGGCAGGAACACCGTGTAGCACTGGCGGGAAAGGTGGAACGCTGCCTTGTCCTCGGCGCGCGCATGGGTCTGCACCGCGCACCAGTGCGCGTCGTCGCCGGCGGCCCGGCGCGCCAACGGCCGCATCATCGGCCAGGCTCCCGGCCGGCGGCCGGTTTCCGCGCGACGCCGAGGAACCGCAGCGCCAGCACCCGGTCGGCCGGGATGCGCGCGCACGCCTCGTCGTAGGCGGCCTGGGCGCGGCCGATGTCGCAGATGATCACCGCATCGACGGCGTCGGGGGGCGGCACATCGGCGACCACCGGCAGGCCGGCGAACGTGGTCTCGCCGGGCTCGCGGCTGATCACCGCGGTCAGGGTCACCGGATAGTCGCGGGCCGACAGCGTCATGATCTCGGCCAGGTCGCCGGCGCCCGACAGCGCCACCCGCCGCCAGCCGCGGTTGACGCAGTGCTCGAACAGCTCGGCGCTCTCGGCACGGGCGCGGCGGAACAGGTGGAACGACTGGGTCAGGAACTGGGCGGTCAGGCGGCTCTTCTCGGCGAAGCCCTTCGGCGTCAGGTAATAGGCGTAGCGGTTGGCCGGCGCCTGGCGGACCTTGATCAGGCCCTTCTTGACGCAGCGCTTCAGATAGGCGTTGGCGAGGCCGAGCGCGATGCCGAGGGTGTCGGCCATGGTGCGCTGCGAGGCGGCGGAATTGTCGTGGACGGCG
>Ga0326597_10008175_pt1 | contig 14139 bp, 11 predicted proteins | sample RVTome_12_FD_203789 | JGI IMG/M metagenome (GOLD analysis project Ga0326597, IMG submission 203789) | Soil microbial communities from uranium-contaminated site in the Upper Colorado River Basin, Wyoming, United States - RVT100D185 | ecosystem: Environmental > Terrestrial > Soil > Contaminated >... | reverse complement strand
CGCGGCCGATGCGGGGGAGGGTCCGCCTCCCCCGCCAACAGGATCAGCGCGGGCCGAGTCCTTCCCTTGGGTTGCGGGCGTTCAGCCCGCGCTGAGAGGCTGTATCATCGATTTCTGTTCAGCCTCTCAGGGGTAGACGCCCGCCAGCCGCTCGGCGCGGTACACCGTCCAGCTGAAGGGCGGCTCGCCGCTGTCGTCATCGATCAGCACCTCGAACACGATCTGCGGCGGGTCGCTGCGCGTGACCTCGACCAGTCGCGCGAAGGCCCGGCTGTCGGGGGCCGTCTTGCCGCCGTCGGCGACGAGCACGTTGCCGGTCGTGGGGAGCTCGTCCGCGTCGCCGAGGAAGCTCGAGTACCACGGATCCTCCGGACCGCCGTAGGCCCAGACCTGCGCGACCGTGCGCTGCGCGGGGTCGACGTGGTAGACGACCGCCCGGCTGTAGCGCTCTTCGGAGGGGAGCTGCGGGTCGGGCGCGACGGCGCGGCCGTTGCCGTTGTCGAACAGCAGCAGGTCGCCGGCGACCGTGATCATCGGAGCGTGCTGGTGGTAGCTCCACGGGAAGCCGTCGGGCGGCTCGGCGCCGAGCGGCGCCAGCAGCAGATCGCGCCAGGGCGGATCCCAGCGCTGGGGGGGACCGAGGATCCACACCAGGTGGCCGTCCGCGCGCGCGATCTTCAAGAGCGCCTCCTGGTGGCGCACGGACACGATCACGCTGTCGTCGCTCGCGTCCAGGATGGCGGCGTTGGCGTGGCTCCAGTCGCGCGTCGGCAGACCGTAGAGCGGGTCCCAGAAGCCGCCCAGCGAGCCGTAGCTGATGCGGTAGGGGTCGATCAGGTCGAGCAGCGACCATGAGCGCGCGATCGTCCCGTCGCGCCGGACCTCGAGCACGACGTCGCCGACGACCTCGGCGCTCGGCTCGGTGCGGTCGGGGTCGCTCTCGAGCGCCGGGTAGTCCGCGAAGGTGCGCCGCTCCGTGCTCAGGACCAGGAAGTCGCCGTCGAGCTCCGGCGGCAGCTCGAAGGCCTCGTGGTGGAAGCAGTCAGTGGCCACGAAGACCGCGTCGAGCGGCGCCCCGTCCGTGCCCTGGTTCGAGGCCCACCACGAGCCGACCACATTCCCGAGCACGTCGATCTCGGCCATGCCCTGGCGGCCGTAGAGGTACAGCAGGTTGCCGTTCGACAGCCGGCGCGCGTCGCCGATGCGGTGCGACGCCTGGTAGAACCAGACCACCTCGCCCGCCTCGTCCAGCATCACGAGCATGCCCCACTCGCTGCCGTCGATGGTGTCGTGCGAGAAGCGCGCGTTGAACAGCGTCACGCCCGGCTCCATCAGCGCGGGCTGCGAGACGGTCACTTCCAGGGGGGGAAAGATGGTCGGCAGCGGCTCGGTGGCGAGCGCCAGCGCCGCCGGAGCGAGAGCCGAATCGCCCTCCTGGTCCACGGCCTCGGCGGTCAGGGTGTACATCCGCCCCGGCTTCAGGCCGAGCACGACGAGCTCGTGCTGCCTCTGGAAGCCGGGCTCGGGCGTCAGGTCGAGCGAGTGCTGGCCGTCGTCGAGGTGCAGGGTGACCTCGGCCGGCACGTCGGTCTCCAGCGTCACCAGCGCCGCCAGGGGCACGGCCGGATTGGGGTTGGGCGCCACGCTGGGCGCGACCACGAACTGCGGCGGCGTCGCCGGGGGCGGGTTGCCGCCACCTCCCCCTCCGCCGGGGGGCGGGCCGTCGTCGCCGCCGGAGAAGCAGGCCGACAGGGCCAGGGCGAGGAGCGGGACGATCGGTGTGAAAGGCCTGGTTCGACTCATGTTCACCGCCGGGGGGGGTCGCTGCTGAAGCGGATGGGGCCCGAGCGGGTCGCAGTCGGGACGCGGCGGGCCCACATCTACCCTACCGCACCCTGAACCCAAGGGAAGGCCTCGCGCGCTCCCGCCGCTCGCGCTCAGAGAGCGAGCAAGAATTGCTCGCGAACGGGCGCCAACGCCGCCAGGCGTTGGGCCAAACGGCATCTGAGAGGCTGTATCATCGACTTCTGCTCAGCCTCTCAGCGCCGGGTGATCCCGGGCCAGTCGTCCGTGCGGAACGACGGGGCCGGCAGCCCGGCGCCGTTGAACAGGTTCGGCTGGTCGGCCGCGCCCCAGGCGTAGCGCACGGAGAGCGGCGCCAGGACCCGCTCGTTCCAGACCACGACCGCGTCGCCCTCGATGCGAGCCCGGGCCGGGACGAAGCGCTTGTCCGCGCCGGCCAACGTGAAGTGGGTGAGCTCGCCGCCGCGCGCCACCAGGCCCGAGGCGGCGTGGTCGAAGGCCAGGCGCACCTCGCGGTCCACGACGCGCATCGAGCGGAAGACCGGCCCCGAGCATTCGAGGCCCGCGCGGCCGTACGTGCGCGCCAGCGCCCACAGCGCCAGCCGGTGAGCGACCGCCTGCTTGTCGCGCGGATGGATGTCGCCCGTCTCGCCGATGTCCATCGTCACGGCCATGCCGGTGTTGGGAACCGCCAGCGCCATCATCTGCGCCTCGCGCAGCTCGGCCGCCTCGCCGCGGTCGCCGCCGTAGCCGAAGGGCGCGATCTGCACGAAGTAGAACGGGAAGTCGCCTCGACCCCAGTGCGCGCGCCAGTCGGCGATCATGGCCGGGAAGAGCGTGCGGTACTGGTGCGCGCGGGTGCGGTTCGACTCGCCCTGGTACCAGATCGCGCCGCGGATCGCGAACGGAACCAGCGGCGCGATCATGCCGTTGTAGAGCGCCGTGGGCGAGTTCTGGTGGAAGCCGGCCTGATTCGCCGGCAAGGGGCGCAGGTCGCCCATCTTCGCGCCGACGCGGAAGGACCAACGGCCGGCCAGCGAGACCTCCTGGCCTTGGGCGCCGCCGGCCGGGCGCGCGCAGAGCGCCTGTCCGTCGAAGCCGCCCGCGCCGCCCGTGTCGACGACGCGCACCGCGACGACGTTGCGCCCCTCCCGGACGAGGGCCGCCGGGACCGTGTAGCGGCGCGGCGTCTGCCACAGGCCGGCCTGCTCGTGGCCGCCGACGCGCTCGCCGTTGAACCAGGTCGTGTCCATGTCGTCGATCGGCCCGAGCTCGAGCTCGAGCTCGCGCCCGGCCCAGCCGGCGGGCAGGTCGAGCGCGCGCCGGAACCACACCACCCCGTCGAAGCCCTCCAGGCCCGCCGCCTCCCACAGCCGCGGCAGCTCCATCAGGCTCCAGCTCGCGTCGTCGTAGCTCGGTTTGCTCCAGTCCTCCTCGCCGCTGCCGCGGTCCTTGCGCGCCAGCTCGTCCCACCAGTCGCGCAGCGCCTCGCGCTGGCGCGCAGCCGCCCCGGCGGGGTCCTCGCGCTCGCGCGCGACGGCCGCCAGCGCGGCGGCGAAGTCGGGCATGCGGTTCAGCGTGCCCTCGCTGGTCCAGGCCTCGGCCACGGTGCCGCCCCAGCTCGTGCCGATCAGGCCGACCGGCAGGTCGAGCTCGGCCGAGAGCTCGCGCCCGAAGAAGTAGCCCACGGCGCTGAAGCCGGCGGCGCTCTCGGGCGTGCAGGCCGACCACGCGCCCTCGCAGTCCGCGCGCGGCTCGAGCGCGATCGCGTTGCGCACGTCGAACAGGCGCAGGCGCGGGTGAGTGGCGGCGGCGAGCTCGGCCTGCGCGTCTTTCGCCGCGCTCAACGGCCACTCCATGTTCGACTGCCCCGAGCAGATCCAGACCTCGCCGATGAGCACGTCGCTGAGCACGGTCTCGTTCGCGCCCGTCACGGTGATGGCGTGGGGCCCGCCGGCCGCGGGCGTCGCGACGCTCAGGCGCCAGCGCCCGTCGGCGCCGGCCACGGCCGTCGCCGTGACCTCGGACCAGCTCGGCCGCACGCTGACCGTCTCGCCCGGCTCGGCCCAGCCCCACAGGGCCGCCTCGGTCTCGCGCTGCAACACCATGTGGTCGGCCAGGAGCGCCGGCAGGCGCACGTCGGCGCGCGCCGCGCCTGCGGCCGGCGGCAGCGCGAGCAGGGTCAGCAGCAGGGATCGCGTGGCGATGCTCATGGGTCTACCCCTCCTCCGTGAAGCGCTCGTGCCCGGAGTCCTCCATCTCGCGGATCTCCTCGAACAGCAGCTTGGCCGCCTCGCCGTCGCCGTCGAGCACGGCCGTCTCGAGCGCCAGCAGGCGCGAGAGCAGCACGATCATCTCCTTGCGGTAGGCGGCCACGAAGGCCGCGCGCGCGGCCTCGGGCCGGGTCGCCGCCATGAGCGGCGCCTCGTCCTTGGCCGCCAGCGCGGCGCGCTCGATGGCGACGATGTGCAACAAGGCCTGCGGGCGCTCTCGCTCGTCGCGCAGCGCGCGCCGCAGGCGGCCGAGCTCCTCCTCGATCACCAGCATGTGCCGCCCGAGCTCCGACCTCGGCTCGTCCCCGTGCCCGGCGGCGGGATCCTGACCGCCGTCCTGCAGCCCCGCCCCGGCCAGCAGCGCGAGGCACAGCGCCGGCGGCAGCAAGCCGACAGCGGCCAGCCGGCGCGTGTCGATCGCCCGACTCACAGCGCCCGGGTCGAGCCCGGCATGGGGATCGGGTAGCGCCCGTGCTCGTCCGGCAGCGTGGGCGGGTCGGCGTCCCAGGCGTAGGCCGCCGGCACGAGCGCCAGCTCCGAGCCGATGGCGTCCTCCCAGCGCAGGAGCTTGCCCGAGTAGGTCGCCATGCGCCCGAAGATGGCGGTCATCGTGCTCTTGGCGCCGTTCTCGACCTCGTCGTGGGGCGTGTCGGCGCGGATGGCGGCGAACAGCACGTCGTGCTCCGTCTGGTAGTGGTCGCCGTCCTCGCCCTGGAAGCGCCACTTCCAGCCGCCCGCGCCCTCGATGCGGCCGGCGCCGATGTCGGCCGTTCCGGCGCTGCCGTGGGCGTGCTCGGAAACGGAGTCGAAGCAGCCGGGGATGTGGCGGCACTGGCTCTGCATCTTCGTGCCGTCGGCGTAGGTGAACTCGACCATGTGGTGGTCGAAGATCTCGCCGTGATCGGGGCCGTTGCGCGCCTGGCGCCCGCCCTGACCCTGGGCCGTCACCGGGTAGCCGCCCATGACCCAGTTGCACACGTCGAGGTTGTGGATGTGCTGCTCGACGATGTGGTCGCCGCACAGCCAGTTGAAGTAGTACCAGTTGCGCATCTGGTACTCCATCTCGGTCTGGCCCGCCTGGCGCGGGCGCACCCACACGCCGGCGCCGTTCCAGTAGCAGCGCAAGAGCACGATGTCGCCGATCGCGCCGTCGCGCAGGCGCTGCACGGTCTCCTGGTACATCGGCGAGTGGTGGCGCTGCAGGCCGACGCCGACCTTCAGGTTGCGCCTGCGCGCCTCTTCGCCGGCCGCCAACACGCGCCGGATGCCGGGCGCGTCGACCGCCACCGGCTTCTCCATGAAGACGTGCTTGCCCTGCTGCACGGCGTACTCGAAGTGCTGCGGGCGGAAGCCGGGCGGCGTGGTCAGGATGACGACGTCGACGCCGCAGTCGATCGCCTGGCGGTAGGCGTCGAAACCGACGAAGCGGCGCTCCTTCGGCACGTCGACGCGCTCGCCGCACGAGCGCTGCAGATCCGCCAGCACGCCCTCCAGGCGGTCCTCGAAGGCGTCCGCCAGCGCCACCAGCTTCACGTCCCCGGCGGTCGCGAGCGCCTGGTGCGCGGCGCCCCCACCGCGCCCGCCGCAGCCGACCAGCGCCACCCGCAGCGCGTCGTCGCCGCGCGCCCCGTCGCGCGCGCGCGCCGCGCCCGTCAGGAGCGAGGCGCCCGCCAGCGCCGCCGAGCCCTGCTTCAGGAAGTCCCTGCGCGTGCTCGCGTTGCCGTTCCCGTCCTGTGCCATCTCCGTTCCTCCGGTTCTCCTCACCGCTCCCCGCGGCGTTGCTTCTCCATGACCCTGCGCACCGGATCCAGGTCCGGCTCCCAGTACTTCCCCCACTCCTCCTGCGCCGGCTCCCGCAGCGGCCGCACCACCCGGAACCCGACGAAGGGCGCGTTCGTGAAGTACCAGATGCTCTTGGGCAGCTGCGGGTCCTGCACCTTCCAGCCCTTCTTCGACCCGCGCCGCGCGGCCGAGCGCAGGAGCTCCGGGTCGTCGTCCCACGACCCCCCGCGCAGGACGCGCGGGTACGCTTCCGTCGGCCAGGCCACCGGCCCCAGCGGCGCTCCGTCGCCGGCCGCGGCGTAGAAGCCCTCGTCGAGGCGGTCGAGCACCCACTCGGCGACGTTGCCGTGCATGTCGTACAGGCCCCACGGGTTGGGCCTCTTCGTGCCGACCGGGTGGTAGGCGTCGTCGGCGTTGTCGAAGTACCAGGCGTGCCCGTCGAGGCCGCGCGGGTCGTCGCCGAAGGAGTACGCCGTGGTCGTGCCCGCCCGACAGGCGTACTCCCACTCGGCCTCGCTCGGCAGGCGGTAGAAGCGGCCGGTCTTCATCGACAGCCACTTCGTGTACTGCTTCGCCGCGAGCTGGGTCATCGACACGGCCGGGAAGCCCTCGACGCCCATCTCGTAGTCCATCGGCGCGTAGGGCGGCGTCGGGCGGCTGACGGCGTCGGCCCAGTCGTCCTGCGGGCACGGCTCGGCGCCCGTCGCGGCGCGGCGCGCGACGTCGAGCTTCAGCATGAACTCGTGGTACTCGTCCCATGTGACCTCGCGCGCGCCCATCCAGAACGGCGCGACCTCGACCGCGTGCACGGGGCCCTCGCCGCTCGCGCGGCCGCGCTCGCCCTCCGGGCTGCCCATGGCGAAGCGCCCGCCGGGGATCGGCACCATCTCGAAGGCTGCCGGCGTGCCGGGGATGCGCTCGCGGTAGGGCCGCATGCCGGCCTCGTCCGCGGCGGCGGCGCCCTCGAGCGCGACCGCCGGCGGCCGGCCGGCGGGCATGTCGGGGTAGACCGCTTTGTCCGCGTCCTGGCCGGCTGCGGCCAGCCGCAGCGCGAACGGGAGCAGGAGCGTGGCGGCGGCGATGGGGCTCAAGCGGCTCTCCGGAGCGGGTCGGGCGCGGGGCCACGAATCTATCCGCTGGGACCCGCGCGCGAGGGGCGCAGGGCGGGGAAAATGGTGCGCATGCCCCTCCGTCCGACGCGCGCGCTCCTGTCCGCCGCGCTCGCGCTGGGCGCGGCCTGCGCCGCGCCGCCGCTCGCGCGGCACGAGGTCGCGCGGCCCGTCATGGGCACGACCTTCCGGCTGGTGCTCTACGCGCCCGACGCGCCCGCGGCGTGCGCGGCGGCCGCGGCGGTCTGGGCGCGCCTCGACGAGCTCGACGGGATCCTCTCGGACTACGACGCCGCGAGCGAGCTGTCGCGCCTGTCCGGCCGGCCGCCGGGCGAGCTCGTGCCGGTCTCCCCCGAGCTGTGGGCCGTGCTCGCGCGCGCGGCCGAGGTGGCGGAGCAGAGCGGCGGCGCGTTCGACGTGACCGTCGGGCCCTGCGTGCGGCTGTGGCGGCGGGCGCGGCGGCAGGGCGAGCTGCCCGCGCCCGAGCGGCTCGCCGCGGCGCGCGCCGCGGTCGGGTTCGAGAAGCTGGCCCTCGATCGCGAGCGGCGCGCGGTCGCGCTGCGCGCGCCGGGCATGCAGCTCGACCTGGGCGGGATCGCGAAGGGCTACGCGTTGGACGAGGTGCTGCGGCTCCTGCGCGCGCGCGGGATCGAGCGCGCGCTGATCGACGGCGGCGGCGATGTGGCCGCCGGCGCGCCGCCCCCGGGGCGCGCGGCCTGGAGCGTGGCGCTCGAGCCCTTCGCTCCGGGCGCGGACGGCGCGCCCGCGACGCGCGTGGCCCTGGCGCACGGCGCGGCGGCGACTTCGGGCGACGCGGCGCAGTACGTCGAGATCGACGGCGTGCGCTACTCGCACCTGCTCGACCCGCGCACGGGCCTGGGACTCACGCGGCGCATCGCCGCCACGGTCCTGGCGCCGAGCGGGATCGAGGCCGACGCGCTGGCCTCGGCCCTGTGCGTGCTCGGGCCCGAGCGCGGGCTGGAGCTGGTCGAGCGCACGCCCGGGGTCGAAGCGCGCGTCGTGCTCCTCGCGGACGGCCGCGAGCGCGCGCTCGAGTCCTCCGGATTCGGCCGCCGGATGCTACGCTCCCCGGCCCCAACCCCCGCGCCGCCGTCCGAGACAGGAGTCGAGCCACGATGACCACCACTCCGCGCAACGAGTCCCTGGAGCCCACGCGCCGCGACGTCCTGCGCGGCGCAAGCGGGGCGCTCGCCGCGAGCGCCCTCGCCCCGCGCGCCAGGGCCAAGGGCGTGCCGCGCCCGGCCGACGAGGAGCTGAAGATCGGCCTGGTGGGCTGCGGCGCGCGCGGCACGGGCGCGGCCGCCAACGCGTTGCGCGCCGACCCGAACGTGCGGCTGGTGGCGCTGGCGGACGTCTTCGCCGACCAGGTCGAAGGCTGCCTGAACAACCTGAAGGCCACCGAGGACGTCGCCGCGCGGGTGGACGTGGACGAGGCGCGGCGTTTCGTCGGCTTCGACGCCTACCGGGGCGTGATCGCGAGCTGTGACGTGGTGTTGCTCGCCACGTCGCCGCACTTCCGCCCCCAGCACGTCGCCGCCGCGGTCGCCGCCGGCCGGCACTTGTTCGTCGAGAAGCCGGTGGCCACCGACGCGCCGGGCCTGCGCGCGATGCGGGCCGCGTGCCGGGAGGCGGCGCAGAAGGGTCTGTCGCTCGTCTCGGGCCTGTGCTACCGCTACGAGAACGCCAAGCGCGAGACGATGCGGCGCCTGCACGACGGCGCGATCGGCGACGTGGTCGCGATGCAGACGACGTACAACACCGGCGCGCTGTGGCACCGCGGGCGCCAGCCAGAGTGGAGCGACATGGAGTGGCAGATCCGCAACTGGCTGTACTTCACGTGGCTCTCGGGCGACCACATCGCCGAGCAGCACATCCACAGCCTGGACAAGATGGCCTGGGTGATGCGGGACGAGTATCCGCTGCAGGCGACGGCCAGCGGCGGGCGGATCGTACGCACCGACCCGAAGTTCGGGAACGTGTACGACCACTTCAACACGGTCTTCGAGTGGAAGAGCGGCGTGCGCTGCTTCAGCTCCTGCCGCCAGTGGAGCGGCGCCGCCAGCGACGTGTCCGACTGGATCTGGGGCACGCGTGGCCGGGCCAACGTGCAGCGCCACCGCATCGAGGCCGGCCCCTGGAGCTGGCGCTGGCAGAGCGACGAGCCGGACGACATGTACCAGAACGAGCACGACGCGCTGTTCGCCTCGATCCGCTCGGGCGAGCCGATCGACAACGGCGAGTACATGTGCAACAGCACGATGATGGCCATCATGGCGCGCATGTCGGCCTACACCGGCCAGACGATCACCTGGGAGCAGGCCTGGAGCTCGCTCGAGGACCTCTCCCCGCCCGCCTACGAGTGGGGCGACCTGCCCGTGGCCGCGGTGGCGCAGCCGGGGGTGACGCAGTTCTCGTAGCGAGCGCCCCGCCGCCTCACCGCAGGCGCCAGGTGTGCCCCAGTCCGAAGTAGTGCCCGGCCCGGCGTTTGCGCGCGGCATGCCGGCGCTCCGTCCGGGCCGCCCACGCCTTCCAGCGACAGCGCTGGCAGCGGTAGCGCGGCGGCGAGCTCAGGGAGAGCCGGGCCCGCCGGTGCGGCGTCGTCTCTCCGCACGCCGCGCAGGGCAGCACGGCCTCGATCGGTCCGCGTCGATCCATCCTCTTCCTTCCCCCTTCCGGGCCCGGCGTACTGTACCGCAGCCCGCTCAGTCGATGCGCAGGTAGCGGCCGCCGGTGTCCTCGGTCAACCAGTGCAAGAGCGTCGAGTCCTGGCCCATGGTGATGCCGTGGATGCGCACCTTGCGGGCCGCGTTCCAGGCTCGCACCTCGGCCCGGATCTCGGCGATGTCGGTGATCGCCCCCACCGTCGGCGCGCCGTCGGTCAGGACGTACAGCGTGTCCACCAGCGGGTCGGCGAAGGCCAGCTCCAGGGCCGGGTAGAGCGCCGTCGCTCCGAGCGCGAACTGGTCGCGCACGAAGCGCAGCACCTCCTGGCGCGCCTGCTTCTTCATCTCGACCAGCCCCTTGCGCCACGGCTTGACCTCGCTCTCGAAGAAGATGGCGTTGAACAGCGTCCCGTCCGGCAGGTGGCGGATCGTGTCCGACAGCTCCTCCTTGGCCACGTCCATGCGCGTGCGCGTGCCCTCCGGCGCCGGCTCGCCGGCGTCGCCCTGGGAGCCCGACGGCAGGAGCATCGAGCCGCTGACGTCGAGCACGAAGCAGACCCGCTCGCTGACCACGTCCGCGCCGTAGAAGGTCGAGGCCACCGTGCGCCGCTCCTCGGCCTCGCGCTCGGCGCGTGAGCCCTCGGCCGTGCGCGCCACGTCGAGCGGGGGCACGACGAAGCCCGCGCCCTCGTTCGCCCACCAGCGCTCCCAGCGCTCCGGCTCGCGCCCGAGATCCATCGCCGTCACGAGCCGCAGCGCGCCGTGCACGTCGCGCCCCAGGCGACCACGTTCGACCTTCAGGCGCCCGATCAGGAGCGGGATCGACTCCTTGCCGCGCAGCGCCGCCACGCGCTCGAGCGCCTCGGCCCGCACGGACCACTCCGGGTCGGAGAGCAGCCCGTGCAGCAGCGCCAGCGCCTCCAGCGTGCGCAGCTCGGCCAGCGCGCAGGCGGCCCCCATGCGCGTCGCCGCGTCGCGCGCGCCGGCGAGCTGCGCTAGCTCGTCGTGCCACTCGCGGTGCGTGACCTTGATGCGCCCGAGCGCCTCTACGGCCGCCCGGCGCAACCCCGCCTCGCGCGAGCGCAGCAAGGGCCGCACGGCGTCCTCCAGACCGCTCCAGTCGCCGCGCGGCACGAGCGCGTCGAGCGCGTGCAGCACGACGCCCGCGTCCGTGTCCCCCAGCGCGCCGCCGATCGCTGCCGAGGCGTCGGCCCCAGTGCGCCGCGCCAGCACGTCGATCAAGAGCAGCTTCCAGCCGCGCGGCGACTCCCGCCGCGCCAGGCGCGCGCCCATCGCGGCCAGCGCCTCGGGCCCCTCGCACCAGCCCAGGCACTCGGCCACGACCTCGCGCTGCGTCTTGCCGCGCAGCCGCTCGATCCAGCGCGGGGCAACGCCCGGAAAGGCGCCCTCCGCATCGGCGGAGAGCGAGGCCTGCTCCAGGATCAGCGTCACGGATTCCGCGTCGCCGCGCCGCGCCAGCCACGGCACCAGCGCGTCGCAGGCGATCGCGCGGCAGGCGGCGTCCTGGTTGCGCGTCAGGATGCGCTCGAGCTCGTCGAGCGCGCGTTCGCCGAAGGCCGAGAGCGCGCGCACGCACTCCCGTCGCGCGGCGAGCGACCTGGCGCGCGCCGCCTGGCGCGTGAGCAGCTCGATCGCCTGCGACGCGACGTCCTCGCGCCCGGCGTACAGCCGCAGTGCGCCGTGCGCCGCGACGAGCGCGTCGTCGCCCTTCAGGACGCCGATGCCGCGCTCGAGCGCCCTCAGCGAGGCCTCGTCGCCGATCGCCGCCAGCCTCTCGAAGACCGCCGGCTCGACCCGGTCGCGCTCGCGTTGGATGCGCGCCGCGAGCTCCGCCACGCCCGCGTCCTGGAGCGCCGCGCCAGCCGAGGCCGCGCTGACCGTCGTCGCGCACAGGAGGGCGATCCAGCCGCTCACTTCAGCCCGAGCTCGCGGGCGTGCTCCTCGACGTAGTCCAGCGCCTTCTGCGCGTCGCCGGCGTGGCCGCCCTCGGCCGGCTGGAAGCTCTCTCCGGTGATCTCCTTCAGCGCCCAGGAGACGTCGCGCCGGTAGTAGCTCCAGGTCTTCCAGCGCGTCTCCCAGTACGAAGCCGGCGGGTTGGTGGCCGAGTCGACGTTGCCCGGCTCGGGCGCCGAGAGCTCCATGCACAGCTTGCGCACGACGCCCAGGTCCTTGCACCGGATCTGGCCGAAGTAGCGCACGCAGGCGCGCATCACCTCCTTGGGGCCCTCGGAGCTGAACTCCGACTCGACGTCCTTCAGCGCGCGCTCGAAGCCCTGGCGCCCCATGGCGTCGATCAGCGCCGCCACCACGGTCGGCTTGTCCTTGCGGATCTTCTTGTCCTTGAAGGTCTTGAAGAGCAGCGAGCTCGAGGCCTTGCCGGGGATGTTGCCGATCAGGCGCGCGGCCTGTGCCTGCACCTCGGCCTCGCGCGCCAGGGTCATGCGCTCGATCTCGTTCGAGTTGCGGATGCCGAGCTCGGCCGCCTCGTCGCGCACGGCGCGCTTGTCGACCTTGCTGGCGCGGTACTTCAGCGCCTCCGTGGCCGCAGCCAGCAGCTCGACGTTGTCGTGCGCGGCCATCTTCACGAGCGCGCCGGCGATCTCGAACGAGTCCTCGCTCTCGAGCGCGCGCTCGTAGCGCGCGAGCAGCGACTCCAGCTCGGCCTGCGAGGCGCTCGTGATCTCGGAGCCGCCCTCAGCGGCGTCCTGCGCCGCAGCGGAGAGCGCCGGGAGCAGGAGGGCAGCGGCGCAGCAGGAAGAAAGTCCCATGGGAGAACCTCCTTTCGAAGACGCCCCACTCTACTCCGGACGGCAGTACGGCGATACGGTGTCTGACACCGTATCGCAATCTACTCCGGGCCGCGCCGTAGCGCTACTCGCCGAGGATCTCGTCCAGCCGAGCCATGATGTCCTCGCGCTCGGAGCCGATCGCCTTGGCCTTCTTGGCGAAGCGGCGGGCGGTGACGGCGTCGTCGAGGTGGCGGTCGTTCATGTCCGCCACGACCGCGTACAGCCAGAAGGCGACCTGGCGGTCCTTGATCGGCCCCATCGCGTCCAGGTCGGCGACCTGGGCGCTGAACTCGCGCACGTCCTCCTCGCTGGAGAAGCCGCGGTCGAGCTTCGCGAACAGGACCTGCTCGAGCAGGCCGTGCTCGTTCTTCGGGTCCAGGGCGGCGGCCGCTTCGAGCACCTCGCCGTCGGCCTGGCCGGACTTCAGCAGCGCCCCGACCGCCCGCAGCTTGCGGCCGGCGGCGTTGTCCGGGTCCGTCTCGAGCGCCGAACGCACCGGAGCGGCCAGGCGCGTGGCCACGGCCGACTCGCGCCCCAGCGTCTCGAGCAGGGCGACCGCGCGCTCCCAGACCGCCACCTGCGCCGCGCCCTCGGCGGCCTCGAACTCCCCCACCAGCGCGATGGCCTCGAGCAGCGCCTTGCGGTCCTTCGTGCGGAACGCCTCCAGGTCGGCGACGAACTTCTCCGGCCCGCCGGCCTGGTAGCCCATCTGCCCGTAGACGTCGCCCTCGGCGGTCATCAGCAGGCAGGTCGGAAAGTCGGAGACCTCGTACTTGTCGCGCAGCTCGGCGTTGCGCTCGGGGTTCGGGACCTGCGCCTTGACCTCATCGCCCCGCGGAAAGTCGAGCGCCACCAGGACGAAGCTCCGCTTCGCCGCCGTCAGGAACTCGTCGTGCGAGAAGACCTCCTGGTCGAGCTTGATGCACCAGCCGCACCAGTCGGAGCCGGTGAAGTCGACGAACAGGTCCTTGCCCTCCTTCCTGGCGATCGCGACGGCCTGGTCGAAGTCGGCCACGAAGTGCTCGCCGGCCGTGGCGGCCTGCGGCGCGAGAGCGAGGAATCCGAGCGACAGCGTCCTGTGCAGTGCGTGCATCGCGTTCTCCTGAGGCGGGTTCGAGGGGCGGGCCGTTCGGGCCCGCCGGCGGGCCGGGATGATAGGCCGCGGGCGCCCGGGGCGGGGGGGATTCAGCCGTTCTTTGCGCTCCGGCGCGCGCCCTTGCGCAGTGCGAACGCTCGGGCGCCCGGTACGCAGCTCGGGAGCGGTTGGGACGGCGAAACTCCGCGGCCCGGGCCCGTCCGCTCAGAGCCTGTCGGAAACTGTTCCCAAGGTCGGCTTCGCCGAAGGCCGTCGCGAGGCAAAGCGGGCGATGCGGAAGCGAGGAGGGCGACGGCGAGAAGGCTGGTCGGCCTTTCTGGCCGCTGAGCACGGCTCGCCTGGCCCGACGAAGCAGCGGCGCCGCCCGCGAAGCCGCAGTAGGGTGTTTTTCCGACAGGCGCTCAGCGCGGGCCGACGCCCGCAACCCAATGAGGAGGCTGCGCCGCGCTGAGTCGCTGTTGGCGGGGGAGGCGGACCCTCCCCCGCATCGGCCGCGACACGCGGCCTCCCCCTCCTCGCCGCCCGACCGGCGGCGCGGCGCCATTGGCGCCGGATCTACTACTTCGGAATCTGCGCGCTGCG
>Ga0326597_10008174_pt1 | contig 14143 bp, 17 predicted proteins | sample RVTome_12_FD_203789 | JGI IMG/M metagenome (GOLD analysis project Ga0326597, IMG submission 203789) | Soil microbial communities from uranium-contaminated site in the Upper Colorado River Basin, Wyoming, United States - RVT100D185 | ecosystem: Environmental > Terrestrial > Soil > Contaminated >... | reverse complement strand
AATTCATAATTGAAGGAAATGAGGTTATTATCGCCTGCTTTCTTGGCAGGAGTTTAACTCATTCAATCACATAATCCTTATATAAAACCCTTGTTTTTCCCTTAACATTAACTCTCACCACAGCTTTTACACGAGTGCCTTTCGGAGGCAGCTTCTCTTCATTCCAAATTATGCTTACCTGGTAGGATTTCAGTATCTGGGCGAAAATATTCTGATAAATATTTGTCAGCTGCGCCGGATTATCCGCCCTGTAAAAGAAACCTCCGCAATTGTTGGCAATGCTTAAAAGATCCTGAACACCCCTTTGCTTTTCCTGTTCTGTCGGAGTGTATGTGCTAAGTTCAGAAAAGAGCCCGATTGTGAAAACTTTTGTATTTCTCATAACACTTTCAGCATAGAGCTTCTCCAAGGTAACATCCCTGGAAGAATTTTCCATGCCGTCTGTGAACGATATCACCGTTTTTGAAACAGTCGGATTGCTTTGATATGTGGTATCCATTAAACAAGCATAAATGGACGAATACAAAGCCGTCCCGCCCCTTGGAAAGCTTTTATTGTCAACCGCCTTTTCAAGCACTTCCTTTGACTTCGTATAGCGGATAATTTCATCTACATTTTCACCAAACTTGACTATCTTGCAAAACATATTGCTTTTTAACTCCCTTATGAACGATTTTACAGCCTGTTCCATTGCAGTGATTTTCTCGCTTTTAGGCATATTCACATAAGCATTGTCAGAACCATACATACTTCCGCTGTAATCCATAGTTAATGAAAAAGCAATTTTCTTCTTGTCATCAATCGGAATAAAATAAACATTACCTTTTAACGAATCCTCAACTTCCTCTATACTCCACTTCAAGACCGCGCTGACATCCTCTTCCTTTACATCCTCAATTGGTTTTCCGGCAGTATCTCTCACCGATAAATCTACTTTTATTTCATTTCTGGCTTTTTCGTTAATTGACATATTAACAAAGGTTCTGTCATCTTCTGCCTTAACTTTCTCAGGTATGGTTATACTAAACACAACCCTCCGGTTAATTGCTCTTTCTAAATTCGTTAAGTTGTCATTCAAAGGTTCTCCTTTACCTTTGGCTGTGATAATTATTTTATTTTCACTGCAGCCTGATGAAATCAGGTATTCCTTAACAGTTTGTGCCCGTTTTTCGGAAAGCTGGAAGTTAAACTCATCAGTGCCTATGTTATCAGTATGCCCCGTGATGTGCAATGTATAGTCCGGATTTTCCTTCAGGGTTTGGGCTAACTCATTTAAAATCGGAATTGCCTTGTCTTTTAAATCCCACTTTCCAAAGTCAAAATACACAATATGCTCTGAATTTAATGAATCTGCCAGATCTGACGGTGAATTTAATTCAGCCCGGGCCGGAATTATTAACACTGCAAGGATTAATATCGGGATTAACCCATTTCTAATCATAATAAATGATCTTAAAACTGGATTAAAAAAATTTGATATGCTGTCATTTATCTTTGTCATTTTAATGCCTCCTTAAAATTTTTCAACTGTAATTTAACTAATCTGAATAACTTATGTTTATCATACTTTGATAGAAATCTTGAAGTATACCTAATTTACCTGTATATTGGTAACCAAATGATTGATTTTAAAAGAAAATTAAAGAGACAGATAGAAATTCTCGGTGTTTGCCTCTCACAAAACTATTCAGGGCACATAAAAACCTCCGAATTAGCTGAATTATTCTCAGTTGAGGAGCTTACAATTAACCGGGACCTGAAAGAACTGAGAGAGGACGGAATAAACATTCACTCGATTAAAGGCAAAGGCGTATCTGTTGTAAATTATTTGGTTGATAATAAACTTAAAGAGTTAATCCAGCAGTATACTTCTCTTGCCATTAATTACGATAACGTAGATAAATCAACCTCTTTAATGGTGTTAAAATTGAAGGAAAAAGCCCTGGCTAACGTAGTCCTGCTGCAGCTAAGCATAGAAAATAAATTCAGGGTACTGATTGATTATGAGAAAGAGTCGGGGTCGGTTGATTTCAGGCGTGAGGTCTGGCCGCTAAAGATATTTGAAAGGGAAAATTACTGGAGACTTTTAGCCATGCATAACGGGGTCATCAAACAATTCCATTTGAACAAGATTTTAGATGTCAAAACTACAGTTTATAAGTTCGACCCCGTTCCGGAAAGTGTAATTGAAGATTTATTTAAGTATTCCTGGAGAACCTGGCTGGGTAATGAAAAGATTTCCGTTAAACTAAAACTTTCTCAGGTATGGGCTGACCGGCTCCTGCCTAAACAGCTTATGGAACATGAAAAAATTACAGAATCTGATGAGGGATGGACTTACTACGAAACGGTTGTGAATTCTATTTGGGATCTTGCAGGATGGATTTCAAGCAAAGGGGAAGGCGTTATAGTGATTGAACCGGAAGAATTAAAGAATGAAGTCATTAAAATCGGACAGGGAATATTGAAAAACTATCCAGTTTAAACGAGCAGCCATTTTAAAATTCAAATCCTAATTCATACTCGCAAAAACAACTGCTGAAAACATGGCTTATTTAACTTTAAACTCAATTAACTCCTGCGAGCTTGGCGGGATATTTCTTGCATTTTCAGAAATATTTCCCGCAATTCAAACCGTGGAGAATCACGCATGGGTAGGACTGATATAGTCGGGATTGCATTAACCGGGTAAACCGTTTCTATCATTATCTATAAATATTTTGAAGTTATTATTGATATTTTCTTTTATATTGTTATCAATATCGTTTCTATTATTTGGTTCTGCGGGGTCAAGATAAACACCGTTTTCAATAAACCAAATGTATGGCTTTATCCTTAATGTTATATTTGATTTTCCCGAAACTGAAACTTGCAATGAATTTTCAAAAGTCAGCTTCTGGTGAGCTGATTTTGTTGATTTATAAACGAAATATATACTGTTAAACCATCCCTTAACTACAACAGAATACCTCCCGTTCGCATCAACAAATTCCGGGTCAGGGGGTGTTTCATTGTCTCCAAGCTTATGTACCATAAATCTTACCTTATCGTATGTTCCTTCGGGTATATAAGCTGTACTCATAACATTTACACTGGAATTAAGATTTAAAAATAATACATATGGACCAACTTTAAAATTAATTGAATCCTGATTACTGTTTGCGACGTTTAGCTTAATATCCTTGATTAAAACCTTAACGGTGTCAAGAACCAATATACCGGTATTATCGATTGTATCCGCAGTGCTCATAACACTCATGTCCAGATTATCGACCTTGGGAGCAATAGTATCTTCACCGCAGCCATAGAAAGCGGCTGTTGAAATAAATGCTGCTAAAACCAGCGTGCTGAGTTTTAGCTTTAAAATTTTGTGTTTTAAAATTGTTCTTATCATTATTACTTTTTTCCTTTTCTATTATCTTTGTTATTATGTTTGTCTCCATTATCATTGCCATTATTTTTCTTACCATTATCATTGCCATTATATTTTTTGCCGTTATCATTACCGTCATGTTTCTTATTTTTATCTTTACCATTATATTTGCTTCCATTATCTTTACCTTTGTTTTCTTTTCTGATTTCCTTTTCTTTCTTCTTAAATTCTTTTTCTTCTTTCTTAAATTCCTTTTCCTCAGATTTTCTTACTTTCCATTCACCGTAATTCTTAAAAGATTTTGGCTCGTTTATGGTAAATCTCTTATTTTCTTTATTCTTATATCTTTTGAAACCATGTTTATACACATAATATTCCCCATTGGAATACCTGACATCATTAAAATTTCTGACTTGCTGAATCTTAACTAGTTCAATGTTCCTGCCATAAATGGTTTGAATTATATTTACATCGGGTCCTCTGTTTATTATTGTGTTATTTACAACAACAATGCCGTCAGTACCTGTCATGTCACTAAGCAGAATCCTGTTTCCATCATCATAGTATATATTATTGTACCTGTAAACATTTGGTTCAAGGAAATACTTTCTTTCAACTATTACGTAATTGTTATCTTCAATAACCGGAACGCTCATAGTATTATTAACTAGATAAACCGAAGGCGGCAACGGAGCCCATGATACGTAAGTATCGTTTTGCTTCCAGTCTACCCATGCCGGAGCCCATACCCTTCCTGGTACCCACAACCAGCCGGCAGTCGGTGAATTCACCCATCTGCCGTAATGAGAAACTGTTTCTTCCGCAGGAGTAGGAGCTTTAAAATACCAGCCGGCATCTGTATTAACCCATTGGCCGTTGGCATATGGCACATACACCGGGGTTTCGCCGGCAACCATACTTACACCTAAATCCGCAGAGGGCTTCCAAACGTAAACCATTTCCACATTAACTTCTGTTACTGCATAAGCATCTTTAATGCCAAGCAGGTTTGAAATTGAAAAACTGCTGTTACCTGAACTTTTGGATAGAGCCGTTTTGGGCTGAAGGCCAATTTCCTCGGGCTTCACCTGCACCCATTCGCCGTGGGGGCTTAGCTGGTCATAAAATTCTTTGTAATCAACTGTCATAAGATCTTCATCGGATTCTGTAAAGTCCTTTTCATCAACTGCGGATGCTTCCAGGTTTTTGTCTTGCTGCTCATTGGACAAATTTCCGTCTGCCTTCTTTGAACAGGAAGTAAATAAGAACAACGAAGCCATCATAATCAATAATCCCATTGTTCTTAAGATTAATTTAGTTTTCATATTATATTTCTTTCTTTAATTTAAAATCAATTTGTTAAAATTTAAAATCTATACCGAGCTCTAATGCGTTAAAGTTAAAATTCCCAAGACCAAATCTTGCAACTCCTGCGACCGCCTGGCTGAAGAAATATCTTGCTCCTGCCTGTCCCCAAGCCCATAAACCGTTTTCTTTCAACGAATTACCGTTTGGCGAAGAAGTATAGAATCCTAAAACTACACCAAGGAACGGAACAAATTTCCCGCTTCCTATTTCATTAAAATTATAATTTCCCTGTCCGCCGATAAATGTATTTGAGAATCTTTCCTGGTTATCGTTTGGGAAATTAGAATATCTTAGCAGGACACCTAAGCCAATGGACCCGATACCTGCCTGGGTAACTTGATTTTCATAATTAAAACCGAAAGTTGGCGAACTGTTGCGTGCCCAGAATCCAAGTGTTCCACCCATCAAATTATCGCGCTCTTTTAGCTGTCCTTGAGAGGATGCTATAAGACACAATAAAAATATTATTGAATAAATTGTTGTTTTCATTTTTTTTCTTTTATTTATTTTTTTTAAAAATTGGTTTTCCTTTGAGAAAATCCATTGTCATTTTTTTATATACATCCATTTGTGAAGAAGTTGGTTAATTATCTTGATGTAAGCTACGCATAGATACCAGGTAAGTCAATTACACAAAGGGATGAAAAAGGAACTACATCTCTTGGATGAGAAAACACAATGATTATTATTTCTTTTCATATTTGTCATTTCCATGTATTTTCATTATTGTAAAAATTCCTTTTTCAACTTTTAGATTTAGGCGAGGCATTTTGATAAAAAAGGAGTCTTTTGGACTCCTTTTAAAAAACATTTGTTTAAAATCTGTGAAACTTATTTTCTAACTACTGGTTTAGGTTTCATGCCAAAATAGAAACTCATACCTGCAAAGAACTGTAAGTACGCCATTTTCCTTGATTTCATCGTAGTGGTTTCTTTGTCATTTAAACCATAAGTACTGCTTGTGCCGGCAGTTGAATCCTTGCCAAATAAGTTTGCGAAATGATACCTTCCGCCTATTATAACACCTACACTTCTGCTTAACTTCACATCAACGCCCGCTCCAAACATGGCTCCAAACCTTACGGCTGATTCCATATCCGCTGAATAGCTTGCAACAGCACCGCCGTTTTGATCAAATTTAGTTTTTCCGCCGATGATATTAGTCGTGAACTGAACGTTTACGAACGGATTTGCAGGTCTCTTTGGAGCGAAATCGTATTCTGCGCCAATACCAATTGTAAATATATTCATATCAGCTCTCCAGGTACCTGATCCAAACACGCTATTGGTATCGAGATCGGATACTCCAATATCACCGCTGCTTAACATTGAATATGTTAACGATAGCATAATTCCAAGTGTTTTTTTCTTATCAACATAATATTTACCATCAGCTCCGAAGTTAAACCCGTTCTTTACAAAATACGGGGTGGGATTTTTCCCTGAAAGTAAGTCGGCCGGATATTCGCCTTTTAAATCAGGAAGAGTTAATGTGTACCCTCCATGAACATGAATCGCAAATTTGGGGACGGGATAAGTTTGAGCTTTTAAGCCGGTTACTACAAATATTAACACTAATACCGCAACTAATGTATTTATTTTTTTCATCTTTTAAATCTCCATTAAATTTATAAAAATTTGTTTATTACCTGTAACAAAGCTACCTACATATTGAAGTTAATACAATCAGCCAATAGTATGAAATTAGAACTACACCCTTAGAGCGAGAAATTTATTCCCTTCCTTATCCTTATATAGTGAAATATAGTAAAATCACCTGCCCCTAAAGGTACGGGGCAGGTCGGAGGAAAGAATAATAAATTGGGGAGAAAATATTTTTTTATCGTTGAATTCTTTATATTTTTTATCATTATATAATATATAATCAAAGTTCCAGCAATCTGTCTCTTCTGTTTTCACTTCTGTTTGCTTTATAAGTGCTTCCATAGGTTTCAGTAAAAGGCTGGTCTACTATAGAATCAGCCGAAGCATCAATTGCATAACGAACACGGGTAAGCTTAGGTAATTCAGTTTGCTTATTTTCAATTTTTTTCAGGCGGTCATAATCCGGAAATTCATTTAAATGAATCGGCGCAGTTTTTCCAGTCATTGTTAAATCTTGATTAGTTATTTTTTTCACCTTTGATTAAAAAGAAATAAGCATAGATAAAATCCAGATAACGAGAAAAGCCATCCCTATAAACACATTCAGATTTTTTTCTTCATTAATCTGGTCCGGCTCGGAGAAATAATCATTCTCTATGTTTTGATTTTCCATATAGTTAAATATTTATATACAGAATTTTTTTCTATTGCTGTAAAATTTGCTTTCTGAAGTCATTTTCACCGTTGGTATTAATCCTGACACGAAATGACATTCTATAGCCATATACGTTTACGGGGTCTCTGTCAGTAGCTTCTCTCGGTTGAATAATGCCATATACATTCTTTACAGTAATTCCCGCATCTTTCTTGCCTTTGAGCCAGAAGCAATAAACCGGATAAGAGGTTAAAGGCGCATTGAAATAACCCCAGTTTTCTGTTCCGTTTTGAGTAAAATCTTCAGGGCTAAATGAAACATAGCCCGGTACTTTTGTTAAGGTATCAAAAGTAGTTACATTCATATCCGGATCAACTCTAAAGAACCTTGTTTCATACCCGGGCGGAAGCAAACTGTTAAGCAGCTCCCCGTTCTGAAGGAAAAAATCGATTCCTGCATTATTAAGGTCATTTAAGCTGCAGTCACGAGAGCCGGATGAATCAATAGTTGTACTACCGGTCAGCAAATCAATACCTGTATACGACTGAAACGCTGCCGAATCTTCGTCAACTCCGATGCTATCAAATGTTTCTACATACGGATTATCTATGTATGTTGGAGTGTTTGTAGAAGAATCACTGCAGCCGGAAGCAATTGCCAAAAATATTGCCATGGGAGCCGAGGCTGATAACATTAATAATTTTAATTTTGTTTTCATCTTATATTTATTTAATTTTTTGAAAATTTTTATTCCCTGGTATAAGCTACTTTTTCCGTTATATGTACCATCGCGAAGTACGGTAAGCTTAGTTCTGTCCTTCTTCAATATTTTGATACCTTCCCGCAGAAGCTTGTTATCTTCTATGATTATTAAGCGAATTTTTTCACTTTAAATCCTGCACTTTCTTCGCGTTCTTTGAGAAGGCGGCCCAGCCAATCATGAAAACCAGCCCGAGAGATAAAGCTGTAGGTATCCACATCCAGCTGATTCCTTCCATTCTTTCACTCCCCATCATCCCGCCGTTAGCCAATGCCCCGGTTATCACCATGCTGCTGAAAAGCAGAAACAGCAATATCACAACGACAAACGAAACTATCAGGGTCATTCTTAATTTTGCATCCATTAGATTACTTTCTTTAATAACTATTATTTTTTAAAATTTTATTATTCAGTTCGATTCATGATGTTACTTCCCCATTATCCATCTATTATCCATTGGTTCTGATATCATCCCGCTGATAAAAAGCAGGATAAAAGTTATAGTTACAAATAACACTATGATCAGAGTTATTTTAGTTGATGTATTCATTTAATTACACTCCTTAGAGATAGTTTGTTCCAATTGCGAACCCGCTTTTTATCTCTTATTAAACGGCTCTTCTGCCCGTAACAAGATTATAAATCAAGATTATTACAGCCACAACTAACAGGACATGAATAAATCCTCCCATTGTATACGAACTGACCAGCCCAACCAGCCAGAGTACAAGAAGAATTATTAAAATTGTCCACAACATGATTTATCTCCTTATAAATTAATTTGTTAAAAAATTTGTTATTTAACATTAGAACCGCAGAGATATTATCTCTGCAGTTACTAATGTGACGTCCTAATGCTGTTATTTACTACAACATTATGGAGGAAAATTCCCATTTCTTCATTTTCTTTGCATGTGAGTATTTTCATCATCTTCCATAAATGAGCTGCTTTGATTTTTTCCGGATTCTCTTTCATCATTGTATGCATTAACCCCGGAATTTAAGGCATCTTTTACCTTTTTTGTTTTACGCGTAATCTTTTCCATACCAGTGTTTAAAAAATCATTAGCACTATCAAGAGTACTTTCAGCTTTTTCCTTTACCTCATTCAACGAGTCAAAGGACATTTTCTTGCCTTCTTCAATTAGCTCATTTGTTTTCCTGCTTATATCATTTCTTAAATGTTTTCCTGATTTAGGTGCATATAACAAAGCAATGACGCTGCCAATTGCACCTCCCAATAGAAAGCTAATAAAAAATCCTTTTGTACTTTTTATTGATACCATTTCTTTATCATTCCCTTTATTATTTTACAGTATTTTTTATGAAATAAACTTGTTTATAATTATTTAATCAAAACCATTTTCTTATCAGAAACAAAATCTCCTGCTTCCAGGCGGTAGAAATACACACCGCTTGAAAACTTATCCGCTGACCAATCAACTTCGTAAGTGCCGGCGTTTAGCTGTTGGTTTACTAATGTTTCTATTTCTCTGCCAAGCATATCATAAACTATAAGCTTTGCAAATGAACTATTCGGCAATGCAAATCTTATCTTTGTAGCAGGGTTAAAGGGATTGGGATAGTTCTGTGAAAGTGTGAACTCATCAGGAATAATCGTTCCAATATTCTCAATTGCGATAAAACCTGATGTATTGAACCCCACTTCATAAACATCAAAATTATTACCACTGCGATAATCCTGCCAGACAACAATTGCGCCAAGATTGCCATTGCTGACTATCATTGGATTCACCTGGTCATTTCCTATAGTACAGATTGCATAACCCGTTGCTGCCCAGTTTATTGCCGCATTTGAAGCTATTCGCTGCGCATAGATGTCAGAATTACCTGCATTACGATGGTCTTGCCATGTAATATAAGCTCCGTTATTTCCATCGCTGACAAGCTGAGATTTAATCTGGTCACCTGCTGATGTGCATATTATTACACCTGTTGCAGTCCACTGAACAGCACCTGTAGCATTTACACGCTGAGCATAAATGTCTGCAGTAGTGCCTGTCCTGTAATCAGTCCATGAGATAATTGCACCGCCCAAGCCATCACTTACAATCTTAGGGTCAATTTGGTCGTATGCTACATTGTTGTTCATAACAACACCATTTACTGCCCATACTATTGCTCCTGCCGGACCCTGCCTCTGAGCATAGATGTTAAAATCAGTTGTGCTACGATAGTCATACCATGTGATTATGACGCCGCTTGCTCCATCACTGCAAATATCAGGTTTAAGCTGGTCGGTTGTTGGTATCGTGCATGTTGCAACACCGTTTGTTGTCCACTGCACCGCACCGCCCGAACCAACACGCTGCGTATAGATGTCGTAATTGCCGGCACGATTGTCATACCATGTAATAAATGCGCCCCCGCTGCCGTCGCTTACAAGCTTAGGTCCGCGTTGTGCGGCTGCCTGGTTGCAAACTGAGACGCCGTTTGCGGTCCATAGCATTGCTCCGCTCGAATTCACACGCTGAGCATAAATGTCAGCAAAGCCATTGTTGCTGCGATAGTCCTGCCATGTGAGAATAGCTCCCCCGAGGCCGTCGCTAATCATAGCAATGGTGTCCTGCTCAAATACTACTACGCATACCGGGACACCGTTGGTAGTCCACTGCACTGCGCCGCTTGAATTCACACGCTGTGCAAATATGTCAGCGGTGGCACTGCCGCGATAAGACTGCCATGCGATAATAGCACCGCCGCTGCCGTCGCTTACAATGATAGGATTATAATTACTATCCTGCGTGCAGATTGCAATACCGTTAACAGTCCACACTGCATTGCCGTCAGCGTTCATCCTTTGTGCATAGATTTCATATTTACCGCTGCGTTTGTCCTGCCATGTAATAATTGTCCCACCGCTGCCGTCAGTGGTCATCATAGGATTAATTTGGTTATTTACCGCAATACTAACCGGGTTACCGGGAGATTGCGAAAAAGCCTTGAATGGCATAAATAAAGCAATCACCAGCAATATGCTGAAAAAGCATACCCATCGGCTTGCAGTACTTATTAGAATTGTTGTTCGAATTTTCATAATACACTCCTTTTTGTTTAAGACAAAGCTACAAAGAGATTACCGTCAAGTCAATTATACAAAAGGATGAAAAAGGAACTACATCTTTCGATTTATTTTTTTTCACCTGCTGCATCATTTATCATTTTTTCAAGCTCTTTTATCCTTTTTTGACGTGCATCTAATTCCTGCTGTTTAATTCTTAATTTCATGTTCAAATCTGAAATATTTTTTTCATAATCGGTTTTATCCCAATAACCAATATCTTCGAAGTATCCTTTAAAAAGAAAATTGTGCTTTAAAGCCTCCATATTTTGGGAAAAGCTGAAGGAACCCTGTTCCAGGTTTGCCGTTGTTAGATCTGCATTTCTCATCAGAGATTTAAGATTATTTGTAAAGTTAGAATCAGTTAACAATGTGCCCACTACACTTTCGCTTGAGTTCAATTTCTCCGTTATCTCTGAGATATCCTGCGTAATCATCCTTATTTTCTCAGTCATTGGTATAACCTCCGTTGTAATAACATCAACACTGGTTGATACATTTCGCAGGACATAATTCACCAATTCGGTTGATGTAGAGAAGCCTTTAAGCGTGGAATCGATGTTATTATACATTGATTTATTATTAATAAACTGCCCTAAAGTCCCATCACCCTGATCAACCTTTGAAACAATGTTAGCAACATCTCTTGTAATGATAGATGCATTATCCCCGGTTTCTTTCAGGGATTTTAAAATATCCTCAGCTTCAATAGGTTTTATTGATTCAAGCAGATCGCCATCGTTTATAGACTGCTCATTTTCACTTCCGGGTGTTATATCCAGGATTTTATTCCCTATTAACCCTTCAGATATAACCTTAGCCTTTGAATCCCGTTTTATGAATTTCTTTACATCGCTGACTATTGTCATTTCTACCCTTACTTTATTCCCCGAGATTATCTCTATTTTATTAACTGTTCCCACATTGATGCCGTTGAATCTTACCGTGCTACCCTCAAGTAAGCCACTGACAGTTTCAAAAACAGATTGCAGCTTCATAGTAGAAGTAAATAAATTTTGTTTGCTCCCGATTACGAAAATCGCAATCAAAAAAAGAGCTGAACCTGTAATAATAAAAATTGCCATTACAAGCTTTGTGCTTTTTTTCTTTTCCATTTTAATAATATTTAAATATTTAAAAAATCTTATTGAAAGAACCCTCTTACAAATTCATCTTCAGATTGTTGGAGTTCATCGAAACTGCCTTCTTCAGCAAAAACTCCATCTTTTAATACAACTATCCTGTCGGCTGTTAATTTTGCGCATTCTATATCATGAGTAACAATAACAGAAGATACCTTAAACTTATCCTGCATTTCAAGTATCAAATTGCTTATCTCCCTTGATGTTGCAGGGTCAAGCCCGGTGGTAGGCTCATCGTATAACATTATTTCCGGTTTCAAAATTAAAGTTCGTGCAAGCCCTATACGTTTTCTCATGCCACCTGATAATTCAGAAGGCATTGTATCAATTGATTTTTCAAGACCAACATCAGCAAGGGCTTCCTTAACCCTGTTTTCCACTTCATCGCCGGATAATTTTTCATGCCTTACAAGGGGGAACTCAAGGTTTTCCCTTACACTCATAGAATCATAAAGCGCACCACTTTGAAAAATAAAACCAATTTTTTTTCTTATACCACGCAGTTCTTTTATGGCAAGGTTCGGAACATCTTCCCCCAAAACATTTACTTTCCCATCGGTGGGCATCATTAATCCCACAATACATTTTAAAGTAACGGATTTGCCTGAGCCGGATTTCCCAAGCGTGATTAAAGTTTCACTCCTATAAACTTTGAGATTAATATCTTTTAAAACTTCATTACCGCCAAGAGTTTTTTTTAAATGCTCAAGTTCAATAACAACTTCCTTATTGTTGACTGATTTATCTTTTATGCCGGATTTATTTATCATTGCCATTTAAACAAATATTGTTGTTAATTGAACCGCAACCATATCGAGAATTATTACTAATAGAGATGCATATACAACTGAAATATTAGCAGCGATACCAACGCTTTCAGTTCCTCTTGATGCATTATATCCCTGGTAACAACCTACCAGCCCGATTGCAAATCCGAAAAAGAATGTTTTAATTGTAGAGGGTATAATATCCGCAAACGATAAAGTCGAAAATACTGTTGAAAAATACAATTGTAAGCTTTGCCCGTTCAGTATATTTAAAGCAGTAAAACCTCCCAGCAAAGCAATGGCATCGGCATATACAATGAGCAATGGTATCATTAAAGTAGTAGCTATAACTCTTGTGACAACAAGAAATTTGAATGGGTTAGTAACTGAAACTTCCATTGCCTCTATTTGCTCAGAAACTTTCATTGAACCTAATTCAGCACCAATTCCCGAACCAATCTTTCCCGCACAAATCAACCCTGTAATAACAGGTCCTATTTCTCTAACTATTGAAATGGATATCATCGCAGGAATTAATGAAACTGCGCCGAACTTTGTTAACATAGGAATTGACTGAAGTGCAAGAACAAACCCTATAATAAAACCGGTTACACTGACAAGGCCTAATGATTTATTCCCAATTTCAAAAAATTGCTTAAACATTTCTTTGAGTTCATATGGAGGTTTAAAGACTTCCTGAAAAAATCTGATCATAAAATTATATAAGCCGTAAACGGTTAACAGGGGATTATTTAAGAATTTTGGAAATGTATGCTTCAAAATAGTATTTTATAAATTAATGACGCCTTTTAATCTTTACATCCATGAATGGATTCGAAAATCCAAAAATAACACCGAATGAAATGTCAGTTATATCCGAATCCTGTTTTTTGAACATGAACGTATGACGGATTTTAATGTGCGGATATATTAAGATTCTGTGGTTACGAAGTGAATAGCCAAAAGTGAGCTCCGGGAAAAAGCCCTGTTTATCAAAGTTTGTAAAATAACCTGCTCCCGGCGATAAAACACCAGTACCCTGCAAAGTGTGGGAGGGTTCAATTTTTTTCTTAAGCAACAAATCATATTGGTAAGAGAATCTTAGATGGTGTGAGATATTTCCCGCGAAAATAAAAGAGTATTCAAAAGCAAACCTATTAATTCCAAGTTTACCAAAACCCACTGACAATTCTTTTGTAATGCCGGCATAAATTCTTTTATTTTCATACAATACTATTGGATTTATAAGGTATAGAAATGATCCGGCACCGATGGATAGTGCAGTAAATGATACTGCGGAAGCTGTTGTATTCTTATTTATAGAATTCAAATACCCTGGAGAAGGTGCAGTTTGGGAATAAATACTGCCGCAAGTAAACAAAAGTAAAATT
>Ga0326597_10008173_pt1 | contig 14144 bp, 12 predicted proteins | sample RVTome_12_FD_203789 | JGI IMG/M metagenome (GOLD analysis project Ga0326597, IMG submission 203789) | Soil microbial communities from uranium-contaminated site in the Upper Colorado River Basin, Wyoming, United States - RVT100D185 | ecosystem: Environmental > Terrestrial > Soil > Contaminated >... | reverse complement strand
GCGGGTGCGGCGGCGACCACGATTAGCACCCAGACGCCGACTCGCCCGACGAGAACCAGGCAAATTGCGAAGACGAAAAACAAGATCATCAGCCCCTGGTTGAGGAACAGCGCACGATCCGTTCCCATGCGAACCGGGAGCGTGCGGATTCCGCGTTGGGAATCGAGATCGATCTTGTCGATGTGCTTTCCGATCAGGGCGGCCGTGACGAGCAATGAATACGGCAGGCTCGCCACCAGGATCCAGGGTTCGAGCCCGCCGGTCGTCGCAAAGTAGGTGCCACCGATCATCAATGGGCCCCAGATCAGGGCTACCGCGGGTTCGGCCAGGCCGCGATGTTTCAGTTGAATCGGCGGCGCAGCGTAGCCGACGCCCACGAAGAGCCCGAGCAGCGCGACAGCCGCCACCGGCCAGCCCTGGGCCTCAGTGAGGTACAGGATGATTCCGAGGACGAGCAGGTCCACGACGGCGATCGCGAGGATCAGGCCGGCCTTCGAGATCAATCCCGAGAGGATCGGGTGGGGGGCGTACTGGACGCGCCGGTACTCGTCCGGATCGATGCCCGTTTCGAAATCGAGAAAGTCGTTGATCATGTTGCTGGCGGCCTGGGCCAAGATCAGGACGAGAAACGCGATCGCGAAACAACCCCAACGGGCGTCCGGATTGCCCGCTGCCAGCAGGCCGCCGATGGCCCCCGACGTGATCGTCAGCGGGAAGAGACTCGCCCGCGTGATCAGCAGCCAGCGAGATACTGGATCCATCGCCCGCCCGGGCGCGAGGTTCTGCGTGCGCAGAATCTCTGCCCAGTTGCGGAGTTCCGATCTCATCGAAACCTTCTGTGGCGCCGCTTCGGACGCGCGCCACACGGGGGGCGGAATCCAGCCTAGCGGAATCGGCGGCCAGGTCTAGCGGATCGGAAGGCTGGAGCCATCGAGCCTCTACTCGAGAAAAAGATGCTCCAACTTCGCGCGCGCTTCGGCATCCAACCCGAGCGCCTGCTCGAGGTAGGCGTCGATCGAGCCGTAACGGGCCACCATCTCGTCTAGAGCAACTTGCAGATATTCCCGCCGCGCCTCCAGAAGTGGCAACAGATCTTCTGGGTCGATCCTGAAAAAGGAATAGAGCGGAACCCAGCGAAGAACGAACCGGAAGAAATTCTGCTGGTAGTAGTTGGTACTGAGGTAATCCTCGAAAACCGTCTCTTCGGGAACGCCCAGCGCGAACAGCACGAGGGCGGACGCAAACCCGGTCCTGTCTTTACCAACCGAGCAGTGCACGACCGTCGGCAGGTATTCCTCCCGGACCAACCGCTGGAACATCGCGGTCCACTCCTCCGAGTAGTCGGTGACGAATGCCCGATAGGCGTCCCGCATCGTCTTTTCGACTCCCAGGGCCACCAGACCACCCGTCCGGATCTTCGTCCGCAGCAGTTCGGGATCGACACCTTCCTGATCCACCGGCAGGTCGAGTATCTTGGGGGCATCTTCGATCGTGCGGTCCGGACTGGCGATGCGCTCGCGCTCCGAGCGAAAATCACACACCAACTTGACGTCGAACTGGGATAGATAATCGAGGTCTGAACGAGTCAGCTTTGATAGATCACTCGTCCGGTAGAGGCGATCCCAGCGAACCCTCCGACCATCGCTCGTCTCGTAGCCACCGAGATCGCGAAAATTGTCGCAGCACTTCAATGGAAGACGCCGTTCGGAAGTCATTACAGACGGACCGCCCGATGCCCGTACGAGTTCAAAATAGAGCCGTCGGCCTCTCGGAATATTGGAGTCGTCAGCGCGCGTCAGCACCACCGACTGACCCTTCACCACGGCAATTGGGATCGAACGATCGATGAACGACGGGTCGATTCCCCGATAGATGACCACCGAATCGCTCGAAAACGACTCCGGCCAACGGATCCGAAGCGACGACTCGCCGAACCGATCCACGACCGGCCTCGCGAGAGGCCGCTCGGCAACAAACAAGGTCGGCGTCGCACACGCGACGAATGCGACCGCGATGGCGGCGATAGTTGAGAAGCGGATCAACATTGCTCTGTCGAAGGCCGGGAGTCCACGGGTGCACTGTAGCGTCGCGAAGCGAGCAATCGAGCATTGCCGCTCGGCGTGGCACGGCGATCCCATCTGTGGCGCTATCCCGCTGGGCCGCGATCGGAACACCCCGCATTGTGCGCGCTGCGGGTCTGGCAAGCCCGGCGGGTGTTGGTAGCCTGCGGGGCCCATGTCGCGAGCCAAACCGCGCGCGCGCAGCCGGGCGCGAAAACGCCGACCGCTCCGGAGCATTGCGCTCGCAAGCGCGCTGATTCTCCTCCTCGCGCTCGCCGCTCCCGCAATTCCCATTCTGCTGCTCGCATCGGTTGCGCCACCGACGACGGCGTTCATGCTCGCGAGCCGCTTTTCCGACCCCGCAACCGGGCAGCCCTGCAACGCCGTGGATTACGCGTGGCTCGACTTCGAAGCGATCGCGCCTGATCTGGGGCTCGCCGTGATCGTCTCCGAGGACCAGCGCTTCTTCGAACACACGGGCTTCGATCTGAACGCAATCACCCGGGCACTGAACGAGCACGACAGGAGTGGCCGACTGCGTGGAGCGAGCACCATCAGTCAACAGGTGGCGAAGAACCTCTTCCTCTGGCCGGGTCGCAGCCTGGTCCGCAAGGGTCTGGAAGCCTGGCTTACCGGATGGCTCGAGCGGCTGTGGTCGAAACGCCGGATCCTCGAAGTCTATTTGAACATCGCACAGTTCGGGCCCTGCCTGTTCGGCGCGGGGGCGGCGAGTGATCGATACTTCAACACCGAGGCCATTGCGCTGACTCCTCGCGAAGCCGCACTCCTCGCCACGGTGCTGCCCAATCCGCAGCGCCTCCGCGCGAGCGATCCGGGCCCCTACGCGAGCGAGCGAAGTGCTGAAATTCTCGAACTCATGAACTGGCATCGACACAAGGCGATTGGCACGCGCCTTTCACGCATCGCTAGCGAAGAAAATTGAATTGCGGAGGATTCCGCGGATGCATCGGATTGCAGTAGGTTCCCGCCGACGCACGCCGCGTGCAGTGCTGGAGGCCGCTACCGAATGAGCTGGATCCGACTCGTTCAGGCCTTGCTGATCGCCTCACTTGCGCTCTCGCTACCCGTCGCCGCGCTGACCGTATTCGCATTCGACGCCGATCGGGGCGTGACCGGCGACACCGCGACGGTCGTCTTTCTGGTCGTATTCGCGGGTCTGCTCTCGACACCATGGTGGCCGACCGCGGAGCAACGCAATCGACCGCGCTTCGAAAGCCTACAAGGCATGGTGATGATCTGGTTCGGGATCACGTTCACGACCCACCTGACCTGGGAACTCGCCTGGGTCTTGCTCCGCGAGCGGATCATCGCTGCGCCAGACGAAATCTGGTCCTACCCCTGGTGGGCCTACATTGACGGAGGCGACGCGCGCTACGCGAGCGACAGTGGGCAGCTGATCACTCTGGAATCCCTGACGGCGCTCGTGGGCGTGCTGGGATTCAGTGCCCTCTGGCTGCGCCACCGGTCGAGCGGACAGAACCCGACGGCGACGCTGATGTTGATGGCGACGGCAGTCGCGCATATCTACGGCACCAGCATGTATTTTGGCAGCGAGACGCTCGACGGTTTCCCCAACGTCGATACCACGAGCTTCGTCGATTGCGTGCTGAAGTTCTGGATCCTCAACGGCATCTGGCTCGCGATGCCGTGGGCGGTGCTCTATTGGGGCAAGCGGACCCTCGACGAGCAGTTCGCGAATCGGCACCGCTAGCCGGCGCGATGCTGGGCTAGGTGCCGGTGTCCGGCATGTCGAATATCGAAATCTTTGCGTTACGGTACTGGGAAATGGCGCCCGACTGCGCCGAAGATCAGTCTCGAGCGGCGCTTGCCGCGGCGCGCTTGGCTTCGAGTGCCGCGTTGAGATTGCGCAGTATCTTCAGCTTGTCATCGCCCGGAGCCTGAAGGGCCAGTTCGTAATGGGCGACCGCATCGTCTAGCAGCCCGTTCATGTAGTAGACGTAGCCGAGGTTGTTCTCCGCGGCTTGTTCGCTACCCGCCGAACGGAACGCGCTCATGGCTTCCGCGTATCGGCGCTGTCTCCCCAACGCGATTCCGAGGTTGTTGCGGTAGGCGGGATCCCTCGACTCGAGGGCAATCGCCTGGCGGAAGGCTCGCTCTGCGAGCACGGGATCGCCCGCGCGTAGATTGGCGATTCCGTAGTTGTTGACGATCGCAGAATTCTGCGGTGCCAACTCGGCTGCCTGGCGAGCGTGTTCCTGTGCGTCTTCGTAGAGCTGCAACGCGCCGAGGACGAGCGCGTAGGCGCCGTGGGCGTCGGCAGACGATGGATCCAATTCGAGCGCTCGCTCGAGATAGCCCGCCGCCGCCTCGGGCTCGTCCTGCGCAAGATTGGCGAGCCCCAAGCCCACGTAGGCCATCGTCGAGTTCGGGTTGGCCGCGATGACCTTTCGAAATACCTCTTCGGCCTGTTCGGGCTGACGGGCCAGCTGGAGGTAGGCGATTCCCTCGTGGGATCGCGAGTCCATCGGATCCAGCCGGAAGGCCTCGAAATAGAGCCGCATCGCCTGTTCTGCGTCGCCGGCGCGATGGGAGCGGTGCGCAGCGGCCAGCGTGTCTTCGAACGACGGCTCGTCCTTTTTCTCGACCTCCTCGATCTCCGCCGCGGCCCGTTCGGCCATGTACTGACGGTACTCTTCGAGGGAGGTCTCGGTCTCAGCCGTGCCCCAGAACGATGCGCAGCCCGTCAAATCCAGGCCAATCAGGGCGGCCAGGAGTACCGAAGCAGCCCGAGCAGGCAAGTGGAGTGCAGTCGTCATCCCAAGGCTCATCGGCAGCCGGTTTTTCGGACTTGATGCCCGCGCTACTTGGCGTGACGATCGAAGAGATTCGCCGGGAGCGGGTATCCGGACAGCTTGAGCTTCTCGGCGAACTTCGGCCGAACGCCGGTCGGCACGATATCTCCGAGCACGTTGCCGTCAGCGTCGATCCCCAGCCGTTCGAACGTGAAGATTTCCTGCATCGTGACGATCTCGCCCTCCATGCCGGTAATCTCCTGGAGGCTCACGAGCTTGCGCCGACCATCGCTGAGGCGCGAAAGCTGGATCACCACATCGATCGCCGACGCAATCTGGCTTCGCACCGAGCGCTGGGGCATGTCCAGTCCCGACATCGCGACCATCGTCTCGACACGGCTCAGTGCATCGCGGGGCGTGTTTGCGTGAACCGTCGTCAGCGAACCGTCGTGGCCGGTGTTCATCGCCTGCAACATGTCGAGAGATTCCCCGCCGCGGACCTCGCCGACGACGATGCGATCCGGGCGCATCCGAAGGCTGTTGATCACGAGATCGCGCTGGGCGATACGCCCGGTTCCCTCGATGTTCGCGGGGCGCGTCTCGAGCCGCACGACGTGCTCCTGCTTCAGCTGTAGCTCCGCCGAGTCTTCGATCGTGACGATGCGCTCGCTTGCGGGAATGAAGCTCGAAACCACGTTGAGAAGCGTCGTCTTGCCCGCACCCGTACCACCGGAGATGATCACGTTCAGGCGACACGCGACGATGGCGCGCAGGAGTTCGACGATTTCGGGCGTGAGGGCCCCGTTTTCGACGAGATCCTCGACCTTCAACGGGTCGGTTCCGAAACGCCGAATCGACATCGCCGGCCCATCGAGGGCGAGCGGGGGAATGATCACGTTCACGCGAGATCCGTCCGCGAGGCGCGCGTCGACCAGCGGAGAGGATTCGTCGATCCTTCGCCCCACAGCGGACACGATCTTGTCGATGATGCGCATCAGATGGGCATCGTCCCTGAAGCGGGCAACCGTCTTCTCGAGCTTGCCGCGCCGTTCGATGAAGATGTGACCACAGCCATTGACGAGGATGTCCGAGATCGTCGGATCCTGCAGCAAGGGCTCGAGCGGACCGAGACCGAATACCTCGTGCTGAATCTCCTTCACGAAGCGCTCTCGTTCCTCCAACGTCAGCAGGAACTTCTCTTCCTCGAGGATCTGTACCGTTGCGGTCGCGATGTCCGAGCAGACACGCTCTTCGCTGACGGTCGAAATCCGGGCGAAATCGATCACGTCGAACAATCGATTGTGGACCCGTGATTTCAGGTCCTGGTACAGCGCATCTCGCGCGGGCAGCGCAGGTGTGCGCTTACCGTTATTCGGCTGCTGTTTGACGGACAGCGCGGCCGGCGACGGCGATGATCCCTTGAGTCGATCGAGCAGAGCCAAGTTAGGTCCTCCTGGAGAACACGCCTCGGAATCGACCGGCGATGCCTTGGGCGGAGTGGGCTCGTGGAACAGCGACGCCGCACCACGCGTAGACGTCGAGTGCGAGCCGTCGGTAGGCTTTGTGGATGGTACTTCCGCGCGACACCTGCCCGATCGGCCTGCCCTGATTGACGCTCTCGGCGGTGATCGCGTAGTCGTTCGGGATGAGCGCATCGGGCTCGCTTCCCAAGACCCGCTTGAAGTCGCCCACCGTGACGCTGTCGCTCTTCGAGTAGCGGTTGCCCACCGTGCGGGTCCGCGACCCGTTGAGCGCCATGCCTTCGAGAAGTTTCTTGTGTTGCCGGGCGTGGTTGAGTGTCGGGACATCGAAGAGCGTCACCAACAGAATCTGATCGGCCAGGGTGAGCGCCTGAATACTGGCTTCATTCCAGCTTCGCGACACATCCACGATCACCCAATCGAACTCGGATCGCAGAATCGGCAGCACGCGCTCGACGTGAACGCCGTGAATGCTCTCTGCATCTTCCATCAGCGTAGGAGCCGCGAGAATCTGCACGCCACTCTCGTGGCCCTTGAGGATGGTGCGGAGGTAGGTGGCGTCGAGCTCCTGCTCGGCGCGGGCGAGATCGGCCAGCGTGTAGGTGGGCTCTACGTCGAAGTGCAGCGCGACGTCCCCGAGCGGATAGTTGAGATCGACGAGCACAACGCGGCCTCCGGCTTCTTGAAGCGACGCGGCAAGCTGGCAAGCGATCACGGTCGCGCCGACACCCCCTTTGGTGCCCATCACCGCCACTACGCGGCCCTCCGAAGCCAAAAGGTCCGGATTCGCGGTGCGCACCAGATCGACGATGACCGAGGTGAACTCCTCCCGTGAGGGCGCAGGCGGGAAGAAATGTTTCACGCCGAGATGCATGGCGCGCAGGATCAGCGCGCTTTCGGTGTGGGGACCCGATACGACCGTCAGAGGGAGCGCTCCGGGAAGCGACTCGAGCAGATCGAGAGCGAGATGGGGCGCGTGACCGAGATCGACGAAGAGGCCATCTGGTTTTTCGGATTTCAGCGCTCCGAGAAGCTGATCTTGATCGCTGATCACGATCGCGACGCGGGCCACGCCAGTGGCCGAAATCTGCTTCTCGATCTCAGAGGCGAATGCGGGCTCTTCCGAGAAGATGGCGAACGAAAACATGCTCAAACCCCTGTTCGATACCGGTTGGAAAGCGAAGCCCGTGCTTCTAGGTGAAGACTCCCGTTATTCATTCCGATCCCGAGATCCGGTCAGTTGGCGTCGATCTGGATGATGGACGGCATCTGCTGCGGCGCTGGCTGACTCTGCTTCTTGTAATAACGATCCATCACGACGGCAGCGGTATCCGGATCGATCTGCGGAATTCCGGTGTTTTGATAGCTCGCTCCCGGATTCTCGGTCTGCTGAACCACGTTCGCGTGAACGGCTTCGCCCATGTGCTGATCCACCAGCGAGGGGCCCATCGGAGTGAGCGACTCACAGCCGATCAGTGTGGCCATTCCCGCGACGGCTGCCGCCAGGATTCCCAGTTGCAGCGCTCTCATTGGGCACCTCCCTCAAACGAAGTTGTGACGCGATTACCGGTGTCGCCGATCAATCCCTCGGCCTCGAACTGGGTTCCATCCACCGTTTCGGGAGGCATGCCCTCCAATGCGCCCCACAGATAGAACTCGAGCGCGCTCGGTTCGATGAAGTGGTCGGTGGGAAGCGGATGCGGTCCAGGACCCAACGGCTTGACGAGCGTCGGAGTGACGATGATGACGAGCTCGGTCTCGTCTTTCAGGAACTGCGTGCTCCGAAATAGCGAACCGAGAATCGGAATGTCGCCGAGAAGCGGGTACTTGCCCGCGATCTCGCGAATCTCCTCGTTGAGCAAACCGGCGATCATGAAGCTCTGACCATCGGCAAGTTCCACGCTGGTCGACGCGCGCCGAGTCGCGAAGCCGGGCACGAGCGTGCCACCCACCTCGATCCCGAATGTGAAGTCCGCGCGGCTCACTTCGGGGTTGACGATGAGGTGGATCCGATCCGGCGAGAGCACTGTGGGGGTAAACGAAAGGCCTACACCGAAATCCTTGTATTCGACCGTGATCGATCCGAATGCGCCGCCCTGCGCCACGGGAATCGGCACCTCGCCACCCACCAGGAAGCTTGCCGACTCCCCACTTCGCGCAACCAGCGTCGGTTCGGCGAGGATCTTGCTGAGTCCCTGCTCGTCCAACAGGTCGAGAAAGACCTCGAGAGCCTTGAGGGCACCGAATCCGGTGAACGACCCGAAGAGATTGGCCATGTTGGTCGCGAACCCACCGCCACTGGACGGGGCCGCCAGGCCTCCGACGAAACTCCCAATCCCGATAGTTCCATCTCCGGCCGAAATCAGAGCCGCAAAGTTCGTCCCAAATTCGCGAGTCAGCGAGCGGGATATCTCCGCAACAACGACCTTGAGCATGACCTGGTGGTTGCCGCCGACTTCGATCAGATTGACGATCTGAGGAATGTTCTCGTCTCCCTTAACGTCGATCATTCCGTGGGCGAGTTTGAGAGCCTGGTCGAGCACGACATCGCTCGGCACGCTCCCCCTGAGAACCACTGCGTTTCCCGCACTCTCGACCAGGATTGAGTCATTCTGCAGCGAGCGTCGAATCGCTTGCTCGATATGCGTGTAGGGAGTACCGACGTGAACTTTGATGACCGCCTGCGGCCTGCCATTGGCGTCCCAAAAAAGCACGTTCGTGACGCCAACCGCCTTCGCGACCAGCTGAACATCATTGGCTCCGAGCGCCACCACGTCCAGCACGAAGGGGTCACCGACCGAAATCCTCTTGACGGTGTAAGCCGTCGTGACGCTGACTGACTTGCCGCGCTCGATCTCCAGGTCGTGCAACCGCTCCTGTTCGCTTAGCGGAACGGACAGCCGAATCGGGCCGTTATCGGGGTTTAGTGTCGCGGCCGAACTCGTCTCCGCAGCTCCAGACACCGCGAGCATCCACAAGGCGATGCCCGAACAAATCAGGATCCGCATCATCCACGCCACTCTCTCGGGATGCCCACTCGCTGTGGTGTAGTGTACAAACATGCCGATCTCCTGATTTGCAATGTCCGTCATCAGTTGAATTCTCCCCGACTCACCGCTCGCCAATGAACTCACGCCGAGCCCAGCGCGACCGTTGCGGGGCGCTCGTCCTATGAGCAAGGGGCGTGCCAGTCGAGATCTGCCGGTGGAGAGATCGAACCAAACACGCGATATATGAGCCAATTGAGCTGGCAGCTGCGCATCGTTGATGGGCCCGATCAGCGTAACTGCGCGGAGATCCGCGGTAGGCGGCTACCAAGAATTCCCTGCGGACCACAGGCCCGAACTTTCTTGCGGCCCCCGGGGAGGAAATTCATGCGCACAGCTGTGTAATGAATCGGTTATGTCCCAACGATTGTTCTGGCTCTTCGGGAATTTCGTGTGGGTCCGGGAAGCCTTCGATCAAGCGAGCGACGCTGGATACCGCGTTACCAGATCGCCGGGACGAGACGCCAGCGCGTGGTGCCGCTGTAGCGCGCGTAATCCGGGTACTGGAGGAGCAGCCGCTCCTCCTGAAGGATCCGCACGACCTGGAAGGCGGTTCCCGTAACGACCACCAGGACGTTCGCCCAGCTCATGTTGCTGGCCAAGTAACCGACGTGGGCCAACAGATAGGCGCTGTAGAGCGGGTGCCGGACCCAGCGATACAGCCCGCCGGACTTTACGCCGCGATGGGCGGGCAACAGCCCGAAGCTGCGATTGAGCGAAAGCACCGCTCCGATCTGGAGTCCGATGGCTGCGACCTGGAGGATCTGTCCGACCAGCAGATCCGTCGGGGCGTCGATGGGCCGCAGCAGCATCGGAGCGAAGGTGCCAATGGAGGTCGCGCCCCAGGTCTTCCAACCGTGCTGCGTGTTTTCCGGATCTCGTCGAATCACGAGAATGACGGCCACCAGACCTTCGACCGCGACGATGAGCAGCAGACTCAGCCTCGGCTGCACGAGGAAGCGCTGGAGGTGCGCGTAGGCGAAGCCAATGAACAGAATCGCCAGCAGCAGGTTGCTGATAGCGGCGCCCAGCCCGCGAAAGGCGAATCGTTGGCCATCGGACACGGCGAAGGACCTCTCGTAGGCGTCTTGGCACCCGGATTCCGAACCTCTTCGTTTGTCGTCAGGTGGGGGCCCCGCCTTGAGAGCGGCAGAAGCGCGAGTCTCCCGCGCGAGGAATAGGCTCGGGCCCTGAGGGATCCCCGCTGCGGTCGGCTTTTCCCATCCTTCCACTGTGCTTCGCGGAATGCGACTTATCGGTCCTTGCCAAAGCGCAGCTTCTTTTTCCGGCTCTTCGGGAATTCGTGTGAGTCTGGACAGCCTCCGATCACGCGAAACAGTGTTAGATACACCGTTCCGACGTAAGATCGAACGCTCTATGCGCGACTCTCGGGAATCGAGAATCCATTTGAGGGGAGCGCGACTTGAATGAAAGCTGGCTTCAATTGGCGCGAAGCGCGCTGATCAACATGTAGGCGCCTGGCGCGAGAAAGATCAGCAGCAGCGCGGCGAAGATCATCGTGCTCGGAAGAATCAACTTGAGTGTCGCCTTCTGGGCGCGCTCCTCGGCGTGCTGCATGCGGACGATGCGCATTGCATCCGCATGAACCCGCAGGGCGTTCGCGAGGCTCGTCCCGAAGCGTTCGGTCTGGACCAGAAGCGCAACGAGAGAACTGATGTCGGCCACGCCAGTGCGATCGGCCAGACAACGCAAGGCCGCCGTGGTGCTCTTGCCGGCGCGCGTCTCCTGAACGACCAAAGAGAATTCCTCTGAGACGACCGGACATCTGGATTCGAATTCTTCCGCGACCTGCGCCAGACTCTGATTGATTCCGAAGCCGGCTTCGACGCAGACGACCATCAAATCCAGTGCGTCGGGCAGCGTGCGGATGATCGCATGCTGACGGGCCGCAATCCGGCTGTTCAGAACGATGCTCGGTAGGACGTAGAAAAACGCCGCCACCACGATTAGCAACCCGATCTGCAAATATGCGGGCAGCGCCCAGGTAGCGGGCAGCAACGCGGTCACGGCGGGAACCCCGAGAGCGAGTGTCAGACGGATCCCGTAGTAGATCGTATGAGCAGAAGGTCTCCGATAACCCGCGTGATGCAGGCGGGACCGCAGACGCGAGAGGTCTCCACCCTCGCGCCCCTGCCCGATTCGGGCAAAGACTCCCGACCAGCCCTTCTCCATGCCGTGAACCAGAGATCCGCCCTCGAACTCGACGGGCCGAGACGAGGAACCGAGGCGCGCCAGCCGGCGACCCACAATACGAGGCGCGAGTATCGTCCTGAGCGCGAGCGCGAGCATCAAAACCGAACAGAAAACAAGAACGGAAATCACGATGTTCATCGTCTTGACCTCTCAGGCTTCCACGTCTGCGATGCGCAGCGCCATGAAATAGGCCAGCCCATCGAGACCGAACGCGCCGGCAAGAACGTAGTGCCCCCAGCGATTCTCGAAGAGCGGCCTCAAATAATCAGGAGCCAGCATCCAAACCAGGCAGATGATGAACGGGAGCCATAGCGCGAGAAAGGTCGCGGCCCCGCGCCCTTGCGCGGTGAGCGCACGCACCCGCCCCGTGAATTGGATGCGCTCGCGAAGCAGAGTGCTGAGTCGATCGAGGAGTTCTGCGAGATTTCCGCCCGTTTGGCGCTGGATGAGCACCGCGGTCGTCAGGTAGGGAAGGTTATCGTTGTCGACTCGGCGCATTAGGTTGCCGAGCGCATCGCGAAGCTCGAGTCCGAGCCGGACTTCCTCTGCGACGACACCGAATTCGGTTCCGATTGGGTCGGCGAGTTCCTCGCCAACCATTTGAAATCCAGCGATCAGCGAGTGACCGCTGCGCATCGAGCGAGTGACCAGCTCGAGACCATTCGAGAGCTGGGCGTTGAAGGTCCGCATGCGCTTTCTCGCCTTCGAGCCAGCCCAGAGCAGCGGCAAGACACCCATCAAGAGCGCGGGCGCAGACCGAAATGAATCCTGCGTCAGCGCGAAGACACTGAAGAAGCTCATCGCCGCTAACGCGGCGGAAACGACCAAGAAACGGCGCACACCCATGAGACTGCCCGCGCGATAAAGCAACAGCTCGAGCTCGAGCAGCTTCCGGATGTGTGAGCTTCCTCGACGCCGGAGGATCGATTCTCCGCTCTCTGCTTCGACAGTCCCAATCCTCGACGCGAGGTTGCCGAGTCGCTTCCTCACGCGAGCCGGATCCCGGCGGTGACTGAAGAGTTCAGACAGACCCTCGAGGGCCAGAAGTGCCGCGACAAAAGCAAATACGAAAATCATGAATTGCATGATCGATCCTCAGTTGACGATCACGGGATAATCGGCCGAGATGCTGCCGGCGATCGTTCCGCCCGGCCCGAATCCCTTCGTGTCACAGCGCGGATCGGTCGAACAGATGAAATTGCCCTTGATGAGCTTGTCCGGAGTGACGACGATTTCGCGGATGTCCATGCACAAGAAGCCCACGATGTGCTGGGGGTCGCCGCTCGCACACTGGTCGCCTGGGTTCTGACACTCGATGATCGGCATCGAGACAACCCACGAGTCCTTGATGCCATCTCCGTTCGTGTCGGTCCCCTCTACGTCGAATCGATCCTTGATGTCCTGAACCACCGGTGTCTTGGTCCCGTTGTCGATATAGATGGGATCGTCCCCGACTTCGCCAGAGTTGCCGTTTAGGACGATAGCCGTCATATCCGGCACACTCACGGAGGGGCTGTCGGTTTTGAAAGCCGTCCAACAGGCGTTCTGCTCGGGAGTCGAGTAGAACTCCAGACAGCTCACCGTCTCTCCGCTCGAAAGCTGACACGGATTCGGAATGGTATTGCTGACGAATTGGCAGTAATTCTCCGAGCAAGCCGAACCCGCCCTGTTGCCCGAAACCGAGCAACAATCGATTGCGATCGGCAAATCCACAGTTCCGGGACCGCCGCTGCCCGCGAAACCCCATTCGGCGATCGCGTCGGTATTCACGGAGATAAAGTCCACGCCCATGGCGCGCCCCAGGATCGTGTTGATCGGGCCGTTCGCACTGCTATCGCGACGCGTGATCACCCGAACCGCGCGCACGACGTCTGGGTCGGTATTTCCCGGTAGCGCTGTAAAAGTCTGAGACGCCATGTCCCAGCTCCCGACCTCGACATCCGCCGCGGCAATCGTGAGATTGCTCAAATCGGCCGCTTCGTGCTGGGCCCCGTACGTCGTTGCGGCTGTGCGAGCGGCCGCCTCGTCCACCGTCAGGAAGTCGGCCGAAAGTAGATTGCCGACGCCGGCCAGCGCAGCGGAGTCGGCAGCCACCTGGAGCTGGTTCTTCGTCTGCCATGCGCGCCCGGTCTCGGTCGACCACGCCGCAAATCCAAGCAGGGCGAAGAGCGCGAGCGTGACGAAGACCAAGACCGAACCGGCCTCCCGCTTGCTCTTCGCTCGACTGTGGTGTTGGTAGATTTCCATCATGACTCCCAATTGATCCTGCCTCGCATTCGACCCAGGTATTGGGGCTGCTTGGCGCGACCGTCTCGAATCAGAACTTCTTGACCTCGACCTCGGTCCCGCGCACGATCTTCATCGGGCTGCCACCGTAAGCCACCGCAGGCCTGTTGGACGCGGCCTTCGGTTTGCGGTCATCGAGTACGTCTGCGACGCCGATGCTGCGAGTCGCAACTTCCGCGTCGTCGCCCGGCGAGCGCAGCGCGAGTTGAAGCCGTCCCTCGTGGGCCGCATAGATCAGATGCTCGGCCTGCACGGGACTGACCTCGAGCGTCACGACGTTGA
>Ga0326597_10008172_pt1 | contig 14145 bp, 12 predicted proteins | sample RVTome_12_FD_203789 | JGI IMG/M metagenome (GOLD analysis project Ga0326597, IMG submission 203789) | Soil microbial communities from uranium-contaminated site in the Upper Colorado River Basin, Wyoming, United States - RVT100D185 | ecosystem: Environmental > Terrestrial > Soil > Contaminated >... | reverse complement strand
GCGGCACATCGCGGGCAGTTCACCAGCATCGACGTCAACCCGCTCCTGGTGCGGCCCAAGGGCGAGGGCGCCGCGGCGCTCGACGCGCTGATCCTGACCTCCGAAACGGCGGCGGGCGATCACCCGGTGGCGCCATAGCCGATGGACGCGTATCGGGCGGCGACCTAACCGAAAATTAACCTTGGCCCGGTAAAAGGCGAGCGGGAGAACCGCGAGGGTAAGAGGTGCACCTTTGTCTCGGCCGGCGGCCTTGGGCGACCCGCGCGGTGCGCGACCTGCCCGATTCTTGCCATTCGGTCCGAGACGCCCGCCAGGCGGCGTCTGGCGCGCTGGGAATGGATAGCGTTGTGGATAAAGAGCTTATGGGAGATCGGCATCCCGGGCGTCCCACTGATGGGATTCGCTTGCAGTTCGCCACGGTCGCGCTGTGCACGCTCGTGGTGATCGCCTATGGCGCGAGTGCGTTTGTGCCGATGCCGCAAACCTATCACGAACTGCTCTTCGCGGTGATCATCCTTAGCCTCGGATGGCTCATGCTCGGCGCCCTCAACCGGCAGCGCCGAGCGGTCGCGGGGCTGCACGCGCACGAGGAACAACTCGCCGAACAAAGCGCGCTGCTGCAGAGCACGCTCGAGAATATGGGCGAGGGCCTCAGCGTGTTCGATCGGGCGGGACGGCTCATTGCCTGGAACTCCCGGTTCGCCGAGTTGCTCCAACTGACCATCGACCTGACCGGCGCGACGCTGTACGACATTAGCCTCTTTCAGGCGCGGCGCGGAGATTTCGGCGCAGTGGAGCCGGTAGAGGAGGCTCGCCGACGCTCCGCTTCCTTCCACCGCAGCCTGCCGCGGGTGATCGAGCGCACCTCCGCCGGCGGGCGCACCCTGCAGATCCGCCGCCGGGAGATGCCGGACGGCGCCGTCGTTTCGCTCTATTCGGATATCACCGAGCGCAAGGCCGCCGAAGAAAAGATGGAGCAGGCCCGCATCCAGGCCGAACTCGCCAACCGCGCCAAGAGCGATTTCCTCGCCAATATGAGCCATGAGCTGCGCACCCCGCTCAATGCCATCATCGGCTTCTCGGAAGTTCTCGCGACGGAAGTCCTCGGGCCGGTTTCTCAGGAGAAACAGCTCGAATACATCAGGGACATCCATTCGAGCGGTCTGCACCTGCTCTCGATCATCAACGATGTTCTTGACATGTCGAAAATCGAGGCCGGCAAGCTCGACTTGGCGTTCGAGCGGGTTAATGTGCAGCAGGTGATCAAGGAAACGGTTCGCATGGTCGACGACCAGGTGCGCGGCCGCAAACTCGACATCGAAACCAACGTTCCCGACGGAGAGATCTCGGTCTGGGGCGATGAGCGGGCGATCAAGCAGATCATGCTCAATCTGTTGTCGAACGCCGTCAAGTTTTCGCATGACGGCGGACGGATCGACATCCGCGCTTCGCTCGATGCGACCGGAGGCTTGGTGCTCATTGTTGCCGATCGTGGCATCGGCATGGCCGAGGCCGAGATCAAGCGTGCCTTGCAGCCCTTCGGACAGGCCAAGTCGGCCACGACAAAGACCCATGGCGGCACCGGGCTCGGCCTGCCGATCGCCAAGGGGCTGGTCGAAGCCCATGGCGGGAAGCTGTTGATCGAGAGTACCGCCGGCCGTGGCACCGCGGTCCGGATCATGCTGCCGCAGCAATCGCAAATGCCGGACGCCATTCGCGACCTGCTCCGCAACGCCGCCGCCCCCGACGGCACCGGGCGCGCCGTGCCCCAAGGACAACGGGCGCTGTCGCGATAGGCTGCGCCCCGGCGGCTACTCCCGGCGGCTATTCGATGGTGTGCGGCACGGCCTCCTTCGCGGCATTCCCGGCGCGTCCGGCGCGGAACAGCAGAATGCCGGGCATGACGACAAGCGCGGCAATCGACATTATTTTGAAGGAATCGGCATAGGCTTGCAGCGTAGCGCGGTTCACCAGCTCGGCTGCCGACTGGGGCGTTCCGGGCCCGGCACCCGCGGCGGCCAAATCCACCAGCTGCACCGAGATTTTCGCCTGCAGAACCGCACTCATCACGGCGACCCCGCAGGCGCAGCCGAGTTGGCGGAGCAGCGAGTACAAGCCGGCCGCATCGGTGCGCATCTCCACCGGCAGCGTGGTGAAGGCATAGGTGCTGATCGGCATCAGGATCATCCCGGCGCCCATTGCCTGAACCGTGCTGCCGACGACAATCCAGGAGAGGTCATCGGGGGATTGGACCAGGGTGAGGAGAGCGAGACCGGCTCCCGTCAAACCCGATCCAACCGCCAGCATGATGCGAAAGTCGATCTTCCCGATGACCTGCCCGACCGCAAGGACGACCAGCATCATCAAGACGCCCCGCGGGACGATCGTCAGGCCGGCGATGGTTGCCGGGTAGCCAAGCGGACCCTGCGCCAGGGCCGGCAGAAAGACGATCGTGGTGAACAAGAGCGCACTTGTCACGAAGTTGAAGAAGGCGGCGGCGGCAAAGTTCACGTCCTTGAAGACATCGAGACGCAGCATGGTCAGCCCCGAATTTCTGATCCGCGCCGCGGTAACCCCAAAGGCAATCAGCGCGATCGAGACCTCGCCAACGAGTTCCGGCGTTCGCAGCCAGGCATGGCCGGCACCGCGTTGGAGACCGAGTTGCAGCGCGCCGATGCCGGCGATCAGCAGCAAGAGGCCGATGATGTCGAACGGCGCCACCGCCGCTGCTTCGGCCTTTGGCAACAGGCGGTGCATGCGCCACATCGCGACGATCCCGAGCGGCAGGTTGACCGCGAAAACCCATCGCCACGACGACAGATCGGTGATGACGCCGCCGAGCGCCGGCCCGAGTATCGGGCCGAGCATCGCGACCGCCCCCCAGATCGCCAGCATCCGGCCGTGTCGTTCTCGTGGGTAGAGATCGTGCAGCACGGCCTGCGTCAGCGCCGGGATCACGCCCCCGCCGGCGCCTTGAAGGATCCGGAACAGGATGATTGCCGCCGCCGACTGGGCGAGCGAACAGAGTAGCGAGGCAAAGACGAACAGGCAGAGCGCGGCGCCGTAAAGCCGCCGCGTGCCGAACCGGCGGCGCAACCAGCCGGTCAGCGGCACGACAATCGCCGCCGCGACCAGATAGCTCGTCATGACCCAGGCGCCGAGCTCGATGCCGCCGCCCAGCGTGCGCTGCAACTGCGGCAGCGCCACGTTGACAATTGTCGCGTCCGCGGCCTGCATCGCCGTCGCAAGCATCAACGCCGCCGTCGCCCAGCGCCGCTCCGATCCGGTCAGCAAATTCGATTGGGCGGGCATTGCCTGTCGCAGGGCTCCTCTACCGGAGGGTTCTACGACAGCTTGCGGACCGGTGGAATTTATTCGGGCATGCGCCGCCGATCGAGTTGGCCGCAAATTCGACCGTCGGCGCGCCGCGATCCATCATTTCTTTACCATTGGCCGTCACCCTGACACCGACGGCGCATCAGCGCCTATCTTGCGCGGGAGGATGCGGTGAATCGACTGTCGATGTTGGTCACCTCGGACGGCCAGTGGGTATTCCCGGACAGCAGCGAGTTTCTCGCGGCGCTTGGTGATCCCAATCCCGATTACGACGCCGAAGCCTTTGCAGTTAAAAACCTGGGCTTCATCAAATTCACCGTGATCGAACGCACGATCGTCGAGATCGAACTGCACCCGCGCAACGCGGAACTCCCCGCATTGCTTGCCGTCCAGGAGCAAATCCAGTCGTCGGGGGTTAATCTCTTCCGCATCCGGCATTTCGACACGGCCTGGCGTTCTGAGATCACCTCGTCCGCCGAGCAGGCCATCGTTCGGCTGTCACAGCTGACCGCCCCGGCATTTGTCGCCCCGGTTCAGCGACGGTTTGTGGTCGAACCCCAGGATTACTCCCAGCTGCTAAATGACGAGCAGAACGAACTGCGCTTCATGGCGCAAAAATGGCGAACCTCGTTCGGTCAGTTTGACAGCACCATCATCTCGTTCGCGATCAATCACCATCTGCTGGCCCGCATGCTGATCGTCGGTGTGCGGCCGCAACCGGCGGACCCGGTGTGGCGGTTTATCGGCGAAGCGCATACTAGCTGGCTCGACCGGCCCCACCATCTCAACGTCATCGGTGACCGCGTCGAAAACATTCCCGACAAGGATTACGGGCGATGGGCCTCCGAGTTCTACAAAGACGTGGCCCGCACCGGCCAGCCGCGCTTCGACCGCGTCAACGCGTCAATCCAACGCCAGCCGCAGCCGTATCATTCAACATACGAAAGGCTGGTGTTGCCGTGGCGAACCGCCTCCGAGGAGATGTTGGTGACGGTCTGCAATCGCCGGCTGCCGGAGATGAACGCCGAGCTGCCGTCGTATTCCGCCTCCGATAATTCGGCGGTCATGAACTCGGCAAAATCCTCGTAAGCCTCGGCCGTGCTCAGGTAAACCGCAAATACTTCATTCTTGAATTGCGACTCCGGAAAATAAATCGCGGGGCTGATGTGTCGGTAGCCATAACCGGCGACCAACCCCTTCTGCACGGTTTTTTGCTCGACAAGGCACATCACCCAATCGACCGGCCAGCGAGAGACCGCGAAGGCGCGCCCGAGCCGGCCGATCAGCGGGGACAGCCGGCGGTGGCGGAAGTCGGGATGTATCCAGAACGACCCGCCCCAGAAGACCACGCCATTGATCTGCCGCAGCGCGCGCGCCGCAGCGCTGCTGACCTGGCATGACCGCGGCCGGTCCTTCTTCTCGCATAACATAATGCCGACGTTATCTTCGAGTGTCGTATCCGGCCAGTTAAACACTCTGGCCGCCCAGGTCATGACGATGTTTCCGTCTTCATCTTCCCCCGACAGCCAGTACGCATTTTCCGGCAGCAGATCGGTGTATTCCGGATCAAACATGTTGATCAGCGGGTACCAGAGACCTTCGGAAACCAATTGCTTGTTTATATATACCAAATCGTCGAAATCGTGACGCAGCCGAAGACGGATTCCCATTTGCCTGACTGCTTTGTCGCCTTCGAGCACAAAGCGGGCCAGCAGCGGCGCCGGCCCGTATTTGATCGTCAGCGCGTCGGGCAGACGCAGATTGTTCTCGGGGACGATGTTCGCGAAGTCGAGCGGCATTGGGGAACCCCTCAATCAACCGGCCGCTGCGGGGGGCAGCGAGCTGCGTCGTGGTTAACAAGTTGTTACGAAATGAGACAAAGCAGCATCAAATGCAAGCGGTGCTTTAAGATATTGGTAAAATTCGAAATAAATTTGAGGGACATGACCACGCGGGGTTTTCGCCTCTACCGGAGATTCGGCTACGCTCGAAGCCCAATCACCCACAGGGCGATTTCGACCAGCGCCGCTGTTACCGCGAACAGAAAGGCAATGATCGCGGCGCGCCTCAGCCGACCGCGCCAGCGCGCGCCTTGCGCCACGCCCCCACCCACGAACAGCGCCATCGCGAGCAACACCAGGGCGCTCAGCAGCTGTTGACGATCGACGCCCGTCAACTCGGCCATGCCCCGCATCGGCGCCGGGTCCCCCGGCCCTCATCGGATGGCGGGTTGGCCCCTGATAGCTGTATGATGGGCTGTCCGTCGCGGCGGCCTTTGGGAGTTCCCGCGGCACGGTGGCGTAATGCCAAAGGGCTATTCCCGGGGGTGGCGATGAACAGCAAGGACAAACCGACCAAGGAAAACCTGAAACAGAGGGTGTGCGAGGCGATCGATCGCCACGGCAACGAGATCATCGAGCTCGGCGAGAAGATCCTGCATCATCCCGAAACCGGGTTCAACGAGGCGAAAACCTCGGCGCTGGTGGCCGAACGCATGACGGCGCTGGGACTGATGCCGCAAACGGGGCTTGCGCTCACCGGGGTCAAGGGCCGCATCCGCGGCCGCGCGCCGGGGCCGCGCCTCGCCTTTATCGGCGAGCTCGACAGCTTGCGCACCTCCGACCACCCGCTGGCCGACCCGCATTCGGGCGCCGCGCACAGCTGCGGCCACAACGCCCAGATCGCCGGCATGCTCGGCGTCGCGATGGGGCTGCAGGCGGTGCAGGCGCAGGACCTCCTCGCCGGGGAGTTGGTGTTTTTTGCCGTCCCGGCCGAGGAATTCATCGATGTCGAGGAGCGCCTGCGGCGCCGCGATAGGGGAGAAATCGAGTTCCTCCTTGGCAAGCCTGAATTGGTGGCGAAAGGCCATTTCGACGACATCGACATGGCGATGATGATCCACGCCGGCTCGCACGACCAGATGTCGAAGCGCTCCTACATCGCCGATTCGTCGAACGGGGCGCTGGTCAAGCAGATCCGCTTCATGGGCCGCGCCAGCCACGCCGGCGGCGCGCCGCAGCTCGGCATCAACGCGCTCTCCGCCGCGATGATCGCGCTCAACGCGATCCACGCCCAGCGCGAGAGCTTCTGGGACAAGGACACGGTGCGCATCCATCCGATCATTACCAAGGGGGGCGATGCGGTCAGCGTCGTCCCCGCCGAGGTGACGATGGAGACCTTTGTGCGCGGCGGCTCCTTGGAGGCGATCGTCGACGCCAACATGAAGGTCGACCGCTGCCTCAAAGCCGGCGCGATGGCGATGGGGGCCGAGGTAGAAATAAACACGATCCCCGGCTACCTGCCGCAGCGCAACAATCGCGCGATGGGCGAACTCTTCGGCGGCAACGCCGAGGCGCTCTTCGGCCCCGGCCAGTTCGACATCGGCGGCCACCGCACCGGCTCCACCGACATGGGCGACATCGCCCACATGAAGCCGGTCATCCACCCCTATGTCGCCGCCGCCACCGGCAAGACGCACGGCGCCGATTTCCGCATCACCGAGCCCGAGCACGCCTACCTCACCCCGGCCAAGCTCCTGGCGATGACCGCGATCGATCTCCTCTGGGACGACGCCGCCCCGGCGCGAAAAATCCTCGCCGACTTCACCCCGGCAATGACCAAACCCGACTACCTCGCCTTCGCCCGCGGATTGTTCAAGACCGAGCGGTACTCCCCGTCAGCATAATACCGGCGGACGTGGGATGGGCTGGGCGCAGCGAAGCCCATCGGTGCACTCAGTGGACCTGATAGCCGTTACCGGCTTTGTTGTGGCCTATGTTCGGCATGGAGTTTATTTGGGACCGCAATAGTTCTGAATCGATGTGAGTTTTTTATTGGACGTAAACCTAAACTGAGCGCCGAAGAGGAGGTGCCCCTTATTGTAGTGATGACCGATTTTCTAGCGGCGGTTGCTATTTTTCTGCTGGCGCATTGGCCGGAAACCGGTGACGACTACTGATCGGCACTCGCCCGCCCACGCTCGCCAGGCACGTGCGAAAACAGCGAAGCTAAGATTGCCACAATCACATAGTACCCTATTCCTCGTTGGCGCTGGCCGGCGACCGGTCGCGCTGCGGCTCCGCCTCGATCGCATCGTGCGCCGCGCCACGGCCGGCCGGTGGAACTCGCCGGGGCGTTTGCCTTGCCGCCTCTCGGCACAATCGGCGAAGGCCGGCGCCTTCGCCCGGTTGCCCCTCCGGGTCAGGGCGTGACCATGCGGCGCAATTCCTCGACGATTTCGGGGTTGGCGAGGGTCGAGACGTCGCCGGCGTCCTGGCCGCTCGAGATCGCCGCCAGCACCCGGCGCATGATCTTGCCCGAGCGGGTTTTCGGCATGTCGGGGACGATCCAGACATGCGCCGGACGGGCGATCGGGCTGATTTCGGTGGCGATGGCGTCGGAGATCCGCTTGTGCAGCTCGGGGCTCGCGTGCACGCCGGTTTTCAGCGCGACGTAGAGATCGGGCACCCGGCCCTTGATCTCATCGGCGACCGGCACCACCGCCGCCTCGACCACCTCGGGGACGGTCAGCGCCGCCGATTCGATCTCCTTGGTGCCGAGGCGGTGGCCGGCGACGTTGATCACGTCGTCGATCCGGCCAAGGATCCGGTAGTAGCCGTCGGCGGCCTCGACCGCCCCGTCGCCGGCGAAATAGGGCCAGTCGCGCCAATCGGTGCTGCGTCTGTCGTTGCAGTAGCGCGCGTAGTATTGCGCGACAAAGCGGTCGGGATCGCCCCAGATCGTCTGGAAAATGCCGGGCCAGGGGTTCCGGATGCAGATATTGCCGGCGCGCCCCGCGCCCTTGGGGATTTCGTTGCCGTCCTCATCATAGATCACCGGGTGGATGCCGGGCACCGCCGGCCCGGCGCTGCCCGGCTTCATCGGTCCCATGCCGGGGATTGTGCTGCACAGAAAGCCGCCGGTCTCGGTCTGCCACCAGGTATCGACGATCACCGCCTCGCCCTTGCCGACGACGCGGTGATACCAGCGCCAGACCTCGGGCTCGATCGGCTCGCCGACCGTCGTCATGTGCTTGAAGTGGTAATTGTAGTTGTTGGGCTCGTCGGGGCCGGCGCGGCGCAGCGCCCGGATCGCGGTCGGCGAGGTGTGAAAGATGTTGACGTCGAGCTCTTCGGCGATGCGCCACGGCCGCCCCGCATCGGGATAGGTCGGCACGCCCTCGTAGATCACCGAAGAGGCGCCGAGCGCCAGCGGCCCATAGACGATGTAGGAATGTCCGGTGATCCAGCCGATATCGGCCATGCACCAGTAGACGTCTTCGGGATGGATGTCCTGGATGGATTTGGAGGTGCCGGCGACATAGGCGAGATAGCCCCCGGTGCTGTGCTGGCAGCCCTTCGGCTTCCCGGTCGTGCCGCTGGTGTACATGAGGAAGAGCGGGGCTTCCGCCGGCATCGCCTCCGGTGCGACGCGATGGCCGCGATAGGTCGCGAGCAGGGCGTTGACGATGTGGTCACGGCCTCTCACCACCGGGCTTGCGCTCGAATATTTGCCCGGGTGGCGCTGCCAGATCAGGACCTTTTCCACTGCATGGCCCTGGGCTGCCGCATCATCGGCGGCGATGTCGGCTTTCTCCTTCTGGTCCTGCAGGTTGCCGCTGCGGTAGTAGCCGTCCATCGTGATCAAGACGCGGCTCGTCGAATCGACGATCCGATCGGCGCAGGCCTTGCCGCTGAACCCGCTGAACACCTGAGAGTGAATGACCCCGAGGCGGGCGCAGGCCAGCATCGTGATCGCCAGCTCGGCGACCATCGGCATGTGCAGCGTCGCGCGGTCGCCGGCCTTCAACCCGCAGAAATCCCGGAGGAGCGCGGCGAACTCGTTCACCCGGATATACAGCTCCTGATAGGTGATGTGCTGGATCGCCTCGTCTTCCAGCTCGGGGACGAAATGAATGGCGGTCTTGTTCTTGTTCTTCGCCAGATGGCGATCGACGCAGTTGTAGCTGGCGTTGATCCGGCCGCCGACATACCACTTCCAGAACGGCGCGTTGCTGGTGTCCAGCGTCTTGTCCCAGCGCTTATCCCAATCCAGCAACTCGGCATATTCGTTAAAACACTCGGGAAAATTATCCAGACCGAATCGAGTGTAGACGGTCTTGTCCGTCAGATTGGCCTGGGCGATGAATTTGGGCGAAGGATCAAATTTTTTCTCTTCCTGCCAATGGACTGCAATCTCAGCTTCAGATACGTCAATTTGTTCTGGGATCTGGTCCGGCATTCCCTTGCTCCCGAGATGTTGGCGGCGACACGGCTCGCGCGGATTCCTCAAACGATGCGAAGCAGTCTACGCCCAACGCCCGTGCTTTTGAAGCGGCGCACCGGCGCAGGCCGGCGACGGGCGGCGGGTCCGGACCCCCTATGCGATCCCGGCCATATGCGAGATCAGCTGCCATTCCGCATCGCTGACCGGACACACCGAAAGGCGCGACTGGCGCAGCAGTGAAAAGCCGGCGAGTTCCGGCACCCCCTTCATCGCGGTGAGGCTGACCGGCCGCTTGACCGGCATCACCGGGGCGACATCGACCATCCCGAACTTGCCGCCGGGATCGCCGGGGTCGGGGTAGAAGGTCCGCACGATCTCGACAATTCCGACGATCTCCTTCCCCTCGTTCGAGTGGTAGAAGAAGGCGCGGTCGCCGTTCTGCATCGCGCGCAGATTGTTCGCCGCCTGGAAATTTCTAACGCCGTCCCAATGGGTGCGGCCATCGGCGACCATGCGGTCCCAGGAATATTTCGTCGGTTCGGATTTCAAGAGCCAATAGGCCATTCGTCTTCCCTCGGTAGGATGGGCTGTGCAGCGCCAAGCCCATCGTCTCGGTGAACAATGACGATGGGCTTGGCTTCGCTCAACCCATCCTACGAACTATGAACTGCCATCAGTCCCCCAACGGATAGTCGGCCTGGTCCTCGTATACCGAGCCGGCCTTTGTTGGAAAGCTGGCGATCAGGCTGAAATGTGCGATCGGCAGCGGGTCGGCGCGGAACCGCGCGTGGGCGGCAAGGAAATGGCCGAGATGGTCGAGGACAGGATCGCGCAGCCGCGCCAGCGTCACATGCGGGGCGAACCGGCGCGGCTCGGGCGCGAGCCCGATGCGGATAAGGGCCATCTCGATCTTGTCGTGCAGCAGAATGAGGTCGGGATCACGCTCGACGCCGAGCCATAGCGTGTGCGGCCGGTTCCCGCCGAAAACCCCGACGCCGGCGAGTTGCAGGGAGAACCGTCGCGCCTTGAGCCGCAGCAGCGCCTCATCGACATCGGCGGCGCGATCCTCGGTGATCTCGCCGATGAAGCGCAAGGTCAAATGGAGGTTGCCGGGGTCGATCCACCGAGCGCCGGACAGGGCGGTTTCGAGCAGCGACAAACGCAGCTTCAGCTCGGGCGGAAACTCGATCCCGACAAAGAGGCGCAGCATGGCATCCACTCGGGGTCATTGCGAGACGCCGCAGGCGGTGAGTTGCTGCGCCCCGGTCGCAATGACGAGTCGTTAGGTGAACAGGGTCAAGACGCCGGTATGGCCATAGAGCCGATCGCGCGAAATCTCGCCATTCGCGAAAAAACCGATCAGCGGGAAGTCGCCGAGAATTTCACGGATGAGACCAGTCTCGACCGCCGGCTCGCCAAAGAGGGCCGCGCCGCGGGCAATGCAGCTGACATAGATGCCGGCCTTCGGCGCACCGGGGAGCCGCCCGCCGAGCTGGCGCAGCATCCGAACCATGTCGGCCCGGGCGCTGTCGGGATCGCGTCGGCAAAACAAAATCGGGTCGCCCGGCGCAACCTCTTCGCCGAGCACGATCCAGCCCTGCCGCGGATCGATCGCCATCAGGTTGCGCACGAGGTAATCGCCAGTATCGGAGCCGGGAACCGGGAGCCCCGCGAAAATCACCCCGCCGATGCGGCGCGGGTCCCGCGCCAGGGCCGGGCCGATATCCTCGTAGAACACCTCGAGCGCCGGCCGTCCGTCGATCACCATGACGACATTGTCGCGCGCCTCGTCGATCCGGCGCACCGGGCCGATCGGCATGCAGCCCTGCGTCAGCCCGGTCGCGACCCCGATCTCGGGCGCCAGCATGAGGCCGGCGATGCCGGCCTTGCCGAGCGCGCTCGCGATGCGCCGCGGCGCGACGGCCTCTCCGGCGAGCAGCGGCTCGGGGCAGCGATGTGAGACGAGGCCACCGACCAGAAACGCACCACTTGCCGCGCCGGCATCGATGGTTGCCCGCGTCAGGTCGGCGCAGCGCGGATCGCCATGGACGAGGGCCAGGGTCGGCGACACCGTCTCGATCCAGTGCGAGTGGTGGCGCGGCAGATCGGCGGCCGGGTCGTCGGTTGCGCCGAAGAGGCGAAAGCCGTCGGGCGGCAACGACGCGGTCATTACCACCGCTGCCGGGCTGTCGTGAACCTCCTGTCCCGCCGCGCAAACCCCGAGCCCGACCCCGCCGACCCAGGAGGCGATCCCGCTGCCTTCCGCCAACTTCTGGACGAGCAGCGGCAGCGCCACGGCCGCCGGCTCGCTGACGTAGAGGACACCTAAATTCGCCCCTTGCCCGGCCGGCAACTGGGCAAGAAGACGCCCTGCGAGCGTAGCCGGGTCGCCCGCGGCGAAGGCGGCGGCGAAGGGTCCGCTCATGACCGGCCTCCGATCAGCCGGACGACATAGGGCGCGATGCGCTCGACCAGCACGGCGACGCCGCGCTCGTTGGGATGAAGGCCGTCAGGCTGATTGAGCTTAGGGTCCATCGCCACACCTTCGAGAAAGAACGGATAAAGCGTCACCCCGTGGGCCTGCGCAAGCTCCGGATAAATGCGCTCGAACTCATGCTGATAATCCTCGCCCCAATTGGCAAGGGCGCGCATCCCGGCGAGCAGCACCTTGGCTCCATGTGCCTCGATTTGCGTGATCATCGCGTCGAGATTCGCGCGGACGATCCGGGGATCGATGCCGCGCAACGTGTCGTTGGCGCCCAGTTCGAGGATCACGATATCGGGCTTGCCGGCGAGCGACCAGCCGAGCCGGGCGAGGCCGGCGGTGGTGGTATCCCCCGAGTTCCCGGCGTTGACCACATGGACGGCCAGCCCCTCCGATTTGAGGCGCGCTTCGAGACGCGACGGGAAGGCCGCGTCGGCCGGTAGCCCGAGCCCCGCGGTCAGGCTGTCGCCAAAGACGAGAATCTCGGGCATCCGCGCCGCCGCTTGCCCGCCGCCCATGAGCAGCGCGGCAATCAACACGGCGGCTGTGCCGAGGAGCATCGGGCGACATTTCAGCCGACGACACACCCGCCTCGACATACCGGCAAAGGCCGGTATCCACGGCACAGGTGGGTTCCGGCCTTCGCCGGGATGACTGGCGGGATTGGGTGTCATCGTTGTTCGCCTGTTATTCGGCTGCTCCACACTTGGTGGCCCTGAGCAGGCGGTCAACATTCTGCCTGGGCTGCGGCGATCGGGTTACCGCCGCGCTCGTTGAAAAGCTGACACCCTACGCCATATCGTCAAGCCTTTGCCGCTCCTGGCCGCTATTATAAATGACGCTCCCGACCCCTGTCGGCGCCCCGCTGGTCCTTTTCGAGGATGTCGCGCTGACCCTGGCGAGCGCCGCCGGGCCGGTCGACATCCTGCGCGGCATCTCGCTTACGATTGAACCGGGCGAAACGGTCGCGCTGGTTGGCCCGTCGGGGTCCGGCAAGTCGAGCCTGATGATGGTGCTCGCCGGGCTCGAACGGCCGAGCGCCGGGCGGGTGAGGCTCGCCGGGCATGATCTCGGCGCGCTCGACGAAAATGCCCTGGCGCGGCTGCGGCGCAGCCATATCGGGGTGGTGTTTCAGTCGTTTCATCTGCTGCCGACGATGACCGCGCTGGAGAATGTGGCGATCCCCTTGGAACTGGCCGGCAGGCGCGACGCGATGGCGGCGGCCGAGGCGGCGCTCGCGCGGGTCGGGCTCGGCCATCGCCTCGGCCATTATCCCGGGCAGCTTTCAGGCGGCGAGCAGCAGCGGGTGGCGATCGCCCGCGCCTTCGTCGCCGGCCCGCTGCTGTTGCTGGCCGATGAGCCGACCGGCAACCTCGACGGCGCGACCGGCCGCGCCGTCATCGAGTGCCTCTTCGAAGAGCATGCCCGACTCGGTTCGGCTCTCCTCCTGATCACCCACGATGCGAGCCTCGCCGAGCGTTGCGAACGCCGCCTGCATCTTGCCGACGGCCGCATCGTCGGCGATGAGCGAACCGCAGCGTGCCGCCTTGGTGTCGAGCGGCCGGCATTGTGAGCGTCACGGCACCGGAACGCGGGCGCTCTCAGCTCGGCTACGCCCTGCACCTTGCTCGCCGCGAGCTGCGCGGCGGCATCCGCGGCTTTCGCATCTTCCTCGCCTGCCTCGTGCTGGGTGTCGGTGCCATCGCGGCGATCGGCTCGCTCGGCGCCGCGGTCGAGGCCGCGATCCGAGCCGATGCGCGCACCCTCCTCGGCGGCGACGTCCGCGCCCGCATCGCCCTCCGGCCGGCGAACGCGGCTGAACGGCGGTTCCTGGCGGCGAGCGGCACCTTGTCGGAGACCGCGAAGCTGCGCGCGATGGCGCGCTCTCCCGACGGCGAACGGCGCAGCCTCATCGAGCTTCAAGCGGTCGATGAGCTCTACCCGCTCTACGGCGCGGTCGGGCTCGCGCCGGCCGGCAGGCTCGACGCGGCGCTGGCTCCCGGCGATGGTGTCTTCGGCGCGGTCGCCGAGGCGGCGGTCGCCGGCCGGCTTGGCCTGAAGCTCGGCGACGAATTCCGCATTGGCGAGGCGGTACTGCG
>Ga0326597_10008171_pt1 | contig 14145 bp, 10 predicted proteins | sample RVTome_12_FD_203789 | JGI IMG/M metagenome (GOLD analysis project Ga0326597, IMG submission 203789) | Soil microbial communities from uranium-contaminated site in the Upper Colorado River Basin, Wyoming, United States - RVT100D185 | ecosystem: Environmental > Terrestrial > Soil > Contaminated >... | reverse complement strand
CTTTTCAACAGCGATGCTGTATGGGGATATGCTGAATAGCAGGATCAAGGTAAAAATTTTTATCGGCATAACGGAGATAGTCTATTAAAATCGCCTTTATTGAACATTTTATATTTTATGAGACCTGTTCTTATTTTTCGACATATTACCTGTGAAGGGCCGGGTTATCTTGCTGATTTCCTGTCAGCACGGGATATTGCGTACGATATTATCAGTATAGATGATGGTGACCAGGTCCCCGATTCATTGGATGGTGTTGCCGGACTGGTGTTTATGGGAGGATCAATGAGTGTTAATGATCCTTTGCCCTGGATCGCAGATGAACTTGCCCTTATTCGTAAGGCACATGCGGAGAATCTGCCGGTATTGGGACATTGTCTGGGTGGACAACTCATCAGTAAGGCACTGGGCGGGAAGGTCATGCCCAATCCTGTAAAGGAAATCGGCTGGCATCCTGTCTCCCGGATCATGAATAATGAGTCCATGACCTGGCTTGGAGAACTCCCCGAAGTATATGAAGTTTTTCACTGGCATGGAGAGACGTTTACGATACCCGATGGCGCCACGCAGCTGTTACAGAGCAGGTTCTGCTCTAACCAGGCCTTCGTAATCGGGAATACCCTTGCGCTTCAATGCCATGTCGAGATGACTGCAATGATGGTGAAGGAGTGGTTGTCCTTTTACAGTAATGACATGCCAAAATCTTCCGCAAGTGTACAATCTAAAAAAGAAATACTTGTTGATCTTGATAAACGTATCAGGTCATTGCAAATGGTTGCAGATCAACTTTATACGCGATGGTTGAAAGGGCTGAATTAAAATCATCAGGCGTATGCCACTATGATAATCATTCTTCATCCTGACATAGATAAAACGGATCCAGGTTATCTGAAACTGACGGAATATCTGTCCGGTTTGCCGAATATCAGCATCAGGACACATAAAGAAATCGGCACGCAGCAAACCCTGACTGAACTATATCTTATCGGTGACACCAAGCCGCTGGATACCGCGGTGATCGAAAGTTTCGAAGTCGTTGAGCGCGTGGTGCGTATATCACGCGAATACCGGATACTGGGGCGGCATAAAGATGATAATCGTCCCAGTCATTTTGAGTATAACGGTGTCCGCTTTGGGCAGGATACCATGCACGTCTGTGCGGGTCTGTGTGCAGTGGATACACCTGAACATGTTGAAATCATGATGAAGACATTGCGCGATCATGGTCAGCAATGTACTCGCATGGGGGCGTATAAACCGAGGACCAATCCCTATTCCTTCCAGGGGCATGGCAAAAAATGCCTGCCGTATGTGTTTGAACTCGCAGGTAAATACGGCATCAGGGTAATCGCGATGGAGATCACCCATGATAATCATATAGAGGAAATTCATGAGGCACTGGTTCAGGCAGGAAAACCGACAGGTGTAATGTTGCAAATAGGTACGCGCAACATACAGAATTTTGAACTTCTGAAAAATGCAGGCAGGCAGAAGGAATTTCCTGTGCTGTTAAAGCGTGGGTTCGGCATTACCCTGGAAGAATCATTGAACGCAGCGGAATATCTGGCGAGTGAAGGAAACCGGAATGTAATCTTTTGTTTGCGCGGCATGAAGACCAATTTTGGTGATCCGCATCGTAATCTGGTGGATTTTGCGCATGTGCCCGTCATCAAACGCATGACGCGCATGCCCGTCTGTGTTGACCCTTCACATTCAGTTGGATCCCGGAATGCTGCACCCGATCAGATCCTCGACCTGATGCACGCTGCAGTACAGGGCGTCATTGCCGGCGCCAATATGATCCTGGTGGATTTCCATCCTGAACCGGGCATGGCCCTGGTTGATGGACCGCAGGCGTTACGATTAGATGAGCTTCCCTGGCTCCTGGAAGATATTCAAATTGCGCGTGAGGCGTATGAACAACGTTGCAAGGCGGCAACAAAGTATATGTGATTAGTGATTGGTGTATGGTGACAAGTGCTCAATTACTCAGCACTCAGCCCTCAGTCCTTTAAGTTACCCAAGATGCCGCTCCTTGATTTCGTCCAGTGTTTTGCAATCAATGCAAAGTGTCGCTGTAGGCCTTGCTTCCAGGCGGCGAATACCGATTTCAACACCACATATTTCGCAATAGCCATACTCTGTATTATCCAGACTTGTTAATGCTTCGTCGATCTTGTTGATCAATTTGCGTTCGCGATCGCGTGTGCGTAATTCCAGGGTAAATTCTTCTTCCTGGGTGGCACGATCATTTGGATCTGGGAAATTTGACGCCTCATCGCGCATATGGTGAACAGTGCGATCGACTTCTTCCATCAATTCTTTTTTCCAGTTCAGTAATATTGCACGGAAGTGGGCAGACTGGGCAACCCCCATATATTCTTCTCCGCGTTTTGCCTGATAGGGGATAAATTTTTCTTTCGTTGTTTTGGTTTGTTTTTCGATTCGATAGACTTTACCCATTTTCCTGTTTTCTGTTTTATTTTTGGCAGTTGTGGTCTTGTTTTTTAAGGACAGGGATTTCTTTACGGCTTTTTTATTCGTCGTTTTCTTTTTCATGCCAGTGGCTTTCTTTACCACAGTTTTCTTGTTGGCAGTTGATCTTTTTGCTGTTTTTTTTCTAGCTGCGGTTTTTCCCCTGACCGCATTTTTCATTTTAGGCACGGCACAACCTCCGCCCGTTCAAAAATAAGCGTGCATCTATACCAGAAAGAAAAAGATGTGGCAATCATGATTTGAATAAACATGGTTAGATCAGACAGGACGGATTCTTTCCACCCACATTTTTGTTGCCCCGCATACAGCTACCGGAATGGCAATAAAATTGATGACGGGAATGAGTGTCAGCACCAGTGCGCCCATCCCGAAGCCAAAGGCAAGCTGGCGTTTTGCCTTCATGGCATTACGCTGCTCCGGGAAAATTATACCGTGATTTCCCATGGGATAGTCCATATATTCCAATGCCAGCAACCATGCGCCAAAAAGAAACCACAAAAAGGGGGCAGTAAACTGGATAAGGGGTATGAAAAAAAGAAAGAATAAGGGGATTGCCCGTATTGCAAAATAGGTAAATTTTTTGAATTCAGACTTAATGGCCTTTTTGACCTGGGCGGGTAACTGGGAGAGACCACCGGTATCCGATAGCTTTACACCTGTAATGTGCACTTCGGCCGCTTCGGCAAGAAAGCCATTGAAAGGAGCAGCAATCAGGTTGGCAACGATGGAAGAACAAAAGAAGACAACTGTTAATGCCACAATGACAAACAGCGGCCAAAGCAACCAACGTAACCATTCCCACCATCCTGTTAACCATGAATTAATAAATTCATTCACCAGGTGGGCGCCATAAATAAGCGCACCGGCAAATAATAACGAATTGATCAATAAGGGGATTATGACATAGAGCCGCACCCCGGGTTTTAGGATCAGGCTGAAACCCTTGATGGCATATTTAAAACCACTGACAAAGTCGCCCATGGTAAAGTCGTTATCACATTTCTATGGCAAGGTCACTTCAAGAGGTGATTCCCAGCCATCCCTGCGGTGTTGAGCGACAACCGTCGTATAGATACCACCCCGGACATTAAATCTGGCAGTAATGCGTATGAATCTGGGTGTAATTGCTGAGACGAGATCTTCCAGGACCTTATTGGTCACAGCTTCGTGAAAGACGCCTTTATCCCGGTATGACCAGATGTAAAGCTTCAGCGCCTTCAGTTCCACACACAGTGCATCGGGCACATAATCGATATTCAGTGTCGCAAAGTCAGGTTGCCCGGTCTTCGGGCATAGACAGGTGAATTCGGGGATATTGATATGAATCGTATAATCCCTTGCAGGATTCGGATTGGGAAAAGTCTCCAATATCTCCCTGGGTTCTGAAGGCATATTTTTAGCGTTCGTTTGTTTAATTATTCAAGTTCGCAAAACATAACATAAATACCTGAAAAAATTGCGGATGGTTTTTAAGAGAGCCCATTAAGTGTACTATATAATACTTTAAATAATAATAACATATATAACTATTTTAATGTAAATAATAGATATAAATCACGCTTGATTTATAGGGTGTGATCTCTGTATTGTTACGCCACATGCGCTTACGCACAATAAAATTATCCGGCTTTAAATCCTTCGTCGATCCCACCACCCTTACTGTCCCCGCCAACCTGGTAGGTATCGTGGGGCCTAACGGTTGCGGCAAGTCAAATATCATCGATGCCGTCATGTGGGTCATGGGGGAAAGCTCCGCCAAACATCTGCGCGGTGATGCCCTTACCGATGTGATTTTCAATGGCTCCAGTGCCCGTAACCCGGTGGGTCAGGCCGCAGTGGAACTGGTATTTGATAACTCAGACAACAAACTTGGTGGTCAATACGCCAGCTATAACGAAATTTCGATCAAGCGCCAGATTAATCGTGACGCAGTTTCAAACTATTACCTGAACGGGACCCGGTGCCGGCGGCGTGATATCACGGCTATCTTTTTAGGCACTGGTCTGGGCCCGCGAAGTTACGCCATTATTGAACAGGGCATGATCTCCCGCATGATTGAGGCCAAACCGGAGGAATTACGCACATTTATAGAGGAAGCTGCCGGGATTTCCAGATACCGGGAACGCCGCAGGGAAACGGAAAACCGGATAAGACATACAAAAGAAAACATTGCCCGGTTAAATGACATCCGTGAAGAGCTGGATAAGCAACTCAAACATTTGCAGCATCAGGCAAAGGCGGCTGAACGTTACCAGAACTTGAAGAAAGAACAACGGCAATTTGATGCGGAACTCCATGCTTTGAACTGGAAGGTGTTGAAACAGCAGTCTGAACAAGAGTTAGAGGAGACAAGAAAACGCGAGAACCTGGTCGAGGCGGGGATGGCCGAGCTGCGTCAGATGGAAAGCACTATTGAAAAACAGCGTGATGTTTTATCAGCAGCAAATGAAAATTTTAATTCTGCACAATCCGATTTTTATCGCATTGGCGGAGAGATCTCGCAACTTGAACAGAAGATACAGCACACCAGGGAACGTATAGTCACCACAGAGCAGGATCTGGAGCATGCGCGCAAAGAAGTGCAGCAGGTCCAGGAACAGCAAAAACAGGATGAGGTAAAACTCGCTGAGCTAATAACCACATCAAAAAATCTTGAACCTCAATTACGAGGTTCACGCAGTGAAGGTGACAAGGCTTATGCGTTACTGAACCAGTCCGAACAGGCCATGCAGGCATGGCAATCGGAGTGGGAAACCTTCAACGAGACTGTCGCTGAATATGCCCGTCATGGAGAAGTGGGGCAAACACGCCTGGAACACCTTGAACTCAGTCTGGAAGACGTCGAACAACGAAGGAAATCACTGGAACAGGAGTTGGAAACAATAGATCAGGACGCATTACAAAAGATTATTGCCAAACACTCCAACCATGTTAAGGAAGCGGGAACTGAACTGGCAAAATTGAATAAAGGGTTGGATGACAAACGCAAGCAATTGCTGGTTATCAGGAAGGCCACGCAACAACTTAATGACAAACTCAATGAAGGGCGTTTGCAACATCAGAAACTCGAAGGCCGTCTCGCTTCTCTTGAAGCATTGCAGCAATCCGCACTGGGACAGGATCAGGACCAGATCATTAAGTGGCTGAAAGATGCAGGGTTATCCAGGCAACCCAGGCTGGCCCAGCAGATCAATGTTGATCCGGAATGGGCGCATGCGGTTGAAATTGTCCTCGGCCAATATCTGCATGATGTCTGCGTTGACGATATCACACAGTTGACACGCAAGCTGAATCAACTTGAACGTGGCCAATTGGGAATTGTTGGGTCCAAAACATCAGTTGATGTTAAAGCGAAAGGCCGCTTTCCATCTCTGGCTGACAAAATTAAAGGCACATTCCCCCTGAAACACCTGTTGCTGGAAGTTTATGTCGCGGACGATCTGAAATTTGCGCTGGACATGCGCTCCGATCTCAAGGGTATGGAATCGGTCATCACCCGTGATGGCCTCTGGCTGGGCGCAAACTGGGCGCGTGTATCGAGAGGCAAGGATGAACAGGCGGGCATGTTATCGCGTGAACAGGAAATGCAGAAGCTGAAAGATGAACTTGCCGTATCAAAGAAGAATTTGAAGGAACTGGAAGACAAGGCAAATCAGGGCCAGACAGAACTGGAGCAGACAGAGCAACAATTCAATGAAATATTGTCAAAGCTGCATAATGAACAGGAAGTGTTGTCCCAATATCGTACGGAACTGGTAACCGGCCAAACACAACTGGAACAGGCTGCGGCGCGTGCTGATCGTATCAATGATGAACTTGACGACCTGCGCGAACAGTCAATGGGCAATAAAAATGAACTGGTTACTGTTCAAGATAATTTGAAACGGGTGACTGGCAACCAGAAGGAATTGGAAAATCAACGCGCTGAATTGATCACTATACGTGATAAGCACCGTGAGTCACTTTTTAAGGTCCGTGAACGGTGGCAACAGACGCATGAAGAAAGCCATGGTATTGCCTTGCAACTGGAATCCATCAGTTCAAAGCGCGCTTCACTGGAACAGTCCATCAAACGCAGTCAAATACAAATTTCGCATTTGCAAATCCGTTGTGCAGATCTCAACAAGACGCTGACAGATAATAAATCCCCTGTAATGGACATGCAGGCGACACTTGAAGGCAAACTTAAGGAAAAAGTCAATGCTGAAAAGAAACTGGGGGATGCACGAACGCGGGTACAGCAGACGGAAACAACGTTACGGGACAAGGAACAGCTACGCACACAACAGGAACATCGTATCCAGGAATTAAGAGATAATCTTGAGAAGGCGAGACTTGTAACACAGGAGAGCCGTGTACGTTTACAAACGATAGAAGAGCAATTACGGACATTGGGTCATGAAGTGCAACAGGTATTGGCCACCATTGAAGAAGGAGCGGAAATATCAGTCTGGCGCGAACGTCTGGAGCGTGTACATCAAAAGATTCAGCGGTTGGGGCCAATCAACCTTGCCGCCATTGATGAATTTAATCAATTATCCGAACGTAAGTCGTATCTGGACAGACAGAATGCAGATCTTAATGAAGCATTAAAAACCCTGGAAAATGCCATTCGCAAGATAGACAAAGAATCACGTTCACGTTTCAAGGACACCTTTGATCAGTTGAATACAAATTTACAGGAGACTTTCCCGCAACTGTTTGGCGGAGGCAAGGCCTATCTGGAACTTGCCGGCGATGATTTGCTGGAAACCGGTGTGACCATCATGGCGCGTCCCCCGGGGAAACGTAACAGTACCATTCATCTGCTTTCGGGTGGGGAAAAGGCGTTGACTGCTGTTGCACTGGTATTTGCCATTTTCAAGCTGAATCCTGCACCATTCTGCATCCTGGACGAGGTAGACGCACCGCTTGATGACACTAATGTCGGGCGTTTTGGCGAATTGTTAACCTCCATGTCAAATGATGTTCAATTTATATTCGTTACCCACAATAAGATCACCATGGAGATTGCGCATCAACTGCTGGGCGTGACCATGTATGAAGCAGGGGTTTCACGGCTGGTCACAGTTGATGTTGATGAGGCAGTAAAATTGGCGGCCACTGCCTGAGATAGTCACAAGTTACAAGTGAAAAGTAGCAAGTGCGGATTTTAGTACAAAATAATCTTATGACTTGCAACTTATAACCAATCATTAATCACTGAAGTCATGAACGACCTGCGTTTAATACTGCTTGGTGTCGGAGTATTGGTTATCGCAGGCATTTATTTATGGGGGACAATCAAGCAAAAACGTGATATTCGATCGAAGATCGAAAATTATCCCTCGTTTAACCATAATGGCATCGCCAATCTGAAAATTAAACCAGGAGTTAATCTAAACGAAGATTTTTCGGACGCGATAGCTAAACTTAGTTCTTTCCTGCATCAATCCAGACAAGATCTAAAAACTGATGTGCCTGAGTTACACCACGTAGATCGGGTGTCTGTACCTGAAGATATCAGCAAGGAGCAGATTATTGCTTTGTATATTACCGCCTATCCACGCCAATCATTCAGCGGCCCGGATATTTTGCAGGCTATTGAATCTGCTGGTATGCATTTCGGGGCAATGAATATTTTCCATCATTATGGGGTTAATCAGACGCACTCAAAGCAGGTCTTGTTCAGTCTTGCAAACATGCTTGAACCAGGACATTTTGATCTTGCTACGATGGATGTATTTACAACCACTGGCCTTGCGATGTTTATGTGTCTTCCGGCAGAACTGGAAGGTACAGCAGCATTTGATTTGCTGCTGGGGACTGCACAGGCACTTGCAGATTCATTATCGGGGGAAGTGCGCGATGCCGAACATAAATTACTTAATCCGGCCTCAATAAAAAAGATGCGAGATCACGCAAGTCTTTATTAAACGTACTGGTTTATTGATCATATAATGATTCCCAAGCCCATCGTAAAACGTTCGGTCGAATTACGCGAACTGATTAATCAATATAATTACCGCTATTACGTATTGGATGATCCTTCAGTACCGGATGCAGAATATGATCGATTGTTGACCGAATTAGTTGCATTGGAAAAAAATTATCCTGAACTTGTCACGCCTGATTCTCCCGCCCAGCGTGTCGGCGCAAAACCACTGGATGCCTTTGGTGAAGTAAAGCACGTCATACCGATGCTGTCCCTGGCAAATGCGTTTAATGAAGACGAAATGGAGGCTTTTGATCGCCGTGTCAGGGAACGGCTGAATATTGACGCAGTTGAGTATGCTGCAGAGACCAAGCTGGATGGTCTTGCGATCAGTCTGCTGTATGAAAATGGGATACTGACACGCGGGGCGACACGTGGTGACGGAACAACCGGCGAAGATGTCACCCTGAATGTAAGAACAATCAAGGCAATCCCATTACGCCTGATGGGTAATAGTCCAGTCATCCTCGAAGTACGCGGCGAAGTGTATATGAGCAAACAGGGGTTCAGTGATTTGAACAAAGCACAAAAAGTAAAGGGAGAAAAATTATTTGCCAATCCCCGCAATGCCGCCGCAGGGAGTCTCCGACAGCTTGATCCCCATATCACTGCACAGAGGCCCTTGCTGTTTTTTGCGCATGGTATAGGACAATATGAAAAGGCTGCGTTACCCGGGACTCACATAGCGATACTTAAAAAATTACGGCAGTGGGGTTTGCCGGTATCTCCGAAAACAAAAAAAATAACCGGTATCAAGCAATGCCATGAATATTACCAGATGATTGGCGAATGCCGTGCAAGTCTTGCGTATCAGATAGACGGTGTTGTTTTTAAAGTAAATGATCTTGCACAACAGGAGTTATTGGGGTTTGTTTCCCGTGCTCCGCGCTGGGCGATTGCCTATAAATACCCGCCTGAGGAGGAAATAACGAAGGTTATTGATATCGAGGTCCAGGTTGGACGAACCGGCGCACTGACTCCCGTGGCCAGACTGGAACCGGTTTTTGTGGGCGGAGTGACAGTCACTAACGCAACTCTGCATAACGAAGATGAGGTCCGGCGTAAGGATGTCAGGGTAGGGGATACAGTAATAATACGCCGTGCGGGTGATGTAATCCCGGAGGTGGTGCAGGTATTGCAGGGAAAACGCCCCAAGACTGCACGCCCTTTTCATATGCCGAAACAATGCCCGGTCTGTGGTTCGGATGTTGAACGGATGGAAGGCGAAGCGGTTGCGCGCTGTAGCGGAGGTTTGTTTTGTCCGGCACAACAGATCCAGGCCATTCTCCACTTTGCCTCGCGTCTAGCCATGGATATTGAGGGAATGGGTGACAAACTGGTCGAACAACTGGTTGAAACCGGTTACGTCAACAGTGTTGCCGATTTGTATTTATTGACACAGGATCAGCTTGCCTCTCTGGAACGCATGGGGGAAAAATCTGCAGGAAATATCATCCAGGCATTGGGGAAGAGCAAGCAGACCACATTGAAGCGGTTTCTTTATGCGCTGGGGATACGCGAAGTGGGCGAAGCAACGTCTCGTAATCTGGCGCAGTATTATGGAAATCTGGACGCCATTAAAATGGCTACACGGGAAGAATTGGAAAACGTAACTGATATCGGTCCAGTCGTCGCCCGGCATATCTCAACATTCTTTGCGCAGTCACATAATAATGAAATCATCGAACGGTTGCTTGCCGCTGGAATTACCTGGCCAGAAGTAGAAACAAGTGGAGCGAAACCTCTGGCGGGAAAAACTTTTGTCATCACAGGTACTTTAGATAGTATGAAACGCGAAGCGGCTAAAGAACGCTTACAGGCTTTGGGCGCCAAGGTCAGTGGCAGTGTCTCAAAGAAAACAGATTATGTGATTGCAGGGAACGATCCCGGAGGTAAGGCTGACGAGGCCCGCAAGTTAAATGTTGAAATACTGGATGAAAAGGCATTTCTGGCGTTGCTGAAGAAATACTGAGATATAAATTACCGCACGGGAATAAATGTGCTTCCCAAAACCCGCTACCGTTAATCCTGACCCTGCAGGATATAATTTCAGTTTCTTTCCGATCGTATAAAACAGTTTTCTCAAAACGTACATTCAAGGATAATTGCGCGCTTTCATTCTGGTGCAATTCAATTTATGAGGAGTTTTTGATGGCGCAATATGTTTACACGATGAATCGCGTGGGCAAGGTCGTACCACCCAAGCGGTACATCCTCCGTGACATTTCACTCTGCTTCTTCCCCGGTGCGAAGATCGGCGTGCTCGGTCTGAACGGTTCCGGTAAATCCACCTTGTTACGGATTATGGCGGGGATCGATAAAGATTATGATGGCGAAGCGGTACCCATGCCGAATATGAAGATCGGTTTTCTGCCGCAGGAGCCTCAACTCGATCTGGATAAAAATGTGCGCGGCAATGTCGAGGAAGGTGTTGCCGAAACGAAGAAGCTGCTTGATCGCTTTAACGCTATCTCGGAGAGATTTGCCGAACCGCTCGATGACGACGAAATGAACAAGTTACTGGAGGAACAAGGCAAGTTGCAGGAGGCCATCGATCAAGTCGGTGCCTGGGAACTGGATCGCAAACTTGATATTGCCGCGGATGCCCTGCGATTGCCTTCGTGGGATGCGGATGTCACAAAAATTTCCGGTGGTGAACGCCGCCGTGTCGCATTATGCCGCTTGCTGCTCTCCGAACCGGACATGTTGCTGCTCGATGAACCAACCAATCATCTTGACGCACTATCAATTGCCTGGCTGGAAAAATTTCTTGAGCAATATCCCGGCACAGTGATCGCAGTAACGCATGATCGTTATTTCCTCGACAATGTCGCTGGCTGGATACTGGAGCTTGATCGTGGCCATGGTATTCCATGGGAAGGCAATTATTCTTCCTGGCTGGAACAGAAGGAAGTCCGGCTCGAGCAGGAGGAAAGGCAGGATCAGGCCCGCATCAAGGTGATGAAGGCGGAACTGGAATGGGTACGCGCAAATCCGAAAGGCCGTCAGGCCAAGAGTAAGGCGCGCCTGACCCGCTTCGAGGAACTTTCCTCTGTTGATTACCAGAAACGCAACGAGACCAATGAGATATATATTCCACCTGGTCCGCGTCTCGGTGATCTGGTCATTGAGGCCGATGGGTTACGCAAGGCATACGGTGATCAACTGTTATTTGATAACCTCAGTTTCAAATTACCACCCGGGGGTATCGTCGGTGTGATTGGTGCTAACGGTGCCGGCAAGACGACGCTATTCCGCATGATTGTTGGTCAGGAAAAACCGGATACGGGTACCATCCGTATTGGCGAATCAGTCAGGCTGGCCCATGTTGATCAAAGCCGTGATTCGCTTGATGCAAAGAAGACCGTCTGGCAGGAAATTTCCGATGGTCAGGACATCATTCAGGTGGGCAATTATCAGACCCAGTCTCGCGGCTACGTCGCACGCTTCAACTTCAAGGGGACAGACCAGCAGAAATTGGTGGGTGGACTCTCCGGTGGTGAACGCAATCGTGTGCACCTCGCCAAGGTGCTGAAATCCGGTGGCAATGTATTACTTCTGGATGAGCCTACCAATGACCTTGATGTGGAAACATTAAGGGCGCTGGAAGAGGCACTGCTTGATTTTCCCGGTTGTGCGGTGACCATCTCCCATGATCGCTGGTTCCTTGATCGCATTGCCACGCATATCCTTGCCTTCGAAGGTGACAGCCAGGCGGTGTGGTTCGAAGGTAATTACGCGCAATACGTGGAGGATCTGCGCCGTCGCCGCGGTGTGGATGCGGACAACCCACACCGCATTCGTTACAAACCGCTTAAGACGTAATTTCGGCTCGATAGACGTAGTTAGGTCTTGGGACTAGTTTGGACTGACAACTACCATATTGCGACCATCTGCCTTGGCCTGATACAAGGCGCGGTCGGCAGCCCGTAACACTTCACTGGCTGTTATACCATGTACTGGATAACCAGCTACTCCGGCTGAAACTGTCATTTGCTTCAATGTGAAATTGTTGCAAGTGACTTCCAATCGTTCGAACTTGTTTCGAATCTCTTCAGCGCGCTGGTGTGTGACCTTCAGCGGAGATTCCGGCAAAATGACCATGAATTCTTCCCCGCCAAAGCGGCAGGCCACATCTTCGCTTCGGACACTTGCTGTCAGTAACTTGCCAAATGACTGCAGCACCTGGTCGCCTGCCTCGTGGCCATGTGTATCGTTCACAAGTTTGAAGGAGTCAAAATCCAACAGTATTAATCCAAGGGGCAGGGCTCTGCGCTCCATGCGTTTAAACTCAGATTGCAGTGTCTCATCCGCGTAACGCCGGTTAAATAAGCCTGTCAACGGGTCACGCATCGCCCTGATACCAAGTTCCAATTGGGTAATAATCTGGTGGGCCAGGATACGCAGCGCCTCCTGTTGTTCCAGATTGATGGTTCTTGGTACATGGTCTATGACACACAGGGTCCCTACGGCATGCCCATTGGGAGAGAGCAATGGCGCAGCCGCATAGAAACGGATATGAGGATCGGAAATGACCAGGGGGTGGTTATAAAACCGCTGATCTTCTCTTGCGTCTTTTATAATAGTTATATCCCTTCTTGTGATCGCCTGACCACAAAAAGATTGGGAGCTTGACACCTCCTTTGCGTCCAGGCCCACTGCTGATTTGAAATAGATGCGGTCCTTATCAACCAGGCTTATTAATGCAATCGGGGTTTGGCAGATCCTCGAAGCAAGAAGTGCAAGCTCGTCAAATGGAGCATCGCGCCCGGTATCGAGCACACAGTATTCGCGCAGCGTCTTCAGCCGTTCCGCTTCATACTCAACGTTATTATCGCCGGCAGTACTTTCCAGTGCTTCCATGTTTCCCCCCAACACTGGTGATTATTATGAGATTTGATAATTATAATTTATAGACTCGTCATTTATGTTTAGCAAGCTGGAATATCTCCACGTATTTGCGCAAGATCTGATTTCTGTTATTAATCAGGCGGCTTCGTGATTATTATGGAATCTTGGAGAGGACAACACAGTATCCTGTGGCGGGTGTTTACTGTCCGTCTCCGGATAATCCAGAGAATAATGCAGTCCACGGCTTTCCTTGCGTTGCAGGGCGGAATGGATGATCAGATCTGCCACGGTCACCAGATTGCGCAATTCGATCAGGTCATTGGTAATGCGAAAATTTCCGTAATACTCGGCAATTTCTTCCTGTAACAACTTGATTCGATGTTGGGCCCGTTGCAGGCGTTTTGTGGTGCGGACAATGCCGACATAATCCCACATGAAGCGACGGATTTCATCCCAGTTATGTGAGACCACGACTTCTTCATCGGAATCTGTCACCTGGCTTTCATCCCAGGCGGACAACATCTTTGGCATGTTGACATTTTTCAGGTTGTTTTTAATGTCCAGATAGGCCGCATGTGCGAATACGACACATTCGAGCAGAGAATTGCTGGCCATGCGGTTGGCCCCGTGCAGACCCGAGCAGGAGACTTCACCGATGGCATACAGTCCCGGAATATCTGTCCGGCCGTTTTTATCAACGACCACACCGCCACAGGTGTAATGCGCCGCAGGGACCACCGGGATCGGGCCTGCGGCCAGATCAAAACCGAAATTCAGGCATTGCTGATAGATATTCGGAAAATGCGAGGTGATGAAATCCTTTG
>Ga0326597_10008170_pt1 | contig 14146 bp, 20 predicted proteins | sample RVTome_12_FD_203789 | JGI IMG/M metagenome (GOLD analysis project Ga0326597, IMG submission 203789) | Soil microbial communities from uranium-contaminated site in the Upper Colorado River Basin, Wyoming, United States - RVT100D185 | ecosystem: Environmental > Terrestrial > Soil > Contaminated >... | reverse complement strand
GCCTTGCGGAGAGGTGCCGGAGTGGTCGAACGGGGCGGTCTCGAAAACCGTTGAGCGCGCGAGCGTTCCGAGGGTTCGAATCCCTCCCTCTCCGCCACGCCCCCGATCATTCCACACTGTACCACAGCGTCCCACTGCACCCCATATCCCGCAGGAATGCTAGGGTTTCCAGCCACTGACCTCCGCCCTTCCGGGGTGCGCCGCGCTGCAAGCCGCAGGACTCCGCCACTAGTGCCTTGTGGGTCCAGTTGAGGGGCATGGTTGGGTGTGGCCTCAACCTATGATACGCTCCAGGCCGTGGACCACTAGGAGTAGGGCGATGGCCCTCACCGCAGGCGAGATCGAGAAGCTGACCAAGCCCGGCACATACCGCGCTGACCGGGGCCTGTACCTTCAGGTCAAGCGGAACGGCGCCAGGAGTTGGGTGTTGCGATTCACGCTGAACGGACGGCCGCGTGAGATGGGGCTGGGGCCTCTGCGGCTGGTCCCCCTCACCGAGGCAAGGCGCCGCGCCATCATAGCCCAGCGCCAGCTACTGGACGGAATCGATCCGATCGACGCGCGGGCTGTGACGGTCTACAGGAAGACCGGGGTCTTCACGTTCGCCGAGGCGGCCGAGCGCTACATCGCCGACCACTCCCCCGGCTGGCGGAATCCCAAACATCGCGCCCAGTGGTCGAGCACCATCGAGACCTACGCCAACCCGGTGATTGGGTCGAAGCCGGTGGACGCTGTCACGGTCGATGACGTGGTGGCGATCCTCAAGCCGCTGTGGACGACCAAGTCCGAGACGGCCGGAAGGCTGCGCGGGCGGGTCGAGAAGATACTCGGCTGGGCGATTGCCATGGGATTCCGCACGGACGAGAATGTGGCGAGCCGCTCAGTGCTGGAACATTTGCTGCCGCCGCTGAGCCGGGTCCAGACGATCGAGCACCACAAGGCGATGCCCTACGCTGATGTCCCGGCATTCTGGAAGCAGCTCGCGGGGCTGGACAGCCCCAGTGCCGCCGCGCTCCGATTCTGCATCCTGACGGCCGCACGGTCCGGCGAGGTGTTCGGGGCGGACTGGTCGGAGATCGATCTCGACGCGGCCACGTGGACGGTGCCCGCCAGCCGGATGAAGTCCAAGCGCGAGCACGTGGTGCCGCTGTCGGCCGCCGCGCTCGACGTCCTTCAGGCCATGGGGCCTCGGTCGACGGGCCTGATCTTCCCCGGTGCGAAGGCGGGCAAGCCGCTGTCGGCGATGGCGATGACCATGGTGCTGCGGCGGCTGAAGGTCGACGCCAAGGTTCATGGCTTCAGGTCATCGTTCAGCGATTGGGTGAGCGAGGAAACGGACACTGTGTCCGAAGTCCGGGAGATGGCGCTCGCGCACACGATCAAGAACAAGGCTGAGGCCGCTTATAGGCGCGGAGATCTGTTGCAGAAGCGGCGGGAGGTGATGGACGCGTGGGGCGCGTACGTGGCCGGGGGTTGATATGGCCGGGGGTTGATATGGCCGAATCCGCAAGCGAGACTTGCCTTGATGAGTGAACCGATCCCCTACGTCCACCTCCCCGGCGACCCGGATACGTTCGCCCGCCGGCTGCTGGATGATCACGCGACCTCCACGACCGATCGTACGAACATCAGGATCAGGGCCGCCGCGCTGATCGCCGACGCACACCGGCGAGGCGCCCCGCTCTCCGACGTCGCGGCCGTCGCGGTCATCACCGCGTTGGGTGTCTACAGGTCCGACGGCGAGCTGACCCAGCCCGCGATCAACCTGTTCGCCGGTCTCAGCCGTCCGCCCGTGATCGACAAATACCAGCAGGCGTGGATCGCGGCCGCGACGGTGGACGGCGTCCGCGTCGGACTTTCTATGCGAAAGCTCTCGCCCGAGTTCCTGGCGGCGCTGCTGCCTCGGCTCCTTGAAGGGCTGATCCCGATCTACCGCGCCGTCAGGGATCTCCCGGTCGTGCCTACCGAGGCCGACCTGCCGCACGCTGATAGCACGATGGAGGTGCCCGCCACCGGGACCATTAAGAAGTGGCGGGGCGACAGGGCTGCCAAGGGCCGCTGGGTGCAGATCCGCGCCTACCGTGATCGCCGCGCATCCGTCGCGCGCTGGGTCCGCTGGGTCAAGGCCGGTGGGCCTGCGATCATGCCCGAGGACCACCGCGCGTGGGAGAGGTTCTACAACGGCATCGAGCGAGAGCCGGGCGCCCTGCCTGACGCTGCCGAGATCGAGCGCGACATGGTGTTCATCGCCAGGGGCACCACGGCCCCGCCGGGGTGGAGCGAGGATGGGACGATGTACATCGAGGAGCCGGGCCGGCCCATCCCACTCCTGCCGTCCGACGAGACGATCGGAGGCTGGGTGAAGCGGCGGGAACTCGATGAGTTCCTCGCCACTCCGCGATAACGACCGCCACAGTCGCCCACACGCGCGCGAAGCAGGTGTGGCTGGGGTTGGTAGGATCAGCCAGCGCGCTACTCGCGCGCGTGTGGCGCCCTGTGGCCGCCGTGTGGCCTTCCAGCCTGAATACGCCCTCCCATAGAGCCCGGAACGGCCCCGTACAAGCCCCAGGCCCTCACCTCCGGGTGTCGGGTCCCCAGGAATCCCTGATCCGTTGCGGCGCGCGAAGTGAGGCACCAGGTTGGCCTCATGCGGAGCGAGACGATGGATACCGATCGACTGCTTACCACTGACCAGGCTGCCGAGCTTCTCGGCGTGAGCCGCAGCTCGTTCTACAGGCTGCGCGCACGCCACCAACTCCTGCGGCCGGTTCGGGTGAGCGATCGACTTGTGCGCCACCGCCTCTCCGATGTCGTCGAGTGGATATCAACCCGCCCGCTTGTGGGCACCGACAAGGAGTAACACAATGCCTCGATCACCCTTTACGCGCACAGGCTACGCCGCCGCCGCGATGGCGGACGCGCGGGCGAACGCACCGGCCCCAATTCCGTTCGCTCAGGCCGAGCCGAGCGGGGCGCAGATCTTCGATGACTCGCAGGCTATCACGCCGGCCGCAGAACCGGCGGTCGATGCGCTGCCTCCTCGGGCGCAGGATCGCTACATCGATCTGCGGACCGCCGCAGCCGCCGACGCCGCGATCAACACGTGGTCATCGATCGAGAGGCAGCGCGGGCGCTACGAAGAGGCGAAGGCATCGCTGGGTCACTACCGCGAGCAGCATGGACCAGCCGCCGATGCGAAGCAGATCGCCAAGATGGAAGCGGCGATCAATCGTGAGCGCGCCACGCTCAAAGCGGTACAAGACGAGTCGCGCCGCCGTACGGCGGAGGGCATCGAGCTGCGCGAGCTGACGCGCGAGGTCGAGCGGTTCGTCATCAAGGCGTTCAAGCGGGGGGACGTCCTCAAGGACGCCACGATCGACGTCCCGGACGGTGCGACCGTCGCCGGGCAGCGACACCGCATCGCTGAACTCCGCGATGAGCGCGATGCCGTGAAGCGTGCATGGCCTGAACTCGATCAGGTCCTGGCGCGCGAGCGCGGCAAGTTCGATGAGCGCGTCGTGCGCGGCGCGCCTGCGGTGCACGTCGGCGTCGTCGACCGGGGCCGCCATCTGCGCGAGCACCTGGAGCACGTTGTCGAGGTCGAATGGCCTCTCGCGCGGCTCGACGCGGCGGCGATGGCCACTCACGCATCCGAGCCGCCGACCGTCCTCGATGTAGAGGCGATCGTGACCTCGCTGTTCCCTGACCAAATCTGGTCGAAGATCGAGTCCGCGATCAAGGCAGCGTACCGGAAGCACAAGGGACTGGTCATGAGCGCCGATGATCAGCGTCGGCGCCTCGCCGAGATCGATCACGAGATTCTCGACGCGGAGTACATCGAGGCCTCATTGGCCTGGGCCACCGGCGAGCCGGTCGGTTGGAGGCGGGATATCTCGCCTCGGGCTCTCCTGGGCATCGTCTGAGATTCGAGCTGCTGCGCGATGGCGGGGGTGTGGGTCTCCCGCCGCTGCGCGCTGAGGCCGGTGGGCGCTCCTCATCCTTGGTGGGCGCCCACCGGCCACCACTCAACCTGAAAGGAAATCTGATGCTCACCGAAGAACACTACAAGGCGATGCTCGAAGACGTCGATCTCTTGGTCGCCGAGACCGCCGCGACCATCGTGGCATCGGCCTCGGCGCGTCGCGGGATTACCATCGAATCCGATGCACGTGAACGGGCGGTACAGCAAGTGCGTGATCTGGTGGCCGTAGCGGGCGAGTTCGCCCTGCCCTACACCGCCGCGCACGTCGCCGCCGCCGATGCATTCCATCGAGGCATCACGGCGGATCAGTTCCGTACCGAGCTGGAGCAGACGGCGCGCGACGCTCACGAGGCGATCTGGGCCAAGCGCAACGGGAGGTCGTCATGATCGACGACCTCGAAGACGTGACCGAGTCCCAGGCGGCAGAGATGTCCGCCCAGGATCGCGCGGTCGAGCGGCGCACCAGGATTCTGATCAAGCGCCGTCGCAGGCTCCAACAGGAGCGGCTTGGGGTCGCCCACCTTCCCGATCAGGTCGCAAGGATCGCGGCCGCCATCTTGGTGGTCGACGAGAAGCTGGCAGCGCTCGGGGTGACGGTCGAGCGTGACTGATCGTGAGGCGATGATCGCTCTACTCGGCTGGCTCCGGGGAAGGCGGACAGCGATCGACAGCGCGCCGATGCGCAGGGCGATGGACGTGGCGATCGAGGCGCTGGAGGAGCGATTGGGCGGACAAGAATAGCCGTGGGTTGGCATTGGGTTTGGCATAAGGGACACTGTATAGGCGCGCAGCCGGGACGCGATCTATTCACATAACCTCCGTCCCCGGTCAACGGAGGTTAGGTGGTCATCGGCGTTACTCCAGTGGCGTCGATGGCCGCCGCCCTACACTGGAGATCGATATGATTCCGCGTGTCACGAATATCCACGCTCAGATATCTGAGCTGTACGAGTCCGCGAAGGGCCTCCCTCCTGATGAACAGCAGAAGCTATACCACAAGGTCAGCGCGCTGCTCGACGAGAGGGACAACATCTGGGAGACCGCTCATCGCGAGCGACACCCGGAATTCTACGCGGTGGTCGACCGCGTAGCGGCGAAGCTCAACCTCCTTGGACGCCCAGTCGGCCTGGGTCGCTTCAGAGGCGCCAACCAGCAGACAGATATCTGGGCTGACGATCTGCCCCCCGACGATCCGACGTATGTGCTGGATGTGCGGAAACTCCCGGACGGAGGCATCGATGTTAAGCAGACCGAGATCGTCGGAATATCCCAGCAATTTGGGATGATCACCCTCAACTCGCCCGACGACCTGCCCCGGCGATCATACACGCACTACATTCCCTCAGGGTCGAAGGTAGAGGTGATCCATTTCAGCCACCTCGATCACACCTATGGTGACTTCATCGGCTATATGAAGCGCCGGTTTGCTCGTACCGACAACCTCACCCGCCAGACCCTGCGCGAGGAGCTTGAGGACTATGCTCGTGAGTACGGCCATGCTGCCGCGCGGAAGCTCATAGAGGCCGCAGGCGTCAAGTCGATCAATGACCTCAAGAAGGACCAGTTCCAGGCCGTGTTCGATGCGTGCGCTATCCCCCCAGAGGATGCGTAATGAGCAGTCGCCGCGACATGATCCGCGCGCTGCACGAGCGTGGCTGGGCGTTGGCCCGGCTGCGCCGTGGCACGAAGATGGCGTTCGAGAAGGGCTGGCCCGACCTCATCCGCACGCCCGACGACATCCTCCCCGGCGAGAATGTCGGTGTGATCTTCGGCGAGCGGTCAGGCGGCCTCGTTGACATCGATCTCGACATCGATGAGGCCCGTGCCCTGGTGAGTAATCCGGCGTTCGGCTTGAACCACTTTCCCGAGTTTGGCCGGTCGTCCAACGCTCCCGGCCGGCGCGGGCACCGTCTCATCATGTGCCCCGACTCCCCTGGCCGCTCCCATGTCTATGGCTTCCGGTCGCCGGATGCGGTGGAGGCATGGAAGGCGCTGGGACTCGACACGACCATCCTGGAGGTCCGGGCTAACGGCCAGACCGCGATCCCGCCGAGCGTGATCACCGACAAGGGTCCACCGGACCCGCTGGTGTGGTCGAGCCCCGCCGGACCGCACGTCGAGATTCCGGAGATGGCGTGGGGGGAGGTGTTGCGTCGGATGGGCACGCTGGCATATGCGGCTGCGTCCGCCGCCCTGTTGCGGAAGGCCGGCTCTGACATCGTCGACGAGTTCCAGGCCTACGCGGCCGACACACTGGCTGAGGCAGGTGTCGAGGACGTCCCGCGCATCATGGCGGCGGTCAGTGCTGTCGCGCGCTGCGGCCCGCCTGTGGCCGTGTATGAGCCCGGCGAGGCCTTAACCGGATTCAGCTACATCACCGGCAGCAGGGAGGTCACGCGGGCCACCCGGAAGTGGCTAGGCCTCGACGGGGGCTTCAACCTCAGCGGACGTAGGGCGGCAGTCGATCATCCTCCGATCAGCGCTGAGGACCTCGCTAACCTGCTGGACGCGCTCGATGGCTCAGGGTTCGTCAACTACTTCAGCTTCCGCGATCTGATGTTCGCCTGCCACGACGCGGTCGCTGGGTCGGGCGAAGGCCTCAAGGTGTTCCTCGACTGGAGCCGCGACGTGCCCACCGACAAGAGGTGGTCGGACCCCTCCGCGATCGCCAGCGCATGGCACCGCGCGTCTGACGCCCGTGAGGTGCGCATCACCATGGCAACGCTGTTGATGCACGTCCAGGACTCCGACCACCCCGAACTCGTTCGGTCCGTGATGCGCAAGTACGAGAAGATCGAGGAACTGGAGATGCTCAACGACGAGGTTGAGCTCGGCGGCCCCGAGGCGATGCTGATTGATGCGTCGGAGGTCGTGGACCCCTTCGCGGGGAAGGAGGTTCCTGATGACTGAGCAGTTCGTGAAGTACGCGCGGCCGATGATGTCGGAGGCCCTGGATGAGGCTGAATCCATGCTCATCGAGGCCGGCGCTCCGATCTACCAGACGGAGGGCCGCCTCGTGCAGATCGTCAGGCATAACGCGGCTGAGACCGTTGACGGCGTCAGGCGCAAGGATGGCGCCCTGCAGGTGCAGGACCTGAATGATCACCGGCTGCTTGAGATCTTCCTCAAGTACGTGAAGTTCGCGGTGTGGAACGCCAGCCGGGAGAAGTGGGTCCGGGGTGCACCTCCTCTCGAGTTCGCCAAGCACTTCGCTGCACGGGGCATGTGGCGTCTCCGGGTGCTGAACGGCATCGTCGAGGCACCGACCCTGCGGCCAGACGGCACCATCATCTCCAGCCCCGGCTACGATGATGCGACCGGGATCTACTTCAACCCCGGCGGGGTCAAGTTCCCGGCGGTCCCGGGCGAGCCTTCTCGCGAAGATGCCGAGGGGGCGTTGGCGCTGCTGAAGGACCTGATCAAGGACTTCCCCTTTGTCCCGGACGAAGATGACGCCCCTCTGGGTGATCCGAGTGCGAGCCGTTCTGTGGCGCTCTCGGCCCTGCTCACGGCCGCGTGCCGCAAGGCACTGCGGACGGCGCCCACGCACGGCATCAACGCGACGACGATGGGCACGGGCAAGACCCTGCTCTGTAACACCATCGCCACGCTCGCCGCAGGGCGGGACGCAACCGCCACATCGCATGGCAAGACGGAGGAAGAGCTGAACAAGCGGCTGTTCTCGGTCCTGCTCAAGGGAGACCCGGTGGTCGTGATTGACAACATCGATGACCCCGTCCGGTCCGATGAGTTCTGCACGGTACTGACCAGCGAGACGTGGCAGAACCGGGTGCTGGGGCATTCGCGCACGGGCACCGTGCGGACGAACGTCCTGTTCCTGCTCAACGGGAACGGACTGTCGTTCGAAGGTGATATGCGTACCCGCGTCATCATGTGCAGCATGAACGCTCGCATGGAAGATCCGGGCGAGCGGCGGTTCGATCGCGACCTGCGCGAATACCTCAAGGCAGAACGTCCGCGCCTCGTGGCCGCCGCACTGACTATTCTCCGTGCCTTCATCGTGGTGGACCGCCCTGGCTCGGACGACATACAGCCCTTCGGCCAATTCGAGGACTGGTCGAATCTGGTGCGCGCCGCGCTGGTGTGGCTCGGTGAGCCAGACCCCTGCGACACGAGGGAGCAGATCGACGCGATCGACCCTGAGCGCGACCGCCTCTCGGAGCTGCTGCGGGTATGGGAGAAGGTCATCAGACCAGAGGAGTGGAAGACCGCCAGCGAGATCATCGAGGTGACTACGGCGCTGTCTGACGACGTCGATGACTTCAGCCAAGCTGAAGGCGGGGCGGAACTGGAGACCGCAATCAAGGAGGCAATGGGCACCCGGTATGTGACCGCCCGGACTCTGGGCAAGTACCTGAACCACTACAACGGCCGCATCATCGATGGCCGGATCGTTCAAGTCCATGCGACGAGGGGCCATTCCGCCCGGTACGCGCTGCGGCTGGCGGAGAATACGTGAGGAGCGTTGTCCAGGATAGGCGGTAGAGGTGGTTGAAGGTGGAGAACTATATACCCTAGTAGATCTGAATAGTTGTGTTGTGTACGGGTTGAAAGTCATCCCCTCTTATCCACCTGTCCCACTAACCCCCCTTCCACGTCATTGGCGGCGCGCCGGACAGGAGGACTAGATGAAGCGATACACCATCGCTGGGCTGAAGCGCGGCACCGAGGTCGAGCGCCACACGATCCCCGAGCACGAGATGCACCGCTACTTCGGCGACGCCGAGATCGCGGTGCTGCTGGCGGGGGGCCAGACGTTCACGCAGGGCTTGATGCGGGTGATCGTCCCCGCGCGGTCCAAGCCGATCACCGCCCCGGAGCCTGAGCCGGTGCGGCCGAGGCGTGGCAGGCGGTCGAGGGCGCGAGCGATGCGGGCGGCGCGCGATACGGCCGGCGCGGTGGACGAGGCAGATCGGGGGTGAGCGGTGATCGGTGACACGCGTGGCACGGCGGACGTCACGCGAGACGACTGATCAGGGCATCGGGCGCGGGACAGAATAGTGCCGTAGTATCAGAGGCTTAGAAGGTACTGAGCTTAGAACAATTGGATGAGGGGGCGGCAGCAGCGCAGATAGAGTGGCAGAAATGACACACTCAATGGGTCGCACCCGCCCCGGCAAACCGCCGATCAGAGCCGCCCCGGCTGATCACAGCCCTGCGGCACCCCGCGAGCACAACGCGAACACGACGCAGATGGATTGAGTTGATGGAACGGATGACGGAACGGGTAATCGAATCCTTCGACATCTTAGGCTCTTCGGTCACGTTCACCCGCACGACCAAGTGGAAGGACGTGCGATCGGCTTTCCCCGCGAGCGGGGGCGTCTACCTTCTGGCGGTGGGGAATCAGATCATCTACGTCGGTAGCACGTCCGGCCTCCAGAAGCGGATGTATTCACACACCAACTCGCGCGGCGGGGGGCGGTTCTTCAATCGAGCCCTCTGGATTGAGTTTCCCATAGAGGAGGCTCGAATGGCTGAGGGCGCTCTCATCCGATATCTCACGCCCAAACACAACACAGTTCACCAGGCTCCGGGCGAAGGCGGCCCTGAGGACCTATACGGCATCCTGGTGGAGATGATGGAGTACATCGAATGATGGGAATCAGCCGGCGGGCCTACGCGCGGCGGCGGGGCGTCTCCGAAGCCTCGATCCGCAAGCACATCGCGAACGGCGTCCTGGCGCCAGCGGTGATGCCCGATGACAGCATCGACCCGGACCGCGCCGACCGCCTGCTGGCGGAGACCGTGACTCGCGGTGCCGCAGTCCCGGTCGAGCTGAAGACGGCCAGGGCACGGCGCCTGCGGGCCAGCACTGCCCTCACGCACGATCAGGTCGCCGAGCTACGGCGCTCATCGATCACCATCGCTGACGCCGCACCGATGATCATAGCGGATTCTCGATCGGTCGCAGGCCGCCTTCGCCAGCTGCCCAACACCGTGGCCACCCGTGTCGCAGGACAGCCGCCTGAGGTCGTGGTGCCCATCATCCGCGACGCGATCCACGCGGCGCTGACTGATCTGAGCGGAGGCCCCACCCCACCACCAACCCCTCGCGAGGACATCGATCTAGGCCACCACACCCCCGCGCAGCTCAACGCGATCCGCACTGACCTGCAGGGTGAGGAACTGGAGTACCGGCGCGCCCTCGATCACGGACAGATGGTGGACGTCGCGCAGATTGGCGCTGACTTCGAGGAGCGGCTCGCGGTGCTGAAGTCAATCATCGGGGGCGTCCCGGCGGCCGTAGCGCTGATGATGGTGGCGTCCGACGTCGAGACCGTTCATCGCATGGTGGGCAACGAGGTCGAGCGGGCGATCGAATCGATGTGCTGCGACTACGTGACTGCGGGGGACTTGCAGTGACCAGGAATTCGAGCGATAGTCCGGGCGTGGTGGCGGCAGGCCATACGGCGCGTGTCCGCAAGGACCTGCCACCGCATGCCCGCCGCCGCCACAACCACGCCGAGGAAGCAGACCTGATCCGCGCCGCCCAGGCCGGCGACACCAGAGCCGAGGCCAGCCTGATCATCGCTCACGAGGGGTTCGTCCACGCCGTCGCCGCGACGTACATCACCCACGCGCGGGCCGATGAGGATCGCCGCGACATCCTCGCCGCAGGGCGCGTTGGGCTATTGTTGGCGATCCGCAGGTTCGACCCGGAGCGCGGCGTGCGGCTCATCACCTACGCCAAGCTCCCGATCAAGCAGCATTGCCTGGAGGCCGCGACGAGGGCCGCGACGGCGGTTCATTACCCGTCGCGCTCGTGGGGGCCGACTGAGGACAGCCTGAACCGGCCCGCTGGAGTCGATCAGGACGGCGAGGAGGAGATCGACCGGCTGGCCGCGCCGGACGCGCCGCCGCCGGACACGATCGCAGGCGATCGCCTCTGGGCGGCGCTCGACGCCCTGCCGTCCGGCCAGCGCGGTGTCGTGATGGCGCACTTCATTGGCGAGCGCACCGTCGCCGAGATCGCCGCTGAACTCGGCATCACCAGGCAGGGGGTCGACGCCCGCATCGCCAAGGGGCTCGCATCGCTGCGCCGCGTGCTCCCGCGTGATGTCCTGGAGGCCCTGGCGCGCTGATCGGCCGCTGTCGGGCCACACGGGGCCGTGTGTGCGAGTTGGCCTAGATCGGGGCTTGGACTCGGACCGGGGAGGCTTCGCGGCACGTTGGGCCGCTGTGCGGCCTGATTCCCGGATGCTCCAGGTGCGCCTGAGCCTTTCGTGGGGTACAATCCAGCTACGATAGATTGGGTGAGTGCATCAATGTGGCCGCGCATTCGGAAGGATCGTGAGCGGGAAGAACGGGCTCGTCGCTACACTGATGAAGCGATGCTCCGCGCCGATGAGATTATGGACCGCGTGAAGGGGCGGATGTTCAGTGAGTGCTTCACCGACCATGGGCTCGCGACTCGCGTGGCAAATGCCGGACCCAAGCTGGTGCTCTCCTTCGAGCTGCAGTTTCTGTGGGGGTTCTTCCATGAGTTTGTTCAGACCGAGGAATTCCCCACCAATGGGTATGATCGAATCAAGCTCCATTTGTTGCATCGGCTTGTACGAGTTCACGGTTACGAGCTGAAAGAGGCGACGGCCGAGGCCAACGCCGTCGAAGACTTGTTCAATGAGGATGATCCGCTGTTCAGAGAGATATCGCGTCTTGGAATGCTATCGTTCCACGCCCCTGTGGATGAAGCGATGGTCTTGATCCTGCGCGCCATCGATGAGACCGGGTGGAAGGACGCGAAAGATGACAGATGAAATCCGGTGTCCGGTTGAGGGCGGGTGCCCCAAGTGCGGCAACCCCGCGATCGAGGTTCCCAAGGACTATGATGACGACACCGTCATCACTTGCAGCAAGTGTGGTCATAGTGATCGGTGGATTGACTTCTACGGCCGCAGGGGAGAAGACGAAGCCCCGGCCGACGACTGACCGGGGCTCGCCCTGAATGCGTGAGGGTCAGGTGGGCATCAGCCGACCGACCCACTGCAGCCGTCGCACCCTAACGGGCTCCACATCCTCGACCCGCGCCAGCGCCGCCAGCCACTCCGAGAACGCCTCGAAGGACGGACGCACCTCACCGCGCTCGCGCATGACGTCGTGGATCGTCGGGACCGCCTCAGACATGGTGGGCATCCCCGTTGATGGTAGGTCCGCGCTGCACGCCGGTCGTGAATGCAATCACCCGCCGGATCAGCTCGACGGGGCGCTGATCGACCACCAGCTCGACGCCGCTCTTCATGACGATCAGTGCTCGCAAGGGGTCTTGGTGTGAGCACCGGATCATTGCGATCTCGGATGCCAGGAGGGCCACCGGCCCCATCAGGCCGGGCACCTCAATCCAGTCTTCGCCGTATCGCATGGTTCGTCCTCCATCGGTTGCTATGGGTCGACGAACGCTTGATCACGCGGAATCTCGTAGTCGGATCAACGTGTTGAGTGAACGAACTCGTTCTGTGGGAGTTGATAAGCACCAGAAGGTAAGCGATACTGTTGGCGACTTGAGAACCAACGGGAGATCGGCCGATGGCCGACTATGATGATCAGCCGCAGCCCGGTGACGAGCGCCAGTTCGTGCGCACCCTCGGTATATCGCCGCTGAGCGATCTGGAGCGGCGCGCGATGGGCCTTGGGCCTGCGACCCCCGGCGGATGGCATCAGGTGATCGACGCGGACAGGCTCCCGCCCGAGCTTCGCTCCATGAGCGACCACAAGTCGTCCGGTGCCGTTCGCGAGCAGCAGCGGCGGGCCGACCGCAAGGCCAGCACGGTACAGCGGGGCCTCGATAAGGCATCGGCTAAGGAGCGGACTCGCGCGTGGCGCGCCCGGCGCAGGGCGGACCCTACGTGGCGTCAGCAGGAGCGGGATCGGATCGCCGCTCACCGCGAGGCCTCGACCGAGATGGCCTGAACGGCCGACTTACCCCTCAAACAGGAATGGCGGAATTCCGCCATTCTCGACGCGGCAGGATCGGCGGGATTCTGCCGTTCCTCGTTGTACGTGACGTGCGTCCGGGGGTACCATACCACCCCCACGTAACGCGTCACGTACAGGAGCGCTGAAGGCGGCGCGGGAGGGCAGGCACCGGGGGCCCTATGGGGCACGTCGCGGGCCTGAACGTGTGAGGGCCACCGATGCGATGGCCCTCTGTGTCAGCCCAGCCATGTCAGGTCAGGCCCTGCCTTGTCTGCCTTGCCGCGCCCCGCCCTGCCACGCCACGCCGGGCCTTGCCTTGCCGGGCCCTGACGTCCTCCACAAAGCCATACCCCCACCGACAGTCCAGTCACATCATGGGGCCATGGTTAACGGCCGCCGCGTCGCCGCGACGGCCGTTCAGGTAGCCCGGCCTTCAGTCGGTCTTGACCGCCCGATAGTACGAGCGACCGCCCTCGACAACCCGCTCGATCGGCACCTGCTCGATCGTCCGCTTCCCGCTGCGTCCGTGATTGATGCCGCTCAGCACGGCGCGGACCGTGTGGCTCTGCCACCCGGTCAGGTCGATCAGCTCCTTCAGCGTCACCCCCTCGGGCCGGCGCAGGGCGTCGATGATCTGCTGCTGCTTGGTGACGCGCGGCTCCTTCGGGGCCGGCTGGGCCTTCGGGCGCTTGGTGGTCTTGCTCTTCGTGGGCATGTTCGGTCTCCAGGTTCTGGCGCCGCACGGCGCGGCGCTTCCTGGTGACGACGAACGCTTACCTGGCGCCCGGTAGTCCAGCGAAGAAGAGCGCTCTGCTGAACATGGTGAACGTAGGCCCTAGACTGGGACAGACCAATGGCGCGCCCACGGTCCTCTTGCGGGTCCTGCCGATATTGGCCCCTCAAGCCCGCAGGAACTGGGAACTTGCTACTCGCCTAGGGCGCGCCAATACTTGGCTCACGGCAGGTTCGCTTCGCTCACCGCTTCGGCATGGGCGGCCTGGCGCGCCGCTTCAGGCTCAGTACCGGGCGGCGTGCCAGCCGTGATGATAGTGGCGCCAGACCGGCCGGTAGACCGGCGCGGGGGGCGCGGCCACCAGTGCCGGAGCCAGCGTGTAGACCGGCCGCCCGATCACCGATCCGCCATCGATGTAGGGCTCCCAGGGCGCCACGTAGGTGACCGCGGGAAGGCGGCCATAGCCGAGATAGGCCGGCCGCGAATAGCGGTTG
>Ga0326597_10008169_pt1 | contig 14146 bp, 8 predicted proteins | sample RVTome_12_FD_203789 | JGI IMG/M metagenome (GOLD analysis project Ga0326597, IMG submission 203789) | Soil microbial communities from uranium-contaminated site in the Upper Colorado River Basin, Wyoming, United States - RVT100D185 | ecosystem: Environmental > Terrestrial > Soil > Contaminated >... | reverse complement strand
CTAGAGGTCGGAGGGTTGCGGCGGAAGGCCCCGCACGAACGCGAGGAGGTCCTGCCGCGCCTTTGCGGCGCGGGGATCGCCGAGTCGCGCGTAGCTGTCGGCGCGGGTGGCGAGGTACCGACCCACCCACGGGCCGTTCTCGCCGAAGGGCTCGATCGCCGCCCGCACGTACTCGCGCGGCACGCCGTTCTCGATCACTCGCGCGACGTCGAGCCGGGCCACGATACGAGTGAAATTCGATGCGTACGCCGCGAAAGGCTGCTCGAGTGCGGCGAACAACCGCTGCCCCGCCACCGCGCGGTCCTGCGCGGCAATCTCCGAGGCGAGCGGCAGGGCACGGTTCACGAGCAGCGTCCACGCCCAGGGATCGTGCCGGTACCCGGAGAGAGCGATCTCGAACGCCTCCGCCGCGGCCGCGGCATTCCCGCGCCGCAGCTGAAGGCGCGTGAGCACCAAATCGGCTTCGACGGGGCGGTCGCGGCGCAACAGCTCGATGAATCCCTCCGCCGCCGGATCGCCCCCCTCCGCCATCACGTCGGCGACCATGGCCAGCTCGCTCAAGTCGTAGGGGCTCGTGGCGCGCGACTCGCGCCAGTGCCGGAGCGCGCCGGCGTAGTCCTCATTCAGGTAGGCGCTCATCGCGGCGGTGCGCGCGTAGAGCCGGTGGCCCGGGGGTGGGAGTGTGGGTGCCGCGCCCTCCGACATGGGCAGGTACGCCTGCTGCAGCATGAAGTGGTCCCAGTCGATCCCACTGTCCACCCAGGCGGGAAGATGCTCGCCGCGTCGCACGGCGATCGAGCGCAGCGCCTCGAGATCCACACGGCCCGGGCCTCCGGCCTGCCGGGCGAACTGGTACTCGAGGATGGTCCGGTCGTCGGTGTTCGGCCGAGCCGGACCGGCGCCGGCGATGTACCGGCCGAACGCGTCGTTACCGACGAAATGGGCGAGGACGCCCTCCAGGCTCGCCGTCCGCCACCCCGCCTGCGTGGCGCCGCGGAAGGGCTCCTCGCGCAGGCGCTCCCGGATCCGGCCCGCGCGCGGGGCAATGGGCTGGCGGGACGCCACGAGCAGGAGGTCGCTGTTCAGCGTCGCCCAGGTCTCGACGTGGGGGAACTCCCGGCAGACCGTGGCGTACACGGTGCGGAGCGTGCGGAAATCGAGTTCGTAGATCTGGACCCACTGCAGAAAGAGCCCGTCATCGGTCAGCCGGCTGGCGGCGGCGCAGTAGAACTCCGAGGTATAGAGGCTCGCCACCCCGGCGCGGTAGGGATTCGAAGGCTCCGAGACGATCAGGTCGTAGCGGTTCCGCGACGTCAGCAGGATCTCGCGTCCGTCCCCGACGCGCACCTTCACCTTCGGGTTGTGCAGCACGTTCTGGTTGACCGGAGCGCAGGCCTCGGTGACGTGCATGACCGCGGGCTCGAGCTCGGCGACGTCCACGTGCGTGATCGAGGGGACCCGGCCGAGCCAGCCGGCGGTGCTCCCGGTGCCAAGGCCGATCACGAGCGCGTCACGAGGGCGCGGGTGCAGGAGCGCGCCGAGCATGCCGCACATGACCTGCGTCCCGGCTTCGGCGATGGCGCTCCCGTCCGACTTGCCTCCGACCATGAGCGTGACACCGAAGTCGTTGCTGATCGCGATCGAGCTCTCGCGTCCGTCTCTTTCCCAGGCGATGGCGCGACGCTCGCGCCGGAGCCAGTCGGTGACGAGCTGACGGCTCTTCAGCCGCTCGAGGCTGACGCGACCCGCCCCGATCGAGCTGTGACGCCACGCCGCGGTGGGACCGACGGGCCAGCTCACGAGCAGGACCGCGACGATCGCGCAGGCGAGGGAGCCCACCGCCGCGATCGCGAAGCGCCCGCGGCGCGGCGCGAGGACCAGTGCGCCCGAGCCGAGCATAGCGAGCGATACCGCCACGACCCGCCAGACGCCGGGAGCGCCGAGCGCGGGGAGCAGACCGAAGCCTCCGGCCAGGGATCCCAGGATGGCGCCCGCGGTGTTCCATGCGTAGGCGAGGCCGACGTGGCGCCCGACGCCCGCGCGACCTTCGCCCAGCAGGCCGAGCAGGAGGGGGAACTGGAAACCGGCGATGATCGCGGGCGGAAGCACGACGAGCGAAGCCAGGAACCCCCACGCCGCGACGTGCCCGGCGAAGGCGAGTGAGCCCAGCGGGCGCAGCAGCACCGCCAGGACCGCGATCCGGTCGCCGAGCGCGAAGGGGACGGCGAGAAGCAGCGCCTCGAGCGTGCAGCTCAGGGCGAAGAGCGCGAGCGTGGGGCGTTTCCCGCGCAGGATCGGCCCGTACGCGGCGCCGCCGAGGCCGACGCCGAGCAGAGCCACCGCCAGAACGATGCCGATGCTGTAGGTCGAGCCGCCGAGCAGCGGATTCATCATGCGATACCAGACGATCTCCATGACGAAGAACGCGGCCCCGACGAGGGCCGCCGCGAGCAGCACGAAACGCGGCGCGGCCCGGATTCCGGTCTCGCGGTCCGCGGCGCGCGGCGCGTCGGGCGGTGAGGCGGGTGCGAGCCGGAGCGCCGGCCGGAGCGCGGGAACCGACGCGGCGAGCCGGAGCGCCACCAGGCCCACGACGACGTTGGCGGTGGCGGCGAGGAGGATCGTGGCGCGGGCGCCGAGCCATTCGAGCAGGAGGAAGGTCGCGAGCAGCGCCCCGCAGACCGCCCCAAGCGTATTGACGCCGTAGAGCATCCCGAGCCGGCCCCGGCTCCGGTCGTGCTCGGTCTCGAACGCGCGCGCCGCCGCGGGCAGGGTGCCGCCCAAGAGTACGGTCGGAGCGCCGATCGCCAGGGCCGCGAGGAGGATGCGGATGACGGTCCCGAGGTACGGACCGAGGGTCGTCGTTCCACCCATGGCCAGGTAGGCGAGGCGCACCAGCCAGAGCAGGAGCGGCGTCGCGACCGCGATCAGGCCGATCGCGATCTCCAGCCGTGCATAGAGGCGCAGCGGCCGCGGATCCCGATCGGCGCGGCGACCCAGCCACGCGCTACCAACCCCGAGCCCTCCCATGAAGATCGCGAGGACGGCCGCCGTCGCCTGTGTCGTCGCGCCGAAGACGAGGCGCAGCTCTCGCAGCCAGGTGACCTGGTAGAGCAGCGCGCACGCTCCGGAGACGAACAGGAGCGTGGCGAGCGCCGCCGCCGGGGCGGTCGCGGCACCAGGTTGCCCGTCCAGGGGATCGCCGGCGGGGGAAGTGAGGTCGTGGGGTGGGGTTGCCGCTGCGCGGGCAGTCGCCTGCGGGGCGTGGGGATAGGGCGTCTTCGACAAGCGGCCTCCGTGCCGGGGGATGCTCCAGGGGAAGTCATCGGAAGATTGGCCCCGAGGCATGAGGGGGATCTTCCGCCCGGGCCTCGAACGCGTGGCGTCCTGGCGCCGCGCGGCATCCACCCTCCGCGCACGACCAATCGGTGCCAGCGCCGCTCGAGCCCGCCGCGCCGCTAGTGCGCGAGATAGTGCGAGTCCTTCTCGCCCGCGCGGATCGCCACCTTGAGCGTGTTGCCCTTGGGCGGGATCGGGCAGTTGTAGTGCTCGGAGTAGGCGCAGGCCGGGTTGTAAGCGAGGTTGAAGTCGAGCACGTAGCGACCGCCGCCGAGCGGCTGCACGTCCACGTAGCGGCCGAGGCCGTAGCTCTCGTTCCCCGAGGTGGCGTCGCGGAAGAACACGCCGAAATCCTCCTCGCCCACCCCCGGCTCGAGCAGACGCGTCGCCTCGAGCCGGCACGGGGTCTTGCCGACCAGGAAGTCGAACCAGCCCACGCGCACCGCGCGGCGGGCGTTGCCGCGGGTGGACATGATGATCACGGTGTCGGTCTTCGCATTGGCGGTGAGCGGCAGCGCGAAACGGTAGGCGAGATCCGCCGGGAAGTAGGCGATGCCCTTGTACTCGGCGAAGCGCGGGCTCTGGGGGTCGAAGACGATGATCGCCGGGAAGCGCTGGTGCGAGAGCCGCAGCAGGAAGCGCCCGATGCCGATCCGGCTCGGCGGCAGCACCGCCTCGCGTCGCGCGGAATCCCCCACGGTGAAGCGCGCCCCCGGGTCCACCGCCGCGACGCGGAACGAATCGCCCACCACCGTCACCCGCAGGTGGTGGGGCGCCACCTCGGGGTCGTCGATCCGCACGTCGTTGCCGGCCGCGCGGCCCACGGTGAGGGTGGTACGGTCCTCGAAGTCGCGCCGCTGCACCGTGGCGAGGTAGGACGTGTTCGATTTCTCGAGCCACTCGCGGGTGTCGGCGCGGTCCTTCCCGATCGCGCGGGTGATGGAGTCCGCGGCCGCGGGCGCGAGACGCACCGGCCGCGCGGCGGTGGGCGCCGGTGCGACCGACACCTGGACCGCGGGCGCCCGCCCGACCGGCTCCTCGGCGATGGGCGTCTGGACAACCGGTGCCCTGACGGCGGGCGCCCGTCCGACCGGCTCCTGGGCGACAGGCACCCGATCGGCCGGCGCGGGAGGGACCGGCCCTCGAGCGACCGGCACCGAATCGGACGGTGTCGAGGCGGCAGGCGCCGGGGCGGCAGACGCCGCGCCTGGCACCGCCAGCGCGGCCGAGATCACCAGGGCAGCCAGCATGAGCGTCTCCCATCGCGAGGTTCGGGGCCCGAAGCGCGCAACCGGGGCATCATAAGCCGCGCGCGCCGGCCCGTGCCACCGCGGTTGATTTCCGCTGGGGGCCTGCCGATAATCCGGTTACCCACATCGCGTCTCCGGGCCGACGACTCGGCCCCCGCAGTAGCCAGGGCGTAGAGCCCAGGAAGGAAGCACACATGGACGTGGATCGCGCCACGCACACGACCACCACGCCCCTCGCCGACGACGCATCGACTCCCACCGCGGAGGCCGTGCCGATGGACGCTCTCGTCATCCAGGGAGGCCGCAAGCTCACCGGCCGCGTGGAGGTGAGTGGGGCCAAGAACGCCGCGCTTCCGGTGATGGCGGCGACCCTCTTGGCACCCGGGGTCCATACGCTTCGCAACGTCCCGCTGCTGTCCGACACGCGCACCATGTCGCGGGTGCTCGAGCAGCTCGGAGCGCGGGTGGAATTCCGCGGGCATGCTTGCAAGATCGACACCTCGGGGGTGCGCTCGGTGGAGGCGCCCTACGACCTGGTGCGCACCATGCGCGCCAGCGTCTACGTGCTCGGTCCGCTGCTCGCGCGCTTCGGCGCCGCGCGGGTGTCGCTGCCGGGAGGCTGCGCCTGGGGCCCGCGGCCGGTCAACCTGCACATCGAGGGGCTCAACGCCATGAACGCGGGCCTCGAGATCGAGCACGGCTACATCGTCGGCAAGGACGTGCGCCTCCAGGGGGCCGAGTACGGATTCCAGACGGTCTCGGTGGGCGCCACCGCCCAGCTGATGATGGCGGCGACGCTCGCCGAGGGACGCACCGTGCTCGACAACGTCGCGATCGAGCCGGACATCACGGCGCTCGGCGAGGTGCTGGCGGGCTGTGGCGCGCGCATCGAGGGCCTCGGCACCCGGCGGCTCACGATCGACGGGGTGCGCGAGCTGAAGCCGATCGACACCACGATCATCCCCGACCGCATCGAGGCGGCGACCTTCCTGGCGGCGGCCGCGATCACCGGGGGCTCGATCACCGTCGAGCGCTGCAACGCGGCACACGTCGCCGCGACCATGCACGTGCTGGAGCTGGCCGGCGCCGAAGTCCTGCCCGGCAACGGCGAGATCGCGATCAGCGGCCCGACGCGGGCCTCGGCGGTCAACGTCACGACCGCGCCGTTCCCGGGGTTCCCCACCGACATGCAGGCGCAGATGATGGCGCTGTGCGCGGTCGCCGACGGCACCAGCGTCATCACCGACACGATCTACCTCGACCGCTTCACCCACGTCCCCGAGCTGACGCGCCTCGGCGCCCAGATCGAGCTCAAGGGCAACGTCGCCATCGTGACCGGCGTCGAACGGCTGCAGGGTGCCCCGGTGATGGCGACCGACATCCGGGCGAGCGCGGCCCTGGTGCTGGCGGCACTGGTGGCCGAGGGCGAGACGCGGATCTCGCGCATCTACCATCTCGACCGCGGCTACGAGGGGTTGGCCGAAAAGCTCGTCAAGCTCGGCGCCGGCGTCGAGCGCGTGCAGGAGTAGCGGCCCCGGCGCTTCGTGCCCGCTCAGCCCGGCAGCGTGTGGGTGGCGAGCCGCGCGCCCCACAGCGCCAGCAGCGCCACCGCGTGGGCGAGGAGTGCCAGATTCACCGCTCCGAGCGACGGCGCGCGCACGCGGCGCGCGAGCACCAGGCCCCACCAAGCCCACGCCAGCGCCGCCTCGGCCACGAGCAGCGGACCCAGCGGGTGGATGCGCAGCGCGGCCCCGAGATGCCCCCGGGCCAGCTCGGCGATCGAGCGCGTGAGTCCGCATCCCGGGCAATCGAGGTGCGTCATCTGGCGGAAGAGGCAGATGGTGTGCGCCGGATCCACGGGAAAGGACCAGCGGGAGAGCGCCAGGTAGAGCAGCCCGCCCGCGAGCCCCGCCACCAGCCACCAGGCGCCGGGCGGCGCCACGCGCAGGGCGCGGACGCTTGCCTGCACCAACGGCGCGAGCCGTGCGGCGGGCGCCGGCGCACCCTGCCGGGCCGGTGACGGGGTCGCGCTCATCAGTGATCGAAGAGTGCGGCCATCGTGGCCAGTCCGCCCAAGAACATCAGCCACACCACCGCGAACGCCAGCATCACGCTGCCGATGATGCCGAGAATCATCCCCGCGCGCGCCACGCCTTCGCCTTGCGGCGACGAGGCGCCCCGGGCGATCGCCCGTAACTCGCTGTTTCCGAGCACCCAGGCGACGGGCGAGAGCACGTTGCAGCAAGTGATGATGCCCAGGATGCCGAGCACCAGGCTCGCCGTCGCCCGACCCGATGAGCCCTGGGGCGGAGCGCCGGTGGGAGGAGGCGGGGGAGAGGTTGGAGGCGGAACTCCGGGAGTGAAGGTGCTCATGGGCGGCCCCTTCTCTGGAGGGTGCGACTCGGAGCGCATCGGATTCGGCGTGATCACTCGACTGCGGGATGCTACGGGCGCTCGCTCCGGACGGCAAGCGCGATGCGGCGCTTGATGCGGCGCGCGGGGCGAAGTACGTTGCGCCCGCTGCGCGGCGGGAAGCACCGTGAGCCTGCCGTGCAGGTCGAAGTACGGTGCGCCCGCCCCGAAGGTTGCCGGCGGGGGGGGAACGCCTCCGCAGCGTGCGAGGAGCCCGAAGGCCACGACCATGAAGCAGTACGACCGGGCCTACTTCGACCGCTGGTACCACAGCCCGCGCCGGCGCGTGCGGCAGCGGGAGCTGCTCGCGCGCAAGATGCGGCTGGCGGTGGCGGCGACCGAGTACCTGCTCGACCGCCCGCTCCGCACCGTGCTCGACGTGGGTTGCGGCGAGGGCGCGTGGCAGCCGCGGCTCAAGCGCCTGCGGCCCGGGGTGCGCTACCTCGGGATCGACTCGAGCGAGTACGCCGTCGCCCGCTTCGGACGGCGGCGCAACCTCCGGCTCGGGAGCGTGGGCGAACTCGGGCGGCTCGGCCTGCGCGGGCCGTTCGACCTCGTGGTCTGCTCCGACGTGCTCCACTACGTTCCCACGCCCGAGCTGCGGCGCGGGCTCAAGGCGATGGCACGGCTGCTCGGCGGCATGGCGTTCATCGAGGTCTTCACCCGCGAGGACGAGACCGTCGGCGACTCGCACGGCGAGCAGCGGCGGGGTGCGGCCGCCTACCGCCGGCTGTTCCGCGAGGCGGGCCTCACGCGTCTCGGCCTGTTCTGCTTCGTCGGTCGCGCGCTCGCGGACACGACCATGTCGTTCGAGCGGGCGTGAGCGCCGCGCGGCACCCGGCGGATCAGACCACGTCGTTCGAGCGCGCGTGAGCGCCGCGCGGCGCCCCGCCTACCAGATCTTCGCCCGCTGGCCCGCCAGACGCTCCATCGGGTCGCCCTCACGCAGTCCGAACGCCTGGGCGAACTCCGGCATGTTGGAGAGCGGGCCGTTGCAGCGGAAGCGGCCCGGGGAGTGCGTGTCGGTGTTGAGCCGCAGCTTGAGCGCCTCCGGCCGCACGTTCTGCCGCCAGATCTGGGCATACGACAGGAAGAAGCGCTGCTCGGGTGTGAACCCGTCGATCTTGCGCACCGGCTTGCCGGCGAGCGTCTTCTTCAGCGCCCCGTACGCGACGCTGAGCCCACCGAGATCGGCGAGATTCTCGCCGAGCGTGAGCTTGCCGTTGACGTGCAGCGAATCGATGGCGACGTAGCCGTCGAACTGCTTCTCCACGACGTCGGCCCGCGCCTTGTAGCGCTCCTGGTCCTCCGCGGTCCACCAGTCCCTGAGGTTCCCCTCGGCGTCCGACTTGCGTCCCTGGTCGTCGAAGCCGTGGGTCATCTCGTGCCCGATGACGGTGCCGATGCCGCCGTAGTTCACGGCGTCGTCGGCGTTGGCGTCGAAGAACGGCGGCTGCAGGATGCCGGCCGGGAAGACGATCTCGTTCATGCGCGAGTTGTAGTAGGCGTTCACCGTGGGCGGCGTCATGCCCCATTCGGTGCGGTCCACCGGCTTGCCCAGCTTGGCAATGTTGCGGTGAGACTCGAACTGGCGCGCGCGCATGACGTTGAGCGCCAGCGGTCCGCGGTCCACGGTGAGCGCGCTGTAGTCGCGCCACTTGTCGGGATAGCCGATCTTGACGCCGAAGGCGTCGAGCTTGCGGAGTGCCTGCTCCTTGGTGGCGGGGCTCATCCACTCCAGCCCCTGGATGCGCTGGCGCAGCTCGGCGCGCAGGTTGTCCACGAGCTGCTTGGCCCGCGCCTTGGCCTCGGGGCTGAACGCCCGGGCCACGTAGAGCTGGCCCAGCGCTTCACCGATGTTGTCGTCCACCACGGCGAGCGCCCGCTTCCAGCGCGGCCGGAGCTCCGTGGCGCCGGTGAGGATGCGGCCGTTGAAGTCGAAGCTCTCGTTCACGAACGCCGTACTCAGCAGGTCGCCGCCGCGGTGGATCAGGTGCCAGCGCAGGTAGGTGCGCCAGTCGGCGATCGGCACCGAGGACATCATCGCGTTGACCTGCTTGACGAACTCGGGCTGGCCGACGTTGACCGGCCGGCGGTCGGCGATGCCGAGCCCCTCGAAGAGCCGGTTCCACGAGATCGCCGGGGTGAGCGCCGCCAGCGAATCGAGCGACATCTTGTGGTAGTTGGCCTCGGGATCGCGGCGCTGCACGCGTGTGAGCGACGCCTGGGCCAGCTCGGTCTCGATCCCCAGGACCGTGCGGGCGCCGGCGGCGGCGGTCGTGGCGTCGTCGCCGAGCAGGGTGAGCAGCTTGGTCACGTGCGCCGCGTACTGGTCGCGCAGCTTCTGCGAGGCCTCGTCCTGCTTGAGGTAGTAGTCGCGATCCGGGAGCCCGAGGCCGCCCTGATAGATCTGGAGAATGACCTCGGTGCTCTGCTTGGCGTCCTGGGCCGCGAACAGGACGAAGGGCAGGCGCAGGCCCATGGTCTGCAAGCGCGCGATCTCGTCCTGCAAGGCGGCGACGTCGCCGATCGCCGCGATGCGCCGCATCTCGTCGTCGAGCGGACCGGCGCCCTCCGCCTCGGCGCGCGCCGAGTCCATGGCGCTGGCGTAGAAGTCCCCCACCATCTGCACGGGGCTGCCTTTCGAAGCCGTGGTCTTCTTCGCCGCGTCCTCGAGGATCGCGTGGAGGATCTCGTAGTTGCGCTCGGCCACCTCCGAGAAGGAGCCCCAACGGCTTTCGTCCGGCGGCACCGGGTTGCGCTTGATCCAGCCGCCGTTGGCGTAGGTGAAGAAGTCGTCCCCCGGGCGCACCGCGGCGTCCATGTTGGCGGGGTCGATCGGCTTGGAGCGCTCGGAGGCGAATGCCGCCGCCGCCAGGCCAGCCACGAGCGCGAGCAGCAGGCCGGCCAGCGTGAGACGCGAGGTCCAACGAGAAGTCGTCATCGGGGGTCTTCCTTGGAATGAAGTACGGTGAGAAGGGCAGGAGTTCACTCCGGCAGAGTGCGCGCATCATCCCGCCCGTCGCAACCCAATCGCCTCCGGGTGGCGACGGACGCGCCTTCCGCGACCACGACCGCGGAGGGGATGCCGCCGCCGAGGCCTTGGCGCGGCTGGTCGCTCCGCGCACGGGCAGTGCCGCGCGTAACGGGATTCGGGTCGGCGAGGCGTGAGGCGTGGTCCCGGCAGAGGTTCGCGCCCTCACGCCCCACGGCCCTGCACGACGCCCTGCCAGCCCGCGCCGCGCCGCTGCCAACCTGACAGTCGTGCTGCTCGGGATGTCCTCCAGGACCATCGAGCCGGCCCTTTGGCCAATACCCTCCGCTCCATGGCGTTCAGGCGACGCGGGCGCGGGTTCGACCGGTAGGGAAAGGCCGGCCGCCGCGCGGCCTGGCTCATGCACGCGCTCTCAAATTTCGCTGACGGTCGTCTGCACGCTGGGGAGTGGACGGGCGGCTTCCCCAGGCCGCCTCCTCGACCCCACGGGCCTGCCACCGCCGCGCACCTCTCGAGACCTCGCCCGGCATCCGCGCGTTTGCGCCGCGGACGCGGACCTGCCGCCGGTCCCGACGCCGTACTCAGATTGCGCGCGCCTTGTTCCCGGCGCGCGGGCCGCCGTGGCGCAAGAGGAGCACGCCATGAGTTCCCGAGCCGTCGCGATGCTCGGTCCATCGGGCTCGAGGGCATCCTCGAGGCCGCCGATCCCCCGCCACCCGGCCGGCCTCTGCCTCGCGCCGACGCTTGCGCTTCTGGCCCACCTGTTCACTGCGGCGCCGGCAAGCGCCGTGTGGCCGACCGACCCCAACGTCAATCTCCGCGTCTGTGACGCCCCCGGGAGGGTCAGGAGTCCCGCGTTGCTCCCAGACGGTGCGGGAGGGGCGTTCATCGCCTGGTGGGACCAGCGTTCAGGGAACTACGACATCTACGTCCAGCGCGTGGACTTCGCGGGCGTACCGAAGTGGACGGCGAACGGCATCGCCCTCACGAGTGCCCCGGGCGACCAGTGGGCGAACATCCTGACGTCCGACGGCGCCAGCGGCTGCATCGTGGCCTGGGCCGACACGAGCCTCGGCTTGGGCAACGGCCGCTTCTACGTCCAGGGAGTTGACGCCAACGGCGTGGTGCGGTGGACGCCCGGCGGCGTGCGCGGGTGCCCGCTGGAATCGGTGCAGGGACGCAGGGCCGCGCTCGGCGACGGCGCGGGCGGTGTCTTCTGCGTGTGGGACGACCAGCGCGGCGCGGACACCGACCTCTAACCCAGCACTTCGACGCCGATGGCGCGCCGCTCCGGAGCCCGAACGGCGTGCCGCTCTTCACGGCGGGGGGGGCGCAGGTGTCCCCGGTAGTCTGCTCGAATGGCCTCGGCGGCGCCATCGTGGCGTGGACCGATTCGCGCCTCGGCTACAGCCAGATCTACGCGCAGCAGGTGGACCCGTACGGCATCCCGCTGTGGCCTGCCGACGGCATCGTCGTCGGCAATCCGAGCGTCTCGCAGGGGGGCCTGCGCATGGTCGCGGACGGGGCGAACGGCGCGATCCTCGCCTGGTACGACTACCGCTACGGCTCCAGCGACGTCTTCGCGCAGCGCGTGAGCAGCTCCGGCATCCAGCAGTGGGGAGGCGACGTGCCGCTGTGCACGAACTGGGCGGATCAGGCCGCGATCGAGCTGGCGAGCGACGGCTTCGGCGGTGCGGTGGCCACGTGGCGCGACGAGCGCAGCGGAGTCTCGAGCGGCGACGTGTACGCCCAGCGGGTGAACGCGAGCGGTTCGCTGTTGTGGGCCTTCGATGGCGTGGCCGTTTCGACTGCGGCCGGGGACGTGGATGTCGTCCGTCTCTGCTCGGACGCCTACGGCGGCGCGATCCTCGCCTTCAACGAATACCGCGGCGGCGAGGAGGATCTCTACGCCCAGCGCGTGAGCGGCGACGGCTCGCTCGGCGGCCGCGAACCCCGCATCGCGAGCGCCGGGGACATCGGCCCCGACCAGGGCGGGCGGGTTCGTGTGCTGTGGGACCGCAGCGATCTCGACCAATCGGGTAGCCCGGGGATCGAGTCGTACAGCCTGTGGCGCCGCGTGATCACCTCCGCCGGGGCGCTGCGGGCGACCGGCCCGGGCACGACGTGGGCGGAGGACCCGGCGCTCCCCGCGTCCGGCGGCCGCACCTTGCTCCGGGTGCCGGGCGCGCGCGGCGAGGCGACCTACTGGGAGTACATCGTGACCGTGCCGGCGTGGGGGCAGAGCGGGTATGGCTACACCGCCGCGACCACCGCCGACTCCATGCCGGGGCTCCTACCCTGGAACGTCTTCCTGGTGACGGCGAAGATCGCGGGCGGCCCGACCGCTTACATGTCCGCTCCCGACAGCGGCTACTCGGTGGACAACCTGGCGCCGGGCGCCCCGGCCCCATTCACCGCAGCCTACGCCTCGGGCGCGACCTGGCTGCACTGGGGGCAGAGCGCCGAGCCGGACGTCGGCGAATACCGCCTCTACCGCGGCGCATCCGCGGACTTCGTGCCCGGGCCGGGCAACCTGGTGGTCGCCCAGTCCGATACCGGCTACGCGGACGTGGGCCCTGCGGGCGGCTTCTACAAGCTCTCGGCGGTGGACGTGCACGGAAACCAGAGCGGCTTCGCGCTGATCCGGCCTCAGGACACGACCGACGTGCCCGCCGGCGAGGGGCCGGCCCTCCTGCTCGGTCCGGTGCGGCCGAACCCCGGCCGCGGCGACCGGCTCGTCGTCCGGTTCAGCCTGGATCGACCGGGCGGCTCGCGGCTCGCCTTGCTCGACGTGACCGGAAGGCAGATTGTCGAGCGCGAGGTGGGCTCGCTCGGGCCGGGCCGTCATGAGGTGGATCTCGCGCGCGGGCGGCGCCTCGTTCCAGGCATCTACTTCGTGCGGCTCGTGCGGGACGCCGAGGTCCGCGTCCGCCGGGCGGTGGTCGTGGATTGAGCGGTGAGGGCGGACGTGGATCCGGGCCCGGCGCGGAGTGACGCTTGAATCGCGGCGGGCGGCGGGTGCGTGTACCGGAAGAACTTGGCGACCACCGAGGGCTCGGGGTTCGGCTGGTTCCGGGAGCCGGGCTTGATGAACGCGCGCACTGCGGCGCGGTCTGGGCACCACGAGCTGGGTGGTGTAGCGCCAGGTGGTGCTGACCGGGTCGAAGCGGCAGCACGTGTTCTTTCTCCCTGACCGCCGCCGGCTTGGGGGCCTGAGGCGGCTGGCCTAGCTGTAAAGTCTAGGCACGTTCTTCACGCCGGCCCTTCAATCGGCTGATGGATGGACGCCCGCACAGACGACCGTGGGGCGTTCGTGATCAGAGTACTTCAGGAACAGCGTCAGGCCGCCGCCGCGCCCGACAGGCGGGCGCCTCAGCGCCCCGGAACCGTGTCCCCGACTCCGATCCGGGTGCCGCGGGTTTCCGGCAGCGTCCACACCCAGAGGCCGGTGAATACCGCGAAGAACGCCGCGAGCGAGATGCCGCCGCCGAGCCCGTAGCGCGTCGCCACCTGCGCGATCACCAGCGGGGTCAGGAACTGCACCCCGCGCGCCAGATTGAAGGCCGTTCCCATGGCGGTGTTGCGGATCTTGGTCGGGAAGATCTCGGCGAAGATCGGTCCGTAGCCCGAGAAGTTGCCGGTGCCGAGGCCGACCATGAACATGAAGAACAGCGTGAGGTACGGCCACACCGCGATCTGGCTCCAGAACAGCGTCACCGCGACCAGCCCCACCGCCCAGATCAACGAGTACGCGGTGTAGCTCACGCGGCGCCCGAAGGCGTCGGCGAACACGCCGAAGCTCAGGTAGCCGATCAGCCCTCCGGCCTGGGTGACGAGCATCCAGACGCCTGAGCGCGCCATCGAGTAGCCGAGCTGGTCGTAGAGGTACTTGGGCAGCCAGGAGTAGGTGAACCAGTAGGCCGACATGTCGGTGAGCGCCAGCACCAGGCCGAGCAGGAACAGCCGCCGCAGCCGCGGCGTGAGCAGCAGCTCGGCGAGCTGCCCGCGCTCGCGGGGCTGCCGCAGCCGCCGGCGCTCGAGCCACACGTCCGACTCGGGCATGTAGCGGCGGATCGCCATCACCAGCAGGGCGGGCGCCACCGAGACGTAGAAGCACGCCCGCCAGCCCCACGCGTCGCCAAACGCCGCG
>Ga0326597_10008168_pt1 | contig 14146 bp, 9 predicted proteins | sample RVTome_12_FD_203789 | JGI IMG/M metagenome (GOLD analysis project Ga0326597, IMG submission 203789) | Soil microbial communities from uranium-contaminated site in the Upper Colorado River Basin, Wyoming, United States - RVT100D185 | ecosystem: Environmental > Terrestrial > Soil > Contaminated >... | reverse complement strand
CGACCGTCCCGCAAGCAGGCGAGCGATTCCAGGAGGAGAACGGATTCCGCGCAGCTGCCGCCGACCCAGCCGATCACCGGGCGATCCGGTCGCACAATCGCCTTGAAACCCGGCCGACCCGACGTGGGCCGACTGACACGGACGACGGTCGCGAGGGCGAACGGTTCATTGCGCGATCGCAAGTCGTGAGCGAGAGCGATGAGATCGACCGATTCCCGCGCGACGAGGTGAATCCCGCCTGATCCCGCCTTGCTTGCGATCTCATGAGCGGCGAGCTCGGAGGCGAGGGATTCGAGCGGCTCTCCGCGGTCGATCGCCTGCTGAGCCCTCTCGAGTTGTCCGGGGGTATCGATGTCCAGGAGCACGCCGGGATCCTCGACGGAGACCTCGAGGATGTCGCCTCCATGATGACCGAAGATCGCCCGGCACCCGATGTCCCCGGAGATCGTCTTGACCTCGGGTGAGAGCGAGGCATCGAGGAGGACGGGGTTGCCGCGTTGGCCGCGGTAGGAGGGAACGACAATCTTCGCGTGCGACGCGCGTCTCGCCTCCACGAGCGCCTCGAGAGTCTTCGGCGAAACGAAAGGCTGGTCGCCGAGGAGGATCATGTATCCTTCCGCTCCAGGATCCGAGGCCTCGATTCCCGCGCGGATCGAACCGCTCATCCCATCTGCGTAGTGGCGGTTCAATACGACGGAGGCACCGTCCAGGTGGACCTCTCGGCGAACGCGATCCGCCTCATGGCCCAAGACGACGACGATCGGCCCGATGTGCGCCGTGCGGGCCGCGTCGAGGACGTGCGCCAGGATCGGACGGCCGCCGAGCTTGAGAAGCGGCTTGGGCTGACCCATCCGAGTCGAGGCCCCTGCAGCCAGGACGATCGCCGAGATCATGGCCCTCCCCGTGGAATCGAAGCCCGTCGTCGACCGTGAACACCCTCACGATCCCTCGCTGCGGCGCGCTCCGTACCGTTGCGACGGCGATGGCGCGCTAAATAGTTTGTCCAGACGCCAGGGCGCCTGTTGCCCGGGCCGCCCGCCCCTTCCGCCCGTCACTTCTTGTGCACAGCTCGCCACACCTTTTCCGGCGTAAGGGGCATGTCGATATGGTCGACGCCAATCGCGTCGCAGACCGCATTCACGTATGCCTGCGATGAGGCGATTGTTCCCGTTTCGCCCACGCCCTTCACCCCGATCGGGTTATGTGGCGACGGGGTCACCGTCGATGCCGTCTCGATGTTGGGCGCCTCCAAGGAACTGGGCACCAGGTATTCCATGAAGTTCGACGTCAACAGATTTCCGTTTTCGTCGTACACCGCTTGTTCGAGCATCGCTTGGGCGAGCCCCTGCAACACGCCCCCGTGCACCTGTCCCTCCACGATCATCGGGTTGATCTGGACTCCGCAATCGTCAACGGCGACGTACCTTCGGATCGACACCTGGCCGGTTTCCTTGTCCACGTCGACGACGCAGACGTGCGTGCCGAATGGGAAAACGAAGTTTTCCGGGTCGTAAAACGTCGAAGCTTCAAGGATCGGTTCGACGCCCTTGGGCATTGCCCCCGCCATGTACGCCGCCCAGGCGATCTCCTGGATTGTCTTCCCCTTCGCCGGGACGCCCTTTGCGGCGAACTTGCCGTCAACGAACTCGAGGTCGTCCTCGCTGATCTCCAGGAGGTGCGCCGCGATCTTCCGGGCCTTCTCCCGGACCTTCCGCGCGGAGAGGGCGACCGAGCCACCTTCCACGGGCGTCGTCCGGCTTCCGTAGGTACCCATGCCCATCGGCGTCGCCTTCGTGTCGCCGTGGACAACGTCGATGTCGGCGAGGGGGAGGCCGAGTTCCGTGGCCACGATCTGCGCGAACGTCGTCTCCTCCCCTTGGCCGTGGGGATGCGCCCCCGTATACACGGTCGCCTTGCCCGTTGGGGACAGTCGAACCGTGGATGAACCCCACAGGCCGCCCTGGAAACCCGTTCCGGTCGAGACCGCAGAGGGGGCGAGGCCGCACACCTCGGCGTAGGTCGAAAGGCCGATGCCCATGAGCCGCCCCTCCTTGCGAGCCTGGCCCTGCTCCTGCCGCAGCTTCTGGTAGCCCACGATGTCGAGCGCCTTTCGCATCGCGCGCTCGTAGTTGCCGCTGTCGTAGACGAGGCCAAGGGCCGACTGGTAGGGGAACTTGTCCGCAGGGATGAAGTTCTTCCGTCGGACTTCGGCGGGGTCCATGCCCAGCTTGCGGGCGAGGATGTCCACCATCCGTTCGATAATGAACGATGCCTCCGGACGGCCCGCGCCGCGGTAGGCGTCGACGGGGGTGGTGTTCGTGAACACGCCCGTCACCTCGACCTTCCCAGCCTTGATCGCATAGCACCCGCCGGGCATGAAGCCGAACAGGATCGTGGGTACCCCCGGCCCGGCGGTCGAGAGGTACGCCCCCATGTTCGCGAACGAGCTGATCTTGATGCCGAGGATTGTGCCGTCCTTTTTCGCGGCCAAGTCCACGTATTGCACATGGTCCCGCCCGTGGACCGTCGCAAGGAAGTTCTCCGTGCGGTCCTCGACCCACTTCACGGGGCGACCGAGGCGCATCGCCAGCCAGCACACGACGGCCTCCCACGGATACACGGGGATCTTGCTTCCAAACCCGCCGCCGACATCGGGCGCGACCACCCGGAGCCGATGCTCCGGCACGCCGAGGACGAGCGAGAGGACGAGCCGATGCACATGGGGGTTCTGCGACGTCACGTATAGGGTCAAATCCTTAGTCCCAGGCTCGTACTGCGCGATCGCGGCGCGCGGTTCCATGGCCGCTGGCTGCAGTCGTTGGTTGACGAACCGCTGGCTCACCAGCACGTCCGCCTCCTTGAAGACCGCGTCGACGTCGCCGATGCCCGGGTTGACCCAGTGGAACGCTACGTTGTTCGGCGCCTCCGCGTGGAGCGGCGGCGCGCCCGCCTTCATTGCCGCCTCCCCATCCACGACGACGGGCAGCGAATCGTACGTCACTTCCACGAGTTCGCGCGCGTCCTCCGCGACGTACGGATCCTCGGCCACGACGACCGCCACGGCCTCGCCCGCGTATCGCACGATGTCCTTCGCCAACGCGAGGTACGGAGGCGTCTTCAGGTTGGAATTCGGGATCAGCCAGGCCGTGAAGATGCTACCGATTTCCCCCTTGAGGTCCGCCGCGGTGAAGACGCCCAAGACGCCAGGGAGCGCCGCGGCCCGCGCCGTGTCGATGTGCACGATGCGGGCGTGGGCATATGGACTCCGCACGAACTTCGCGAAGACGGTACCCGGGGGAAGCATGTTCGCGACGTAGGACCCACGCCCCGTCAGGAACCGCTCGTCTTCCGTGCGCGGGACGGACTTGCCCATCAGCTGCGCCATGCCCTCACCCCCCGCCGGCTCGCGACGCCGCCGAGACGGATTTCACGATGTTCACGTAGCCTGTGCAGCGGCACAGGTTTCCGGAGATGGCTACGCGAATCTCCTCCTCCGTGGGCTTCGGGTTCACCCGAAGCAGTTCGCTTGCTGCGAGGACGACGCCGGGTGTGCAGAACCCGCACTGGAGGCCGTGGTTTTCCCGGAACGCCTCCTGCAACGGGTGCAACCGCCCATGGGCCGCAAGCCCTTCGATCGTCGTGATCTCGGAGCCGTCCGCTTGGACCGCGAACATCGTGCAGGACTTGACGGCGTGGCCGTCAAGGAGCACCGTGCAGGCCCCGCAATGGGTCGTGTCGCAGCCCTCGTTTGTCCCGACAAGCCGCAAATGGTCGCGGACGAAGTCCACAAGCAGCAGACGGGGCTCCACCTCCCGTTCGTACCTCCTGCCATTCACCGTGACCGCGATCCGATGCCGGCCGATCTCCTTCGTCCGCGCCGACGCCCATCCGCCTTGCTCCTTCCCGCCCGGCTTCATCGCCATCGACTCACCTCTGCGCCCGCTCGACCGCCTTCTCGAGCGCCCGACGCGTGTACACTTCGACCATCGCCCGCTTGTACTCCACGCTCCCACGGAGATCGGCCGTGGGCCGGGCGCCCTCTGCGGCTAGCCGGGATGCCTCTGCCAACGCCACCACGTCCGGCATGCGGCCGACGAGGTGCTGCTCCGCCCGGCGGGCTCGCACCGGCGTGGGGCCCGCCGCGGCTAGACCGATCCGGGTTCTCGCAATCGCGCCGCGCCCGTCCAGCTCGACCTGCGCGGCCGCCGCGACGGTCGCAAAGTCGCCGGTCTTCCGCTTGAGCTTCGTGTAAGCGCCCCCGCTTCGTGCGGGTGCCTTGAGAATCCGGATTTCCGTCAGGATCTCCGACGGCCCGAGGGCCGTGGCGAACGTGTCGCGGAAGAAATCGTCGATGGAGAGGGTACGGGTCCCTTTCGGACCCGTCGCCACGAGCTTCGTATCGAACGCGAGGAGGGCGGTGCCCCAGTCCGACGCGGGATCCGCATGGGCGACGGAACCCCCGATCGTGCCAAGATTCCGGACCTGAGGGTCCCCGAGGACGTGCGCGGTATCCGCCAGGAGCGGATATCGGTTCCGCACTACGGCCGTTTGCTCCAAGTCTCGGTGGCGCGCCATTGCACCGATTCGGAGGACGTCCCCTTCTTCCTTGACGAACGATAGGCCGGGAATCCGCCCGATGTCGACGAGGACTTCCGGAGAGGCGAGCCGGAGTTTCATAATCGGAATCAAGCTCTGGCCTCCGGCAAGCAGCTTCGCCCGCTCGCCGTGCTCCTCCAAAAGACCGATTGCTTGCTCGATCGACGACGCACGGACGTACTCAAATGACCGCGGTTGCACGCTCTCCCCCTCCCCATTTACACGGTATCGGGAGCCCAGCCTTAGCCTTTCCGGTGGACCCGGGGTCCCCCGCAAGGAAGTGCCCGTCAATCAAGATTAATGCGCGGCGCGGAGATAGGAGGCAAGAGGCGCGGATGAAGGCGCTTTCATTTGACGTGTATGGAACGCTCATCGACCCCGCGAAGATTGCTGAGGCGGTCAGAAACCTGACGAGTGCACCTGCCGAGTTCGCGGCAACCTGGCGCGGGAAGCAGATCGAATACACGTTCCTCCTGTCCCCTCCTGGGGCGGTTTCAGACGCTTTCGGACGTGACTGCTCGGGCCCTACGGGCCGCCGCTGACCGCCACGGCGTGCGGTTGCACCCCGTCAGGGCCGAATCCCTCGTCCGGGCCTGGCGGTCACTTCCTCCGTTCCCCGACGTCCAGGCCGGCCTTGGCATTACTCAAGGGCCACTATATGCTCGCAGTGCTCACCAGCGGGGATCGGCTGGCCGAACCATGTCGTAGGACCGGCTGGCTTCCGACCGCCACTTCTGTCTTCACGGCAGGTTGAAGGGCGGACTGACGACGGAGCCGATGATGATGATTGCCGCCGGAATCCACAGGGTGATGAACGCCTCGACGAGGAAGCTCCACCCAGCCACCTTGGCGCTGATTACCTTGAAGAGGAACGCCAGGGGCAGCGTGAAGAACACCCACAGCCACAAGATTGCGTTCATCGTCAACCAGATCCGGCCGAACCCCAGAGGATCCTGCCACAGGAACACCGCAAAGGGTACCATGGTGATCCCGTAGAAGAGACCCAGACTCCCCAAGGGCGCGGCATCATATCCCCGCATCGCGACGATCCCTGCCGACACCCACGTCGTGGCGAAGATCAGGACCAACGAGGCGATCGCGATTCCGACGCCCCCGCCGGCTTGGAGGCTTAGGAACAACAGGAACAGCCCAAGGATCCCGTTCAGGCCCCCGCAGGCGAGGAAGATGGGACCGGCGTCCCGCAACGCCCCGCGACCCAACAGCACCAAGCCCAACACAAAAAAGGGTGCACCGAAGAACGCCATCACTGCAACGACGAGCGCCTCTGCAGCATCGATGGAAATCGACACCTCACTCCCCCTCGGGGGCGCACCGAAGTAGGGGTACAAAATCCTTTCGTCCTGGCCTACGCCCGCTCCGGCAACCAGCGGTTGACACGAGAGTTAAAATAGCTCCCCTTGGGCGACGATACCGGGCCGGGTTGGCGCCCTGACCCTCCGTCCCCACCGACCTACGGGCGGCACTGGGCTGGGCGCCTCTCGCCGATGTTCCCGAGGCCGCGGTCTCCCCCACAGCGTCTACCATCCCGGACCGCGCCCTTGGCTTCGGGTCGCGCACCGCAGACATTACTTTGATGGATTCTCCAAGGATACCCTCTCGTGGACGTCTCGCACCAAGGACGGGGGGAAGGAATGATCGTCCCCCAGCGATTAGACCGACGCGGTCGTGAAGGAGGCGCGGTGGTTTGGATCTAGTCAATCCGATAGTCCGGCGGTGGTGCTGGGAAGCGGCGGACGACCCGGACGGATTTTGGGCACGAGCCGCGGAACAGCTGCCTTGGTTCCGCAAGTGGGATCGCGTCTTCGAATGGGAATTCCCCACGTTCCGGTGGTTCGTCGGCGGCGTCACAAACCTGGCTCACAACGGCCTCGACCACCATGTCGCCAGCGGGCGGGGCGACCATCCGGCCCTTGTCTACGCCAACGAACGGGACGAACGTCGGTCCTTTACCTACGCCGAACTGCATGGCCACGTCGAGCGAATCGCTGCCGCCCTTCGGGGGATGGGGATGGCGAAGGGCGACCGCCTCACGATCTACATGCCGACCTGTTCCGAGGCGATTATGCTCATGCTCGCAGCCGTCCGGATCGGCGCGATCCACTCCGTCGTCTTCGCCGGCTTCGGAGCCGGAGCCCTTGCGGACCGCATTCGGGCGAGCGGCTCCCGCCTGGTCTTTACCGCCGACGTTTCATACAGGAAGGGGCGGGACGTCCGGCTGAAAGAAATCGCGGACTCGGCGCTCGCGGCGGGAGGCCACACGGTCGAGCACGTCATCGTCCTGTGCCGAACCGAGGCCGATGTCCCGATGGTGGCGGGTCGCGACCTCGAATGGCCGGAGTTCTTGGCGAAGGCCGCGGGCCGGAGCGGCGAGTACGTCCGGATGGAGGCGAACGAACCCGCGTACCTGATCGCGACTTCGGGGACCACCGCCAAGCCGAAGCTGACCGTCCACACCCAGGGCGCGATGCAGGTCTACATCTACAGCATGGGCCGCTGGTGTTTCGGGATGAAGCCGAGCGACGTCTGGTGGGCCACCTCGGACATCGGTTGGATCGTGGGGCACAACTACATCGTGTACGCGCCCCTGCTGTTCGGCTGCACTACGATCGCCTTCGAAGGGGCTCTCGACCACCCCGGTCCCGAGACGTTTTGGCGGCTCGTCGAATCGTTGCGCGTGACGGGCATCTTCACCTCGCCGACCACCGTGCGACTCCTCATGAGGTACGCCGGGGCCCCGGCCGGGAAGTTTGATCTGTCCTCTTTGGAGCGCGTCGTCTGCGCTGGCGAGGTGCTCAATCCGCCGGCTTGGGAGTGGCTCCAAAAGCAGGTCCTCCGAGATCGGGTGCCCGTCATCGACCATATGTGGCAGACGGAGACGGGCGGTCCTGTCTTTGGCAATCCGTATGGCCTTGCGATGTTGCCAATCAAGCCGGGGTCGGCCGGGATCCCACTAGCGGGGATCGAGGCGGCAGTGATGACCGCCGAAGGGCAACCGTGCGGGCCCGGGGAGAAGGGGATCATGGTGATTCGGCGGCCGTTTCCCGGCTTGACCCCTGCCTTGTGGGGGGAACCGGACCGATACCGATCGGACTATTGGGAGCGCATTCCGGGGGTCTACTACACGGGCGATTCGGCCCACTTCGACGAGGACGGATACGTGTGGTTCTCAGGCCGCGCGGACGAAATCATCAAAATCGCCGCGCACCGAATCGGCACGATCGAGGTTGAGACAGCGTTTCTCAAGCATCCGGCTGTCGCGGAGGCGGGGGTGACCGGACGGCCCGACCCACTCCGGGGGGAGGTAATCTCGGCCTTCGTGGCCCTCAAGCAAGACTACCTCCCCTCCGCCCAGCTCCGGCAGGAACTGCTCGAGACGGTCCGCCGGGAGCTCGGCCCGCTGGCCGTCATCGGTGAGGTGAACTTTGTGAACTCGCTTCCCAAGACGCGGAGCGGCAAGATCATACGCCGGGTGTTCAAGGCTGTGATTCTCGACCGGGATCCCGGCGACATCACGACGATTGAGGATGAGGGCTCGGTGGAAGAGGCCCGACAGGCTTGGCGTGAAATGAAGCTTCAGATGGGCCGGGTCCACGGCAACAACCACGCATAGGCAACCGCGCGGCCCCTGGCGGCAGTCCCATCGCGCATAGCATCGTCCCGGCAAGACCGATGCGCTCCGCAGGGAGAGCCACGAAGGCTGATCGTTAACGAATCGATCCGGCGCCGGTCAGGCGAACTCGCAGACGAGACGACTGGGCGTTCGAGAAGTCCTAGCAATATCAATAAATCGGGACACAGTTTCCCTCGACGGGAGCCTATGCGCGGCACGATGATGGATTACCCGTTGACCCTCCAGCACTTTCTCGAGCGGGCGCACCGTCTGTTTCCGAAGAAGGAGATCGCCACGAAGACCGCGACCGGGATGCACCGGTACACGTACGGAGACTTCTACGCTCGCGTGCACCGGCTGGCAAACGCCCTCGCTGACCTGGGCGTTCGGAAAGGGGACCGCGTGGCGACGTTTGCGTGGAACCACTACCGCCACCTGGAGCTGTACTTCGCCGTCCCCTGCATGGGGGCGGTGCTGCACACGCTCAACGTCCGCCTGTTCCCCGACCAGCTCGGGTACGTGATCAACCATGCCGGGGATCGGATGATCTTCGCCGACGCTGCGCTCGTGCCGCTGCTGGAAAAGATCCGGAATCGGATCGGGCAGATCGAACGGTTCGTGATCATGAGTGACACGCGACAGATGCCGACGACCTCGCTCTCGCCCGCGAGCGAATATGAATCGCTGTTGGCCGAGGCCAAGCCCGAATTCGCCTTCCCGAGGCTCGACGAGCTTGACGCGGCCGGCATGTGCTACACCTCTGGGACGACCGGAAATCCGAAGGGTGTGGTCTACACACACCGCGCGCTATTCCTGCACTCGATGGGCGAGGCCATGGCGGACACCGCGGCGGTCGCGGAGCGGGATACGGTCATGCCGGTCGTGCCGATGTTCCACGCCAACGCATGGGGTCTCCCGTACACAAGCGCGATGGTGGGCGCGAAGCTCGTCTTCCCCGGATCGTACCTCCAGCCCCGTGACTTGGCCGAGTTGATCCAGAACGAGAAGGTCACGCTGGCGGCGGGCGTTCCGACCCTGTGGATCGGTCTGTACGCCTTCGTGGAGCGCGAGAAGTACGACTTCAGCAGCCTGCGGACGCTGCTCATCGGGGGCGCCGCCGTGCCTCGGACGCTGATCGAGAACTTCGAGAAGAACTTCGGCGTGACGATTACCCAGGCCTGGGGCATGACCGAAATGACCCCCCTCGGCACGCTCTCCAAGCTGAAAAGCCATCTCGCGGACGCTCCCGAAAGCGTCCGCTTTGCCTACCTGGCAAAACAAGGGCTGGAGGTCCCAGGTGTGGAGACCAAGGTTGTCAACGAGGCCGGCCAGAACGTCCCTTGGGACGGGGAGACGATGGGGGAGCTTTGGGTTCGCGGGCCGTGGATCGCCGGCAGCTACTACAACGATACGAGCCTATCGGCGGCCTTCACTTCCGACGGCTGGTTCCGCACCGGGGATGTCGTCACGATCGATGCTGAGGGGTACATCGAACTCACGGACCGCACGAAGGACCTCGTTAAGTCCGGGGGCGAGTGGATTTCCAGCGTCGCGCTCGAAAGCGCGCTGATGGGCCACCCGAAGGTGTTCGAGGCGGCCGTCATCGCGGTCCCGCACGAGAAGTGGCAGGAACGGCCCTTCGCTTGCGTCGTCCCGAAAGCCGAGCACGCAAACAATGTCACGAAGGAGGAACTCGTCGAATTCCTGCGGCCGAAGTTCCCGAAGTTCTGGCTCCCGGACGACGTGGTCTTCATCAACGAGATGCCGAAGACGAGCGTCGGGAAGTTCGACAAGAAGGTGCTGCGGGCGCGGTTCAGGGCATTCGGCCGGGCCCCAGGCTGACCCCGCGCCGCACGGGACTGGGCAGCGGACAATTAACCCAAGGTTCACCAAAGCCGACCGACGGCCCTCTGGTTCGTCGAGCCGCCCGACGGCTTCTCAGGCGCCGGGCGCAAAGTAGTCGAATCGAGGTGGTATCATAACGTCCCTTCCCCCTGAGACGACGTAACATGTCGGCGTTGATGTCAACGAGCCCACGGGGATTCGCGAGGCGCAGCTTGAGGACGGGGATCAGGCTTTGCCCTCCGGCGAGACCTTCGCCCGGCTTCCGTATTCGCTCAAAAACCTGGATGGCCTTGGCCACGGTCTGAGGTCTCACATAGTCGAACGAGCGGGCCTGCATGGCGCTCCCCCACCGTGCCGCGAAACGATACGCATTTCCCTTAAAGTTTCCGACGAACCGCGACGCACAAGGAGAAGGAAGACCGAGGGAGAACGTTTGATCTCCTGAGACCAGGATACGCACACGGTGCGATGAAGGCTCTCGCGTTCGATCTCTACGGCACCCTCGTCGACCTGGGCGGACTCGAGGCGGCCGTGGCGAAGGTCATGAAGAAACCAAAGGAGTTCGTCGCCACATGGCGGGCGAAGCAGATGGAGTACACGTTCCTCCTTGGACTCATGGGCCGCTACCTGTCGTTCGGTGACGTGACGGCACGGGCGCTCGCCGCGACGTGCGCGAGACTCGGCGTCGACGCGGGGGCGAAGGCGAGAGAATCGTTGATGCAGCGGTGGCGGGAGTTGCCCGCTTTCCCGGATGTGGCTCCCGCGTTGAAAGCCCTCCAACCGCGAATTCCGCTCGCCGTCCTCTCAAACGCCGAGATCGCGATGGCCGTGGAGACGCTGAAACACGCAGGCCTCGAATCATTTTTCATGCAGGTCCTAAGCGCGGACGAGGTTCGGACCTTCAAGCCGAATCCGCGTGTGTACCGCCTGGCGGCGATGCGGCTCCACCTCGACCCCAAGGACATCTTCCTGGTCTCCACGAATTCCTTCGATGTGATGGGCGCGAAGGCCGCGGGGCTGGGAGCGCTATGGGTGAACCGGGCAAAGGAGGAGTTCGAATCGTTGGACCTCAGGCCGGACGCCGAGCTGCGCGACTTCTCCACCCTCACCGATCACGTCTAGAAGACCGCCGTACGCGATCGGCATGATGCGGAATCACGGCGTGGCGTCTTCCTTGTCCGGCTTGTGCGGCACATCCCGCCCGTACTTCGTCGCGAGCACGTCGGCCATGATGGCCAGGGCGAGTTCCGGTGGGGTCCGGGCTCCGATATCGAGGCCGATGGGCGCGTGGAGCTTCTCCCGGAACTCCGGGGAAACCCCTCGCTTTTCGAGTTCTTCCAGGTCCTTGCGCAATCGGCGGCGGCTCGCGAGGAGACCTACGAATCGCGCCTTCGTCTTCGAAAGCGCCTCGAGGACCGCGACATCGCGCTCACCCTTCGTCAAGACCACGACCGAATCCCGCTGGCCGATTGGCAGGGTTTTCGGGTCGATCTCCGCCGTCTTCAGGACGACGTCTGGCGGCTCCCGCAAATCCGGCACGGGATCCACCACCACGACTTCGAATCCCAAGGCCTTGGCCTGGTGCACGAGAGCGTCCTCAATGTCGTCGCGGCCGCCCTGACCGATGATCACCAGGCGCTCCGTCGTCAGCATCGGCTCGACGAACACCTCCAGGGTGCCCCCGCAGTCTGTCTCGACGTAGATCTCATCTTCGCTCGTCGTCCGGACGGTCCCCGCGACCGCTTCCTTTGCGTCGACCAAATGGACCCTGAGCAGTCGCGGCTGGCCGTCCTCCATCGTCCGCACGGCGACCTCGCAAATCGGACCCTCCGGACACCCGCCGCCTAGAGTGCCGCGGACGACCTCACCGCGGCTCGAGATCAGGATCTTGAAGCCGGGCTTTGCGAGGGTCGAACCTTCCGTCCGGGTGACGGTCGCGATCGCGAACGCTTCCCGGCGAGACGCGAGTTCCGCGACACGTTCCGCGTACTCCGGCGTCTTCACGACCCGGTTAGCGCACCCGGCGGACATAACCTTTCGTGCCTCGCCTCGCGGAGGGCCGTGTGAAAAAAGAAAGATAAGCCGAGCCGGCTTCCCCGGACCATGGCGGAGAGGGCCCGACGCGGGGGGGTCGAGCACGCGAGCGCGGTCCCCTTCGGCCTTGGGCACACGAAGCCTCACCACTTTATCGAGATCTTCCGGACGATGTGGCGGAACAAGCACGCCCCCGTGTACACGTGGCGGATCCTCCGCGATGGCGTCTGCGACGGCTGCGCCCTCGGGACCACAGGGCTGCGGGACTTCACGATGGACGGCGTGCACCTGTGCACGGTCCGGTTGAACCTCCTCCCGCTCAACACGTCAGGCGCCCTGGACATCCGTCGGCTCTGGGACATCGGGCCGCTCCGGTCGATGTCCTCGAAGGCCCTGCGCGAACTCGGACGGCTACCGTATCCGATGATCCGCAATCGCGGGGACCGTGGCTTCCGACGAATTTCGTGGGACGAGGCGCTGGGTCTCGCGGCCGGCCGCATCCGCGCTACGACCCCGGACCGGATCGCGTTCTTCGTCACCTCACGCGGGATGGTCAACGAGAACTACTACGTCGCCTCGAAGATCGCGCGATTCCTCGGGACGAACCACATCGACAACTCGAGCCGGCCGTGCCATAGTCCGTCGACCCTGGCACTGAAGGACACGCTCGGCGTATCCGCGTCGACATGCTCATACTCTGACTGGATCGGCTCCGACCTGATCGTCTTCTTCGGGAGCGACGTGCCGAACAACCAGCCCGTGACGATGAAGTACCTGTATTACGCGAAGAAGAAAGGCACGAAAATCGCGGTCGTGAACCCGCTCCGCGAGCCGGGCCTGGAGCGCTACTGGATCCCCTCCGTCGCGGCCAGCGCCGTCTTCGGCACGCGCCTCGCCGATGCTTTCTTCCCAGTCCACACGGGCGGCGACATCGCGTTCATCGACGGCGTGCTGAAGCGCCTCCTTGCAGACGGCAGGATCGACGAGAATTTCATCCGCGAGCACACGACGGGCTTCGATGCGATGCGCGAGACGCTCGGCGCGCTTTCTTGGGATGACCTCGAGCGTCAGTCCGGCACGACGAAGGACGAGATGCATGCCTTCGCGACCATGTACGCGGAGGCACGTACGGCAATCTTCGTTTGGAGCATGGGAATCACCCAGCACCGGTTCGGCGTTGACAATGTGAAGGCGATCGTGAATCTCGCGCTCGCGCGCGGCATGGTGGGTCGCGCGAAGTGCGGCCTCATGCCGATTCGTGGCCACAGCGGCGTACAGGGGGGATCCGAAATGGGCACACAGCCCGCGGCCTACGGACTCGGCTACCCCGTGAACGACGAGTCCGCGGACCGCTTCGAGCGGATTTGGGGCTTCCGTCCGCCGACCGACCGAGGCCTGACCTCCGTCGGCATGGTCGATGCAGCCCACGAGGGACGCCTGGATGTCCTCTACATGGCGGGCGGGAACTTCCTCGAGACCCTACCGGAGCCGTGGTATGTGCGAGAAGCCCTGGAGCGTGTGCCCCTGCGAGTCCATCAGGATCTCGTGCTTACATCGTCGATGCTCGTCGAACCCGCGGACACCGTGCTCCTTTTCCCCGCGCAAACCCGGTATGAGCAGAAAGGCGGAGGCACGGAGACGTCGACGGAGCGGCGTGTCTACTTCTCTCCCGAAATCCCCGGCCGACGGATCGGCGAGGCCCGGGCGGAATGGGGGATCTTCATGGACCTCGCGGAGCGGGTCCGTCCGGACGCGAAGCACCTCATCCACTTCGAGGATGCGGACACTATCCGGAGGGAGATTGCAAGGGCCATCCCGACGTACGACGGGATTCAAAACCTCCGCGCGCGGGGCGACGCGTTCCAGTACGGGGGTCCGCGTCTGTGCGAACGCGGAGAGTTCCCCACGCCGGACGGAAGGGCGCAGTTCACCCCCTTGCGGCCGCCGGACGCAGACCTGCCGCCGGGATGGTTCCTCCTGAGCACTCGACGAGGGAGACAATTCAACTCGATGGTCCAGGGCGAGGTCGATCCGTTGTTG
>Ga0326597_10008167_pt1 | contig 14146 bp, 16 predicted proteins | sample RVTome_12_FD_203789 | JGI IMG/M metagenome (GOLD analysis project Ga0326597, IMG submission 203789) | Soil microbial communities from uranium-contaminated site in the Upper Colorado River Basin, Wyoming, United States - RVT100D185 | ecosystem: Environmental > Terrestrial > Soil > Contaminated >... | reverse complement strand
CCATCTCGGCTTCGGCCCCTCGCAGGACGTCCTCGTCGCCCCCGTTGCCACGGATCGTGATGCCGCTGTAGTCCGTCGGCAGCCGCTCGAAGGCGCGCGGGTTGATATCCAGCACGGTCACGTGATGGCCCTGCCGGTCGAGCTGCACAGCAGTCTGGGCACCCACCCGCCCGCAGCCGATGATGATGACTCTCATGGGGACAGCGCCAGCTCCTCGGTTCGCGCCCGGAGGCACCAGACCGGTGCCTTCGAGTTGCGCATGACGTAGGGGACCGTGCGGCCGGCGTCCCAACTGCCGCCGAACCGGCGCTTATAGCGTAGACCCATCACGATCAGGTCGGCGCTGGCAGCTACCGCCTCGTCCACGATGGCCGGCCCTGCGGCCCGGGCCTGAATCATGCCAACCCGGTTCGGGATGCGGCGCGCCTCGAGGAACGCGGCTCCGCGGTCCAGGATCTCGTCGGCGAAGGCGATGGCCTTGTCGTCCTGGGTGTCCAGCGTCCGCTCGAAGCCGACCTCGATGACGTGGACCAGCACGATCTCCGTCCCATCCCCGCCGCTCTTCGGTGCCTGGCCGGCCAGGAGCAGCGCCCCGAGGCTCAGGGCATCGTCGTCCGCGTCCCCGCCGGCCAGCGGTATCAGGAGCCGGCGATAGGGGAGCTGCAGGAGATCCGATTCCGAAGGGCGTCGGCGGAACATCGGAGCGATATCCTAGCCGTCCGCCGCTTGCGGGACGGGCGTCACGGGGATCGGTCAGCGGCCGTAGCTGAGCCGCTCCGCCAGCCAGCTCGGAAGCTGCCGCTCGCGCATGAGCTGCTGGGTGCGTTGGATGTCGTATTCGACCCGGCGGAACTCGACGCTGCCGGTGTCGAGGTCCAGCACGGCGTAGGAGCTGGCCCGATTACCGTCGCGCGGCTGGCCCACGCTCCCCGGGTTCAGCATCAGGCGTCCGTCCGGCAGCGCCGTCGGGCTGCCGGGAGAGGTCGCCACACGGGTGACCGCTCCATCGGTGGCGGCGTACAGGACCGGATAGTGGGTATGACCGAACAGGCAGACGCGGGTCGAGAACTCGGCGAGGTTGGCTCGGGCCACCTCCGCGGAGACGATGTATTCCCAGATCGGATCGCGGGGCGACCCGTGGACGGCGGTCAGCTCTCCCTCGGCGCGACGCTCGGGCAACGCGCCGAGGTACTCGCGCGATCCGTCCGTCAGCACGCCCGCGGTCCACGCGATGGCGGCCGCCGCGGCCTCGTTGAACCAGGCGACGTCAACCAGGCCGACCGCCGCCCCGTCATGGTTGCCCATCACCGCGCGAACGTCATTCTGGCGGAGGCGATCGATGACCTCGTTGGGCTGCGGACCGTAGCCCACGATGTCCCCGCACACCCAGGTCTGGTCCACGGCCGGCTGGGTCGACAGATCCTCGAGGACCGCATCGAGCGCGACCAGGTTGGCGTGGATGTCCGACAGGACCGCGAGGCGCATCGGCCGGCGAGTGTACGGAAAATGCTCCCTCGGCGCCTTTCGGTCTTCCCGGAAGCGGGCGGTTCGCGGCCGGCTCTCGCATCGGCCCCGCGCCGTTCCCGGTTACCCATACTCGGCACCGCGGAAGCAGGAGCGCAAGTTTCCCGCTCCGCCACTCCCTGGGCAAGGCAGTTATCCACCAATCCGGCCCGGAAGCCCGCATCTGTGGATAACTCACAGGGCTATACTCGCCTCGGATGAGGTCTCACCCCCTCGGGGCGAGTACGATCGGGACTCGGTGGCACTGCTGAGCGAAACGTTGCCACCGCGCTTCGCTCACGACAGCGAAGCCGAATTGGCCAGAGTTCTCGACTTCTATCAGGTCTCGTGGCGTTACGAACCCGACGTCTTTCCCATCTCGTGGAGCCCCACGGGGGCTGTCATCGAGTCCTTCGCGCCCGACTTCTACCTCCCTGAGCTGGAGCTGTACGTGGAGCTGACCACCCTGCGCCAGACCCTGGTGCGCAAGAAGAACCGGAAGCTGCGCCTCCTGCGTCAGCTGTACCCCGAGGTGCGGATCAAGCTCCTGTATGCCCGCGACTTCCGGGCGCTCATGGTCAAGTACGGCCGCCTCGCGTTCCTGCTGGAGATGAACGGGGCCAACGGCAACGGGGCCCATGGGCACGGGGCCAACGGAAAGGTGGCCGCGCGGTGAGCGAGGCCACGGCCACCACCATCCACGCCGACGTCCAGGAGGTCCTGCTCACCGAGGACCAGATCCAGGCTCGGGTGTCCGAGCTGGGCTCCCAGCTGAACCGCGACTACGCCGGCCTGGAGCCGGTCCTGATCAGTGTCCTGAAGGGCTCGATCGTGTTCCTGGCCGATCTCGTGCGCGGCATGGAGCTGCCCCTGTCGATCGACATCATGGAGGTCAGCAGCTACGGGGCGGCGACCGAGACCAGCGGCCAGGTGCGCATCCTCAAGGACCTGTCCAACCCGATCGAGGGCCGGCACGTGATCGTGGTCGAGGACATCATCGATACCGGCCTGACACTGAATTACCTGCTCCGCTACCTCCGCGAGAAGGGGCCCGCCTCGCTCCGCATCTGCTGCCTGCTCGACAAGCCCGCCCGCCGGCTGACCGAGATCCCGATCGACTACGTGGGGTTCACGATCCCGGATCGATTCGTGGTCGGCTACGGGCTCGACTACGGGGAGCGCTACCGGAACCTGCCGTACGTGGGAGTCCTGCGTCCGTCCGTCTACGGGCTCGACAACCCGGAGGCGTGACCGGTGGACGAGTCCGGTCGGCCACGGCGGTACCGGATCCCCATCCTGCTCGGCAGCCTGCTGATGATCGCGGCCGCCTTCCTGCCCTGGTGGCGGGCGGGCGGGGAGCGGGTGAGCGGTGTCGAGCTGCCGGCCTCGAGCGGGATCGGGCTGGAGGGGCCGGGCGTAGTCATCTTCGCGGCGGCCATCCTGTCCCTGGCGCTGCTCGATATCGGATACGCGCGCGGGCGCTGGGGGTTCGCCCTCGACGCGCCGGGCATCTATCTGATCCTGGGCCTGGCGGCCGCCGCCGCCCTGGTATGGCGAGGCTGGGAGCTATGGTCGGTTTCCTACCTGCCGCTGCCCCAGAACTCGCCGGGGCTCATCCTGGCCATCTTGGGAGTCGGCCTGTGCCTGTACGGCGCGGGCACCGGTCTGGGCACGCGGCGCACGTTCTGAGCGGGCGCAGCCTCCAGCTGGAGCCTCCGCACTGGAGAACTCCTAGCGCGGCAGCACCAGCGGGCTGAGGACGATCCAGCCCACGACGACCATGACCAGCAATGCGCCCAGCAAGAGCATGGGGCGCAGGTCGGGCCGGTAGGGCGGACCTGACATCGGTCTGTGATCGCCCTGGTATCGGTCTAGATCTCGCCCAGGTAGGCCTGGCGGACCTGCTGGTTCGCCGCCAGGTTGGCCGACGTGTCGGCCAGGAGAATCTGGCCGGTCTGGAGCACGTATCCGCGGCTGGCCACGTTGAGGGCCATGAGCGCGTTCTGCTCCACCAGGAGCACCGTGTTCCCCTGGGCGTTGATGCTCCGGATGATCTCGAAGATCTGCTCGGTCAGGATGGGGGACAGGCCCATCGACGGCTCGTCCAGGAGCAAGACCGATGGATGCGCCATCAGAGCCCGACCAATGGCCAGCATCTGCTGCTCGCCGCCCGACAACGTTCCGGCTTTCTGGGTACGCCGCTCGGCCAGGCGCGGAAAGTAGCCATATACCAGCTCGAGCTCGGCACCCAGCGGGCCTTTCCGGCTGAACGCGCCCATCAGCAGGTTCTCGTACACGGTCATCCGCGCGAAGACGCGGCGCCCCTCCGGGGCCTGGGCGATCCCCATGGCCACGATCTCGTGCGGCTTGCGGGTGTGGATGTCCTTTCCGTTGAAGCGCACCGTGCCCGAACGGGCGCGGGTGATGCCGCTGATCGTGCGCAAAGTGGTGGACTTCCCCGCTCCATTCGACCCGATGAGGGTCACGATTTCGCCCTCGTCCACGGTCAGCGACACGCCCTTCAGGGCCTCGATGTTGCCGTAGAAGGTGTGGACGTCCTCGAGCTCGAGCAGGTGGGCCATCAGGCGGTCGCCTGCTTGCCTAGGTAGGCCTCGATCACGCGCGGGTTGGCACGGATCTCCTCCGGCGTCCCCTCGGCGATCTTCTCGCCGTAGTCGAGGACGGTGATGCGCTCGCTGACGCCCATGACCACCTTCATGTCGTGCTCGATGAGGAGGATCGTCAGGTGGAGGTCGTGTCGCAGGCGCCCGATGAACTCGGTCATGCGGCGCGTCTCGCGCGGGTTCATCCCGGCGGTCGGCTCATCGAGCAGGAGCAGGACCGGGTCGCTGGCCAGCGCCCGGGCCACCTCCAGGCGCCGTTGGTCGCCGTACGGCAGGTTCTTGGCCAGCTCATGCGCCACTCGCCGACGGAGGCCCACCAGCTCGAGCAGCTCGTAGGAGCGCCGCCGGATTGCCTCTTCTTCGCGCACGATCCCAGGAAGGCCGAAGACGGCCGCAAACCACGCGCCGGATGACCGGACGTGGCGGCCGACCATCACGTTGGCGAGGACCGTCATGTTCTGGAACAGGCGGATGTTCTGGTACGTGCGGGCCACGCCCAGCTGCGCGACCTGGTGGGGAGCGAGGTTGGTGATGTCGACCTCGTCCAGCGTGATCTGGCCCGAGGTCGGATGGTAGATGCCGCTGAGCTGATTGAAGAACGTGGTCTTGCCGGCCCCGTTGGGGCCGATGATCGACACGATCGAGTGACGCGGAATGCTGAAGTCGATCTCGCGGTTGGCGACCAGGCCCTCGAACTGCTTGGTCACGTCGCGCGCCTCGAGGAGAATGGCACTCTCCTCGGCCGACCCGATCGTCTCCAATTCCACGGTGGTCATGCCTGGATCGGCGCCGGCTGCGTCGCGTCCCGCGGGGTGAGGTTCTCGTCCCCGTCGTCGCCTTCATCCTCTTCCCCCTCCTCCGCCTCGTGCAGCTCGCGGCGACGCGTGACGTCGGGCACGAATCCCTCGGGACGCAGGATCATCATCAGTACCAGGACTCCCCCGTAGACGAGCAGCTTGAATTCGGCGAACTCGCGCAGGAGCTCCGGGAGGCCGATCAGTGCGAACGACCCCAGCACGACGCCCGGAATGCTCCCCATCCCGCCGAGGATGACGACTGCCAGCACGGTGATCGAGACCAGGACGTTGAAGGTACCGGGGAAGACCGATTCGAGATGGGTGGCGAAGATCGCTCCACCCAGGCAGCCGATCGCGGCGCCCATGGCGAAGGCCAGCAGCTTGTAGTTGACGATGTTGACCCCGGTGGCCTGGGCCACGTCTTCGTCTTCGCGCATGGCATTCCAGGCCCGTCCGGTGCGGGAGTACTTCAGGCGCCACGCGACGAAGGCGGCCACCAGGCAGAACCCCACCAAGGGGTAGTACGTGGCCGCTGGGCCTCGGATCTCGCCCAGCAGGGGGAGGGCGTAGGTCCCCTCGCCGATAATGTCCGGGATGCTGAGAATGCCCTGGACCCCCCCAAACCAGGGAGCCAATGCGTCCGACAGGAACAGGACGCGCGCGATCTCTCCGAAGCCCAGGGTGACGATGGCCAGGTAATCGCCCCGCAGGCGCAAGACCGGCGCGCCGATGAAGAGCCCGATCATGGCCGAGCCCAATACGACCAGCGGCAGCGCCACCCAGAAATTGAGACCGATCCCCAGCGATGACGTGGGCGACGTGAGCAGTGCGGTGAAGTAGGCGCCCACGGCATAGAAGGCGACATATCCCAGGTCGAGCAGCCCCGCGTACCCGACGACGATGTTCAGCCCCAAACCCAAGAGGACGTAGAGTCCCACCAGGACGAGAACCTGGGTGAGGAAGACCCCGGTGAGCTGGGGCAGGGTCACGATGAAGGCGATGACCAGGAGCGCGGCCACCCACCGCCACATCCGCTGGGCTCCCGGGTCGGCCTCCGCGAAGCGGCGGCTCACCTCTGCCCGTGCTGGACGCCAGCCGAGTCCGAGCAGCGCCGAGACCGCGAACACGACCAGGGCCGCCACCGGGCGGAGCCCACGGGCCTGGTACAGGAACACCACCACATCGTGCAGATCGAAGTCCGTCAGCCGGGGGCGGACGAACGGCTCGAGCATGCTCATCAGGATCACGCCTGCCACCCCGCTGAGCAGGCCGCGGCGCACGCTGGGCGGCACCACCGGGAGGCTGGCGCCTACCAGGCCCAACCCAAGGCCCAGACCCACGATGAGCAACGCGCCCGGACCCGGGTCCAGGCCGAACAGGACGAAGCTCAGCAGGTTTTCATTGATCCGGATGAACACATCGCGGATGCCGGGCGAGAGCGCCAGCACGGCGAGGATGCCGAGCGCGAAGACCGCTCCGCCCATGCCTCCGGCCATCGCGCCAATCGCCAGTCGCTGTATGACCGATGCCGCCTGTCGGGCCATGGCGTAGCCCCCGAGCAGCAGCGGCGCGAGAAGCATCAACTGGCCCAGAGAGAGGTACTCGGTCACGACCTCTCGATTGGCGAAGGCGCCGATGAGTCCGACCCCGGCCAGGTAGAGCATGACGATGCCAACGACCAGCCCTATGACCGTGGCCCGACGCAGCTGAGCCATCGCCTACTTCCCCTCCGGCCGACCGAGCAGACCGTATGGTCTGAAGATCAGTACCAGAACCAGCACGCTGAAGGCCACCACGTCGCGCAGCTGGTTGGGTGAGGGGACACCGAACCCAAGAAGGAGCAGGTTGGGTGCCACGGACTCGAGGACGCCCAGGCTGACCCCGCCCAGCATGGCGCCAATGATGTTGCCGATGCCACCCAGGACGGCGGCGGTGAAGGCCTTGATCCCTGGCAGGAAGCCCATGAACCAGTGGACCTGGGGGAACACGATCGCGTACAACACTCCGGCTGCCCCCGCCAGCATGCCGCCAACCGCGAAGGTGATCGTGATCGTGCGGTCGACGTCGATCCCCATCAGCGCGGCGGTGTCCTTGTCCTCACTGATCGCGCGCATCGCCCGCCCCGTCCGCGTGCGCTCCACGAACCAGTACAGCAGCACCATCGTCAGTGCCGCACCGACGATGACCACCGCCTGGGTTTTGAGTACGGGAATCCCGAACAGGTCAAAAGTCCCTCGGAGGATCTCGAGCTGGGGGTATCCGAGGATGCGCTCACCGTACAGCCCGCGGACGCTGTTGCTGATGAACAGCGATGCGCCGATGGCGGTGATGAGCGGGACCAGCCGAGGCGCTCGGCGCAGGGGTCGATATGCGAGGCGCTCGAGGACGACGGCCACGAGCATTGCGCTGAGCATCGCCGTCGCCAGCACCAGCGCCATCCCGAACAGAGGGTTCGCATTCAGTAGGCTGACCCCGGTGGTCGGGTCCGGTGCGGCCAGGGCGTCGGCCGTGAAGAATGCGGTCATGGCGCCGAACATGAACACGTCGCCGTGGGCGAAGTTGATCATGAACAGCACGCCGTACACGAGCGTGTAGCCCAGGGCGATCAGCGCATAGACCGATCCCTGCGCGATGCCGAAGATGAGAAGGTCGCGCCAGTTCTCGCCCGTCAGCAGACCATCGGACAGGGTCAGGAAGGTGCCCAGCGCGACGAAAACGACGACCCCGATCCGGATCCCCCACAGGATGACGTCGACCAAGGAGACGCGGCGGATGCGTCGCACCGATCCCTGTCCTCAGTACGCGGGTTGAGCGAGGGCCCCAGGCGCTGGGGTGACGGACCCTGTCCGTGACTTCGGAAAGATTAACCCGGGGTGATATGAGAAGAGCGGGTGAGCCGGTTCCGGCTCACCCGCTCCCAGTGGCTTTGGGTGGATCGGTCCTCTACTGGGCCGATCGCGTGGTGTAGACCTCAAGGTAGTCGAGGTTGCCGTCAGCGTTGGTCCCGATCTCGGCGATCGAAACCTCCTCCGAGCCGCAGTCCCCGAACTCGTCGCAGGTCAACGTGCCCGTGAGCCCGTCGTAGTCGGTCAGACCGGCCACGTACTCGCGGACCCCAGCCCTGCTGATGTACAGCGTCCCGTCGGCGTCCTCGCCTACGACCGCCGCCACGATGGCATCCATCAGGATGTTGAAGGCGTCGTAGCCATGCGCGTGATACGCGGAGAGCGTCACGTCGGTGCCGCTCAGCTCGTAGTAGGGCGGCAGGAACTCGTTCTGGTACCGATCCCCGAAGTTGAGGTCCGGACCGGAGAAGTACGCTCCCAGGGCCTGCGCCTCGAGGCCGTTGGCATCGAGGAAGGTCCCGGTCTTCAGTCCATCAGCGCTGATGGGGATCGTGTTCGCCAGAGCGGCGACCTCGTCCCATTGCGAGATGATGGCGTTGCCCTCAGGCTCGAAGATCGGGAAGAACAGCACTTCGGGGCTGTCGGCGGCGATCGTGGTCAGCACCGGACGGAAGTCCGTGTCGCCGATGTTGATCGCTTCCTGGGCCGTGGTGGTTCCGCCACAGATCTCGGCGAACTGGTCGACGAAGACCTGCTGCAGCTGGTCGGCATACGGGCTGCCATCGTGGATGGTGGCGGCCGTAGTCAGGCCCAACTCCTCACAGACAAAGCGGGCCACAGCGGCGCCCTGCACGCGGTCGTTGTACGCCGTCCGGAAGTAGTTCGGTCCGGCGTAGTCCTCATGGTCCGGGTTGGTCAGGCCAGGCGCCGTGTTCGACGGCGAGATCATCACCAGGCCCGCCTCCTCCAGAGGCGGCATGGCCGGGACGGCCGTCCGTGAGCAGCTGGTGCCGATCACCGCCAGGATCGTCGTGTCGGCCACGATGGCCTGGGCGGCCGTCTGACCGGATGCCGCGTCGGCGCAGCCCGCGTCCTCATGGACGACATCGGTGTCGCGACCCAGCACCTGCCCGCGCTCCTCCTGAGCGACCTGGATACCAAAGTTGCTGTCATTGCCCAGGGATGCCGGGGCTCCGGAAATCGAAAGGGCGCTGGCGATCCGGATCGGGTCACCGGGCGCGACTTCGAAACAGCCCTCGGGCAGAGCCTCGCAAGCCGCAGCCGGATCGGCCACGCTCGCGGCGGCGCTCTCGCCGGGACTCTCGCTGGCGCTCGTTTGACAAGCGGCCAGAATCAACGCCAGCACCACAAGGCCAGCGCTCCAACGTAGAAACTTCTCCATCCAATCCTCCTCCAATTACTTCCGGGTGACGCGCAGCATCACTCCCGGAAGAGTGTGCCGGGCATCATAGGGGCGCCTCCACAGGTGCGCAAGGTCACCGCCCGGGCACTCTGGATATCCCCGACCATCGGCTGCAAGTTCAGTCCTGCCCCTGAAAACGGCGATCTTCTGGGGTCGAAGCGGCCTTACCCAGGCGGCGTGGTATCCTGTTGCCCTAGGCCTCCCACGCGGAGATGTCCGATCCCTCGCCGCCGCCGAAACCCAAGCGGGTTCGCGAAGCGAGGGTGCCGCCCAAGCCGCGCCACCCATTCCGGCCTCAGTCCGGGAGCGTGGGTCGAGCGCGAAGGCAGCCGGAACTCCACGAGGTGGCCACCACCATTCACTTAGGAGAAGCTCACTTGAGCAAGAACGTGGCCGTCTTTGTCGACGTTGCCAACCTCTACTACGCTGCCCGCGGGCAGGATGTCGACGTCGATTACGTGGCGCTGCTGAAGCACGCCACCAAGGGGCGCGATCTCATTCGCGCCTACGCCTACTCGGGGCTTGATCCCGAGAACGAGAACCAGAAGAAATTCCTCGATTTCCTTGGCAAGAACGGCTACAAGGTCGTTGCCAAGGACATCCGCAAGTTCGGCGACGGGCGGGTCAAGGCCAATCTCGACATCGAGCTGGTGGTCGACCTCTTCCGCCTCGCCGACCGCATGGACGTGGCCGTCATCGTCTCCGGCGACGGAGACTTCGCGCCTGCCATTCGCGCCCTCCAGGACGAGGGCGTGCGGTGCGAGGTGATCAGCTTCAAACCGAACACCAGCTCCGACCTGTTCGCGGTGGCCGACGAGTTCGTGGACGTCATGAAGATCAGCGCCATCAGCCGTCAGAAGGATGCCAAGGGCGTCCCGGCACCCGAGATGCCCGCCAAAGAGGTCAATCCCGACGTGGGATTCCGCGAGGCGTCCCCCTCCGTCGCCGCGGCGGCCATGGCCGCCATTCGAGGCGACGGCGAGGACGCCGGGAGCGCCACCCGCGGACGAGGGCGGGCGACCGGGAGCCGCCGATCCGAACGACCTGCGCGTCCCACCCGCGGCGGGCGATCCCGCACAACCGACAAGGAGCCGATTGCGATCACCGAGCCGCAGCCTGCGAACGATGGCGCCGCGCCCGCCGCTCGCGGGGCTGCGGACGAGACCCTGTCCGAGAGCGCTCGTCGGCGTCGTCGACGGGGCGGTCGGGGCAGGGGCCGCCGTGGTCGCCGGGGGGATCTTCCCGATGCGTCCGCGGCCTCGGCCGCGGCCGACGCTGAGCCCGCCGAGATCGGCTGGCAGGAAGTCGACAGCATCGAAGAGCTCGAAGGCCTCGGATCCGGTGAAGGCTTGGGAGCGGAGCCTGGCTTCGAATTCGAGGAGGCCGATGCGGCGACGCTGGCCGAGCTCGGACTGAGCAGTCAGCCCGCAGGCGCCTCGGCGACCGATGGCACCGATGAGCCCGATGTGACCGCGCCGGCTGGGGAAGAAGGCGACGGTCCGGCGGTCACGCGGAAGCCCCGTACCCGCAAGCCCTCGACCCGGTCCGCGGCGAAGCCCGCGGCAGAGCCGGCGGCCAAGACAGATGCCAAGCCCCGCGCGCGATCTACGGGCAAGGCTGCCTCCAAAGAGGCTGGCACTGGGTCGAGGGCGTCCGCCTCGACGACGGCCGCCAAGCCGCGAGGCTCGCGGACCACGCGAGGCAAGGCGGCTCCGGCGCCCGCGGATGCGTCCGACGAGGAGGGCATCTGGAAGCGCTTCACCTCAGGTCGCAGCACGCGCAAGCGGACCACGCCCAAACCCCCCACCGAGGGCTAGCTCTCGGATTCGACCTCGGTAGCCTCGGGGGCGACGCCCGTCCCCCCGTTGCCGTTGGTTGACGGCGCACTGACCGGAATCCATTCGCCGGCAGCTTCAGCCGCTTCGCGCGCGCGGGTAGCGAGCTCGTCACGGGTCTCGCGGCCGGACTTGGGCGCGGTGAGGATCGCGACCAGGGCGCCGGTCAGAGCGCCGATCAGGATTCCGGCGAAGAACGAGCCCCAGTGGCGATCCTGGCGCGGGCGCAGGCCAAGCTCACTGGCCGCTTCCTCGATGAGCTGGCGTCCGGCCGGGACCGCTGCTCCCGCGGCGCCGAGTGCCACAGTTCGCCGGTTCCATGCGCGCCGCAGACCAGGGCTGATGTCCTGGCGCCAGACCTGGCGAGACCATTTGCCAACCTGCCGACCCTGGCGTTCGATGGTTCGCGCGACCTCTTTGCGCACGGGCCGCGACTCCCTCCACGCGGCGGATGCGCGCTGGGCGGCCTCCTCGGCTGCCTGGGCGATGGCCTCCGCCAGTGCCTGGCCACGCTGCGCCACCTCGTCCGGCACGTCCTTGCGCGCGATGCGATCCATGAATGCCTGCCACTCATCGGGGAAGCCCAATCCCTCCGATGTCGATCTTGTGCTTTGGGTCACCTTGCTGCCCATGGCCGACCTCCTCGAGCGTTTCTGCTGTCTCCGGCCCAGTATGCCACCGACCGCCGGACCGCGCCTCGGGCCCCATCCTGACGGCACGCATGCCCCGCCTATACTCGCCGCCGTGAGTGTCGAGGTCGCCGGCTCGGGGTTTCTGACAATCGGTCAGCCGGTGGCGGAGCGGCTCGCCCGCCGGACGCTCCTGGGAGGCGACGGCCCGGCCACGCTCCTGGTCCACGGCCCCCCAGGGGCCGGCAAGGGATCATTCGTCGACGACCTGCTTGCCACTGCCCTGTGTGAGGCGGTCGATCCCGACAAGCGACCATGCAACCTCTGCTCCGGCTGTCGTCAGGCGCGCGCGCGGACCCACCCCGACCTGGTCCTCGCGTCGCCCGAGCGCTGGCGCGATGACCGTGCGAGCGGCGAAAGCATCGTAGGAGCGGCGCGGCGATGGCTGGCAGAGGTCGCCGGTGCGCCGATCGCCGGGCGCTGGCGGGTCGTCGTGGTCGAGCGCGCGGACCTCGCCAACGAGCAGATTCAGAACGCACTGCTCAAGGCACTGGAGGAGCCCGGCGATCGGCAGCTCTTCATCCTGGTGGCCGACGATGCGGGTCGGCTGCTGCCCACGATTCGCTCTCGCTGCCAGGCTCTGCGCCTGGCCCCGATCGGGCACGACGCGCTCGCAGCCTGGCTGATCGAGCGCGAAGGACTCCCCGGGGAGCAGGCCACGGCGCTCGCTCGCTTGTCAGGCGGCCGGATCGGCCGCGCGGTTGGGTATGCCCGCGCACCGGAACGCGTGGACTGGCGGCGACGCACGCAGCACGAGCTGCTCGCGCTCCTCGAGCGGGGCCGCGCCGAACGGCTGGCCGCGGTGCGCGAGCTCATGGACGATGCGGCGCGCCTGTCCTTGGGGCCCGATGCCGCCACCGACCCGGCCACGTCCGAAGGTGGCGGTCGGACGCCGACGGTGGTCCAGCGCGCAGCAGCGCTGGCTATCATCGAGGCCTGGGTCGATCTGGCGCGCGACCTGGCGGTGGCCGCCGCCGGCTCGCCACACCTGGCCGTGTCCGAAGAGCTGCTCCCCGAGCTGCCGGCTGCGGCGCGGCCCCTCGGACCGGACGAGATGGCTCGGGCCGCCGCCGCCCTGGAGCGCATCCGGGACGCCCTGGAGCTGAACGTCAGCCCCCGCCTGGCTCTCGAGGTGGCCATGCTGGAGTGGCCCGCGGTCGCCCCCCGCGCGTGAGCGACCGGCAGCGGCTGACGGCCCGGGTCACTGGCCGCGTCCAGGGGGTCGGGTACCGATGGTGGGTGGTCGACGCCGCCACGAGACTCGGCCTGGTGGGTTGGGTCCGCAACGCCGACGACGAGCGCGCGGTGGAGCTGGTGGCTGAAGGCGAGCCGACGCCACTCGACACCCTCGAGGCGCAGCTGGCCGATGGCCCCGGAGCGGCATGGGTCGATCGGGTCGAGGTCAGCCGCGGACCGGCCTCGGGCGGCATGACCCGGTTCGAGATTCGCCGGTGAACTGGCGGGCGGCGGGCTGCGCGGTGCTCGCCGCGGCCGTCTTCGTCGGTCTGGGCCTGTGGAGCCTCCAGATGGCGATCGGGCGCCCCGGCTGCCCCGAGACGCTCCTGTGGGGCGATCGGGTCTACACCGCGGCAGGAGATGCGACGGCGCTGCCGGTGGTGGGCAGCGAGGAGCCCATCCGGCTGGGCACGATCCTCGTGGGCGTGGTGTCGCGCGAGGTCTACGGCCCGCCGGGGAGCGCCCCGTCGCCGAGTGCGGAGGATCGGCCGGACGAGATCGCGCTCGAATGCGGCGACGGCACCTTCGTGAGCTACAGGTTCACATCCGTGGTGCCGACTGCTCCGCCGTCACCCTAACCGCTCGGGCCGTCACCCAAATCGCTCGGCCGTCACTCCGAACAGACGGTCGGAAGCCGTCTGGGCGTATCGGTCCGTCATCCCGGAAACGTAGTCGGCGACCTGGGTCACCAGGTCGGCATCGGTATCCCGGTACGAGGCCGGGAGCTCGTCGGGGTGGGCCAGGTGGTGGTCCATCAGGCGGCGCAGGAGGCGGACCGCGACCTGCTGCTGGGCCGCCTGCTCGGCGCGCAGGTAGACGCGCTCGAACATGAAGTCGCGCAGCTCGTGCATGAGGGCCATGGTGTCAACGTCCATCCCGATCGCGCCCGCCCCCAGGCTCTCGTCGATGACCGCGGTGATGAGCTCACCGATCCATCGTCGTCCCGGCGGCCCGAGCCGCTCGATCAGATGGGGTGGGAAATCGGCCTCGGCCAGGACTCCCGCGCGGAGCGCGTCCAGCGCGTCATGGCTGAGGTACGCGATCCGATCCGCGTAGCGCACGCACAGGGCTTCGGGCGTGTGTGGCGGAGGCGTGATCCGCCAGGTGTGGGCCCGTATCCCGTCGCGCACCTCCCAGCTCAGGTTGAGGTCCTCGAGGACTTCGAAGATGCGAACGCTCTGCGCCGCGTGATG
>Ga0326597_10008166_pt1 | contig 14146 bp, 7 predicted proteins | sample RVTome_12_FD_203789 | JGI IMG/M metagenome (GOLD analysis project Ga0326597, IMG submission 203789) | Soil microbial communities from uranium-contaminated site in the Upper Colorado River Basin, Wyoming, United States - RVT100D185 | ecosystem: Environmental > Terrestrial > Soil > Contaminated >... | reverse complement strand
GATCGAGCGCCTGTTCGACGGCGTGCTCGCGCGCGAGCGGCCCGAGCTGGTGCACTTCCAGCACCTCATGCACCTGTCCGCCGGCTGCGCCGAGGCCGCCGCGCGGCGCGGCCTGCCGGTCGTCTTCACCCTGCACGACTTCTGGCTGCAGTGCGCGCGCCACGGCCAGCGCGTGCACGCCGACGGCTCGCTCTGCCGCGCGATCGAGCTGGCGCGCTGCGCTGGCTGCATGGTGAGCTTCCCCTTCGCCCAGTCGCCGCTCGAGCGCCGCCTCTCCGGCTGGCTGGCGAGCCTGCGCGGCGCCACGGGCCTCGACCTGGGGCCCGCCGCGCGCCGCGCCCGCGCGCTCCTCGCCGGCCGGGCCCCGGCCGAGGACCGTGCTCTGGCCGAAGATCCGCGCGCGGTCGCGGCCGTGCGCGCCGAGCTCGAGGCGCGCGCGGCCGGCCTGCGCGAGCGCCTCGGACGCGCCGTGGACCGTTTCCTCTCGCCCAGCGCCTTTCTGCGCGCGCGTTTCGTCGAGTGGGGCCTCGACCCGGCGAAGATCGAGCACCTGCCGACCGGCGTCGACCTGTCGCTCTTCGGCGGCCGCGAGCGCGCGGCGCGCGGCGCGCGCCTGCGGGTGGCCTTCGTCGGCACGCTGATCCGCGCCAAGGGCCCGCACGTGCTGCTCGAGGCCTGGGGCCTGCTCCCGGCCGAGGCGCGCGCGCGGGCGGAGCTGGAGCTCGCCGGCCCGGCGCGCCACGAGCCCGCCTTCCAGCGCGAGCTGGCGGCCGCGGCCGAGCGCGTCGGCGCGCGGCTCCGCGGTCCGCTCGACCGCGCCGGCGTGGCGGCGAAGCTCCGCGCCACCGACCTCCTGGTCGTGCCCAGCGTGTGGTTCGAGAACGCGCCGCTCGTGATCCTCGAGGCGCTGGCCGCGCGCACGCCGCTCCTGGTCTCGAACCTGGGCGGCATGGCCGAGCTGGTGGAAGAGGGCCTCTCGGGCTTCCACTTCGAGCTCGGCGACGCGCGCGACCTGGCGGCGAAGATCTCGGCCGTGATCGATGACCCGGCCTCGCTCGACGCGCTGTACGCCCGGCCGGTCGCGCTGCCGGCGGAGGCCGAGCACCTCGACGGCGTGCTGGCGGTCTACGCGCGCGTCGCCCGGGAGCGCGCCGCGCCCGGGCGCGCGGGGGGGCCGCGCGAGTGAAGGTGCTGCTGTGCGTCCACGGCTGGCCGCCGGAGCTCGCCGGCGGGACCGAGGGCGCGGCGCAGTGCCTCGCGCACGAGCTGGCGCGCCTGGGGGACGAGGTCGTGGTCGTGGCCGGCACCTTGGAGCGCGCCGCCGCGCCGCGCGTGCGCGAGTCGCTGGAGGAGGTCGCCGGCGCGCGGCCGCTGCGCGTGCTGCGCGTCGCGCGCGCCGACCTGCACTTCGACCACTGGCACAAGAGCCTCGGTCCCGGCGCGGCGGCGCTCTACCGCGAGGTCCTGCGCGCCGAGCGGCCGGACGTGGTGCACGTGCACCACTGGTTGCGGCTCACGCGCGAGCTGGTGCTGATCTCCGCGCGCGAGCGCGTCCCGGCCGTGGTCACGCTGCACGACTTCTGGACCACGTGTCCGCTCGTCTTCCGCGTGCGACCCGACACGCTCGCGCCCTGCGACGCGACCATGGCGGCCGACCCGTGCCTCGCCTGCGCGGCCCCGATCGGGCCTCCGACGCCCTGGGTGCCGCCGGAGGCCCAGCGCATCGCGCTCGCCGGGCGCGCGGCCGGCCTGGCGCGCGAGCTGGCGTTGGCGCGGGCGCTGATCGTGCCCGGCCGCGCCCACGGCGAGGCGCTGCGCGCGCAGCACGCCGCGCTCGGCCTCGCGATCGCGCCGCGGGTGGTCACTCCGGCCTGCGCGCTCGCGCCGCCCGATCCGTCCGAGCGCGTGCCGCTCGCGCCGCCGGGCCCCGGCCGGCCGCTGGTGCTCGGGTCGTGGGGTCACCTGTGCGCGCTGAAGGGCACGGACCTCTTGTTCGACGCGCTCGAGCGCCTGTCGGACCCGGAGCGCGCGGCGCTGGTGCTGGCCGGCCCGGAGGAGCGCCCGGGCTACGTCGACGCCCTGCGGGCAGCGCACCCGCGCGCGCGGGTCGAGTGGCGCGGCCCCTTCGCGCGCGGCGACCTCGCGCGCCACGCCGTGACCGCGGTGCACGCCATGGTCTCGGCCACGCGTGCGCGCGAAAGCCACGGGGCGGTGCTGGACGAGGCGCGCGCGCTCGGCCTGCCGGCCGTGCTGCCGCGCGCCGGCGCCTTCGCGCAGCGCGCCGGCCCGGAGTCGGGCGCGCTCCTCTTCGAGCCGGGCGACGCCGCCGACTTGGCGCGGACCCTCGCGCGCCTGGTCGAGGAGCCCGGACTCGTCGCCGCGCTCGCCGCGCGCGTCCCGCGCGAGGTGGTCTCCCCCGGGCGGCACGCGCGCGAGGTGCGCGCGATCCTGGCCGCCGCCGCCGCCGCCGGCCCGCCGGACGCGCGCGAGGTCCCCGCCGAGCAGTGGTTCGAGCAACGCCTGCGCCAGCGCGAGGAGCGGATCTGGGACGAGGCCCTCGAGCGCCGCGAGGCGGCCGGCGCGGGGGAGCACCCCGTCTCCGCCGGCGACGCCGCCGGCTGACCCTGATCAGGGCGAGCTGGACGGTCCTCGCCGGCGAGCGCGGGCGCTCAAGCGACCCCGCGACACGGTCGAAGACTGGCCCTGCCCCGCCCTGCGCGGTTCGGCGCCGAGGCGCATCCGCAAGGTGGAGCGAGCCATGATCCCGACATTCACTGAGGCCACGGACGAGCTTCGCTCGCACCCGTGGTTCGCTCTCCTGCGGCTGGCGCTGCTCCTGTTCGTCCTCGGGCTCGGGCTGATGATGTTGCTGCCCCTGCTCGGCCTCGACGGGCCGCTCGCCGCGTTCGTCGATGCCGCGCTGCTCGCCCTCGCGACGCTGGCCCTGTTGCGGGCGCTCGGGTTCGAGGCGCCCGGCGTGGTGAGCGAGGAGGACGTGCGCGACCTGAGCACGGGCGAGCGCCGGACGCTCTTGGTGCTGGCGGCGCAGGTGCTGCTGGTGGTGGCGATCGCGCTGCTCTCCTGGTCGCTGCTCGGGGCGCGCGACCGCTCGGCCGGCACCGTCAACCTGGCCGGCCGCCAGCGCATGCAGGCCCTGAGCGTGGTCCTGCACGACGCGCGCCGGCGCTCCGAGAGCGCGCGCGACCCGTCCGCGGCGGCGGAGCACCTCGAGCGCGAGCAGGCCGTGGCCGCCGCGATCGAGCGCGACCTCGCCGACCTGCGCACGGGCAACGCGGAACGCGAGGTCGCGCCCTGCGAGGACGACGTCATCCTGGGCGAGCTGCAACGCCTCGAGGGGGCCTGGCGCTCGCTCGAGGGTCTGCTGCCGCTGGGGGCCCGCGACGATCCCGAGGTCGGATCGGCCGCGGAGGTCGAGCGCGCCGCGGGCCTCGTCGTCGCCGCCGCCGACCGTCTCATCGACCGCATCCGCTTGCGACGGGCGCAAGGACGGGCGGCCCTCGGCCGGGTGCTTCTCCTGACGGTCGCCGCGGCGACGCTGGCGAGCGTGCTGCTGGTGGCGTCCTTCGCGGCCATGCAGCGCGGCCGGCGCCGCGCGGCGCGAGCCCTCGTGCGCGGCGAAGCCCGCTATCGCCACATCCTGGCGGCCGCCGCGGACGCGATGGTCTCGCTCGACGAGCGCGGCCGGATCTGCGAGTTCAACGGCGCGGCCGAGGAGCTGTTCGGCCGGCGCCGTGAGGAGGTCCTTGGCCGCGCGGCGAGCATGTTGATGCCGCGCGAGTACCGCGCGCGCCACGAGGAGGGGCTGGCCGCCTTCCTGGCGGGCGGTCCGCGGCGCCTCCCCTCCTGGCAGCAGATCGAGATGGAGGCCCTGGACCGGAGCGGGCGGCGCTTCCCGGTCGAGGTCTCGTACTCGGCCGTCACGATCGACGGTCGGCCGCTGCTCACGGGCGTCCTGCGCGACGTCAGCGAGCGCAAGCAGGCGCAGCGCCGGCAGGAGGAGCTGAACGCGGAGCTGGCCCGGCGCCTGGAGGAGGAGCGGCGCCTCGAGCGCGGGGCGCGGGCGGCGAGCGAGGCCAAGAGCCAGTTCCTGGCCTGCATGAGCCACGAGCTGCGCACGCCGATGAACGCCGTGACCAGCATGACGGCGCTCCTGCTCGAAGGCGAGCTGGGCGCGGAGCAGCGCGACTGCGCCGAAACGCTGCGGAGGGGCGGCGAGGCGCTGCTCGCGACGCTCAACGACATCCTCGACTTCTCCAAGATCGAGTCGGAGAGCCTCGACCTGGAGGAGCGCGAGTTCGACCTGGTCGAGTGCCTCGAGGATGCGGTCGACCTCTTCGGCGCCGCCGCCGGCCAGCGCGGGATCGCCCTGCACGTCGCGCTGGACGAGACGGTCCCCGCGCGTTGCGTCGGCGACGCGAACCGCCTGCGGCAGATCGTGCTGAACCTGGTGGGGAACGCGCTGAAGTTCAGCGAGCGGGGCGAGGTCCTGGTGGCGGCGCGAGCGCTCGCCAGGGCGGAGGACGAGGACGGCGGCGGCCGCTTGCGGCTCGAGGTCTCGGTGCGCGACAGCGGCCCCGGCATCCCGCCCGAGCGTCAGGCGGAGATCTTCGAGCCCTTCACGCAGGCCGACGGCTCGAGCACGCGCCGCTTCGGCGGGACCGGGTTGGGGCTGGCGATCTGCCGCCGCCTGTGCCGCCTGATGGGCGGCGACGTGAGCGTCGAGAGCGAGCCGGGAGCGGGCTCGACCTTCCGCTTCACGCTCGAGCTGCGCCGCGCGCCGGCCTGCGCGGGCGCTGCCGGAAGCGCGTCGGACCCTCTGGCGGGCCGGCGCGTGCTGCTGGTGTTGGAGAGCGCGGCGGCCTGCCGGGCGGCGGCCTGCGCCGCCCGCCGGTTGGGGCTCGAGCCCGTGTCCAGCGCCTCGGTGGCGGAGGCGCTCGCGCGCCTCGCTCGCGGCGAGCGCTTCGACCTGGCGCTCGTCGGCGAGGCGCCGGGGGAGGAGCCGCCGGGCGAGCTCGCGCGCCGCGCGTTCGCCTCCGGCGCCGGTTGCGCGCTCTCCGTGGTGCGAGTCACGACCTGCGAGCAGCGGCTCCGTGCCGGGTGTCGGGCCGGGGACCCCTCGCCGGACGGGCTCGACGTCGTGGTCGCGCTCCCGCTGCGGACGGCGAGCTTGCGCCGCGCGTTCCTGGCGGCGCTCGGCCGCGACGACTCGCAGGCCGAGGTGGGGCCGGCGGAACGGCGGCTGGGCGAGCGCTGGCCGCTCGCGATCCTGATGGCCGAGGACAACCCGGTGAACCGCAAGGTGGCCGAGAAGCTCTTGGCGCGCCTGGGCTACGAGGCGGACGTGGCGCAGGACGGCCTGCAGGCTCTCGCGGCCCTGGGGCAGCGCCGTTACGACGTGGTCCTGATGGACGTCGAGATGCCGCAGATGTCCGGTCTGGATGCGACGCGCGCGATCCGCGCGCAGCTCTCGGCCGGCGATCAGCCCCACATCGTGGCGCTGACCGCGCGCGCGCTGGCCGGCGACCGCGAGGAGTGCCTGTCGGCCGGCATGGACGACTACGTCCCCAAGCCGATCCGCCTCGCCAACCTCGCCCGCGCCCTCGAGCTCGCAGCCCGCCGCCGCGCCCGCGCCCTGCCGGTGTCGTCGGTCGATGCAGCGGGCAGCTCGGCGGGCTGATTCTGTCGCTCCCGATCAGGGAAACTGAGGGCGGCACCACTTCACCGCCTTGGCCTGGTCCTCGTGAGGATGACAGTACTGCCGGCTGACACCCCTCGGGCGCGGGGCCGCCATCGAGCTGCCGCCCACCAGAACGAAAGGCGAGCGACACTCTCCGGACTGCCCGTCTCGGTTCATGGCTCGCGCCAGGTCTTCCCGGCTACCGTGAGCTCGATCCGGCCAACGCAAGGACTCGCGATCGAGCCTACCTCCGGCACGAGCCCCATGGTCCTCACCAGCGCGAACACGGCTACCCCAGCCTCAGCGTAGGTCGCCTTCACCAGCGAAGCGGCAGCGAGCAGCGTCGCCCCCAGCGTGACGACGTCGTCCACGATGACGAAGCGCGGGTTCAGCAGAAGCTCGGCACGCACCTTCATCGAGTCAAGATGTACCGCCGGAGCGGGTCGCTCACCTTGACGGGCGAAGGCCGACTTCTGAACCGCCGTCACGCGTTCGATGCACGGATGGACGCCGGCGCCAAGCCCCACGCGGATGAGTTCCTCACAGATCCTCTGGGCCGGCCAGAGGGCGCCGCTTCGAAGCGGTGCGCTTCGTGGTGCAGGAACGAGAGCGACGTCGGGGCCGAAGAGATCGAGGAGCCCAGAAGCGCGGGCATCCTTGCTCCTCGCCATGGCCTCCACGACACGACGTACCGCCCCGGGTTCGTCGTTCTTGACGGCCGAGCACCACTTCCGAGATCGCGAGGAGAGCTCGCTCGTGCCGCGCGGGGAGTACTGGAGGAAGGCGCCGAGGCGGACCTCAGAGAGTAAGTTCGGAGCGCTCGGCACGGCTTCCTTCGGGGAGCATCTCGAAGAAGAGCTCGATGGTCTCCTCCGAGAGGACCTCTGCCCCGTAGGCGAGCATCTCCACCGGCCAGGCGAGGCTCGGGTTCTTCGCCACCGAGTCGAGCAGGAAGAGCGGCCGGCCGAGTCGCAGCGCTTCCCAGCCCTGGTGTAGCGTGCCGCTGCCCTCCCCCGCCTCGGCGATCACCGTCGCATCCGAAAGGAGCGCCATCGTGCGGTTGCGCATCGGAAAGCACTTCCTCCCGCCTGAGGTCCCAGGCGCGAACTGCGACACGGCCAAGTGCTCGCGCATGATGCGCTCCTGAAGTGCGCGGTTCGCAAGAGGAAAGACCCTGTCGACAGGCGTGCCAAGCACCGCGATCGTGCGGCCGCCGGAGTCGATCGCGGCCACGTGCGCGGCAGCGTCGATGCCCTCGGCAAGACCACTCACGACCACCACGCCGCGCTCGACGAGGAGCCGCGAGAGCCTTGCTGCCCGCGCCAGGCCGTCCTTGGATGCGGCTCTGGAACCAACCACCGACACGCGGCGGCCGCGGCGGAGGAGGCCCACATCTCCCGCGACGAAGAGCTCGCGCGGCGCGTTCTTCTTCTCGACCTCGTTCAGAGGACCGAGGAGCTCTTCAAGGGTGTGGTGCGAGGTCGAAGCCATGGCCCGATTCTCGTTCATGGTCAACCCTTCTGGCAAGAGACATCGTGTGCGCGAGCCCCAGGCCGACGCGGAGCCTGTTTCCCTGGTGGCGGCGCGAGCGCTCGCCACGGCGGAGGACGAGGACGGCGGCGGCCGCTTGCGGCTCGAGGTCTCGGTGCGCGACAGCGGCGTCGGCATTCCGCCCGAGCGCCAGGACGAGATCTTCGAGCCCTTCACGCAGGCCGACGGCTCGAGCACGCGGCGCTTCGGCGGGACCGGGTTGGGGCTGGCGATCTGCCGCCGCCTGTGCCGCCTGATGGGCGGCGACGTGAGCGTCGAGAGCGAGCCGGGAGCGGGCTCGACCTTCCGCTTCACGCTCGAGCTGCGCCGCGCGCCGGCCTGCGCGGGCGCTGCCGGAAGCGCGCCGGACCCCCTGGCGGGCCGGCGCGTGCTGCTGGTGTTGGAGAGCGCGGCGGCCTGCCGGGCGGCGGCCTGCGCCGCCCGCCGGTTGGGGCTCGAGCCCGTGTCCAGCGCCTCGGTGGCGGGGGCGCTCGCGCGCCTCGCTCGCGGCGAGCGCTTCGACCTGGCGCTCGTCGGCGAGGCGCCGGGGGAGGAGCAGCCGGGCGAGCTCGCGCGCCGCACGTTCGCCTCCGGCGCCGGTTGCGCGCTCTCCGTGGTGCGAGTCACGACTTGCGAGCAGCGGCTCCGTGCCGGGTGTCGGGCCGGGGACCCCTCGCCGGCCGGGCTCGACGTCGTGGTCGCGCTTCCTCTGCGGACGGCGAGCTTGCGCCGCGCGTTCGTGGCGGCGCTCGGCCGCGACGGCTCGCAGGCCGAGGTGGGGCCGGCGGAACGGCGGCTGGGCGAGCGCTGGCCGCTCGCGATCCTGATGGCCGAGGACAACCCGCTGAACCGCAAGGTGGCCGAGAAGCTCTTGGCGCGCCTGGGCTATGAGGCGGACGTGGCGCAGGACGGCCTGCAGGCTCTCGCGGCCCTGGGGCAGCGCCGTTACGACGTGGTCCTGATGGACGTCGAGATGCCGCGGATGTCCGGTCTGGAGGCGACGCGCGCGATCCGCGCGCAGCTCTCGGCCGACGATCAGCCCCACATCGTGGCGCTGACCGCGCGCGCGCTGGCCGGCGACCGCGAGGAGTGCTTGTCGGCCGGCATGGACGACTACGTCCCCAAGCCGATCCGCCTCGCCAACCTCGCCCGCGCCCTCGAGCTCGCAGCCCGCCGCCGCGCCCGCGCGCTTGCGGTGTCGTCGGTCGATGCAGCGGGCAGCTCGGCGGGCTGATCCGCAGTACGCTCCGCCTGCCAATCCCGCGAGCACGCTCACGGACCCGCACGGCGCGCCCCCCCGGCGAGCCGCTGGCCCTACATGGGCTGGAATCGCACCTCCACCCAGTACAACCGGTACGTCGTCGTCCCGGCGGCGAGCTGGATCGTGAGCTCGAGCTGGGTGCGGCCGGTCAGGTGGTGGGCGTCGAGGTGGAAGGAGAGGTCGGTAGCGGACAGGGTGGCGGCGCACTCGTAGAGGGGCTGGCCATCAGCGAGCGAGATGCGCACCCAGGCGCGGCCGGCGTCCGGCAGGAACACGCGCGAGGCCTTGCAGTGGTGCAGCGTCACGTCGGCGCCCGCGTGCTCCGGCGGCACGAGCACGGAGAGGCGCAGGCCGGGCGCGCCGACGGATTCGAACGACAGGTAGGCCTCGCTGCCGTCCTCGTCCGGCATGGCCCCCTCCCACGACGCGCCGGCGGCCGCGCCGCTGAGGATCGCCCCTTCCGGCGTGAAGGAGAGCCCCGCCGTCGGGCCCGGGAGCGCGCGCGGCTCGCGCGCCTCGCCGCGAGCGCCCGCGGCCTCGCCGCCGAAGAGGTTCTCGTAGTGGCAGGGGCTCTGGTCGGGACGCCAGCCGCTCTCGAAACGACTGCGACGGACCGCGGGGTCGGGGTCGGAGAGCGGGCCCGCTCGGAACAGGTACGGGAGCGGCGGCGCGGCCGGTCCGCGGACGTAGGCCCCGAAGGCCTGCTCGACCTCGCGCAGGTAGCTCTCGAGCTCGCGCGGAAGGCCGGAGTAGGGCCGTGCGTCGGCGGCTCCCTCCCGCTCGAGGCGCGTCCAGGCCACCTCCTGCAGCGCGCGCTCGAACAGGCCGCCGCACACCTGGCTGCGACCCACGCCGTGCTCCATGCCGCTCGCGTGCACCGTCGCCGCCCAGCGCGCGAGGCAGTCGTCCGACAGGAGCGCGAGCTCACCTTCCTCGCGCATCTGGCGCCACATGCGGTCCGTCCCCGCCACTGCCAGGCGGCGCAGCTCGGGGTCGTCGTCGGCGATCGGGCGGATCAGGGTCTCGAACACGCCGGCCCCGGTCATGCCGCTCAGCGCCGAGACCGCCATGCGGCGCAGCACCACGTCGCCGGCCGCGCCGGCCGCGGGGGACGAGGAGGGGGGGGTGGGCAGGACGGCGGACAGCAGTGCGGCCTCGAGTCCGTCGAGGGCGCGATCCAGCTCCCCGTCCTCGCCCGAGCGGACGAGCCGCCGCGGGTGCACGAGCAGGTAGTGCGCGGCGCTCTCCGCGGCCAACGGCCGGCGCGCGCCGTGCCCGGCCGCCTCGCTCCCGATCTCGCGCGCCAGGAAGCGCAGCACGGCGGCGTCCCAGTCGTCCCGGCCCGGCGTCAGGATCGCGCGCAGGAGCTGGACGTGGGCGTACTTCCACTCGCTCTCCGGCGCCGACGCCAGGCGCTCGAGCGCGTCGCCCAGCTCGCCGTGGTAGCCGCGGGAGCGCGCGACGTCGTCGCCCAGCCCCGGCAGGCGCGCCGCCACGGCGCGGTCCTCGTACAGCACGCGGTAGGCCGCGCGCGCGCCGAGCAGGTCGCCCGCGCGCTCCAGGCGCGCGCCCTCCGCCGCGCCACCGTAGAGCCGCGCCACGCGCTGCCCCAGCCACGCGGCCGAGAGCAGCACCGGCAGTGCCAGCGCCGCCGCCAGCGCCGCGCGGCGCGCCGCGCGCAGCGGCTCGCGCCGCGCCCACAGGCGCGCGCGGGCGAGCGGGCTCGCCGGCAGCGCGCGCAGCGGCTGGCCCGCGAGGTAGCGGTCGAGCTCGTCGCGCAGGGCGGCCCCGTCGGCGTAGCGCAGGGCCGCCCGCTCGTCGAGCGCCATCGCCAGGATCGCCGCCAGGCGCTCGTCCAGCGCCGGCTCGACCGCGCGCAGGTCCTGCAGCCCGGCCGCGGCCGCGGCGCGCGTCCCCATCGCGGCCGGGTCGAGCAGGTCGTAGAGCACCGCGCCGAGGGAGAACACGTCCGCGCGCGCGTCCACCGCGTGCCCGAGCCGCGCCTCGGGCGAGGCGTAGGCCGGCGTGCCGAGCAGCGTGCGCGAGCCGGTCAGGTCCGAGCCCTCGACCGGCCGCAGCAGGCCGAAGTCCACCAGCACCGGCCGCAGCCCGAGCGCCGCCTGCGCGCCCTCTCGCGGGTCCTCTCGCGGGTCCTCGAGCCGCCCCGCCGCCGCGGCCGCTGCGCCGTCCGCCGCGATCCGTTCTCGCGGGCCGCCTCGGCCGTGGGTCTCGCGCCGTTCGGCACCACCCGCCTGGCCGTGCGCTCCGACCTGGTTCTGCGGGGCGCCTCGGCCGTGGGCCCGCCGCCGTTCAGCGGCGGCCGCCGGGCCGTCCGCTGCAACGGCGGGTGCTGGACCGCTCCGCCGGTCCAGCACGATGTTGGACGGCTTGACGTCGCGGTGTACGAGGCCCCTGGCGTGGATCGCCGCCAGCGCCGCGGCGACCTCGCGCACCAAGAGCACCGCGCGCCGCACGTGCTCCACTCCACCGCCGCCGCCCCGCGCGCCACCGCCGTCGTCGCTGCGCTCCCCGGCCAGGTCGGCCAGCACGTCCCGCAGCGTGCGGCCCTCGACCAGCCGCATCGCGAAGTAGAGCTGGCCCTCGCTCTCGCCCGAGCCGTAGACCTCGGCCAGGCTCGGGTGGTGCACGCCCGCCGCCAGGGTCGCCTCGCGCCGGAAGCGCTCGACGAAGCGCGGGTCGCGCGCCACGAGCTCGGGCGCGAGCACCTTGAGCGCCACCTCGCGCCCGCCCAGCGAGCGCTGGCGCGCGCGGTATACGCGGCCCATGTTGCCGGCCCCGAGCAGCCCGACGATCTCGAAGTCCCCCAGGAGCGCGCCCGCGCCGACCGGCGCGGCGCCGGCCGCCGTCCCGTGCGCCCGGCGCACGTCCTCGAGGCCGCGCAGGTACTTGAGCGCCCGCGGCAGCACGGCCTCGATCTCCCCGGCCCGGCCGGGGAAGCGCCGCCCGAGGAGCTCGAGCGCGCTCCCCGGCTGTTGCTCGAGCGCCCCCAGGGCGGCCTCGAACAGCTCGGGGTCCGGCGACCGCCAGCTCGCGCGTCCATCCATGGCTCGTGGCTGCCCGCCCCGCGCGGCGCCGCTGCGACCGGCGCGCTCTTCGGGGCGGACAGGGGAGACATGGGAGGAGCGGCCGGGATCGTTCGCCGCGCGCCCCATCATTCCTCCAGGCGCCGCACCAGCTTCGCGCGGGCGCGGCGCCGGAGCCCGCGCACGCTCGCGCCGCTGCGCCCCATCGCCAGGGTGCCGGCCTCCTCCGAGGTGTAGCCGCGCACGTCCACCAGGATCCAGGCGAGGTACTCGTCCTCGCTCAGCTCCTCCTGCGCGATCGCGTCCAGCTCGGCCACCCGCGCCGAGCTGGACGCCGTCGGCGCCGGCCGCAGGCCGGGCATGACGACGGCGCGCGCGTCGCTCTCCTCTGCCAGCGGCTCGCTTGCGGCGCCCTCGCCCCTCTTCTGGGCGATCTCCTTGCGCCCCAGGTCGTTCAGCGTGTTGTGCGCGACAACTCCCAGCCAGGCCAGGAACGAGCCCGTGTCGCGCGAGGCGAAGCTCTGCTTCGTGTCTTCCCGCAAAACCCGGCTCCAGATCTCCTGCACGACGTCGTCGACGTCGCACCGCAGGGCGAACAGCCGCCACCATTTGTTGTGCCGCACGCCCTCGCGCAAGAGCGGCGTGAAGTGCCGGTGCAGCGCGTCGAAGGCCCGCTCGTCGCCGGCTTGCCAGCGCGTGACGTGGCAGGCCGTGCTCCACTCGCCGGCCGCGGCAACGGAAGTGCCGGCGGCGCGCGGCGGAGCGGGTGCGCCTTCGGGAAGCGGGCCCGAGGCGGGTGCCTCGGGCTGGGGGTCGTCTCTCCACATGACGGCGAGCCCGGCCGCCGCGGCCGGGTGGAATGCGAGGGCTCCGGGAAGCAGTCGAGCCCGGGAATCCCGCGCTCCGGCCCGATGGTAGCACGCGCGCGCCGCCGGCGGGGCTCGCGTCCCGACGAAGGAGCACGGATCGCGAGCGACCCGGTGACCGCCGGCGCCGGGAGGGTAGAGTGCCCTCCCGGCCGATGCCCCGCCGCCCCGCCCGCACCCCGGTCCTCTCCGCCCTCGCCGCCGCGACCTTCCTCGGCGCCTGTGCGTCCGCCGGCTCCGAGGCGCAGCCGCCTGCGGGGCGCGTCGTCGCGCTGGCGGACCTGCCGGCGGAGAAGCGCGAGCTCTGGACGAGCTGGATCGAAGAGCGCGCGGACTGGCCCGAGCGGCGCGCGCGGGCCGCCCTTGACCCGGATCTGGCGGGCTTCCTGGCGCAGAACCTGTTCCGCGTCATGGCGCGCGACTTCGGCCGCTCGGGGCCGGCGGCCCTCGGCGAGCGGCTGGGCGCCTTCGAGCGCGCGCGCGCCGACCTCATCGCGCTGGGGCCGGCCGCGGCGCCGGTGCTGGTGGAGCTCGTCGTCGTCGGCGACGGCGTCACGTGCTGGCTGGCGGGCGACGTGCTGGCCCTGATGGACGAGGCCGAGGTGGTCCTGCCCGTGGCCGCCGGGCTGGCCGACGAGCGCGCCGAGACGCGCCGGCGCGCGGCCGAGCTGCTGGCGAAGCTCCCGCACGCGCGCGGCGACGAGCCGGCGGTCGCGGCCGCGCTCGAGCGCGCGCTCTTCTCCGACCCCGAGTGGCCGGTGCGCGCCCAGGCCGCCCTGGCCGTCGCGAGCCGCGGCGCGCGCGCCCCCACGCGCGAGCCGGCGCGGCGGGTGCTCGCGCGCGCCCTGGCGGATCCCGACCCGGCCGTGGGCGAGGCCGCCTGCGAGGGGCTGGCGCGGCTCGGCGACCCGCGCGCCGTGCCGGCCCTGATCGAGCACCTGGAGCGCGCCGCCGGCGGCGGCCGGCTGGCCTCCCTGCAGGCGGCCCAGAGCGCCCTGCGCGCGCTGAGCGGGGCCGCGATCGCCATGGACCCGGCGGCCTGGCGCGCGTGGTGGCGCGAGAACCGCCGGCGCCTGGCCCCGCCGGATTGAGCTGGATCGCCGCGCCGGCGCCCGTACCCTCTGCCCGTGGCCGAGTGGAGGATCCGGCGCAGGCACGGCGCCTGCGGCGCCTGCGAGCGCGAGTTCGAGGACGGCGAGCGGCACGCCTCGTTGCTCTTCGTCGCGGGTGAGGACCTCGCGCGCGAGGACCTGTGCCGGGCCTGCTGGACGGCCCGCGCGCCGGACGGCGACGACCTTCTGTGGTGGTTCACCCGCTACCACCGCGACCGGCGGCGCACCCTGCAGCTCGACCTGGCCTCGCTCGAGCGCCTGTTCGTCGAGCTCGAGGGCCGTGGCGAGGAGAAGCTCCGCGAGCTGCGCTACCTCCTGTGCCTGCTCCTGATGCGCAAGCGCAAGCTCAAGCTCGCGCGCGTGCGCCGCGGCCGCGAGGGCGAGTTCCTGGTCGTGCGCCGTCCGCGCCGCGAGGAGGAGCTCTCCGTGCTCGTGTTCGACTTCTCCCCGGAACGCATGGACGAGCTGCGCACCCACCTGCACGAGATGCTCGAGGGCGCCGGCCCCAAGGACGCCCCCGCGGAGGGTGGCCGGGACGGCGGCCAGGACGGCGAGGACGGGGCGCGCGGCCAGAGCGAGGTGGCCGACGAGGGCCTGGACGCCGAGGACGACGAAGGCGAGCCCGACCCGGCCTC
>Ga0326597_10008165_pt1 | contig 14147 bp, 12 predicted proteins | sample RVTome_12_FD_203789 | JGI IMG/M metagenome (GOLD analysis project Ga0326597, IMG submission 203789) | Soil microbial communities from uranium-contaminated site in the Upper Colorado River Basin, Wyoming, United States - RVT100D185 | ecosystem: Environmental > Terrestrial > Soil > Contaminated >... | reverse complement strand
TATTCCTCGTAGTTCGACTGGAGCCGGAAGGCCGGAACGCCGTGACAGACGAACGACGAGTGATCGCTCCCCGTGTTCTGCTGTTCCCCCGGTGTCCCGAGACGGAGGTGCTCGGTGATCTCCGGCGGGACGAGTGAGAGCCAGCGCGCGAGGTTGCCCGCGGCCTGGAGGAAGCCGTTGGCCTCGACGTACTCGACGCGCCACGTCCCGTTGTCCTGATTGAACAGCGCCTGGAGGCCCTCCAGCACCTCGGGGTGATCCTCCGAAAACGCCCGCGAGCCGATCAGGCCCTGCTCCTCCCCACCCCAGTGGCCCACGAGGATGGTTCGCCGAGGCGCCGGGTAGGCCAGCTTGAGCAGCCGCATGGCCTCGAGCATCATGATCGTGCCGGTGCCGTTGTCCGTGGCCCCCGTCGCTCCCTGCTCGGAATCGAGGTGGGCGGAGAGCACGATGTACTCGTCAGGTAGCTCGGTGCCGCGGAGCTCGGCGACCACGTTGAACATCGGGACGGTTCCGGGGAACGACGCCTGGGCGTCCACCCGGACGCGGGGTCCCTGGTTCCGTTCCGCGAGGCGGTGGAGCAGTCCGTAGTCCTCGCAGCTCAGCTCGACCGAGGGAACCCCCTCGGTCCCGGCATCCATGATCTTGCTGACCCCCCAGCCCGCCTCCCAGTTGCTCCCGATCCAGTTGTGCGTGAAGACGCCGCGCGCCCCGGCCTGTTCGATTCGGCTGGCAAGCGCGCGTTGGCCACCCAGCAGCGCCACCACCCGCAGCCACTCGTCGATCGCCGCCTGCACGGCGGCGCGCTCCGCGGCCACGGTCTCGGGCCGCGCGAACCGCGCGAAGTCCTTCCGGTCGCGGCAGGTGGGGCGCGGCGGTGACAGGAGCACGAATGCCCCTCGCACCCGCCCGAGCCATGCCGCCACCTCGGCCGCCGTGCGGGCCTGGGGCAGCCCGAGCACCGGGGCCTCGACCGGCCCGTCGGTGCCGGGACTCCACGCCGCGAACCGCGCCTCGAGGGTCGCTACCCAGGGCTGGACCAGGTCTACGTGCAGCGTCCCCCGGTTCCAGCCACGCCACGTGCCGTACTGTTCCTTGCGGGCCGGTATCCCCAGCGCCTCGTAGGTTCGCACCAGCCAGTCCGCCGCGGCGGTGTACCCGGCGGTGCCGGAGAGCCGCGGGCCGATCGAGTCCATCAGGGCCTGGGCGGAGCGCTCCGCCCGGGATCGGACCATGCCCTCCTCCCAGATCCGCCGCAGGACCGGCGCGTCGGTGCGAAACGTCTGGGCGGCGGCGGGGGGCCCGAACGGGAACGACGAGACAAGCGGGATCACGAGAATGGCGATGGTCGCGCGACGGGACATCACTCCTCCAGCATGGGGCATTCGATCGGTGCGGCCGAAGGAGTACCCAGGGGATTGGCGGGGGGCAAGCGAAGCCGCCCGGCACCGGCGATGGTGACGGGCGGCTCGAACTCGGGCTGCGAGGACCTCAGATTCCCGGGCGCTTCACCACCACTCCCCCGTTCACGGTCACCGCCCGAATGGGCGCACCCCCACTCCCCAGGTCCAGCTCGACCCGCCGGTTCAGGCGTCCCTGGACCATGACCGGGAACTCGAACTGCAGTCCGCCGTTCGTGGTGCCGGTTTCCAGCCGCGCCGAGTACCCCTCGGGCACGGTCAGCACGATCCCGCCGTTCGTGGCACGCACGTCCGCGCCCGCGCCGTCCCACGACGCTCCGTCAAGCGCGAGGCGGATGCCGCCGTTCGTGGTGGTGCCCTGCACGTCACCGCCGAGGCCGGTGAGTGCCACGCCGCCGTTCGTGACCTCGAACCGGATGGTGCCGTGCACGTTGTCGATCCGGACCCCGCCGTTCAGTGTCTCGAGGTCGAGATCCGACCGGGAGGGGACGAAGGCCTCGAACGTCACCGACCACCATTCGCGGCGCTGTGTGTCCGGGCCCCGGGCCTCGATGGTCCCGGACGTCCCGATCGTCACGCCGGCGGCGATCTCACGGGCCCGCTCCTCGGACCGCGCGTTCGCCTGGACGCGCGCGTACACCCGGATCTCGTTGCGGTCCCAGCCATGGACCCGCACGCCGCCGTTCTGCCCTCCATCGATCGCGATCGGCGAGCGGCCGGTGGGTACCGTGAAGTCCCGGATCTCGCAGACCCGTTCGCCTTCGTCGTCCCAATCGCGGTCATCGCACGTGATGGTGGGGGTCTGGGCGAGTGCGAGCGCCGGAGCCAGGAGGAGTGCGCCGAGCCCGGCGCCAATCGTGAGCTGCGCCATGTCATGCCTCGTGGGAGTGTCCTCTCTCTTGGACGCACCGACGGCCGGAATGGTTTCACCGGCCGGCGGCCCCACCCGGTGGTTGGGGCGGTCCGGGCAGCTAGGGCAGTTAGGGCAGTTAGGGCAGTTAGGGCAACTCCGAAGTTAGCCGCGTCGTGCCAGAGATTCGACGGGATGACCTGCTAGGTCGCCATTTGACCCAGGACCCAGGCGACGCCGAGGGCGGCGTAGGTGCCGAGGACATATCCCAGCACCGCCATGAGCAGGCCCACCGGCGCCATGGCCGGGTGATACATCGCGGCCACGACCGGGGCGGAGGCAGTCCCGCCGATGTTCGCCATGCTCCCTGTGGCCACGAAGAAGAGCGGTGCGCGGATCAGCCGCGCGACGAGCAGCAGGGTGCTGACGTGAATGAGGATCCACACGACCCCCGCAAGCAGGAACACGGGAGCTTCCAGCACGGCCCGCAGGTCTGCCTGCGCCCCCACCGCCGCCATCATCAGGTACAGCGCGGCGTAGCCGACCCGGGATCCGCCGCGCTCCTCGAGCCGGCGCAGCGGTGAGAACGAGAGCAGGAGCCCGCCGGTCACGACGAGCAGGACCGTCCACGTCATGTGCGAGATGATCTTGGGGTTGCCGAGCTCGGGCAGCCCCTGCCCGATGGCCACGCTCACGGTCGCGGCGGCAAACCCACCCATCACGATGAGGCCCGTGCTCCTCAGGTCGAGCGGCAACCGGTGCGACTCGAACTCGGCCAGGTGCCGGTTCGCGCTGTCCAGCGTGTCGGTTCGGGCGCGGTTCCACCGGTCGAACCGCCCCTGCCAGGCGCTGAAGTACAACAGGACGGCCATCCAGCTGTAGCCCACCACCGTGTCCACGATGATCATGGGACCGAACAGGGCGTCGGGCGTTCCGACGCTCTCCGCCACCGCCACCATGTTCGCGGACCCGCCGATCCAGCTCGCCGACAGCGCGGCGATGCCCTTCCAGGCCTCGGGCGGGAGCACCGGGCCGAACAGGAGCAGGACGATCGGCGCCCCGATCACGACGCCGGCCGTGCCCGCGAGCATCATGATCAGCCCCATCGGTCCGAGCCGGAGCACGCTGCGCAGGTCCACGGTCACCATCAGGAGAAACAGCGCCAGCGTGAGCATGTAACGCGTGATCCAGTCATACGCCGGCGACTGGGGCGGGATCAGCCGCACCGCGGTGGCAATCGTCGGCAGGAAGTACGCGAGTAGAACCACCGGGATGATCTCGAAGAACCGCTGGAGCCGCGCGACCCCGCTCAACCAGAACAGCCCGGCGATGATGCCCGTGAGGGCGCCCGCGACCGCGGTTGGATCCGTGATGAGGGCGTCGGGAGGCTGGGGCATGGGGGCGGGATGAGCGGGACGACGGGTGAACGGGACAACCGGAGAACGGGAGAACGGGAGTAACGACCCGGCAGTATCGCTACCGGCACTCACGTGGGCAACCGCCCCTGGCCCACGGGTCTGCCCTCCCCGCTCCCACTGCCCCTCCTGCCCTCACTGCCCTTCCTGCCCTCCCTCCCTCCGTGCATTTTCCCTCCCCATGTCCATCGCTCGATCGATACTGCTTTGGGGCTCCCGCAACCCGTGGCTGGAGCGGCAAGCCAGGCAACGGACCTTCGCCCGCCGTGCGGTGCGCCGCTTCATGCCGGGGGAGGCGCTCGACGCCGCGCTGACGGCGACCGCGGCGTTCGCGGGCCGCGGAATCGGAACGGTGCTCACCCAGCTGGGCGAGAACCTCACGGCCGCCACCGACGCCGACGCCGTGCGTGATCACTACCTCGGCGTCCTGACCCTGCTGGGCCAGCGCGACCTTCCGGCGCTCATCTCGGTCAAACCCACCCAGCTCGGTCTCGACTTCGATGCCGGGACGTGCGTTGCGCGAATCGACGCGCTCGCGACGCAGGCGGCGCGGCGCGGCGACCGGATCTGGGTGGACATGGAGGACTCGAGCTACGTGGATGCAACCCTCGAGCTCTTCCGCCAGCTGCGCCGGCGCCACGAGAACCTTGGGGTCTGCCTGCAGGCCTACCTGCGGCGCACCGCAGCCGACCTGGAGGGACTCCTCCCGCTCAAGCCCGCAATCCGGCTCGTCAAGGGCGCATACGCGGAGCCGCCGGACCGGGCGTTCCCCGCCAAGCGTGACACGGACGCGTCCTACCTGGCGCTGGGCGCCACCCTCATCGAGCACGCCGCCAGGCACGGGGGAGCCCCGCCGGTTTTCGGAACCCACGACGTTCGGCTCATCCAGTCGCTCCAGCACACCGCCGCCGCGGCAGGCCTGGACCGGAAGGCGTGCGAGGTCCACATGCTGTACGGCATTCGCACGGCTGAGCAGGAACGGCTGAAGCAGGAGGGGCGCGCGGTCCGCGTCCTGATAAGCTACGGGAGCGCGTGGTTTCGCTGGTACATGCGCCGGCTCGCGGAGCGGCCGGCCAACGTGTGGTTCGTGATCCGAAGCGTAGTGGGCTGACCTGCGCGGATCACCGCCGCGCCGGAGCCGGCGTTCCCTGACTGCTGGTCTGGAAGCCCCAGGCGGTATCACTTGGCAGCTGGTTGCCGGCTGGGTCGCGGATTCCCCGCGTCACGGTTACCGAGAATGAGGTGAAGTAGTCGAAGTCGTCGTCCGGCACGAAGGTGGCCGTACTGTCGCCAAACGCATAGCCTCCCGACACGAGGGCGAAGCCCTGCCGGACGATGAAGGATGCGGGGCCCACGGTGGCCGGGTTGATCGGCTCGGAGAACCGGACGGTGATCGCGGCCGACACGCCGACGTCCCGGGATCCCGGTGCCGGCAGCACGTCCGTCACGAGGGGCGGAATCGAGTCGCCGGGCAACGGCGGCCCGTTCGGGGAGTCGCCGCAGGCCGCGGCTGCACCCAGGACGGCGCACGCCAGGATCAGGAGCCGGATAGCAGGCATGATGCTAAGATAGACCGGGAAGCCGGGTTTGCGGACCGGCCCGGCGGGCTGGATCACGGGCTGCCCCCGGCCGCCTGTCATGTTTCGACGCAACGGTCGAGCGTCGCGAGGAGCATTGGATGGCAATCGGAGAAGAACCTCACGCTGGTCATGGCGAGCGTCGCCGCCGGAGCCCGGAGACGCTCCGTCTCAGGGCGGTGATGCCCATGCTCCTCGTGTCCGACCTCGAGCGCAGCCTCGCGTGGTATCGCGACATCCTGGGATTCGTGGTGGCCGAGGAGCTGCGCCGGGATGGCGCCGTCGTGGCCGCCCAGCTCAAGGCGGGGAAGGTGCAGTTCCTGCTCGAACAGGATCCGGACCGGACCGCCGACCGGCCGCGAGGCCACGGCATCCGCCTCTACTGCGCCACGCGGCAGAACGTGAACCGGCTCGCGGTGGCCATCCAGGAGCGCGGCGGGACCATCCTCGAGGCGCCGGACGACTCCCATGGCGGCCGGGACTTCGGCATCCTGGACCCCGACGGCTACGCCATCTCGATCTTCTGGCGCCCGGACTGCTAGACGTGACGCTCTACGCCGGCACGAGCGGCTACGCCTACAAGGAATGGAAGGGCTCGTTCTATCCGGACGACCTCAAGGACGACGCGATGCTCGGACACTACGCGTCGCGCCTGCCCGCCGTCGAGATCAACAACACCTTCTACCGGATGCCGAAGGAATCGGTCGTGCTCGGCTGGGCGGACCAGGTGCCGGACACGTTCCGCTTCGTCCTCAAGGCCACGCGGCGCATCACGCATTTCGGCCGGCTGAAGGGGGTCGAGAGCGAGCTCGAGTATTTCCTGCGTGTCTCCCAGGCGCTCGGTGACCGACGAGGTCCGTCCCTGTTCCAGCTGCCGCCCAACATGAAGAAGGACCTCGAGCGGCTCACGGGGTTCCTCGCCCTGCTCCCCAACCAGTGGCGCGCGGCGTTCGAGTTCCGCCATCGGTCGTGGTTCGACGAGGACGTGTTCGCGGCGCTCCGGTCGCGGAACGCGGCCCTGTGCATCGCGGACCAGGCGGAAGACGAAGACGCGACGCCGTTCGTAGCGACGGCCGACTGGGGCTACCTGCGGCTGCGGCGCGAGGCGTATACCAAGGCCGACCTCGCCCGATGGGCCGCGCAGGTCCACGAGCGCAGCTGGACGGACGCGTACGTGTTCTTCAAGCACGAGGATGGCGCCACCGGGCCCGCGTTCGCGGCGGACTTCCTCGCGCTGGGCCGCGTCTAGGCCGTCACCACCTCAGCCCACCGAGCCACGGCATCGGCCACCTCGCCCAGTACCTCCTCCGCGCTTCGCCCCGCCGACTTCGGCACCGCGAAGGAGTGGTCCCCGCCCTCGATCACGGTGAGCGCGCCGCGCGCGCCGAGCGCGGTCACGACCGGCCGGAGCTGATCGAGGAACGCCAGGGTATCGCGCGTGCCCTGAACGAACAGCATGGGGATCTCGACCCGCGCCAAATGCTCGGCCCGCCGGTCGTCCGGCTTTCCCGCCGCGTGCAGCGGGAAGCCGAGGAACACCAGACCCCGCACTCCCGGGAGCGGCGCTTCAGCCTGCGTCTGCGACGTCATCCGGCCGCCGAACGATTTTCCGCCCGCGAGCAGCGGCAAGTCTCCCGCGTGCTCAGCCGCCGCCGTCACCGCGTCCCGCACGGCGCGGTGGGCCACCGGCGGCGGGTCCGGTCGTCGCCGGCCGCCCTCCAAGTAGGGAAATTGATACCGCAGCGTGGCCATCCCGCGGGCTCCCAATAGAGGGACCAGCACCTCGAAGAACCGGTGGCGGATCCCGGCCCCAGCCCCATGGGCCAGCACGAGCAGCCACCGAGCACCGGCGGGGCGATGCAGCAACCCGGTGACGGTGCCAGCCCCGGTGGCGATCCGGAGTTCCCGGTCCGTGGCGTCGGCGGAGCCCTTGGCCATCAGCCGATCAGGCGCTGCTGGAGCTTGCCGAGCGCGTCGCCTAGGTCCGCCTGGACCTCGAGGACGTCCCGGAGCGGATCCCGCGCGCGCGCGGCGAGCCGTTCGGGCACCGTACGAATCGTGAACCGGCGAATATCGAGATCCGGCGTCACTTCGTCCCATTCCAGCGGCGTGGACACCGGCGCGCCCGGCAGCGGGCGCACGCTGAACGGCGCCACCAGCAGCTTGCCGCGACCGTTCTGGAGATAGTCTAGGTACACCTTTCCCTCGCGCTGCGTGGGCAGGCGCTTGATCGTCGCGATCTCGGGCAGCTGCCGCGCCAGGACCCGGGCCAGGACCTCCGCCACCTGGCGCGACTGGTCGTGCGTGCAGCGCCGCCCGAGGGGAAGCAGCACGTGCAGGCCGGACGAGCCGCTCGTCTTCACGTAGCACGGAAAGTCGATGGCGTCGCAGAGCGTCCGCGCCGCCTGCGCCACCGTCACGACGTCCGTGAAGGGCGCCTCCTTGGGATCGAGATCGATGATGGCCCAGTCCGGCTGCTCGAGCGTGGCAATCCGGCTGGCCCACACGTGCAGGGGAATGGTGCCGAGGTTCGCGACGTACACCAGCGCATCCGCGTCATCCGCCACGAAGTAGCGGATCTCCCGCTCGGCGTCGTCGCTGTACACGACCTCCGTCCGGATCCAGTCCGGTGCGAACACGGGCGCGTCCTTCTGGAAGAACGACTTGCCGCCGATGCCATCGGGGTAGCGCGTCATCACGAGCGGGCGGTCCTGGAGGTACGGCAGCATCCACGGAGCCACCGTCCGATAGAAGGCGATGAGGTCGCCCTTGGTATAGCCCTCTTCGGGCCAGAAGACCTTGTCGAGATTGGAGAGCACCACCTCGACCCGTCCCGGCCGGATCGTCGGTGCCGCGGCCGTCGCCGCCTCGGCGCCCGCGCGCCGCAGGCAGTCCTGCGGCGGCTTGTCGTCGCGGAACCGGACGAACACGGGCTGACGCAGCAGGCCCTCTTCGGTGACCTCCTTGTACCGCACCTCGGCCACCATGGTGGGCTCGGTCCAGCGATGCTCCTGTCCCGCGGGTGCGTTGCGGCACGCGGGGGTCTCGCGGACCATCCCCTCGAGGGTGTCGCGCACCGCCGGCAGATCCTCGGTGCTGAACCCGGTGCCCACCCGGCCGGCATAGACCAGCGCGTCGTCCTCATACCACGCCACGTGGATCGCCCCGAACCCTTCGCGGGAGCCCTTGGGCGCGGTGAAACCGGCCACGACGAAGTCATCCGTCTTGTCCGCCCGGACCTTCTGCCAGTGGCTCGAGCGCCCGGCGCGGTACGGGGAATCCGCGCGCTTCCCCACGATGCCCTCGAGGCCGAGCTGCACCGCCTGGCCGAAGAACGCCTGGCCCACGCGGTCGACATGATCCGCGTAGCGCAGGGCCCCGACGGGCGGCAGCAGGTCCCGGGCGATGGCCTTGCGTTCCACCAGCGGCAGCCCGCGGAGGTCCCACTGCTCGAACGCGAGGAGGTCGAACACGTACAGGGCCGCCGGCAGCTCCACGGCCGCGCGCCGCACGTCCGGCCCGCGGGTCAGCCGGGCCCGTTTCTGGAGGCGCTGGAAGCTGGGGAGCCCGGCCGCGTCGTGAACCACCACCTCGCCGTCGAACAGCGCCTGACCGAACGGCAGGGCCCGCAGGGCCCGGGCCAGCTCGGGAAAGCTCGCCGTGAAGTCGTTGCCGTTTCGGGATAGGAGGCGCGCTCCGCCCGCCCCTCCCGCCGCCAGCATCCGGTACCCGTCGTACTTGATCTCGAACAGCCAGCCCTCGCGGTCGAACGCCTGGGCGGCCGTTTCGGCCAGCATCAGCTGTCCGCCGTCCGCCGGCACCGTCCCCTCGGGCGCGCCGAGGGCCCGGATCCGCTCCCGAACACCGGCCGCACGATCGTGCCCTCCCTTCAGCTCTTCCACCGTGAGGCCCGAGAGGACCGAGTGCTCGGGGAAGTCCGTCCCGGGATCGCGGACGTGGGTGTCGCGCTCCTTGATGAGGAGCCACTCGCGCTCGGACTTCTTGATCTTCACGAGCGTCCACCGACCGCGCAGCTTGTAACCACGCAAGTCGAACAGCAGCTTGCCCTTGGCCAGCCCGGCAACGGGATCCTCGAGCGCCACCCATTCCCCCCGGTCCCACACGATGACCGCGCCGGCACCGTAGTTCCCTTCCGGGATCAGGCCTTCGAAGTCGGCGTACTCGAGGGGATGGTCTTCGACGTGGACCGCCAGGCGCTTGTCATCCGGGTTGGCCGAGGGTCCCTTGGGGACGGCCCAGGAGCGGAGCACCCCTTCCATCTGGAGCCTGAGGTCCCAGTGCAGGTGGGTGGCGGCATGCTTGTGGACCACGAACAGGCTTCCGTCCTGGGCGCCCACGGCCCCGGCGGGCTCGGGGGTGATGCCGAGCGACCGCTTGGCGCGGTAAGCACTTAGCTGATCCCGGTCCTCGGGTCCGGTTGCGTCCATGCCTGGGAAATCCTATAGTAGCCGACCTATGAGCGCACGCCCTATCCAGTCCGCCACGCTCTCGTTCGGGCTCGTGTCGGTACCGATCCAGCTGTACTCGTCGTCCGAATCCCGGGCGAACATCTCGTTCAACTGGCTGCACAAGGAGTGCGGCTCGCGCCTGAAGCAGCAGTACGTCTGCAAACAGGACAACAAGCTGGTCGAAAATGAGGATCGAGTGAAGGGCTACGAGTTCGGCAAGAACCAGTACGTCACGTTCACGGCCGAGGAGCTCAAGGCCCTCGAAGAGCAGAAGAGGGAGTCCATCGACATCGCGGAGTTCGTCCCGGCGGACCAGGTGGGACGCCAGTGGGTGAGCAAGATCTACTACCTGGGCCCGGACAAGGGTGGCGGCCGGGCCTATCGCCTCCTGAGCGCTGCGTTGCGAGAAACGGGGCTGTCCGCCATTGGGCGCCATTCGGCGCGCGGCAAGCAGTACCTCGTGCTGATCCGGCCGGAGGGCGAGGGGCTGGTCATGGAGCAGCTGTACTACGCGGACGAGATCCGCCCCTTCTCCGAGGTGCCGCTCGGCGAGGCCGAGCTGAAGGCCGAGGAACTGAAGCTCGCGGTGCAGTTCATCCGCCAGGCGTCGGCGCAGGCGTTCGACCCGACCAAGTACGAGGACGACGTCCGCAAGCGGATCCTCGAGCAGATCGAGCGGAAGATCGCGGGTCAGGAGATCACGGCCGCGCCCGAAGAAGAGCCCCAGACCCAGATCATCGACCTGATGGAAGCGCTCAAGCGGAGCCTCGCCCAGGGCGACGCCGGCAAGGAGCCCACCAAGGCCGCCGAGGCTTCCCGGAAGCCCCGGCGCAAGGCCGCGGGCGGCGACGCCTAGCGCGCATGCACGGCTTCGGCACGGCCGAAGTCGCCCGGCTGCTGGGGATGACGCCGCGGCAGGTCCGGCGCCTGGCCAGGGCGGGCGTGCTGTGTCCCGCGCGAGGGCCCCGGCGCGCCTACCGGTTCTCGTTCCAGGATCTGGTTCTCCTGCGGGCCGCCAAGGCACTGTCCCGGGCGGCGGTGCCCGGCCGGCGGGTGCACCGCGCCCTGCGGTCCCTCGCCCGCCAATTGCCGCGCGACCGCCCGCTGAGCGAGCTGCGGATCACGGCGGAAGGGGACGACGTGGTCGTGCGGGACGGCCAGGCAGCCTGGGTGCCGGCGTCGGGCCAGCTCACACTCGACTTTCTCGTGGCGGATCTCGCCACCGATGTCGCCTCGCTGGCCCGTCAGCACGCGCGGCGCCGCGGGCGTGACGACCCGGCGGACGCCGAGGGGTGGTTCACGCTGGGCCTCGAACTCGAGACGGTGGCGCCCGCCGAGGCGGAGGAGGCGTACCGCCACGCGCTCCGACTGAACCCGGACCTGCCCGAGGCGCTGATCAACCTGGGGCGCATGCTCCAAGCCCAGCGACGGTTGCACGAGGCAGAGGACCTCTACCGCCGCGCCCGCACCGTCCAGCCCGACCTCGCGGTGGCCGCCTTCAACCTCGGCACCGTGCTCGACGAGCAACGCCGGATGCAGGAGGCCATCGACGCCTACCGGTCCGCGGTGGAGCTGGACCCGGGACTCGCGGACGCGCACTACAACCTGTCCGGGCTGTACGACCAGGCCGGCAACGCGGTGGCGGCGTTCCGCCACCTGCGCCGGTATCGTGAGCTGACGGGACGGCCGCGGCGCTGAGTCCGGAGGAGCAGCGGGGCACCGGCGTCCGGCGGTTTCAGGCAATTCTCAGCACGTCTTCACGGGTTCGGGGGTAATGAGGGATAGCGCCAATCCGGGGGTCCCCATGCCGGTCAACAAGCTGAAGCGGTTCCTGGACGACAACCAGGTCCGGTACGTCACGGTCCGCCACTCGCCTGCGTTCACCGCGCAGGAGGTGGCGGCGAGCGCGCACATCTCCGGCTACGAGATGGCCAAAACCGTCATGATCAAGGTGGACGGCAAGGTGGCCATGGCCGTGCTCCCCGCGCCGCTCCACGTGGATCTCCGGCAGCTGCGCGAGCTGACGGGGGCGGACCACGTGGATCTCGCCAGCGAGACCGAGTTCAAGTCGCTGTTCCCGGAGTGCGAGCTCGGGGCCATGCCGCCGTTCGGGCGACTCTACGACATGGAGACCTACGTGGCGCGGCGGCTGGCGGAGGACGAGTACATCGCGTTCAACGCCGGGACGCATACGGAGCTGATCCGAATGCGGTTCCGCGATTTCGAGAAGCTGGCGGAGCCCAGGATTCTGGCGTTTTCGCACTAGTCTCGCGCTGGGACGACGTCACCCGACTGGCTCGCCCGGGGGCGTAATCCGCGACCTAGCCAGCCGGAGGCGTGCATGCGTGTCCCTTCCTTCGTGGCGCTGGTCTTGCTCTGCGCGCCGCGCATCCCCCTGCTCGCGCAGCAGCAGGCCCCGTCCCTCGAGCCCGGCGCCCGTCTGCGCCTGACGTACCCGTGCCCGCGCGAGGGCGCTCCCGCCGCCGGCCAGGCACGTTCCCCGTGCCGGTCAGAAGGCACACTCGTCCGGCTCCACGCCGACACGATTGCGCTCGCCGCGTCGGGGGCCTCTGTGAGCCATGGCCTGAGCGCCGTCAGCCGCGTCGAAGTCAGCCGCGGCTACCGCCCGCATCGGCTCCCGGCCGCCGGTGCCGGGTTCCTGGTGGGCGCGGGCGTCACGTTCGTCGTGCTGAACAGCGGCGGTTCCACGAGCCTGTGCAATCAGTCGGCAAATCAGGACGCGATGAGCTCGGGTGAGTGCCTGGGCCTGACGGCGCTGGGAAGCGTGGTCGGTGCCGGGTTGGGGGCCCTCGTCGGCGGCTGGATCCGGACCGAACGCTGGGACGACGTGCCGGTCGAGCGCCTCCGGGTCAGCCTCGGACCGCAGCGGGATCGGCTGCTCGGTCTGTCCGTGGCCGTGGCGTTCTGAGAGACGTCCGACAGGGCCGTGCAAACCGGTCGCTCTCACGCGACAGCTCGCGCCGAGTGGCCGCTCTCAGCGGCCTCCTACACCCACCACTGACGCCAGACGACCGCCAGCTGCCGGAAGACGCGAAAAGGCGCCCGACCGTGTGGTCTGGGCGCCCGGCCCTCCATGGGAGGGCTTCGTGTGCCGAATCGGTGCCGCGTGGCCACGAACGATCACCGTCCAGCTCGTGCACCCGCATGAACCAGCCCGATAGGCGCACGGGCCCGCTATGCGCGTTTGTGGAATCCCGGACCGACGGGGGCGGCAGGTACCCGCCCACCTGGCGAGCCGCGGGAATTCCTGGGTGCACTGGAGATGTTACCACCGACCCCATGAAACGGTGATGAAAGCGCCGTGAGGTGCCCGGCCCGCCCCTCAAGCCGGCAGTGGCTCGGTGCCCGCCACCCGCGGAACGACCCCCATCTCGTCAAGGAACCGGCTGCCTCCCGCGTCCCGCCCGCCGCGGGTCTGCACCCGTGTCAGCACCAGCCGGTCGCGCGCGCGCGTCATCCCGACGTACAACAGGCGCCGCGCCTCGCGGATCTCGTCCTCACGGGCGTAGGTGACCGGGCCCCACCCCGGCATCTGGAAGTCCTCGACCCCCACCACGTACACCCGGGAAAACTCCAGCCCCTTGGTGGCGTGCAGCGTCAGCAGGTTGACCCGCGCGTGGTCCACCTCGACTCCCTCGGAGTTGGAGAGCGCCACGCGCTCGAGGAACCGGTCCAGCTCGTCGGCGAGGGCGCCGCCCTTGCTGTCGCCCACGAGCCGCATCAGCCGGGCGTAGGCCGCGGGATAGCGCTGCTCGGCCGTACGGGTCGCGCGCAGCTTCTCCAGCAGCTCGCGACCGCCGAGTCGATCCACGACGGTGTCCGGATCCGGAAGGTCGGGTGCGCCGAGTCGCTGCCGTTCCGCTCCGTAGAACTCGAGGCAGTCGCTGTACGGACTCAGGGCGTGCGTCCGCGCGATCTCGCGCAGGACCTCCGCCTCGTCGCTGGACGGGCCGGCGCCGAGGGCGAGCCCCAACCCCACCAAATCGAGCAGGTGCGCCAGCGCTGACTTGCGAGTCCGCACAAGCTGCAGCCGGGTGAGGGCGACGAACACCCCCGCCAGGGCCTCGGCGTCGTCGAGGGCGTGGTGCGCGCGCGGGAGCGGCACCGCGAACCGCTCCGCCAGGGCTTCCAGGCCCGCCCGGCCCGTCACGAGGGCGCGCGCGAGCAGCAGCGAGTCGAAGACCACGAGGTCGTCCGCCCCGCCGAGGGGCGCGGCGAGCCGCCGCAGCACCGGCAGGTCGAACTCCACCGCGTTGTGCGCCACCAGGAGATCGGCGCCCACGAACGCGCGGAACTCGGACCACACGTCGCCGAACACCGGGGCGTCGGCCACGTCGGCGTCCGTGTACCCGTGCACCGCGGCGGCGCCCGGCGTGACCGCGACGTCCGGCCGC
>Ga0326597_10008164_pt1 | contig 14149 bp, 10 predicted proteins | sample RVTome_12_FD_203789 | JGI IMG/M metagenome (GOLD analysis project Ga0326597, IMG submission 203789) | Soil microbial communities from uranium-contaminated site in the Upper Colorado River Basin, Wyoming, United States - RVT100D185 | ecosystem: Environmental > Terrestrial > Soil > Contaminated >... | reverse complement strand
GGTCCTCCTCGCTGATGCGCACGTCCTCCTTTTCGGCGATCTCGCGCACGAGGAAGAAGGCCTTCATGCCTTTCTCGGTCGCGCTGCGCAGCTCTTCCTGCCGGCGGGCCACCTCCGCCGCGATGTCTTCTTGCGACGCGCCCCCGGAGGCCAGTTGCTGCCGCAGGGTCTCGATCCGGCCGGCGACCTGGGACTCGACCATGCGCCGAGGCAGGTCCATGTCCGCGTGGCTCGCCAGCACCCGCTCGAGCAGGGCGGCCTCGATGCGCTGTTCCTCGTTGCGCGCCTTCGCGGCGATCAGGTTCTCGCGCGCCTTGGCGAGCAGCGCGTCCTGGTCCTCGACCTCGAACAGCTCGCACAGCTCCGCGTCGGTCGGCGGCAGCATGCGCCAGGCCTCGCCCAGAGCGAGCTTGCAGCGGCCCTGGGCGCCGCGCAGGTCCTGGCGCTCGAAGTCCTGCGGGATGGTGAGGTCGAGCTCGACCTCGTCGCCCTTGCGCGCGCCGAGCATGGCCTTCTTGTACGCCGCCGGGTCGACCCCCGGGAGATCGTCGAGGGGCGACAGCCGCATGCCGTCGCGCTCCAGGATCGTCTCCCCGGCGCAGGTCCAGGTGAGCTTGCAGACCGCCATGCCGTCCTCGGGGAGGCCCTCCTGGCCGGCATCCACGGGCCGCGAGCGTTGGCGCCGCAGGTCCTCGAGCGCCGCCTCGACCTCCTGCTCCATGACCGGCTCCAGCTCGCTCTCGATCTCGAGCCCGGCGTACTGCGAGAGCTCGATCTTTGGGCGCAGGCTGACCTCGAAGCGGTGGCTGAAGTCGGCCCCTTCCGCCAGCTCGATCTCCTCCGCTGCGACGTGCTGGTGGCCGATCGTGTCGAGCTCGTGCTCCTGGACCGCCTGCTGGAGGGCGAGGTGGATGAACTGCTCGATCGTCTCCAGGCGCGCGCGCTGGCCGAACTGCCGCTGGAGCAGGGCGAGCGGCACCTTGCCGGCGCGGAAGCCCTTCCTGCGCACGCCCTTGCCGGCCCGCAGCAGGTTCCGGCGCGCGCTCTGGTCGAAGGCCTCGCGCGGGACGCTGAGGGTGACGAGGGCTTCGCACGGCCCGGTCTTCTCGACGTGGACTTCCAAGGGCGGACAGGGAATGGGGGACGGGGCGAGGACGAGGGTGCAAGGCGCGAATCTAACCCCCCCGGGACGGGCTTCAAAGCGCCGCGGCCGAAACACCGCCGCCGACCCGCGAGGCGATCCCGGCGCCCGGGCCGGGCGGGCGCGCGATCGCCGGCCCGAAGGAGCCCGTGCCCGATCGTCCGCCCGATGCCGTCGCCTCGCCCGCCCTATCCCCTGCGCGGGCGCAGCGCTCCCCCGGGGGCTAGGATGCGATGCATGGAGATCAAGCTGCGACAGGTCCTCGCCGCCGACGAGGCGCGCGAGCTCGCGCCGCGCATCGAAGCGCGCGCGGCGGAGGTGCTGGCCGAGTACCGCGACGTCCCGCTCCCCGCGGACGTCGGGCGGCGCTTCGTCGAACGCCACTTCGCGGCGCCGCAGACCGTGCTGCTGGTGGCCGAGAGCGAGGAGGGCGAAGGGGACCTGGGGCTGTGCCTGGTCGGGCCCCTGGAGGACCCGCTCACCGCCGAGCGGCTGGCGCTGGTGCTCGTGCTGCACGTCGAGCCGGCCTTCCGCCGCCGCGGACTGGCGCGGGCGCTGGTGACCGAGGCGCGCGCGATCCTGGCCGCGCGCGGCATCGACAAGATCGCCGCCCGGGCGGCCCACAACGACGACGCACTGATCTCGATGGGGGAGCGCTGGGGCTACGTCCGACAGTGGGAGCTGATGCTCTTGGAATGACCGCGCTCTCCACCGGCGCCCGCGACGTGCACGCCGTCGTCCTGACCGGGGCCGGCGTCTCGGCCGACTCGGGCCTGGCCACGTTCCGCGGCGCCGGCGGGCTGTGGGAGGGTCACCGGATCGAGGACGTCGCCACGCCCGAGGCCTGGGAGCGCGACGCGCGCCTGGTCTGGCGCTTCTACCAGATGCGCCGCGCGGCCCTGAGGGACGTCGAGCCCAACCCGGCCCACCTCGCCCTGGCGCGGCTGGAGCGCGAGCTCGTCGCGGCCGGGGGACGCTTCACGCTGATCAGCCAGAACGTCGACGACCTGCACCAGCGCGCGGGCTCGAGCGTGCTCTCCATGCACGGCAGCCTCGCGCGGCTGCGCTGCGAGACCTGCGGCGCGAGCGACGACGACCACGAGCACGTCGACCCGGAGGCCTTCGTGCCCTGCCCGGCCTGCGGTTCCGAGCGCCTGCGCCCGGACGTCGTCTGGTTCGGCGAGATCCCGTACTTCCTCGAGCAGATCGACGCCGCCGTGCGCAGCGCGACCCACTTCCTGGCGGTCGGAACGAGCGGCGTGGTGCACCCCGCCGCCGGCCTGCTCGCGCTCGCGCGCGTCCGGGGCGCGCTCACGCTCGTCAACAGCCTGGACGAGCCCGAGAACATTTCCGCGCGCGACGTCTTCCTCCCCGGCCGCGCGGCCGACGTGATTCCGGCCCTGGTCGACGAGTGGCTGGCGGAGTGGAGCCCGGCCTAGGGCGCCCCCGCCCCCGCTGCCGCTTGCCACGTCACGCCCCGTATGCCAAGGTCAGGCGATGCTCCCGCTATCGATCGCCGCCGCGCTCCTCGCGCCCGCGGTGGCCGGCTCGGACGTCCCGCAGCAGGACAAGGCCGAGCACGTGACCACGGTCCAGCGCGTCTCTCCCACCATCCACGTCATCCAGCGCTACGGCGCCAACATGGCCGTGTTGATCGGTGAGGAGGGCGTGCTCAAGGTCGACGGCGGCTTCCTGGACGCGGCGCCCGAGATCGAGATCGCCCTGGTCGGGCTGACGGACCTGCCGGTGCGCTACCTCGTGAACACGCACTGGCACGAGGATCACACCCAGAGCAACCCGTACTGGGCCGTCGGCGGCGCGGCGATCATCGCGCACGAGAGCGTGCGTGCGCACCTGCTCGCGGACGAGTCGATTCCCGAGGTGGTGCGCTACCGCGAGCCGATGGACGCGGCGGGCGTGCCGACGATCACCTTTCGCGAGCGGCTCGACCTGCGCTTCAACGGACAGGACGTGCGCATCTGGCACTACCCCGCTGCCCACAGCGACGGCGACGCGGTCGTGTACTTCCCGGCTGAGAAGGTCGCCTGCGTGGGCGACGTGTACCGCCAGGACAACTTCCCCTTCATCGAGCTCATCTCCGGCGGGCGCCCGGCCGGCATGCTGCGCGCGGTCGAGGACCTCCTGCGACGGCTCCCGCAGGACACGGTCATCGTCCCCGGCCACGGCGCGGTCTCCGACATGGCCGGCCTGCGCGAGTTCTACGACATGCTGTTCGACGCCAACGAGCAGCTCAAGAAGGCCGTGCGCGAGGGGGTCACCGTGCTGGGCCTGTACGAGCGCCGCATGCTGGGCGAGTACGAGGACCGCTGGTCGGGCGGGAGCGGTCAGCGCGCGCGCGGCTTCCTGCAGATCATGTGGTACACGTACGCGCCGAAGCGCACGCGCGGCCTGGGCGAGAGCACCGAGCCCTCGATCAAGCCCGAGTTCTAGATGCCTGTCGGAGTACTCGCTACTGCGGCTTCGCGGGGCACGCCGCGAAGCCGCAGTAGCGAATACTCCGACAGGCTGCTAGCTTGACGCGGAGAGGTGGGACGCATGTCGCGCAGACAAAGACTCGTGCTGTACCACCCGCAGTCGGCGGTCCGGCGTGAGCCTCCGCATTGCCGCTGGCCCGACGAGCTGCCGCTGCCCCTGTTGACGATCGCGGCCTGGCCGCTCAGGCGCGGCTACGATGTCGTCCTCGTCGACGGGACTCGCGTTTCGGCCGCCGAGGCCCGCGGGCGCGTTCTGGAGGCGTGCGAGGGCGCGCTCTTGTTCGCGACCACGGGGATCCTGGGGCCGCAGGTGCGCGACGCGCTCCAGGTGACGCGGGCGGTCAAGGCGCGCTTCCCCGATCTGCCGGCCCTGGTGGGAGGGTGGTTCGCGTCGGTGGTTCCGGAGCTCTACCTGGCGACGGGCCTCTTCGACGCGGTCGCGCTGGGTCAAGGCGAGATCACGTTCCGCGAGCTCGTCGCCGCCGTCGATGCGGGCACCCCCCTAGAGGAAGTGGCCGGCCTGGCCCTCCTGCGGGACGGCCTGCCGGTGCGCAGCGCGCGCCGACCGATCGTCGCATGGGATCGACTGCTCGACTGCCCTTGGGACCTGCTCCAGCCCGAGGACTACCGTGTCCCACAGCAGCGCATGTGGCGAGGAAAGGGCAGGGGGGTCTACCGGAACATCGAGCTCCCCAGCTTCCAGATCGCCTACTTCTCGAGCTTCGGCTGCCCCCTGCCGTGCACCTTCTGCTGCTCGCCGTCGGTGAGCGGCCAGCGCTGGCAGGCGATGAGCGCCGAACGCATGCTCGACGACCTGTGCGCGCTCCAGGACCGCTGGGGCTTCGACTCCGTGCACTTCAACGACGCGAACTTCGGCGTCGACGTGCGCCGCATGGTCGCGTTCGCCGAGGGACTGCTCCGGCGCGGCCTGCGGATGCACTGGCTGGCCTACGTCCAGGCCGAGTCGTTCCTGCGCTGCACCGACGAAGAGCTCGACGCCCTGGCGGCATCCGGCCTGTACGGCTGCGTCCTGGGCGCGGAGGCCGGGTCGGCGCCGACCATGGCGCGCGTGCGCAAGCCGACGCGCGAAGGCGGCAACCTCGAGGCCGCTCGCCGGCTCGCCGCGCGGGGCATCGTTCCGCGCATGACCTACATGATCGGCTTCCCCTGGGAAGACCGCTGCTCGATGCTCGCGACCATCGACGAGGCCCGGCGCGTGGTGCAGCACTGCCCGGGAGCGCGGCCCGAGATCTGGCCCTTCCTTCCGATCCCCGGCAGCGAAGACTGGAACGAGGCGCTCGAGCGCGGCTACGCGCCGCCGGCGAGACTCGAGGATTGGGGCGCGGTCGGCGACTACTGGGAAGAAGCACCGTGGCCCGGTCGCATTCCGGCCGACGTCGAGCGCCGCCGGCGGCTCTTCATGCACTTCTCCTCGCTGGCGCTGGGCGTCGTGAGGGAGCGGAGCGGCTGGTGGGAGCGGCGCGCGCGGCGCCACATCGCGCGAGACACTTTCGGGGCGGGGGGCCTGGAGGCGCGCGCCTTCCACGTCTGGGACCACCTCACGCGGAGGCAGCCGAAGCGGTCGGCGCGAATGGCACGCCAGCAGGCCTGAGCGGACTGCCTCCGGCGCGGAAGACCCGCCTGCGGCCGTGGCCGCCTGGTCCGGCCGCGCGGCCGCAGCCGAGGGGTTCAGGCCGGGCCGAAGGCGACGCGGAACAGGCGCAGCACGGAGGCGTCGACGTCCACTGCCGCGAGCTCGTGCGGCGCGAACCAGCGCAGGTCGAGCGACTCGGGCCCGATGCGCGCCACGGCGCCGCGTGGGGCGCGGGCCAGGAAGCGCACGTCGAGGTGCAGATGCTCCGGCTCGCCCGGCCGGGCCGGGATGGCGTGCAGGTCGAGGTCGATCGGCGTCGGGTCGATCTCGATCCCGGCGATGCCGCTCTCCTCGCTCGCCTCGCGCAGCGCGACGCCCGGCAGGTTGGCGTCGCCGTCGCAGTGACCACCGATCTGCAACCACCGGCCGAGCTTGCGGTGGAACGTCAGCAGGGCGCGCTCGCAGGCGTGGTCGAGGAGCAGCGTGGCCGCGGTCAGGTGTCCCTCGAGGCACGTGCGCCGGTGCGCGTCGGTCGGGTGGGCGTCGACGAAGGCCAGCACACGCTCGCGCACGGCGCGCTGCCCGTCGTCGGACGGGGCGTAGGACTCCAGCACGCGCCGCGCGAGGGCGAGGTCGTCGAGCGGCGGGAACGGTCCCCTCACGAAGGCCAGCGCGAGGCCCCGCTCAGGCGCGCAGCAGCCGCCGGTAGCGGCCCGCCCGCGAGGCGGGCGCCTCGCCGCTCTCCTTGCGCAGCTTCTCGCGCCACTCGTGGTAGGACTCGTAGTCGCCGTGGTGGAAGTACACGCGCCCGTCGCCGTCGAAGGCCAGCATGTGCGTCGCCACGCGGTTCAGGAAGTAGCGGTCGTGCGAGACGACGATCATCGAGCCGCGGTACTCGGCGATCGCGTCCTCGAGCACGCGCAGGGTGTCGAGATCGAGGTCGTTGGTCGGCTCGTCGAGAATGATCAGGTTGGCCGGCTCGCGCAGCATCTTCGCCAGGAGCACGCGGTTGCGCATCCCGCCCGAGCACTCGCCCAGGAGCTTCTGCTGCTCCTCGCCCTTGAAGTTGAAGCGCGCGACGAAAGCGCGCCCGTCGATCGTCTTGCCGTCGAAGGGCAGTTGCTCGTTGCCGTCGGTGATGTTGTCGTAGACCGACTGCTCGTCGTCCAGCACGGTGCGCGACTGGTCGAGGTAGACCATCTGCACCGTCGAGCCGACCTGGATCGAGCCGGCGTCGGCCGGCTCCTGGCCCAGGATCATGCGCATCAGCGTGGTCTTGCCCGTTCCGTTGGCGCCGATCACGCCCAGGATCGCGCCGGGCACGATCTCGAACGAGAGGTCGTCCATCAGCGTGCGCTGGCCGTAGGCCTTGCACAGCCCGCGCACCTCGAGCACGCGGTCTCCCAGTCGCGGTCCGGGCGGGATGCGGAACTCGGTCGACTCGAGCTGGGCGCCCGGGCGCATCTCCTGCAGCTCCTTGAAGCGCTGCAGCCGCGCCTTGGCGCGCGTGGCGCGCGCGGCCGGCGTCCTGCGCACCCACTCGAGCTCGCGCCGGTAGAGCCGCTCGAGCCGCGAGTCGGCCTGGCGCTTGACGTCGAGCCGCTTCTGCTTCACCTCCAGGTAGCCGCTGTAGTTGCCCTCGTACGGGATGCCCTTGCCGCGCTCGATCTCGAGCATCCACTTGACGACGTTGTCGAGGAAGTAGCGGTCGTGCGTGACGAGCATGACCGTGCCCGGGTACTGGTCGAGGTAGTGCTCGAGCCACTCGACCGAGTCGGCGTCGAGGTGGTTGGTCGGCTCGTCGAGCAGCAGGATGTCGGGCTGTTGCAGGAGCAGCTTGCACAGCGCCACGCGCCGGCGCTCGCCGCCCGAGAGCTTGATCACGTCGGACTCGGGCGGGGGCAGGCACAGGGCGGTCGCGGCCTGGTCGAGGCGGCTGTCGAGGTCCCAGATGCCGTGGTGCTCCATCTGGGTCTGGAGCCGCTCGAACTCGTCCTCGTGCCCCTCCATGTCGGCGCAGATCGCGTTGTAGCGCGTCTCGATGTCGAGCAGCGGCTGCACGGCCTCCTTCAGGTTGCCCCAGACGTCGAGCTCGTCGTTCAGCGGCGGCTCCTGCGACAGGTAGCCGATCGACACCTCTCCGTTCGGCTTGGCGATGCCTTCGAACTGCGTGTCCTGGCCGGCGATGATGCGCAGCAGCGTCGACTTGCCGGCGCCGTTCTTGCCGATGACGCCGATCTTGGCGCCGTAGTAGAAGCCCAGCGTGATGCCCTTGAGCACCTCGACCTGGCCGAAGAACTTGTGCAGGTCCTGGACCTGGTAGATGATCTTCTCCGCCATGCGGCGGGAGAGGATAGCGTCCGCTGCGCGCGCAGCCATCCTGTTCTCCCCTGCGCGAGGCCCCCGGACCCCTGGATTCCCCGCGATGGACTTCCTGAACGAGCTCGGCATCGAGGCCGTCAACTCCGGCGCGTACGCCGGAGAGTGGCTCGACACCGGCGGCGCTCGGCTCGAGAGCACCAACCCCGCCACGGGCGAGCCGATCGCGAGCGTGCGCCAGGCCGGCGCCGCGGACTACGAGCGCTGCGTCGCGGCGGCCGACGAGGCCTTCCGCCGCTGGCGCGCGGTCCCGGCGCCCCTGCGCGGCGAGGTCGTGCGCAAGGCCGGCGCGGCGATCCGCGCGCGCAAGGACGCGCTGGGGCGCCTGATCACGCTCGAGATGGGCAAGATCGTGCAGGAGGGCTGGGGCGAGGTGCAGGAGGTGATCGACGTCGCCGACTTCGCCGTCGGCCAGTCGCGCATGCTGTACGGCCTGTCGATGCACTCCGAGCGCCCCGGCCACGCCATGCGCGAGCAGTGGCACCCGCTGGGGGCGATCGGCGTCATCACGGCCTTCAACTTCCCGATGGCGGTCTGGGGCTGGAACTCGATGCTGGCCTGGATCTGCGGCGACGCCTGCGTCTGGAAGCCGGCCAGCTCGACGCCCCTGTGCGCGATCGGCATCACGAACGTCGTGCGGCCGGTGCTCGAGGCCGAGGGCTTCGGCGCGCTGGCGACCCTGTGCGTCGGCTCGGGGCGCGAGGTCGGCCAGCGCATGCTCGCGGACGAGCGCCTGCCGCTGATCTCGTTCACGGGCTCGACCGCGGTCGGGCGCAGCGTGGCGAGCACGGTCGCCGCGCGCTTCGGGCGCACGATCCTGGAGCTGGGCGGGAACAACGCGGTGATCCTGATGGAGGACGCCGACCTCGACATCGCGCTGCCCTCGATCCTGTTCGGCGCGGTCGGCACGGCCGGCCAGCGCTGCACGTCGACGCGCCGCGTGCTGGTGCACGAGTCGCTGGCCGACGAGGTCGAGGCGCGCCTGAAGAAGGCCTACGCCGGCATCCGCATCGGCGATCCGATGGAGGAGGGCACGCTGTGCGGGCCGCTGATCGAGCCGGGCGCCGTCGACGCGATGGAGAGCGCCATCCAGCGCGCCAAGGAGGAGGGCGGCACGCTCGTGTGCGGCGGCGGGCGCGCCGCGGTCGCGGGCCCGCTCTCCGGCGGCAACTTCGTCGTGCCGGCGGTGATGCGCGTCGAGAACCACTACGAGGTCGTGCAGGAGGAGACCTTCGCGCCGGTCCTGTACCTGATCCGCGTCAAGGACCTCGACGACGCGATCGCCAAGCACAACGACGTGCCCCAGGGCCTCTCGTCGGCCATGTTCACGCTCAACGTGCGCCACGCCGAGCGCTTCCTGTCCGTCACGGGCTCGGACTGCGGCATCGCCAACGTCAACATCGGCACGTCGGGGGCCGAGATCGGCGGCGCCTTCGGCGGCGAGAAGGAGACGGGCGGCGGGCGCGAGTCGGGCTCCGACGCCTGGAAGGCCTACATGCGCCGCCAGACGAACACGATCAACTACTCGACCGAGCTGCCCCTCGCCCAGGGCATCCAGTTCGGCTGAGCGGCGGCGCCGATGGAGGAAGGACGGCTGCGCTGGTGCTTCGGCCTGGCCGTCAAGGTCGCGCTCGGCCTGCTGGTGGTCGTCTCCGGCCTGTGGTGGTACGCCGACCACCGCGGCCGCACGCGGCTGGGCGCCGCCCTCGAGCGCATCCGCGCGGCGGGGGACCCGGTGCTGCCCGAGGACTTCGATCTGCCCGAGTCCGTCGGACCGGACCTGCTCGCGTGGCTCGAGCAGCTCAACGACGACGAGATCGAAGGCTCGTTCCTGGAGCTCGACCTGATCGAGGACGAGTACTGGGCGGAAGCAGTGCAGGCCGCGCGAGCGGGCCTCTACACCGACGACGCGGCGGCGGCCGTCGAGGACTTCGAGCGCTGTCGCGGCGCGATCGCGGACCGCAGGGCGTTCGTCGACGAGTTGATCGACGGCCTGGACGAACCCGCGCAGGTCGCCGCGCTGTCCGACTGCGAGAGAGCCGCCCTGAGAACGTACGTGCTCGGCGACGGCCACGCGCTTCTACGCGCACACGAGGCGCTGGAGTACGGAGAGATCGACGCGCGCCGGGTGCTGCGGACGTGGCTCGCCGCCGCGGAGTCGGAGCCCTTCTACCCGCAGGTGCACCTTCCGGAGCTCTTGATGGTCAGCAGGAGCCTCTGCGGCGCGGCGTTGCTCGCGGCCGTGGACGGGCGGCCCGAGGAGGCGCTGCACGCACTCCTGGCGAGCTCGCGCTACGCCGAGCAGACCTCCGGGCTGCCGTGGCTGATCGCGCACCTCGCCTGGATTCTGGTGCAGAGTCAGCACCTGTCCGCGCTGGAGACGACGCTGCCCCTGCTTCCACCCGGCATGGACCTGTCGGCGGTCGAGGCCGCTCTGGCGCGCGTGGACTCCCCCCGCGATCTGGCGGCCGCGATTCGTGGCGAGCGCGCGTTCGGGAATCGGATCTACGCGGAGTTCCGCGGTGAGGTCATCGGAGGTACCGACCTGGACCCGTACGGGGGCGCGGTCGGATGGCTCCTGCGGCAGTGGATCCGCTACGACCAGTTGCGGTTCCTGGGGGAGATGGAGACCGCGCTCGACCTGCTCGAGCGTCCCTATCGCGGAGTCGACGAGGCGATCGCGCGCGGGTGGGACGAGGCCCGGCCGTGGGAGATCGTCGCGTCGATCATCACCCCGGACTACCCTCGAGCGATCCAGGCCGACTTCGGCCTGCGCGCGCGCCTCGCCCTCGCCCGCGTCGCGCTCGGCGCCTACCGCGACGGGATCGAGGCCGGCGTCGCGCTCGCGGCGTCCACTACCGACCCCTTCAGCGGCGAGCCGCTGCGCGCGCGCATCGACCGGGACGGCACGCTCGTGCTGTGGTCCGTCGGTTCCGACCTCGCCGACGACGACGCGCCGCCCTGGGACCCGGGCAGAAAGGCCGAGGAGCCCGACAGCGTCTGGCGCTTCCGGCCCGCGCCGCGCTAATCGCCGGCGTCGCCGGCCGGGGGCGGCAGGGCCGAGCGCCAGCCCGCGTGGAGCTGCCAGGAGAGCTCCTCGACCAGCGCGTCGTACTCGGGGCGTCCGGCGAGGTTCTCGCTCTCGTAGGGGTGCTCGGCGTAGTCGTAGAGCAGGCGCAGGCGCCGCTGTGTGCCCTCGGGGGCCCACTCGATCAGGCGGTAGCGCTCCGTGCGCACCGTGCGCGCGAGCACGGCGCCGTGCTCCGGCGGGTGCGTCCAGGCCTCGCCGAAGACGGCCCGCTTCCAGGGCCGCTCGGGGTCGTCGAGGAGCGGCACGAAGCTCGTGCCCTCGAGCTCCGCCGGCGCCGCGAGCCCGCACAGCTCGGCCAGGGTCGGGTAGAGGTCGACCGCCTCGACCAGCCGCCGGCAGCGCGCGCCGGCCGCGCGGCCCGGGGCCGAGACGATCAAGGGCGTGCGCAGCGACGCCTCGAAGGGCGTGCCCTTGCCCCACAGGCCGAAGTCGCCCAGGTGGAAGCCGTTGTCGCCCCACAGGACGACGACCGTGTTGCGCTCGAGGTCCAGGCGCTCCAGGGCCTCGAGCACGCGGCCGATCTGCGCGTCGACGTAGGCCACGCAGGCCAGGTAGCCGCGCACCAGCTCGCGCTCGAGCTCCGCTCCCAGCTCGCCCTCGTCGGGCACGTCGGCGAAGCGGCGCGGCTCGCCCAATTCGAAGGTCAGCCAGGGCGGAGTGTGCGTCGGGGGCGGCGGGTTCGCTGCCGGATCGCCGGCGGCGGGCGGAAGCGCGTCCCAGTAGCGTTTCGGCGCGACGAAGGGCAGGTGCGGCTTCAGGAAGCCGACCCCCAGGAAGAAGGGACGCTGGTGCGCCTGCGCCAGGAAGGCGATCGCCTGCGCGGCGGTGCGACCGTCGGGCAGCTTCTCGTCCTCGACATCGGGCGCCTCGCTGGCGAACACGTGCGCTCCGAGCCTGCGGCCCTCGAGCGCGGCCTCGCTCCTGAGCTCCGCGATGCGGTCGCGCGTCTCGGGCTCGGCGTAGTACGTCTGCCAGCCCGCGGGACGCCAGGGCGGCTCGCTCCACGCCAGCGGGTCGTCGTGGTCGCCGGTGCCGTGCTGGAACTTGCCCAGCGAGCGCGTCTCGTACCCGGCCAGGCGGAACAGCTCGGGCAGCACGACCGCGTCCGGCAGCGCGTCGCGGTAGAGGTGCTTCAAGAGCCGCACGCCCGTCGTGTCGGGCCGCCGGCCGGTCATCATCACCGCGCGCGAGGGCGCGCACACCGGGTGCTGGACGTAGGCGCGCTCGAACAGCACGCCGCGCGCCGCCAGCCGGTCGATCGCGGGCGTGCGCACGACGGAGCTGCCGTAGCAGCCGAGGTACGGGCCGAGGTCGTCGACCGACAGGAAGAGCACGTTGCGCGCGCGCGCTGCGCGCGTCCGGCCGCCGTCCTCCCGTGCGCAGGCGCCGAACAGCAGGACGGCGGCCCCCAGCACGCACACGCCGCCTGGGGTGACCGCCTTCGCCATAGGCCCCACAGTGCCGTGCCGGACCCGGGACTGCCAGGGAAGATGCGGGCCCGCGCGTCGCCGCGCGCGACCGCCGGCGCCGGCAGCGTCCCGCGGGTGCGTCCGAAGCCGCTGCGAGCGACCTTCCCTGCCCCGAGCCACGCCCGCAGAGCGTAGCGGCGGAACCGGCCGGGAGGGAGCGGTCCCGATCCGATCGGTGGGGAAGCGGGGCGCCTGGAGTATGTTGGACGCCCTCCGCGGGCCACCCGGAGCGCCTCGAGGACGATCATGATCTTGCTCAGCGCATGCACGGCCGTGGTCCTCTTCTGTCCCGCCCCGCGGATGGAGGGCAGGATCCAGGATCGAGGCGACCCCATCCGTCGCGAGCTCGACGCTCGTACAGGAGTGCTCGCCACCCAGGAGCCCGAGCCGCCGCCGGAGGGCGGCCTGAAGATCGCGATCGGATGGGACCCCCGCGGTGACGAGCCCTACGAAACGCACGAGATCCGCAGCGGGGGCGAGCGCAGCGAGTGTCGCATCGACGGAGTGGCCTTCGTGGTCTGGGTGGAGGACTTCGCCGGGCAGGGGCTCGAGGCCCGCCGCGTCACGGTCGGGGCCATCAACGGCTACGCCGGACGGGGGCCGGCCTACTTCGAGCGCTACCGGGTCGAGGTCGAGGGCCAGCCGCTCGCGGACCTGCGAGGGCAACACGTCCTGCTGCCGAGAGGAGCCCTCCTGCGACGGGGATGGTACGGCCCGGATGCCCGGGCGGTCCGCTCCTGGACCTACGTCGAGGACGCCCGCCGCGCGCCCTCGTGGGCCGCGAAGCAGGCGCTCGAGGACACAGCCAGCGAGAGGGTCACCGTCGGCCCGTACCGGTTCTTCTGGTCCAACGAGGACCTGGGCGACTCGCACGGCGGCCAGGGGATCGGTCCCTTCCACGGCGGACCGGACGACTGGCTGACCTGTCCCGAGGGGCGTCAGAACCGTGAGCTGGAGTTCCTGCTCGAGTTCCAGCGCCCGATCTGGTTCCTCGGACCGCAGCGCCCGCAGCCCTACTGGATGGGCCGCACCGAGCAGCACGAGCTCGAGGGCTACCGCGACTGGGAGGTCGACGAGTGGTGCCCCTACGCGGCTCGCCTGCGGCGCTTCAAGTTCCACGACCACACCCACCTGTCGCGAGGAACGGCCGGAGCCGCCGCGCTCGCGCAGTGGGACGTCGTCGCGCGCGAGTGCCTGTTGATGGTCTTCGAGGACTTCAAGATGGCGCACGACCTGGAGCGGCCGGTCGAGAGGGAGGACAACCACCTGCTGTGGCCCCTGTGGCGCAAGATCGAGGTCGCCGGCGGCCCGGCGAGCAGCTCGGAGGGCGACCGCGGCCTGGCCCACCGGCTGCGGCTCCTGCGCTGGTGCCGCCCTTACGCCGAGACCGAGCCCTGGGCGAGCGCCATGCGGGAATGGACCCGCAAGCTCTCCGACCAGTACGGCGTGACCTCGGCCGGGACGAATCCGCCCTGGGCCGCAAGCGAGATCACCCCTCCCTACTGCTACACCTTCGGGCAGCAGCTCGTGTGCTACGAGATGGCCCGGTTCGGCGGCCTGGACGACCTCGCCCGGCGGCTGAGGCGCTTCCTGACGCCCCGCCCGCCGGTGGCGTTCGAGGTCAGGGACGGCGCGCCCGACGACACCGTGAACGAGCGAGCCGGGACGAAAGAGAGGGCCGTCCCGTCCTACGGCCACTTCACCCACGGCGTGCTGCTGACCCATGCGAACGCGAGCACGTTCCTGCAAGGCATGCGCTGGCGCGACGTCAACGGATCGTCGCAGGACCTCGACAACACGCCGCGCGAGCTGTGGAGCGCGAAGGCCCGGCGAGGGGGCCGGTAGCCCCCGCCGCGGCCCCTCAGCGCGGGCCGACGCCCGCAACCCAATGAGGAGGCTGCGCCGCGCTGAGTCGCTGTTGGCGGGGGAGGCAGACCCTCCCCCGCACCGGCCGCGACGCGCGGCCACCCCCACCACGCC
>Ga0326597_10008163_pt1 | contig 14149 bp, 14 predicted proteins | sample RVTome_12_FD_203789 | JGI IMG/M metagenome (GOLD analysis project Ga0326597, IMG submission 203789) | Soil microbial communities from uranium-contaminated site in the Upper Colorado River Basin, Wyoming, United States - RVT100D185 | ecosystem: Environmental > Terrestrial > Soil > Contaminated >... | reverse complement strand
AAATCCAAAATCCAAAATAAACCTATGTCCATTCTCGTCAATAAAAATACCCGTGTCCTGACCCAGGGCATCACCGGCGCTACCGGCCAATTCCACACCCATGCGTGCAAGGAGTATGGCACGCAGATGGTCGGCGGGGTGACCCCCGGCAAAGGCGGCACCGCGTACGAGGGGATTCCGATTTTCGAGACGGTGGAACAAGCCGTTAATGAGACCGGCGCTAACGCCAGCGTGATTTATGTGCCGCCGCCCTATGCCGCAGATGCGATCTTGGAAGCGGCGGACGCCAATATCCCCTTGATCATTTGTATCACCGAAGGCGTGCCGGTGCGGGATATGGTCAAGGTGAAACGCTATCTAGCCGGACGCAGCTCGCAATTGCTCGGACCGAACTGCCCTGGCACCATTACTCCCGGCCAATGCAAGATCGGTATTATGCCCGGCCATATTCACAAGCCAGGAAACATTGGCGTGGTGTCGCGTAGCGGCACCTTGACCTACGAAGCGGTCGATCAATTGACCCGCCTGGGATTAGGGCAGTCGACCTGCGTCGGTATTGGCGGCGATCCGGTGCATGGGTTTGAGTTTGTCGACGTGCTTAAATTGTTCAATGACGATCCCCAGACTACCGCGGTCGTGATGATCGGTGAGATTGGCGGCAGCGCCGAGGAAGAAGCTGCCGCTTGGATCAAGGCTAACATGACAAAGCCGGTTGCCGGGTTCATCGCCGGGCAGACCGCGCCTGCGGGAAAAAGAATGGGCCACGCCGGAGCGATCATTTCCGGCGGTCACGGCACCGCGAAAGAAAAAATTGCCGCAATGAAAAAAGCCGGCATTCGCATGGCGTCGTCGCCGGCGACCATCGGCCAAACCATGCAGGAGGCGTTAGCAGGCTAATGGCTGTCGAAAGAACTCTGTCAATTGTCAAACCGGATGCCGTGGGGAGAAATCTTATCGGCGAGATACTTAGGAAGTTCGAAGCGGCGGGACTAAGAATCGCCGCTGGGAAGTTGATTTGCCTTACTCCCGAACGGGCCCAAGAATTTTATGCGGTCCATAAAGCGCGGCCGTTTTTTCAGGGCCTATGCGACTATATGTCCTCGGGGCCGATATTTGTTTCCGTGTTAGAAGGCGATGGTGCAATCGCGATTAATCGCGAAGTGATGGGCGCCACCGATCCCGCGAAAGCGGCACCCGGCACGATTCGTAAGGAGTTTGGCAAAGACATCGAACAAAACGCGGTGCACGGCTCGGATGCTCCCGAAACGGCGGCTATCGAGGTCGACTTCTTCTTTAAACCCGACGAGATTCATTAGCTGCCAGCCGGGTGCGCCATGTTACCGGTAATGCCAAGGTGAAGCCCAATATTAAAGATTTGAGCTTCAGCGATCTATCGGCATTTGTCGGCGAAAGAAAGCATCCGCCATATCGTGCCAAGCAGCTTTGGCAATGGCTGTTTCAAAAGCGTGCCCGGGATTTCGCCGAGATGACCAATCTATCGCGCAATCTGCGCGATGAGTTAGAGCAAAGTTTCTCGATCGGCGGACTTGGCGTTTTGCGCCGGGACGAATCACGCGATGGTACCGTGAAGTTTTTGTTCGGTCTTGCCGACGGGCAAAGTATCGAGAGCGTACTCATTCCGGAAATTAAGCGGCTGACGCTGTGCATCTCGACCCAAGTCGGTTGTGCTTACGGTTGCGTGTTTTGCGCGACCGCGCGGCTCGGTTTTAAGAGAAATTTGACGGTCAGCGAGATCGTCGATCAGATTCTTGAAGCGCAGCGCGCTGGGTCGGATGAGTCAAGGATCACCAACATCGTTCTGATGGGTATGGGCGAACCGCTGGCCAACTATGACAACACCTTACGCGCAATCGAGATCATGACCGACGGCAGTTGGGGTTTAAGAATCGCGCCGCGCCGGGTGACTCTGTCGAGCGTCGGGCTGATTCCGCAAATCGAGAAGCTTATGGCGGAAACCAAGGTCAGTTTGGCGATCTCGTTGCACGCCGCGACCGAAGAGTTGCGCGGCCGTTTGATGCCGGTGAATCGCAAGCATTCTCTGCAACAGCTGATGGACTGTTGTAGAAGCTTGCCGCTGCCGCGGCGCAAGCGAATTACTTTCGAATATGTTTTGCTGCGCGGCGTGAACGACTCGGTGGTGGATGCGACGGCGCTGTGTCGCGTGCTGCGCGGCGTGCCGAGTAAAGTCAACGTCATTCCATTCAATCCTCATCCTGAAAGCGAATTCGAGCGTCCCGCCGATGAGGACGTCAAACAGTTTCAACAGGTGCTCTTCGATCACAATATTCAGGTCAACGTGCGCCGTCCGCGCGGCGACGATATCGCCGCCGCCTGCGGACAGCTACAGGGGCAAGCAGAAAGGCGGCGACGGGAGGCGTCGATCCCGGGCGACGCCGGTTAGATCAACATGGGCAAGCAGATTATTGGAGTTATTGGCGGCAGCGGGCTCTATCAGATGGCCGGACTCGAAGGAGTGCGGCGAGTCGCGGTCAAGACGCCCTTTGGCAAGCCTTCCGACAAGCTGATCAGGGGAAAATTAGGCTCTGTGGAATTGGTTTTCCTGGCGCGCCATGGCATCGGCCACCGCTGGCTGCCCACAGAAGTTAATTTTCGCGCCAATATTTTTGCCCTGAAAAAGTTGGGCGTGGAGCGGATTATCTCGGTGAGCGCAGTGGGCAGTTTGCGCGCCGAAATCGCGCCGGGCCATTTAGTCGTGCCGGACCAGTTCATTGACCGCACTAGCCAGCGACCGAGCACTTTTTTTGGCAAAGGTTTAGTGGCCCACGTGAGCTTAGCCGATCCTTTCTGCCCGGACCTTTCGCGCTCGTTGACTGACGCAGCGCTGGCGGAGGGCTCTCAGGTGCACTGCGGCGGGACCTACCTGTGTATGGAGGGGCCGCAGTTCTCGACCCGCGCCGAATCTAACCTCTACAGGAGTTGGGGCGCCCATGTCATCGGCATGACTAATTTGCAAGAAGCCAAGTTGGCGCGCGAGGCGGAGATCTGTTTCGCTACTTTGGCGTTGGCCACGGACTACGATTGCTGGAACGAACCTGGCGGTGCCGTGGAAATCGAGCAGGTGTTGGCGGTGCTCAGAAAAAATGTCGCATTGGCGCAAAAAACCATTCGCCGGGCAGTGGCGACCCTGGGCGAACGCCGCAGTTGTCGCTGTGCCTCGGCGCTAAAGGGTGCTATTATTACGGAAAAATCGCGCATTCCGCGGAAAGTGCGGGCCGATTTGCGGCCCATCATCGGTAAATATTTATGAAAATTTTAGATTTTAGTCCGCGGGGCCGCTTTTGGATTTTGGCTTGGGGAATATGAGCGTACTGGTCGTAGGTACCGTTGCGTTCGATTCCATCGAGACCCCCTTCGGCTCGGCAGAAAGAGTCCTTGGCGGCTCGGCTTCTTACTTTGCGCTAGCGGCCAGTTGCTTTGCTCCCGTGCGCATCGTCGGCGTGATCGGCAAGGATTTCCCCCAGGACTATCTCGACCTGTTCACCGAACGCAAGATCGATATCGATGGGATCAAGCGCGAGCAGGGCGATACTTTTCATTGGCGCGGACGTTATCACGAAGACATCAACCAGCGCGATACCATTGAGCTGAATTTAAACGTTCTCGCGGGGTTTGTGCCGGAACTACCCGATCATTACCGCGACGCGGAATATGTTTTTCTCGGCAATATCGATCCGCTGATGCAGAGCGAAGTGCTTAATCAAATTCGCAGCTTAAAACTAGTGGTCTGCGACACCATGGACCACTGGATTCGCGAGAGCCAAGAAGAACTGAGGAAAGTGCTTAGGCGCATCGAAATCCTGGTGGTCAACGACTCGGAAGCGCGCCTGCTTAGCGGCTACGATAATATTGTCAGAGCGGCGCGCGCGATTCTCCGCATGGGACCGAAGATGGTGCTGATCAAACGGGGCGAATACGGTGTCTTGCAATTTTCCGATTCCTCGGTCTTTGCCACACCCGCCTATCCACTGGAAGAAGTCTTCGACCCAACCGGCGCGGGTGATTCGTTCGCCGGGGGGCTGATGGGCCATCTGGCCCGGAGCGGCGACGGTAGCGACGGCGGTTTGCGCCGCGCCATCGTTTACGGCTCGGTGGTCGCCTCCTTCACGGTCGAGGATTTTGGCGTCAAGCGGCTGACCGCGGTGTCACTGCCCGAGATCGAAGAGCGCTATCGTCGCTTCGTCCAGTTGACCGATTTTCATACCTGATCCGATGGAGTTGTCGATCGTCATTCCGGTCTTCAATGAGGCAGAAAACATTGGGCCGTTAGTCCTCGAGATCGATCGAGTGCTGGCGCCGTCTCAAGCGAGCTATGAGATCGTTGTCGTAGACGATGGCAGCAAGGATGGGACTTTTACCGAGTTGCAGCGTCTTATGCAGCATTCGGAACGGTTGAAGATCGTCCGGCTCAAGCGGAATTTTGGCCAGACCGCGGCGTTGGCAGCCGGGTTGGATAACGCCGACGGCGAGATCGTCGTGCTGATGGATGGCGACGCGCAAAACGATCCGGCGGACATACCCGTGCTCTTGAGAAAAATCGCCGAGGGCAACGATCTGGTGGCCGGCTGGCGTTATAACCGAAAGGACTCGTTCTTCAATCGCCGTTTGCCGTCGATGATCGCGAATCAGCTGATTTCATGGACCACTCAAGTAAAACTGCACGACTACGGCTGTACGCTTAAGGCGATGCGCAAAGATTTAGCTAAAAATTTGCGATTGTACGGCGAAATGCACCGCTTTATTCCGGCCATCGCCTACGAACGGGGCGCGCAAATTGCCGAGCTCAAGGTCAATCATCGGCCGCGCCTGCGGGGCACCTCGAAGTACGGCATTGCCCGAACCTTAAGAGTTGTGCTCGACTTGTTGACGGTTAAATTTTTGCTCAGCTATTCAACCCGGCCAGCCCATGTGTTCGGCCCCATAGGCGTACTCTGCGGATTGGCCGGATTTGCCATCGGCCTGTATCTGACCGTGCAAAAGTTTGTCTACGACTTGGACATCGGTGGCCGGCCGCTGTTGCTCTTATCGATCTTACTCTTTTTCACCGGCATTCAGTTCCTCAGCATGGGATTACTCGGCGAGATGCTCGCACGCACTTATCATGAGTCGCAGAACCGGCCGGTCTATGTGGTCGGGGAAATCTGGGAAGGCGGCAAGATTGTATGAAGCTCGCGGTGGTGGGTACGGGATATGTTGGGTTGGTGGCCGGGACCTGTTTTGCCGAAAGCGGCAACGATGTCGTCTGCGTCGATATCGACGCGGACAAGATCGACATGCTCAAGCAGGGCAAGGTGCCGATCTATGAACCGGGTTTGGAAGAGATGGTGCGGCGCAATGGCGCTGAGCAGCGTTTGACGTTCACCATGGATTTGCCGGCTGCCGTGCGCGCTTCGGAAATCATCTTTATCGCCGTGGGCACGCCACAAGGTCCGTCGGGAAATGCCAACTTGGAATTCGTTCAGGCCACCGCCCGGGGCATCGCCAAGGCGATGGATGGTTTTAAGATTATTGTTACTAAAAGCACCGTGCCGGTCGGCACCGCAGACCATCTCAAGGGATGGATGAGCGCGGCAACGTCTCACCCCTTCGCAGTCGTATCGAATCCTGAATTCATGAAGGAAGGGGCCGCGGTGGAGGATTTCATGAAACCAGACCGGGTGGTATTGGGCGGTGACAACCCCGATGCCATCGATCGGGTCAAGGAACTCTACGAGCCATTTCTACGCACCGGCAACCCGATCCTAACCATGGACAGCCGCAGCGCCGAGATGTGTAAGTATGCTGCCAACGCAATGTTGGCGACCAAAATTTCTTTTATCAATGAAACCGCCCGGCTCTGTGAACGCTTGGAAGCCGATATTGGCGCGGTGCGCCGGGCGATCAGTTTGGACCGGCGCATCGGACCGCACTTCATTTTTCCCGGCGTCGGTTACGGTGGTTCTTGTTTCCCCAAAGATGTGCGCGCGATGATCAGCATGGGCGACAACAAACCTGAGATGGTATTGCTCAAAGCGGTTGAAAAGGTGAATGAACGGCAGAAAGGCGTGTTGGCCGAAAGCGTGATCGAGCGCTTCGGCGCAAACTTGACCGGCCACGTTTTTGCCATTTGGGGGCTCGCCTTTAAGCCGCGTACTGACGATATGCGTGACGCTCCGGCGATCACGGTGATCGAAAAGCTACTCGCAGCCGGCGCCCAGGTGCAGGCTTTCGATCCCGAGGCAACCGCTGAGGCGCGCAAAGTATTCGGCGCGCGGATTCAATACGCGCAGCGAAATTACGACGCCCTCGAAGGCGCCTCGGCACTGCTGATTCTTACCGAGTGGAACGAGTTTCGCCGGCCCGATTTTCAGCGCGTAAAAGAATTGCTCAAAGAGCCGGTGATCTTCGATGGACGGAATATTTATGACCCGGCGGAATTACATAAATTGGGTTTCGAATATTTTTCGATAGGACGGAAGCATGGCTAGATATCTCATCACTGGCGGCGCGGGATTTATCGGCTCCCATTTGTGCGAGAGCTTTCTCAACCAGGGCCATGAAGTCCTGTGCATGGATAACTACTCCACCGGGGCGAAAAACAACATCGCACCGTTTCTGAAAAACCCGCGTTTTCGTTTCATCGACCACAATGTTAGCCGTTATATCGAAGTCCAGGAGCCGGTCGACTTTGTCCTCCATTTCGCATCGCCGGCGAGTCCGGTGGACTATTTGGAATTGCCGATTCCGACGCTTAAGGTGGGCGCTTTGGGAACCCACAATACTCTTGGCCTGGCTAAATCCAAAAACGCAATTTACTTGCTGGCGTCGACTTCCGAAGTCTACGGCGATCCGCTGGTGCGGCCGCAAAACGAGGAGTATTGGGGCAACGTTAACCCGATCGGCCCGCGCGGCGTTTACGACGAAGCAAAACGTTTCGCCGAGGCGATGACCATGGCGTACCATCGTTACCATGGCTTGAACTCCCGCATCGTCCGGGTTTTCAATACCTACGGCCCGCGCATGCGTCTGCGCGATGGCCGGGTGGTGCCCAATTTCATCATGCAAGCGCTCAAGAGTGAGCCGCTGACGGTTTATGGCGAAGGCCAACAGACCCGCAGTTTTCAATATGTCGATGATCTAATCGCCGGGCTCAATTTGTTGCTTGAGGCCGATCATCACCTGCCGGTGAATATCGGCAATCCCCATGAGATGACGGTCCTGGAGTTCGCCAAGAAAATTATCGAGCTCACCGAATCCAAGAGCACGATCGTTTATAAGCCGCTGCCGGAAGACGACCCGCAGGTGCGCCAGCCGGATATTAGCAAGGCAAAAAGGATTCTTGGCTGGGAGCCCAAGATTGTGCTTGAGGAAGGTTTACTCAAAACCATCGACTATTTTCGCACTAAAATGAAGGAGCGAGCAGGATGAAAATCGTCGTCACCGGCGGAGCGGGTTTTATCGCCTCCCATATCGTCGATGCCTATTTGGAACGCGGCCACGAGGTGCACATCCTCGACGATTTCTGCACTGGCCAAAAGGCCAATCTTAACGCTAAAGCGACGTTGCATACCATCGATATCGCCGACCCCCTAGCCGCCCGACTGATCGAACAGATCAAACCCGACGCGCTGAGCCATCACGCCGCGCAAATGGATGTGCGTCATTCGGTGGCGGACCCAACATTCGATGCCCGCGTTAACATTATCGGCTTCATCAATTTGCTCGAAGGCTGTAAAAACGCCGGCGTGAAAAAGGTCATCTTCGCTTCCTCCGGCGGCGCCGTCTATGGCGAACAGGATGTCTTTCCCGCGCCCGAGAGTCATGCCACTCAACCGGCGAGCCCCTACGGGGTCAGCAAGCGGACCGGTGAGCTCTATCTTGCCTACTATCGCCAGGCTTATGGTATGCCTTATATCGCGCTTCGTTACGCCAATGTCTATGGGCCGCGCCAGTCGGCCCACGGTGAGGCCGGTGTGGTGGCGATTTTTCTTTCGTTACTTTGCTCCGACAAGACACCGCTGATCAATGGCGACGGCAAGCAAACTCGCGACTACGTGTTTGTCGGCGACGTGGTGGCGGCCAACGTCGCGGCCCTGGAATCGGATTACATCGGCCCGGTCAATATCGGAACCGGTGTGGAAACCGACGTGGTGGCGATTTTCCAACATCTCTGCCAAGCTCTGGGCCGCCAAGTGATAGCAAGCCATGGACCCGCGAAAGCGGGCGAACAGCGTCGCAGTTGCTTGGACAACCGGCAGGCCGGCAAAGTTTTGGGTTGGCGGCCGCAAGTCGCCCTGGCCGACGGACTGCGGCGTACGGCGGAGTATTTTACTTCTAAGTAAACCCCGCCTCTTGAGGCGGGCACAATTAACTGGGGTTTCCAAAGGGGGCGAGCATCCCCTTTGGTCGCGAGTGGGGTTCAAACCCCGCTTGCGAATTCAAAAGACTGGCAGCCGATGAGCTTGGATCACATCAGAAATTTCTCGATTATCGCCCACATCGATCATGGTAAGTCCACCCTGGCGGACCGCTTGCTCGAGTTCACTGGCGCGGTGAGCGCGCGGGAAAAGACCGATCAAATTCTCGACAGCATGGAACTGGAACGGGAGCGCGGCATCACCATCAAGGCGAGCCCGGTCTGTTTGCGCTACAAGGCCAAGAACGGTAGAGAGTACAAACTCAATCTGATCGACACCCCCGGCCATGTCGATTTCACCTATGAAGTTTCGCGCAGTTTGGCCGCCTGCGAAGGCGCTTTGTTGGTCGTCGACGCCGCCCAGGGTGTCGAAGCGCAGACCGTCGCCAACGTGCATATGGCGCTCGATCACAATTTAGAAGTATTGCCGGTGATCAATAAGATCGATCTGCCGAGCGCGGAACCCGAACGGGTCAGAGCCGAGATCGAAGAGGTCATCGGTATCGATGCATCGTATGCGATTCCCGCCAGCGCTAAAGAAGGAATCGGCACTGAAGCGATTCTCGAAGGGATCATCCAACATTTTCCACCGCCCAAGGGCGATCCCGCTGGGCCGCTTCGTGCCCTGATTATCGACAGCTGGTTCGATCCTTATCACGGCGCCGTGGTGATGATGCGTCTATTCGACGGCACGATGCAAAAGGGCACCCAGATTCGCATGATGTCGAGCGGCCTGGTGTTCGAAGTGCTACGTCTCGGAGTCAACTCACCGGTGCCGACGGAGGTTTCGGAACTACGTGCCGGCGAAGTCGGCTTCATGATGGCGGGCATCAAGGAAGTCGCCGAGACCCGCATCGGCGATACGATTACGACCGACGAGCGGCCGGCGAGCGAGCCACTACCCGGTTTTAAACCGATGAAGCCGATGGTGTTTAGCGGGCTTTATCCCACCGATTCGGGCCAATATCAGACGCTCCGCGAAGCGCTGGAAAAACTCCGGCTCAACGATTCATCGTTTACTTTCGAGCCGGAGACTTCCCAGGCGTTGGGCTTCGGATTTCGCTGCGGCTTTTTGGGCTTGCTACACTTGGATATCATCCGCGAGCGGCTTGAGCGGGAGTTTTCGCTGAGTTTGATCACTACGGCGGCGACGGTCATTTACCGGATCATCAGCGTTACCGGAGAGACCCTGGTGATCGATAATCCCGCGAAGCTTCCCAACGAAGGCGAGATCGAACGCATCGAAGAACCGGTGATTCAAGCGACCTTGCACCTGCCGCAAGAATATCTTGGTGCAGTTTTAACGCTCTGCCAGGAAAAGCGCGGCACGCAGAAGGAAATCAAATATCTCGGGCCCAAGCGCGCCCAGTTGATCTATGAATTGCCGCTCAACGAGATCGTCGCTGATTTTTATGATAAGCTTAAATCCGTCAGCCGCGGCTACGCGTCGATGGACTACGAAGCGGTGGGCTACCGGGAAGCGGATCTGGTTAAGCTCGACGTGCGCATCAACGGCGATATCGTCGATGCCATGTCGATGATCGTGCACCGGGACAACTCCTATTACCGTGGCCGCGACCTGGTGCATACGATGCGCGGCCTGATCCCGCGCCAGATGTTCGAAGTGGTCATCCAGGCGGCGATCGGTAGCCGGATCATTGCGCGCGAGTCGGTGAAGGCCCTGCGCAAAGATGTGACCGCCAAGTGTTACGGCGGTGACATTACGCGCAAGCGCAAGTTGTTGGAGCGGCAAAAAGAAGGTAAGAAGCGGATGAAGCAGGTCGGTAAAGTGGAAATCCCACAAGAGGCCTTCCTGGCGGCGCTAAAAGTTTAGCGCCTTAAAGTGGGGGTGCGGCCTAATGATGGAAGATTCTGCAAGCGTGAAGTCGGTTTGTCAGCACGCTAGGTGTTGCCAATGGCCGCGGAAAAGGTGAATTAGTTGAAAGAGCCCAGCGTGATGGATAGTCCGGCAACCGTGAAAACCAAGTCAACCTTCCGCGAGTACGCGGAAGCGATCATCATGGCGCTCATCTTGGCGCTGTTTATCCGGACGTTTATCGTCCAGGCGTTCAAGATTCCCTCCGGTTCGATGATTCCAACTTTGCAGATCGGCGATCATATTTTGGTTAACAAGTTATCCTACGGCGTACGCATGCCGTTCCTGGAAAAGTATCTGGTCGATTATGCCAAGCCGGAGCGTGGCGACGTCGTGGTCTTTATTTTTCCCGAAGACGAATCAAAAGATTTTATCAAACGGGTGATTGCGGTGGCCGGTGACACGGTCGAGGTGCGCGCCAAGAAGGTTTTAATCAACGGCAAGCCGGTGGACGATTCGCACGCACATTTCGCTGGTTACGATCCTCAAGCCGGCGGCGCCAGCAGCGGCGACGAACTTCCGCCCAAGACCGTTCCGGAAAATCATATTTTTGTCATGGGCGACAATCGGGACCGGAGTTATGACAGCCGGTTTTGGGGATACGTCAATCTCAACGCGGTGCGCGGCAAAGCGTTTTTGATCTATTGGTCCTGGGATGGCAATGACCGTTGGGTGCGCTGGGAGCGGCTCGGCAATCTGATACGTTAGGTTGAGACCGCTCACCGACGGCGAAGCTGCAACCGAAAGCCGGAGTATCTCTCGCAAGGACGCCAAGGCGCAAAGGTCGGATCAAAGGAAGTGAATTCGTTTGAGGGATATTATTTTTCCTCCGAACTTTGCGTCTTGGCGAGAGGAATATCCGAATCCTAGATTCCTCGACTTTCGGAACATTTGCGTAAGCGGGGTAACCAATAACTCGCTGGAGTGCGCTTGATGAAAAACAAAGGCAAGTTGGTTCTGACGATACTAGCCTCCTTAGTGCTGCTCTTGGTGGTCGTCAATATTTTCGTCGCTCTCGGCAACCAGTCGATCCAAACCGAGGTCGGCGAGCGCCAGCAGACGATTTCACAAACTCTGCAGTTGGAAAGCCTCAACCAGCAATTGATCAACGTGCTGGCGAGTCTCGCGCTCAAGACTAACGATGAAGGGCTAAAAAAAGTTCTGACGGCGGGCGGTATCAATTTGCCGGGCACGGCGGAACCCGCGCCGGCGAAAAAGTGAGGTTTCATGGCTGACGATGTCGAGAAAAGTGATCCAGAGGAGCGGACCGAGGCCGCCCGGCCGGCTTCGACCTTGCCGTTGATCATCACGCTGGTTGCTCTGTTGATCTATTTTAGTTTTCAAACATTATCGCTGCTCAGCGAGCGCAGTAATTTGGCTTTCGTCAAAAGCAATCAGGACGGCGCGCTCCAAGAGGCGCAAAAGGTGCAAGCACAGTTTAAAGTATTGGTCACCAAGACCAGTGATCTGGCCGACCAAGGTCATGCCGGGGCCAGGATGGTCATGGAGGGCCTGCAGAGACAGGGCGTGGGGTTTGCCTCGGAGAGCAGCGCGCCAGTTAAGCCGGCGGCTAAATCGACCAAATGACCAGCGGGTAGGAGTTGTAATCTCTGGAAACTCTTTCCAGACGACAAATCAGTGTTTTTCGGGTTTACTGTGAAGATGCTTTCACCACGAAGGACATGGTTCGACCATGCTTACCACTGGCGACGAGCACGAAGGTTTCGTAGGGGCGGGTTTGAAACCCGCCCTTCCTAATTATCCGAACCCTTCGTGTCCGGAGCCTGTCCTGAGCGCAGTCGAAGGGTGCTCTTGGTGGTGCAACAAACAAACTGAACGTAACACACTCTCCACACAAAAGCCTAAAGAACCAAAAATCATGATCAGTCAACGGGGACTCAACCTTCTCGGTTTTATCACGCTGATACTTGTCTTCGTGAACATATTTCTGCTGGTTGGCAATCAGTCGCTGCAGCGGATTATCGGCGAGCGACAACAAGTGATCATGCGCAGCGTTCAGATGCAAGGCCCGGCGCGCGAAGTGGTCACCGCATTGGCCAACCTCGCGGTGCGGACCGAAAACGAGCAGCTAAAAAGCTTGCTGGCAAAGCACGGCATTACCGTTTCGGTGAGCCGAGGATCGGCGGCTGACGCGCCGAAGGGTAAGTAAGCCTCGGTGGAAGCAGGTCCTGAACCGGAAGGCGTCGCGGAAACTCAGCATGCGCCCAATGGCAACTTGGCGCTAACGCTGGTGGTGTTTTCGTGGTGCGCCTGGATGGTGTTTCAATCCGTGCAGTTGGTGCGCGAACGAATACACTTGACGGATCTTAAAGTTAACCAAGAGACGGCGCTGCAAGAGGCGACTAAGATCAGGGCGCAGATCGACGCCATCACCGCCGACACCGCCAAGCTCGCTGCTGAGGGCAACGCGGGCGCCCAGCGCATTGTCGCCGAGTTAAGAAAGCGCGGCTTCAAAGTCAGCACCGACTTAAAGCCGGCAGTGTCGCCTGCTCAATAGATCAGCGGGGGTTGAGTGGTTCATCACCTCAACTCCTCCCAAAGGGTTTTGATCTGCAAAATTAGTTCGGCTTCGCGCGATCCATTGAGGCCTAGGCGTTCGCATGCTTTCTCTTGACCCTTCGACTAATTCCCTCTAGCTTATTTTTCGACACTTCACGGGAAATAAACTTGCTGTCTGCATTTCATCCGCTAGTTGAGCGCTGGTTCACGGGGCGCTTTGGCAGTCCCACGCCAGCGCAGGCCCAAGGCTGGGAAGCGATCGCGGCGGGGCAGTCTACGTTGATCGCCGCGCCGACCGGTTCGGGTAAGACGCTGGCGGCGTTTCTTTGGTCCATCGATCGCTTGGTTAAGCGCGCGCTCGCGGGGGCACTCGACGAGCGCACCAGCGTGGTTTACGTTTCGCCGTTAAAGGCGCTGGGGAACGACATTGCCAAAAATCTTCAAGCGCCGTTGGCCGAGATCTATGAGCTCGCCGGCCGCGAAGGATTATTGCTGCCGACCCTTCGCGTCGCGGTGCGCTCCGGTGATACGCCGGCCAGGGAGCGCCAATCGATGGTGCGAAAGCCGCCGCATATTCTGATCACCACGCCGGAGTCGCTCTATATTCTTTTGACCTCGGCGCGCAGCCGGGACTTTCTTAAGACCACCGAGACTTTGATCGTCGATGAAATTCACGCGGTTGCCCAAGACAAGCGCGGCGCCCATTTGACCCTTTCGTTGGAGCGGCTTGACGCCCTGGTGGGCCGGTCCATGCAGCGTATCGGTTTAAGCGCGACGCAAAAGCCGATCGAAGAGGTGGCGCGCTTATTGGTCGGCAGCCGGCATATTTCCGCGGAGAGGAAGCCGGATTGTGTCATCGTCGACGTGGGCCATCAACGGGAGATGGATCTCAGCATCGAAGTTCCCGATCGCGAGCTCGGACCGATTATCCGCCAGGATATCTGGGCGGCGGTTTATGACAAGCTAGTCGAGCGGATCAAAGCGCACCGCACGACGCTGATTTTTGTCAATACGCGCCGTCTAGTCGAGCGGATGGCGCATCAATTGACTGAGCGTTTGGGCGAAGACAAGATCGGTGCTCATCACGGTAGTCTGTCGCGCAAGACCCGCTTGGCGGTCGAAGAGAAGCTTAAGTCGGGGGCCTATCCGGTTGTGGTGGCGACGGCTTCGTTGGAGCTCGGCATCGATATCGGTCATGTTGATGTCGTCTGCCATATCGGCGCGCCGCGCAACCTGGCAGTCCTACTCCAGCGTGTCGGCCGGTCGGGCCATTGGCTTGGCGCGATTCCCAAAGGCATTCTTTATCCGTTGACGCGCGA
>Ga0326597_10008162_pt1 | contig 14150 bp, 11 predicted proteins | sample RVTome_12_FD_203789 | JGI IMG/M metagenome (GOLD analysis project Ga0326597, IMG submission 203789) | Soil microbial communities from uranium-contaminated site in the Upper Colorado River Basin, Wyoming, United States - RVT100D185 | ecosystem: Environmental > Terrestrial > Soil > Contaminated >... | reverse complement strand
CAGCGGCGGATAGAACAGGTTGGGGGTGGACAGCCGGATGGGCGGTTCGTCCACCACGGCCTCGACGAACACGGCCTGGAGGTCCGTCGGCACGTCGCCGGTGCCACCCTCGATCCCCTGGGCGATACCGCCTTCCTGGCCCACGCCGGTGTAGTCGCGCGGGTCGAACCGCTCGTTCAGGTTCACGGGCGGGATCTCCGTGGGGATCTCCGTGATGGCCACCACGGTCTGGAAGCCCTTGGGCGGCGGCGTGAGCGACGCCAGCTGCGGCTCCGGCTCCGGCTCCGGCTCCGGCTCGTTGTTGTGACTGATGAAGATCATCTGGGTGTCGGCCGCCGCGGCTTCGATCGCTTCCCTCACCTTCGACGTGGCGGTCACGGCACCATAGATGACCAGCACGTGGATCACCATGGACCACATCGAGCTCGAGAAGACGCCAGTGATCTTCCGATTCTTGGGATTCGATTCCACCAGATTGTCGAACATGCGACCCTCCCGCGGATGGGACCCTCACCCGGAAACTACCCCACCATTCCGGGCGCCGCCTCACCCGCAAGTGGGCGGTGAATTACAGGAACATGACAAACCGGTTACGGACCCCCGGCGCCCTCATCGTCCCCAGGTTCGGCGCCCAGGGGCAGGAGCACGGTCAACGTCGTCCCCCGATTCGGCCGGGAGCGGGCGTCAATGGTGCCCCCATGGGCCTCGGCGATCCACTTGCAGATCGCGAGCCCGAGCCCGACCCCCGACCGGATTCCCGCGCGGCTCCGGGCCACGTCGGCCCGCCAGAACCGGTCGAAGATATGCGGGAGGTCACCCGGCGCAATCCCGACCCCGGTGTCGCGGACCTCGATGGACACGGTGCTGTCCCGCGCGAGCTCGGTGCGGATATCCACGCGGCCGCCGGCCGGCGTGTACTTGATGGCGTTGGTGAGGAGATTCAGCAGCAGCTGCCGGATGCGCGTCCGGTCCACCCACAGCTCCACCGGCGCCGACGGCATCGAGACCCGCACGGTCACGTCCGCGTCTTCGCCCAACAGGCCGCCGGTCTCGGCGATCTCGGCCAGCAGATCCCGCAGGTCCAGCCGCTCCCGGTGGAGCGGGGCCCGGCCCTCGTCCGCGCGCGCCAGCACCAGGAGCGACTCGACGATCTCGGTCATGCCGTTGACCTCGCCCAGCGTCTGGTCCAGCACCTCCATCACCTCCGGCGTGACCCGCGGGTGCGTGATGGCGCGCTCGATGCCCGAGCGGAGCACGGTGAGCGGGGTCTTGAGCTCGTGGCTCGCGTCGGCGGTGAAGCGCCGGAGCGAGGCGAACGACCGCTCCAGCCGCGCGAGCATCTCGTTCAGCTGGTTCGCGAGGCGCGCCAGCTCGTCGGCGCCCTCGGGCGGCGCCAGCCGCCGGTGGAGGCTCCGGCCGTCGGTGATGGCCTCCACCTCGTCCACCACGCGAAGGAGCGGCAGGAGCGTGCGACCGGCGAGCAGGTAGCCGATCAGCGTGGAGGCCACCAGGATCACGGGCGAGAGCAGCCCGATCACGAGCAGCAGCCGCTCGGGCCCGACCACCGCGGTGGCCGTGGGCGCGCCGGAAAAGACGGCGTGGATCTCCGGGCCCGCCTCCGTCACGGTCCGCACGTTGTACCGCAGCTCCCCCACCGGCGGGCCCAGGTCCAGCGCCCCCGACGTACCGACCGCCTCCGCGCCGAATACCACGGTGAGGATGCGCACGACCGAGGGGTACGGCAGCGCGCGCGCATCCGGGGAGAGGTGCAGCACCCCGCCGTCGGTGGCCACCACCACCACGAACCCGGGCACCCCCTCGAGGAACGGCGACACGTCCGGCGCCAGCATGCTGCGGCCCGTGGCGGGATCGTCCACGATCAGCCGGCCGCGGGCGCGGTAGGCTTCGCTCAGCGTGGCGGCGATGAGGTTGGACTCGAGCTGCGCGCGGGCGTCCAGCTCCGCCATGTTCTCGCCCCGCTGCACCAGATACACGACGACGGCGAACACGAACATCGTGGCGGCCAGGGCAACCGCATACGAGGCCGCCAAGCGCCCGCGGATGGTGCGCATCTACGGCTTCATCACGTAGCCCACGCCGCGCACCGTGTGGATCAGCCGGCGCCCGAAGCCCTGGTCGATCTTCTTGCGGAGCCGGTTGATGACCACGTCCACGACGTTGGTGCCGGGGTCGAAGTGATAGCCCCAGGCGTACTCGGTGATGAGCGTCCGCGACATGACCCGTCCCTGGTTGCGCACCAGGTAGGCGAGCACCGCGAACTCCTTGGGCGTGACGTCCACGAGCCTGCCGCCCCGGCGCACCTCGTGGCTCCCCGTATCCACCTCCAGATCGCCCACGCTCAACACGGGGGGGGCGATGGCCTTGGGGCGCCGGGCCAGGGCTTCCACGCGTGCGAGCAGCTCCTCGAACGCGAACGGCTTGGTGACGTAGTCGTCGGCGCCCATCCGGAGGGCCTGCACCTTGGATTCAACCGCATCCTGGGCGGTGAGCACCAGAACCGGGGTCGACACCCCGCGGTCGCGCAGGGTCCGCAGGACCTCGGGGCCCGCGAGCCCGGGAAGACGGAGGTCGAGAATGATGAGGTCCAGCGTGGGATCCGCCCCGCGCTCCAGTCCCTCGCGCCCGTCCCCGACCAGCTCCGCCTGCATGCCCTGCTCCTCGAGACCGCGCTGGAGGAACTGACCCACCAACCGGTCGTCTTCCACGACGAGGACCTTCATGCGGCGTCGGGCACGAAGGTGGGGAGGATCACGCGGAACGTGGACCCGCTGCCGAGCTGCGAATCCACCTGGATCCGCCCACGGTGGTGCTCGACGATGGCGTAGGTGATGGACAGGCCGAGGCCGGTGCCCTGGCCGGGCGCCTTGGTGGTGAAGAACGGCTCGAAGATCTTTCCGATATCCTCCCGCGGGATGCCCATCCCCGTGTCGGCGATCTCGACGACGACTTCGTCCTTGCGGCCCCGACTCACTTTCGTGCCGACCGTGAGGGTGCCCCGCCCATCCATGGCGTCAATGGCGTTGAGCATGAGGTCGAGGAACACCTGGATGAGCTGCTCCGAGTTGGCTTCCACGGGCGGCAGCCCCTCGGTCATCGCCCGCCGGAGCTCGATCCGCTTGAACCGGTCGTGGTACCGCAGCAGGAACAGCGCGTCCTCGACCACCTGGTTGATCGCGACCGGGTGCTTGGCCCGGGCCTTGGGGCGCGAGAAGTCCAGCAGGCCGTCCACGATGGACTTGCACCGGATCATCTCGCTGTGCATGATCTCGAGGTACTCGGCGAACGCCGCCTGCGGCGCGAGGGGCAGCTCATTGAGCCGGGTATTCAACGCCTCGATACATGCTCCGATGGTCGCGAGCGGATTGTTGATCTCGTGCATGACGCCGGCGGCGAGCTGGCCCACCGCGGCCAGCTTCTCGGTCTGGGCGATCTGCTGCTGCACGGTCTTCGGCTGCGTGATGTCTTCCCCGATCGTAATGACGTGGGTGACCTCCTGGTCGTCGAGGCGCATGGGGATCTTCGAGAGCCGGTAGTAGCGTGGCCCGCCCTCCCCTTCCGTCTGGATCTCCATCTCCTCGATCCCGCCCGTGGCGAACACGCGGTCGAACTCGTTCTTGAGGAGCGTCTTCGGCTGGCGATGGAGCACGTCGAACACGATCCGGCCCAGCGCCGTGTCCCGCGCCACGCCCTGGGTGCCCGTCTCGCGCTTGCGGTTCCACGCCTGGATCTTGTACTCGCGGTCGATCACGTACAGGCCCACCGGCAGCGAATCGATGATGCGGCTCGTCAGGCGCCGCTGCGCGTCGATCTCGCGGGTGCGCAGCGCCACCTCGCCGGCCAGGTCTTCGGAGAGCGTGATCGTGGACAGCAGGGGCGCGAGGATGCTGGCGACGGTGCGCGTGACCTCGGTCCACACCGGGCGATCCGGCGTATCGAACACGCGGCAGGCGAGGAGCCCGAGCCGTTCGCCCTGATACGTGAGAGGCGCGAGCAGGTAGGGATAGTCCGGCCGCCACGCCGGCGGCTCGGTCAGGGCGGTGAGCGACGCCACCTCGGCCTCGGTGTGGCCGACGTCGGGGGAGTCGCCGAGGGCGCGCACCGGGCGGAAGGACGCGCCGTCCCGCGCCCGCATCCAGACACAGCAGCCCTCCGCGCCGATACCGCGCTTGAGGGCGGTGGCCACGCCCGCGAGCACGTCCTCCACGCCGAGTGACGCGGACAGGTACGACGCGACGTCCGAGAGGACGGCAAGGGGAGACGGGGTCCTGGTGGATTCGGGCACGGCGGTCAGCCCAGCTTCCGGATCTGCTCGAACAGCTCGGCGTTGTCGCGGCGGTGATCGGGATCGCTTTCCACGTACGTCCAGCGGACGGTGCCCTCCCGGTCCACGAGCACGTAGGCTCGGCGTGGGGAGCGCGGCTGCTCGTCCAGCGTGCAGTACGCGCGGCTGACGGCGCGGGTGACGTCGCTGAGCAGGTCCACGCGGATCCCGTGGGTCGCGCCAAACGCGGCGAGCGCCAAGACGGAATCTACACTTACCCCGTAAACCCGGGTTCCGGCGGACGCGAAGCGATCGAGGTCGTCGGTGAAGGCGCGCAGCTCGGCGATGCACACGGCCGTGAACGTGTCGGGGAAAAAGGCCAGGAGCACGTGCGCCTCGCCACGGTGCCGGCTCAGCGTCACCGTGCCGCCGTCCGTGGCCGGCAGCGTGAAATCCGGAGCCGGGGCCCCGGGGCGCACCCTGAGGCCGGCCATGGTCATGCGCGGCCCCGCGCGGTACGCGCCGGCGCGCCGCTCATCGAATCACCCGCCGGACGACGAATCCGCCCGAGTCGCTGACGAACACCGCGCGGCCGGCCGCGGCGACGCCGGCGGGCCCCGATATGGCCGTGCGGCCCGCTTCCAGGAGGTCTGGACCGGCCGCCCCGGCACCGGTGCCGGCGAACGTGTCGATCGAGTCGGGGCCCAGCCGGATGAGTCGCAGCCGATGGTTGCCGCGATCCGCCACGAAGAGCAGCGTGCCGCTCACCGCAAGCATGCCCGGCTCCCGGAACAGCGCCGAGGCGGCCGGGCCGCGGTCGCCCGCAAACCCGACGGCGCCCAGACCCGCGAACGCGAGGAGCGTATCCCGCACCACCCGCCGGATCCGGTGGTTCCCGGCGTCCGCCACGAACAGCGTGTCCCCACTCCAGGCCAGCCCCGCGGGGCCGCGGAGCGCGGCCTCGACCGCCGGTCCCCCGTCCCCGGCTTCCCCGGGGGTCCCGCGGCCCGCAAAGACGTTCACCAGGCCGTCCGCGCCGATCCGCACGATGCGGTGGTTGCCCGACTCGGCGACGTAGGTGGCTCCGTCCGGCCCCACGGCCACCGCGGTGGGCCGCGCCGTGGGGGACTGCGCGGCGACGGCGCCGTCCCCCGCCACACCCTGGACGCCCGTCCCGAGCACGAGGTCGACCCGGTCGGCCACGGGGTCGAACCGGTACACGCGGTGGGCACCGGCATCCGCAATCACGAGCGTCCCGTCGTCCGCCAGGGCAAGTCCCATCGGGACCGCCAGACACAACGCCCGGGGATCCGCGCCCCCGGGGCCCGGCGGGAAGCACGCGCCGCGGCCCACCGGCCACGACAGCTCGCCAGCGGGGGTGACCGCGCCGACCCGGCGGCGGATCAGGTCGGCGAACAGGAAGCTGCCGTCCTCGCGCCCGACGATCCCCGTGGGTGACCCGATGGGCATGGCGGTGGCGCGCCCGGGAGGCGCCGAATCGGGGATCGTGATCGCGTGGGATTCGCCAAGGACGCCGGCGACGATGCGCGCCACGCCCGCGGCCTCCCCCACCACGACCTCCGTGGTCCCGCATCCCGCGAGCCACGGCAGCATCCCCCCCAGCCAGATCCCGCGGGCAGCCGCCTTCATTGACAGTACTCGCTCGTCGTTCGCAACTTCCGGCGAATGTCGCCCGTCTACCGCGTTCTTGCAACGGTCCTCGCCGCCACGGCGTGGGGTGCCACGGCCGCCGCGCAGACGACCGGACAGATCGTGGCGCGCGTCCTCGCCGCTCCCGACTCCGGGGCGCTCCCCGGCGCCGCCGCGACCCTGCTGGTCGAAAGCGGCGACACCGTGGCCACCGCGCGCGCCGACGCCTCCGGCAGTGTCGTGTTCATCGGGCTCGCGCCCCGGACGTATGTCGTGCTCGTCCGGGCCATCGGCTTCCAGCCGACCGAGATCCGGCGCATCGCCGTCCGGTCCGGCGCGACGGCACGGGTGACGGTCGTACTCGCGCGGGCCGCGGTGGATCTCCCCACCATCCAGGTGCAGGTCGAGGAGCGGCCGCTGCTCGAGCCGGACGTGGCCGCGACGCGCCAGGTCGTGACGCGCACCGGGCTCACGACCGCGCCGATCCAGGACGTGGCGCAGGTACTCGAGCTGCGAACCGGCGTGTCGGACGGGCATTTCCGGGGGGGACGGATCGGGCAGGATGCGTTCGTCATCGACGGGGTGGACGTGCGGGATCAGCTGGCCGCGTCACGGGGCGGCATGGGCTTCTCCCTGGCCCCCAGCGCCGTCCAGGAGATCAGCGTCTACACGTCCGGCTTCAGCGCCGACCAGCCCAGCGCCTTGAGCGGCGTCGTGACGCTCGTGTCGCGCAGCGGCCCCACCGACCGCTGGTTCGGCCGGATCGAGGCCGTGACCGACGAGTGGGCACCCACCGGGCTCACCCGGGGCTACGTGCGCACGGGCTTCTCCGCCGGCGGACCCATCGGCGGCGCCACCGCGTTCCTCGATTTTCTCGGGATCGGCCGGGCCGACGCCGATCCGCGCGTGGAGGGCCTCACCTGCCTGCCCGTGACGTTCCGGTGCCCGGCCACACAGGCCGTGATCCCGCATCACGAGGGCGACCGCTACTACGCCTTCGGCAAGCTCGACCTGCCCTTCACGGAGAGCCTGCGCGGCTCGCTCGCGCTCAGCCGCAACCGGGACCAGCACGAGCTCTATTCCACCCGGTTCAAGTACGCCCTGCGGGACTACCTCGCGGAGCGTGAGACCGCCAACCTTGCCACGCTGCAGCTCGACGGCCTGTTCGCCTCGGGCGGCGCCCGGGCCAGTCGGTTCACCGCGCGCCTCTCGCTGGGGCGTCTCGACCGCTATATCGGGGTGCCGGACACGGCCCAGCCCGGCCGGCTCGGGCGGTTCCTGCTCGGGGACCTGCGGTTCCGCGGGGAAGACTTCGCGCGCAGTCCGATCGGCGAGCAGGTGGCGTCCGGCCGGACGATCCCGGGTTACACCCCGCCGTCGGACTCCGGGCTCGCCAGCCCCTACGGGATCTTCGGCGCCGACCTGTTCGTGACCGACGGAACGGCCGGGATCGCGGAATGGTCGCGCAGCGATTTCGCGGACCTGCGGCTCGACGTCCAGGCCGTGGTCTCGCCGCGCCTCGACATGCGCGTCGGCGGCAACCTCAAGCTCCACCGGATCGCGTCGTACCAGCACGCGACGGCCGGGCTGGCCGGGTCCGCGCCGAGCGCCCTGCGGTTCTATCCCCGGACGGCCGCGGGGTGGATCCAGGCAACCATGTACACCTTCGAGTCCGCGACCATCGACCTCGGGGTCCGTGTCGAGGGGTTCCTCCCACAGCTCGCGGCCCCGACGGATCGAACCGACCTCACGGCGCCCATCGTCCAGGCCGGCTGGAAGGTGATGATCCATCCCCGGGTGGGGTTCGCCATGCCGCTCGCCGTGCTGGGCCTCGAGCGGATGGCCGTGCGGTGGAACTTCGGACGGTTCTCGCAGCCGCCCGATTTCCAGTTCTTCTTCGACCAGTCGCTCGACGACTCCCTGAACACGGCGGTGCGCCGGCAGGGCAATCCGTACCTGGGGTACGAGCGGGCCACGGCGTACGAGGCCGGCATCGACTACCTCCTCACCGGCACGACGGCGCTCCGCGCCACGGGGTATTTCAAGGACCTCTCCGGCCTCACCACGAGCGGCGTCGGGCTGAGCCGGTTCGGCACGACGTTCACCAGCCTCGATTTCGGCCGGGTGCACGGGCTCGAGCTCAAGCTGGAGACGCGCCTGGACGAGCGGCGCAGCCTCGAGATCGGCTACGGCTGGCAGAAGGCCGTGGGCGTGGTCTCGACCGCGTTCGACTCGGTCGTGACCGACGATCCCGAGGCCGGCCGCATCGAGATCCCGCTCCAGTTCGACCGCCGGCACGCGATTGACGTCAACCTGCTCTGGCCGATTCCGTTCGGGTTCCTGGTGGCGGTCGGGGGCACCGCGGCCTCCGGGTACCCGATCCCCGGCGCGGCCGAGGGGCGGCTCCCGTGGAGCGTCGCCGTGGCGGCCCGACTCACCCGCACCTTCCAGATCGGCGGCGCGGCCGTACGGCTGATGGCCGAGGGCCGGAATCTCCTGCGCCGGGCCAATCTGGTCACGGCGCGTCTCGGCGGTGGCGTGCTTCCGGACGTGGGCGCCATCGAGGCGCGCGCCCTGATCGAGACCGAGGACGCGCGGCCCATTCCGCGCGAGTCCCCGTGGTATCTGGCGGGATTCGACACCAATGGGAACGGGATCCTCGAGCCGTCGGAGCAGACCGCCGCGCGCCGCGCCGCCCTGCTCGACGCGGCGGAGCCCACGCTGTTCTACGGCGAGGCGCTGCAACTCCGGCTCGGCATCGAGATCGGGTTCTGACGGCACCCGCTTATATTCCGCACGAACCACCTTCCAGGAGGACACGCATGGCGCACGAGCTGCCGCCGTTGCCGTACGCGGTCAACGCGCTCGAGCCGCACATCGACGCGCGAACGATGGAGATCCACCACACCAAGCACCACCAGGCGTACATCAACAACCTGAACGCCGCGCTCGACAAGGCGCCTGAGCTGAAGCCGAAGTCCCTCGAGGACCTGCTCCGCGGGATCCAGCAGGTGCCCGAGGCCATCCGGGGCGCCGTCCGCAACCACGGCGGGGGGCACGCCAACCACACGCTCTTCTGGCAGATCATGGGACCCAAGGGTGGGGGGAAACCCTCGGGCCGCCTGGCGGAGGGGATCAACGGGGCGTTCGGCGGCTTCGACGGCTTCAAGGAGCAGTTCGCCGCCGCCGCGGGCGGCCGGTTCGGCAGCGGCTGGGCGTGGCTGCTCGTGCAGAACGGCAAGCTCGCCATCGAGAGCACGGCCAATCAGGACAGCCCGCTCATGGAGGGCAAAACGCCCATTCTCGGCCTCGACGTCTGGGAACACGCGTACTACCTGCTCTACCAGAACCGCCGGCCCGACTACGTCGCGGCCTGGTGGAACGTCGTCAACTGGGCCGAGGTCGGCCGCCGATTCGAGGCCGCGTCCTAGGATTCGCGTGCGGCGGGGCCAACGCAGACGCGTGCCCCGCCACATTGCGTTTCCCTTCGCGGTGTAGTAATTAGGGGCGGTTTCACACCCTTCCGGTGAGCCAATGGACTCGACGCTCCGCTCCATCCCGCTGTTCTCCCTGCTCCGCGAATCCGACATTTGGCGCATCCGGGAAGCGACCACCGCCCGCTCCTATCCCAAGGACAGCGTCATTCTGTTCGAGGGGGAGCCCGGCGAGGCGCTCTACATCGTGCTCTCGGGCCGCGTCAAGATTGTCTACACGGCGGAAGACGGACGGGAGGTGATTCTCGGCACGCGGGAGAAGAGCGACTTCTTCGGTGAGACCGCGCTGCTCGACGAGAGCACCAATCCCGCCCACGTGATCGCCATGCAGGATGCGGAGCTGCTGATCCTGCGGCGCGACGAGTTCCGCCGCTGCCTCACCGACATGCCCGCGATGAGCCTGGGTCTCCTCCGGCACCTGTCCCGCCGGCTGCGGCACGCCGACGACCAGATCCGGGGCCTGGTCTTGCTCGACGTGCGCGGGCGCGTGGCCCGCCTGCTGATGGACATGGCGGACCGGAACGACGGCCTGAACGTCCCGAAGGGAATGACCCACAACATCATGGCTCAGATGGTGGGCGCGAGCCGGGAGACGGTGTCCCGGACCCTGCGCGAGCTGACGCTGAGCGGGCTCCTGTCGGTCACCGGACGGCGGATCACGATTGCCGACCGGGCGGCGCTCGAAGCCGCGGCACAGGTGGAGCCGGTCACCAAGTTCGAGCCGGCGCCGCCCGCCGCCGTGCCGGAGCCGGGCCGCCGCAGCACCGACCTGGCCCAGTCGTCCTGAGCCCGGCCGGGCGTCCGACTTGCCGGCGCGACCTGGGGGAGCATCTTCCCCCGGGTCGCACTACGAGGAGCCCCATGCGATTCCGTCACCTGCCGCTCGCCCTCGCCGGCGTGGCGGTGCTCGCGGCGCCGGGCACGGCCCAGACCGCGCTCGACGCGTTCCGCGGCAACGTGGCCGCCATCCATGCCCGGGACCGCGCCGCGTACCTCAGCCACTACCTCCAGAGTCCGGACCTGGCCCGCGTGGGGCCGGGCGGCGTGCAGCGTGGCTACGCGGACTTTGCCCGCGGGGCGGGCGGCGCCTGGCCGGACACCCTCGTGGCCACCCACTTCGAGATCGTGTCCATCACCCCGGACGTGGCCTATGGGGCCTACCGCTATCGGGTGGTGACGGGCGGCGCTAGCGACCGGGGCGTGAGCGAGCGGTTGCTGGTCCGCACGGACTCGGGATGGAAGGTGGCGGTCACAACGGCGTTCTCCACTCCCGGCGCGGCTCCGCCACCCATGGCCCTCGTGGGGGCGACCCTTATTGACGGCCTTGGCGGCCCGCCCGTTTCGGACGCGGTCGTGGTCATGCGGGGTGGCCGGGTGGCCTGCGCGGGCCCGCGCGGCGCCTGTGCCCTCGGCGACGACGTGCACGTGGTGGACGCCCGCGGGCGCTGGGTCATGCCGGGTCTCGTGGACGCCCACGTCCACTTCGGCCAGACGGGATGGGTGGACGGCCGCCCGGACGCGCTGGACCTCCGGGCGCAGTATCCCTACGAGCGGACGGCGGCCCAGCTCCGCGCGCACCCCGAGCGGTTCTACCGGTCGTACCTGTGCAGCGGCGTGACTTCGGTGTTCGACGTGGGCGGCTATCCCTGGACGTGGGACCTCGAGGGGCGGACGGCGGGAAGCACCGCCGCTCCGCACGTGCGCGCCGCCGGTCCGCTGCTCTCGACCGTGGACTTCTGGCTCAATCTGCCGGCGCAGCGCCAGTTCATCCACATGACGGACGAGGCGACCGTTCGCGCCGCGGTGCGGTCGCACGCGGCCTGGGGTGCGGCGGCGATCAAGGTGTGGTACATCATGCCGCCTCAGCCGCCGGACACCGCGGCCATGGCCCGCCTGCTGATGGCGGCCGGCGACGAAGCGCGGCAGGCCGGCCTGCCGCTCATCGTTCACGCCACTGGCCTGCCCGGCGCCAAGGACGCCGTTCGGGCGGGCGCGCGGCTGCTGGTGCATTCGGTGACCGAGGGGCCCGTGGATGACGAGTTCCTGCACCTCGCGCGCGCGGCGGGTACGTATTACACACCCACCCTCACGGTCTTCGACGGCTACCGCCAGGTGGCCGAGCGCCGCGTCGAGCGGGACAGGCAGCCGCTGGCGTGCGTGGATCCGGAGACACGCGCCAAGGTGCTGGCCACCGATACCGTGGCGCTGGACCGGCGGCCCCCGGAAGAGCGGCTGGCGCGGACCCGCGCCGGCATGGCCCGGCAGTATCGGGTCGCCCTGGACAACCTCGCGCGGGTGCACGCCGCGGGCATACCGGTGGTGATGGGGACGGACGCCGGGAACCCGCTCACCCTCCACGGGGCCTCGGTGTTCATGGAGCTGGAGGCCATGGAGGCGGCAGGGCTCTCGCCAATGGACGTCCTCGTTGCCGCGACGCGCCGGGGAGCGGCCGCCATGGGACTGGACAGCGTGGGAACCGTGACCGCGGGCGCCGTTGCCGATCTCGTGGTGCTCGACGCCGACCCGCTCGCGGGTGTGCGCAACGTCCGGCGGATCGCGCTCGTGGTGCGACGGGGGGAGATCTACGCGAGGGACGAGCTGGAGTACTGATGGGCACGTGGGGGCGCGTGGGGGCGCGTGAGAGCGCGACGGGCGAACGCGGGATACGAGTGGGGAGGGACGGTGATGCGAATGAGGATATGGGTTCCGGTCGGGATCGGTATCGGGATGGCGCTCGGCGTGCCCGGCTTTGCGGCGGCGCAGCACGAGCATCACGAGGCGACGATGCAGCGGGCGGTCGCGGTGCTGGCCCCGACCGCGGGTCACGCGGCCCGGGGGATCGTGACCTTCGAGGCCGTCGCCGGCGGCGTGCGGATCACGGCGCAGCTGGAGGGGTTGCCGGCGGGCGACCACGGCTTCCACATTCACGAGCTGGGTGACTGCTCCGCGGCCGACGGGACGTCTGCCGGCGGGCACTACAACCCGGGCGGCGCCCCGCACGCGGGGCCGGAGGGAGCGCCGCGCCACGCGGGCGACCTGGGGAACGTCACGGCGGACACCCAGGGGATGGCCACCTACGACCGCACCGACCGGGTGGTTCGCCTGGACGGACCGGACAGCATCGTCGGCCGGGGCGTGATCGTGCACGCGGGCGCGGATGATCTCGCCACGCAGCCCACGGGGAACGCGGGGGCGCGGCTAGCCTGCGGGGTGATTGGCATCGCGAAGTAGATGGGGGGTTGCGGGACCGAGGAATCATGGAGCGGACGGGATTCGAACCCGTGACCCCCTGCTTGCAAAGCAGGTGCTCTCCCAGCTGAGCTACCGCCCCGGCGAAGGCTCAATTGTAACCGATTTCGGAGTGTTTCATCATGCCCTTCTACCGCTGCGAGATCTGCCAGGCCGACGGCACCACCGTCGCGCGGGACGTCATGGTGACCATTGACGAGACCACGCGGTCCGGCGGGCACGAGTGGTACGGCACGATCACCATCGGCCACCTGAACGCCCTGGCGGCCGGCCAGGCCTACCGCATCACGCTGGCGGACGGCCGGACGGGCGAGTTCACGGTCCGTCGGAACACGCTGGCCGGCGGGACGGACCGCGCGGTGGCCATCCACGGCACCAGTCCCCTGACCCCGCCACGCTGACCGCCCTCGTCGCCAGGGCGTATCCCGTCCGTTTCGGTCGCCGTTGGCACTAGCCAAAATCCGGCCGCTCCAGCACTTTTTGGGCGGCGTCGCACCCCCCCGTGACCACCACAGGAGCCTCGATGTCGGCCAGCACCGAAGCCTTTCGTCGTTCGACCAAGGCCGAGCCGCACCGGGCTCGTACCAAGCGCCTGCTGCGCGAGCACCCGGAGATCCGCAGGCTCATTGGCACGAACCCGATGACGTTGTGGTGGACGGTGGGCATTGTGGGGGGCCAGGTCGGGATGGCCTATCTCATCCGGAACCAGCCCTGGTGGGTCGTATTGGGCGCCGCGTATCTGATTGGCGCGTTCGCCAACCACGCGCTGTTCGTGATCGTCCACGAGTGCACGCACAAACTGGTCTTCAAGAGGAAAGTCGGGAACACGCTGACGGGCCTCCTGGCCAACCTGCCGCTCGTGTTTCCGAGTTACATCGGCTTCGCCAAGTACCACCTCAAGCACCATGCCTTCCAGGGCATCTACGAGCTGGACGCGGACCTGCCCTATGCGTGGGAGGCGCGGCTCATCGGACACTCGGTGTTCGGCAAGGCGCTGTGGCTGCTGTTCTATCCCTTCTTCCAGTTCCTGCGTCCGATGCGGATCAAGGAAATGCGGATGGTGGACGGGTGGACCCTCGCGAACCTGGCGGTCAATCTCGCCTTCGACGTCGCGATCTGGCTGCTGTTCGGGCCGATGGCGTTCGTCTACCTGCTCGCGTCGCTGTTCTTCTCGATCGGCCTGCATCCGCTCGGCGCCCGCTGGATCCAGCGACACTACATGACGGGCGGGGACGAGGATCAGGAGACGTTCAGTTACTACGGGCCGCTCAACAAGCTGGCGTTCAACGTGGGCTATCACAACGAGCACCACGACTTCCCGTCCGTCCCCTGGAACAACCTCCCCAAGATCTACAACGCGGCGCCCACGCTGTACGGCGGCCTGTTCTATCACCGGTCCTGGATGCTGCTGCTGTTCCGGTTCCTCACGGACAAGGAGCTGTCGCTGTACGCGCGGACCGTGCGGGCGGACCGGG
>Ga0326597_10008161_pt1 | contig 14151 bp, 9 predicted proteins | sample RVTome_12_FD_203789 | JGI IMG/M metagenome (GOLD analysis project Ga0326597, IMG submission 203789) | Soil microbial communities from uranium-contaminated site in the Upper Colorado River Basin, Wyoming, United States - RVT100D185 | ecosystem: Environmental > Terrestrial > Soil > Contaminated >... | reverse complement strand
CTACCTCTTCACTCTCCTTCTCGACTCGTTCATCAACCAGGGCTGGGGACTGGGACAGTTCGGGCGAGTGATGCCGGCGGCCGGAACGCTCGCACGCTCCCGGCGACGACTTCGCGAGTCTCTCCAGGAGCGCAATCCCGATCGAACCGTCGTTCCGGGGAACGGGGGCTCTCACCGCCCGGCCGATGTCCGGTTTTCCGGGGCGCCACCGCCTACCTCGATTCGTGAGCGCCGAACGACGGCGCCATGACCTGACGATTACGACGAAATCGAGAAATGGAGACGATCATGCGACGCAACGTTCATGGCGTGCTCGCCGGGCTGCTCGGCGCCACAGCCATCCTCGGAAGCGCTCCGGACGGGGCGCGGGCCCAGACACCGAAGGTCTATTACGCGTGTTACGTGCCCTCGACCGGTACCGTCTACCGGATCAAGGAGCCGGACACGCCGCAGCAGTGCTCGTCCAGTAACAAGAAGGGCGCGCAGGTCGATCACGTCGAGTTCAGCTGGACCGATGGCGCGGGTGCGCTCTTCGCGAACAGTCCGGCCGGCGGCGACCTCGGCGGGACCCTGGACGCGCCGACCGTCGCGAAGCTACTCGGCCGCGCGATCGGCTCTGGCGCGCCCGCCAACGGATACGTCCTGACCTGGGATGCCACCGCGAACGAGTGGCAGGCGAAGCCGGCGCCCGGCGGCTCGGGCGGAACGACCGACCACGGCTCGCTCATCGGCCTGACCGACGATGACCACCCGCAGTACCTGCTCGCCGACGGCGTCCGCGGCTCGACCGACGGATTCGCCGTGGTGACCGCGACGCTCCACACCGGCACCATCCCGGTAACCGGCGGCGGCACGAGACTGATGTGGTACGCGGGCAAGGGCGCACTCCGCGCCGGCGGCGTGCTCGATGCGCAGTGGAATGACGCGAACATCGGGGACTGGTCCGTAGCGATGGGCTGGAACAGCATGGCCACCACGTTCGGGTCGGTCGGTCTCGGCGTGGCCTCCCGGGCGACGGGCCACCGCGCGGCGGCGCTCGTCGGAGGCTGGGCCTCCAACGAGCAGACGTTCGCGGTCAATGGCATCGCCAGCGGCATGTACTCAACAGCGATCGGAGACCAGACGAAGGCATCAGGCGACCGGTCCATGGCGCTGGGCACCGCCGCGGACACCAACGACAAACTGGGTGCCTTCGTCTGGGGCGACGGCTCGACCACCAACCCGGTGAAGGCGCTGGGCACCAACCAGTTCGTGGCCCGCGCCGCCCACTTCTGGCTCGGCAACTCGAACAACGTGACGCGGACGCTCGGCCGGTACATCGAAACGTCCACCGGTGCATTCCTCTCCTCGGGCGGCACGTGGACGAACAGTTCCGACGTCGCGAAGAAGACGGGCTTCGAGGATGTGGACGGCGAGGACGTGCTCGAAAAACTCGCCGCGATGCCGGTCTCGACGTGGAGCTACAAGGAGGAAGACGCGTCCGTCCGCCACATGGGACCGACGGCGCAGGACTTCCGCGCGGCGTTCGACCTCGGAAGCACCGACAAGGCGATCGCCACTGTCGATGCCGATGGCGTCAGCCTGGCCGCCATCAAGGCCCTCACCGCGAGAACGCGCGATCTCGACGCGCGCAACCGCTCGCTGCGCGCGGACAACGCCGCCCTCATGACGAGGATCGATCAGCTCGAGAGCAGCGGCCGCGCAATGCGCGCCGAACTGGACGCCGTCCGCCAGCAGCTCGACCAGCTCGCGGCGCGGCTCGCAAGTCTCACGGCCAGCGGCGACGCGGGCGCCGGAATTGAGGAGGCCACCATGTACCTGATTACGATGAACCGGCCGATGAGCCGGCCCGCACGCCGCACGTGCCTGATCGCAGGCCTCCTGTTCGCAGCCGCCTGCACGGAGGTGCCCTCGCCGATGGAGCCGGTCGCACCTGAACCGGCGTTCGAGACGCCGCCGGCATGCCGACGGATGCGGCGGGCGCCGCTGTCCGGGATGCCATCGATCGCGTCGTCGCGGGCCTGCCCGAAGGCGCCGCGGCGACCGGCCTGAGACGCGCCCTCGAAGAGCTGGTAGCGGCGATTTCGGGAAACACCGCCGTTCCGGTCGCTTCGGCGATCGCACGTGCGGACGCGACCCTCGACGCATACCGGACCGGCGCCAACGCGGCGACCGGGGATGCGCCGGACCTGGAGGTCATCGCGCTCGCCCTTGCGGCGGCGGACGCTGCGGTCCGCCGGGGCGCGGGGACTCCGTAACAGCACTGCGGCACAGATCTTCGAGACGATGCCGGAGCGGCCATCAGGTCCGCCACCCCATCGGGCGGCAGTTCACGACTAACCGTTCGTTTCAACATGCGCCGGCCGGCCCCTGAAGCAGCGGGGCCGGTGCGGCGCACGCGCGTGCCCGATGCTCCAGCCGGTGGGTGCCCCCAAAGCGTCCGCCCGCGGATTTCTCAATCTTTCCTGCGGGTCCATTGGCCAGATGTGACCGAAGCGCATGCGGAAGACGGGCTTCGCGAGCAGCCCGACTGGAAGCGGAAGCGCCAGAAGGCGTCAGCTCTTGTCGATGACGAGCAGGGCGAGCAGGGCGGGCAGGTAGAGGATCGAGGCAATGAAGACACGCCGCGCGCGGCCGCGGGCGCGATCGGCGAAGAAGGAGAAGCCCGCGGCGAGGAACAGGCCGCCGAGCACGAGAGCGCCTGCCGGATAGATCCAGCCGGTCATGCGGAATACCGCGGGCAGCAGGCTGACGGGCAGGAGGGCGATGGTGTAGAGCACCATCTGCCGGGCGGTCCGGTCCCCGTCCGGATCGATGCCGCTGAGCATGCGGAACCCGCCGCGCGCGTAGTCCTCGCGATACATCCAGCCGAGCGCGAAGAAGTGGGGCATCTGCCAGACGAGAACGATGGCGAAGAGGGCCAGTCCACCCCTGCCGATGCCGTTGGTGGCGGCGGTCCAGCCGGCGAGCGCCGGGAGGGCGCCGGGCACCGTGCCGGCGAGCGTAGCCATCCAGGTCTTTTTCTTGAGCGGCGTGTAGACCAGCACGTAGCTGAGCAGCCTGGCCGCGATGACGGCCGCGGTCAGCGGATTCACGAGGAAGAAGAGGTGAACGAGGCCTATGAAAGAAACACCGCAGGCGAAAAGCAGGGCTTCGAGGTTGCCAATGCGCCGGGATGGCAGGGGCCGCGCACTCGTCCTGCGCATGAGGGCATCGGCATCGCGCTCGACAGGATCAAACTGTCTCGCGGTGCCTCTCAGCCCCAGCGGGGCTGCTCGTCCGGGTCGATGCCCAGTGTGAGCTTCGCGCACAGCTCATGGGACAGCATCGAGTTCGCCGGGTGGATCCGACCGAGACGGGCGTCGCGGAAAAGCTGCTCGAAGGGTCCTTTCCTGGAGATGCCGAACCCACCAGCCAGATCGAGAGCCCTGTCCACTACGCGCCACGCGCTTTCCACGGCGTGGTACTTGGCGGCCACGATCCTGATCACCCAGTCCGTGCCGTGGTCAACGCCGTCGGACCAGTGCCGGGCGACCTGGTCCAGGTGCGGGCCGATCCCCTCCAGTTCCAGCACCATTTCCGCAATTCCCTGCTGCACGCCGGGGTGGTAGGCCATCGAGCGGGTCACACCCAGCGAGGTCTTCTTCTTCACCGTTTGGACGGTGAGATCCAGAGCGCGCCGCGCCATACCGCAGTATACGTTGCCGAAGCCGAGCAGCCCCCACGCGAAGATCGCCAGTACGAATGCGTCCATGCCCGCTGCACCGGCAGGGAGTACACGCACGATATAGCGGTCCGGAACGACGACGCCGTCCAGGATCGTGTCATCGCTGTGCGTGGCACGCATGCCCATCACGTCCCAGGTTTCCCGGATTCTGGATCCTTCGCTGTCGCGCGGCATGAAGGCATGCACAATCATGGGAGCGTCCGGATTCGACGTGTCCATGCCGTGGAGTCCCAGGTAGGACCAGACGGGTGTCAGGCTGCCGAACGACTTGTGTCCGGTGAAGCGGTAGCCGCCTTCGACCCGTTCCGCACGCGTGGTGGAAAGGAGCAGTGGAATGTCATTGCCGGACTCCGCGTGCCCTGCGGCGAATACGGCACCGTTCGCCGCCTCCCTGAGCAACCATTCCATCGATGGGTCTCCACCGCGCCACATGTCGGCGGCGACTCCAGTCCAATACACGTGCATGTTCACCGCGAGGGCGGTGGCCGGCGCGTGATAGGCGAGCCTCCGCTGCTCGCTGCACACCTGCGCCAGGGTGTACCCGCGCCCGCCGAGTTCCGCCGGCACCGCCATCGTAAGGTAGCCCGCGTCTCGCAGCTCCTCGAAATCTTCCGTGCAGAACCGGTTCTCCCTGTCGTACGCCGGCGCGCGCCGTTCGAAGCGCCCGAGCATCTCGTCGGAAAGGATCGGCTGCGGCCCGCCGGTAGTTGTTTCGACGATGGACATTCCGGAATTCACGGATTCGGCCTGGGTCGCCATCGGATTCTCCTCAGAGGGGCTCAGGATAGCGGTATGCTCGTGCGCCAGCAAACGCAGCCAGAAAGCGAATGACGGCCGTCCTGTCATTGGTGTTCGAATGTCAGAGTCGCTCTTCCACTGGGCAGCCGCTGCGGTATCAGCCGTCGCAGTCGGTGTGGTCGGGCACCAGGATCGAGCAGACCATCCCGGACGAATGCGACGAGAGCATCGAATTCATGTTCGCTCAATTGCGGATCCGTCCGGAGCAGCAGGTCCAGTCGGTCCAGCACAGGCTGTATCGGACCCGTACCCTGCAGATCCGCGGGCAGCAGCGCCGTGTTGTACGCAGCGGCGCCGTCCGTGGCGGAAAGGTGATAGCGGATGGCGTCGTCCAGGCGGACGAACGCGCCGTTGTGCATGAATGCGGGCTGAAGTGCGACGTTGCGCAGCGGCGCTGTCCGGAACGCATACCGGTCCGCCGCATTCCCCGTGACCTGTTCCAGGCCGAAATCCTCGTTCATCCCGGGACCGTCGAACACCATGTTGCTGAACGAGGGATTGATCTGTGGGATGCCTGCGACGTGCTGCCTGAAGTCACTGAACATCTCGTTCGACTCGCCCGAGACGGCGTGACACGACACACAACCGGCCCGACCGAAGAACAGCACTGCTCCCTGCTTCTGCAATGCTGTCAGAGCATTGCGAACGCCGCGCGCATATCGGTCGACAGGCGCGTCCGCGAATACGAGAGTGAACTCGAACTCTGCGATCGCACTGGCGAAGTCGTCGAACGTGATCGGCGCTCCAGCCTTCACGTGGGCAAACACGCGTGCGAACAGCTTGCGGTATTCGTCCGTGGCGTTCAGCCGACGGACGACCTCGGCGCGCAGATCATCATTATCGCCCGGGAAGTGGAAGCCGGCCGCTTCGACTCTCTCGGTCGGAGGTATGAAGGCCTGTGCCGTCAGCAGATGTGGCAGGTAGGAGAGCGTGGTGCCCTCCGGCGCGGGAAAGACGAAGCCCTGGCTGTTATCGAATGGATCGCCGGACGGTGCATTGAACCGCGAGTTCCACATCAGTGTCGGGTAGAAGGCGGTGTTGATCACCATCGGCGATCGGCGCTGGTTGCGCGGGCCGGCGCGGCCCGGTCCGACGATGCCATTGTTGTCGATGCCGATCGCAATCGGCTGCGTGTCGCCGAAGCCGTTCGTCGGAGAATGACAGCCTGCGCAGGAATTGTCGTCATTGAGCCCCTGGATCGGATCGAACCACAGCAGGCGCCCGATATCGGCGAGCTGATGGTCGATGCGACGTCCCAGCCGCGACTCCAGCCTGCTGGCAATGCGGCCGGTGAATCCGAGGTTCGCAAGATAGCCGCGCAGCTCCGCATCCAGGTCGGGCGCAGCGGTCCTGGCGGCGGAGATCGACTCGACGCCGGTAACGCGCTCCGTGTCGAAATCCGAACAGCCGCCGATCGTCAGTGCAGCGAGCGACAGAAGGAAACGGCGCCGAATGCTGGTCTGGTTCATGATGGAGTCCTCTCAGGGCTGCCGGCTCCGGAGAGCGACGCGACGTGCGCAGGAACTGGCACGACAACCGCCGCAGTCCGGAGCCGTCATGGCCGCTCAGCAGGAGACGTTCGGGTTGCCCTCGGCGAACATTCCCTCGGGATTGTGCCGCCAGATCCAGACGTGGAGACCCCAGACGCCGAACTCCTCCTCCGCATAGAACGTGTTGCCGAGGAGCTCGGGCGGCTCCGTTGGCATCCCGTCAGCGTCGAGAGCGGGAATCGCGAGGTCGACTCCCGCCAGCTTCGGCGGGCCACTCCCGCCCGCGTCGTAGAGCAGGCCCTCCGGCTTCTCGAGATCGATCACGCCGTCCGCCACGCGGTCGAAGTTGGCGTACAGCAGGCCAGCCGGAGCGTGGCCCGGCCGGACCTCACAGTCCACCCGAACGAAGCCGTCCGCGATCGCGTTGTCGAGGTTGTGGTACTGCGCGGTGGCGCGTCGGAGCGTGGCGAGCACCGCTCCATCGCCTGCGGACAATACACTGGCGAACTGTGCACTGGCGAACTGCGCCGAGCTCACGGCCTCCGGTTCTGATACGAGAGGTGTTTCATCGCCGCACCCGACGAGCAGCGCCGCGGCCGCGACGAAGGCCAGTGAGTGCCTGAGTGAATGCCATTCTGTCGTGATCATGTTCATTCTCCTCGAGAAATGGGCGAGCCGCGCAGGCGGACCCTCGTGGGCAGGATCGAATGCGCCTGCATATGGGGTAAGCCGAAAGCCATCTCGAATCGGCTCATGCGCGTCCCTCGAGCCGCCGGGGACGTGAGCGGCCGACCGCTCTCTCTCGTACTCCAGCGATCGGCGCTCGAAGCGGCCGGGCATCTCCTCCGAAAGGGCCGGGCGCGAGGACGAGGAACTCGTCTTCAGTCAGCATGGGATCCGTGCGGAGCGGGGAATCCCCCAGTGGCAGTCAATGCGGCGTGACTGTTCTTCCACTGGGGGATGATTCATTGCTGGACTCGGCCACCGTGGATCAGGGGTTGCTGCTTCCCGGTGCACCGACGTGCACGGCGATCACCGCCGGGTTGGCGTTGCCCGGCATCGGTGGATCGCTCAGGAAATGGATGATGGCGGAGTTCACGACGAAGAGCGTGTGGCGCTCGCGCCCGGTGCCGAACGTCAGGCCCGTGGGAAAGTCCAGCGGTGGGCCTGAGGCAATCTCGGAGAAGTCGGTGCCGTCGCTGCTTATGCGGACCACCTTGTTGCCGGCGTTCGCGGCGCCGTAGATGGCGCCCCGTGCGTCCATCGTGATTCCGTCGAGGCCGAAGAGAGCCGGGTCGGCGATCACCACAGACGGCTGACCCGCACTTCCGTCAGGAAGGATCGGAACGTAAACCACCTGACCCTTTTCCGCGTTGGAGACCACGAGGCCTCCCGCGGACCCCTGACCCGATCCGCGGGCGAAGGGCATCTTCCCGCCGGGAACGACCACGATGCCGTTGGCACCGATCCCGAACCCCAGGCCGTACGCGCCCGTGCCTTCCAGCGACTGGTCCTGGACCCATATCTCGGCCGCGCCCCCCGCCAGGACGCGCCACACAGCGCCGGCCGAGTCAGTGATGTAGAGGGTCCCGTCGGGCGAGAACGCGACGTCATTCGGAAGGGGAATGCCACCCGTTCCAGCGACCCGCTCCTTCCCGCCGCCTGAGCCGATCCTCCAGACGCCGTGCACGTCCGCGTTGCTCGACCCGTTGGCCGCGTAGAGGTTCTCCCGCGCATCGAACGTGAGACCGACCACGCCGAAGAAGCCCTCCAGAGGGAACGTTGCCACGACCTCCTGGAAGGTGCCGGAGGGGTCGAGCTTCCAGATCTCACCCAGAAACGACATGCTAACGTAGATGTTGCCGAAGCGATCCACGGCAATGCTCTCGGGAAGCTCCCCCGAGAAGGCGTCGAAGCTCGTGACGGTCGTGATCGCTCCGTCGCTTGCGGACAATGCACTGGCGAACTGCGCCGAGCTCACGGCCTCCGGTTCTGATACGAGAGGTGTTTCATCGGCGCACCCGACGAGCAGCGCCGCGGCCGCGACGAAGGCCAGTGAGTGCCTGAGTGGAAGCGATACGGTCGTGATCATGTTCATTCTCCTCGAGAAATGGGCGAGCCGCGCAGGCGGACCCTCGTGGGCAGGATCGAATGCGCCTGCATATGGGGTAAGCCGAAAGCCATCTCGAATCGGCTCATGCGCGTCCCTCGAGCCGCCGGGGACGTGAGCGGCCGACCGGAGCTGGAGCCGCCAGTTCGTTGTCTGGCACGCCTTCAACGCCTACCTTCCCAGGGGACGTTCCTCACGGCCGTGTCCGCCTCTTTTCCGATGTGAGCGCCAATGCGAGATGAGGGTGACATTACGCGGGTGCTCGTCGGCATGGGGCGTGGCGGACACGGCAACATGGACCGGCTGCTGCCGCTGGTGTATGCCGAGCTCGAGCGCCTGGCCCACCGCCAGCTCTACTCGGAGCGAAGCGACCACACGCTGCAGACGGCAGACCTGGTGCACGAAGCCTATCTGAAGCTGGGCGCGCTCGGGCGCATCGAGTGGAAGAACCGGGCGCAGTTCTTCGCCATCGCCGCTCAGGCGATGCGTCGCGTTCTGGTGGACCACGCCGTCCGCCGGAAGGCATCCAAACGGGGAGGCAAGCGGTATCAGGTCCCGCTGGAGGAGGGCATGCTCGTCTCCGAAGCACAGGCGGACGAGGTGCTTGCCCTGCATGCCGCTCTTTCCGAGCTGGAAGGCATCAATGAGCGTCTGGCGCGAATCGTCGAGTTCCGCTACTTCGCGGGCCTGTCGATCGAAGAGACGGCCGAGAGTCTGGGGATCTCGCCAGCCACGGTGAAGCGGGACTGGACCATGGCGCGAGCATGGCTCCACCGGGAACTCAGCAAATGACCGGGCGGACAGGATGATCGCGCTGGCGATCGCGATAGCTGCCCTGGGCCTCTCTGTCCTGCTGGTTCTGGTCTGGCAGCGCCGGCGTACGGCCGCGGCAACCAGGCGCTCCGCGTCGCCCACGGATTCCGGCGAGTGGCAGGAGGTGCAGGATGTCCTCAACGACGCACTGGCGATCTCTTCGAGCGAGAGAGCGGGCTTCGTGGCGAACGCTTTCGCCGGCAGACCCGAGTTGCGCCGCGAGGTGCACTCCCTGCTCGCCGCTGACGCGCGGGGCGGTATGCTGGACCGGCCCGCACCCGATCTGCCGATGCCGACATTCCCGCCCGATCCCTCCAGCTTCCCGGCGCGCGGCCGCATCATGGGCCGCTACGAGATTCTCGACACGCTCGCCGGTGGCGGCATGGGTGTCGTTTACAGAGCGCGGGATCTGCGTCTGGAGCGAGTCGTCGCTCTGAAGTTTCTCCCCCCGCATCTGGGTGCGGACGAGCACGCAAAGCAGCGCTTCCTGGTCGAGGCGCAGTCGGCCGCGGCGCTCGACCACCCGAACGTCTGCACGATCCATGAGATCGGTGAAACGGACGACGGTCAACTCTTTCTCGCGATGCCGTTCTACGAGGGCGAGACGCTGAAGCATCGCCTTGCGAACGGTGCGCTTTCGCCGGACGACGCGACCGACATTGCCATCCAGGTCGGCAGGGGTCTCGCCATGGCGCACGAGCGCGGCATCATCCACCGCGACATCAAGCCGGCCAACCTGGTGGTAACGCGTGAAGGAGTGGTCAAGATCCTCGATTTCGGGATTGCCAAGCTTGCCGATGTCACGTTGACCAGCCCGGGAGTTACGCCCGGCACGGTGGCATACATGAGTCCCGAGCAGGCTGGTGGTGACGATGTCGACGTCCGCACCGACCTGTGGTCGCTCGGTGTGGTTCTCTATGAGATGCTCACCGGCGAACGCCCCTTCCGCGGCGCGAATGACAGTATTGTCCTGGACGCTATTCGGACCGGCGATCCCCGGCCGGTCAGTGCGCTGCGCCCTGATGTGCCGGCAGCTCTCGAGCAGGTGGTGAACCGTGCCCTCGCCAGGGTCCGGGAGGACCGCTTCGCAACTGCCCCCGACATCGTGCGAGCGATCGAGGCGGTTGGTGACGCCGTGGTCGGATCCCGGCCGGCGCCGGTGCCCGAGCAGATGAGCGATACAGCGGCCGTCGATTTCCTCGATGAGGGCGAGCGACGCCAGGCGACGATCGTCGCGTGCACCCTGTCCGGCTACGACGCCCTGGTAGGCGGCCTGGTGCCGGCCGAGATGGACAGCCTGGCGCGCAGGATCCGCGTGGAGGCCGCCGCCGTCGCCGACCGATATGGCGGTACGCTCAACCGCTGCGCAGGTGATGAGATCGTCCTGCTCTTCGGCATTCCCATGGCGCACGAGGACGATGGAATCCGCGCGGCACGGTCGGCGCTGGAACTTCACGAGCTGCTGCGCGCCCTGAGTGAGGAAACCGGGCAGCGCACCGGTCTGACGTTCCGGCTGCATACCGGGATCGACACGGGCCGCGTCATCGTTCACGCGCAGGACGGCCGGAACGGTGAGCGAGAGTACCGCATCGACGGCAGCGCCGCACAGATCGCTCAGCGGCTTGCCGCGCACGCGGGCGCTGACGAGGTCTGGGCCACTCCGGAATGGCAGCACCTGATCGGCAGTTTCTTCGAGACCGAGCCGCGCGAAGCGCTCGCCGTGCGAGATCGGAAGCAACCGATGATCCCGGTCCGGGTGCTGGGAGAGTCAGGCTATCGAACTCGTCTCGAGGCCGCGGAAAAGCTGGGCCTGACCCCGTACATCGGCCGCTCGGCAGAGTTGAGCACCCTGCAGCGCTCTCTTCATGATGCGCTGAGGGGCGAGGGGCAGTTCGTGACCATCACCGGAGAGGCCGGTATCGGCAAGAGTCGTCTGCTCCACGAGTTCCGCAAGACGATGCACGGCGAGGGCGTCTCCTGTCTGCTCGGGCGCTGTCAGTCCGATGGCGGGGGTGTACCGTATCTCCCGTTCACCGAGATTCTGCGCGCGGTCCTGCGGATCGGTGAACCATCCGGCGGTGTGCTCGCAAGCATCCTTGCCCGCATCCGGTCGATCGGCACGGAACTGGAAGAGTTCATACCTCTGTACCTGCACCTGCTCTCCATTCACAGCACCGAGTTCCGTGTACCGGGTCACCTGCAGGGCGATACGCTCCGGCTGGCCATCGAGGAAGCGCTCGCCGCTCTCCTGACACTGAGCACGCGACGCCAGCCGGTCGTCGTGTTCCTCGAGGACTGGCACTGGGCTGACGACGCGTCGCGCTCGGCGCTCGAACAGGTAGCGGAACTGGTTTCCGGCTATCCGCTCCTCGTCGTCGTAACCAGCCGTTCCGGGTACGGCGTCAGATGGGGTACGCCGGGCCAGCATACAGCCGTCCCGCTCCGCCCGCTGGATGCCAGTTCCCTGTTTGCGCTGCTCAAATCCTTTCTGCGCGTACAAAGCTTCCCCCAGGATCTCGGCGCACTTTTCCATGAGCGCACCGGAGGCAACCCGTTCTTTCTGGAAGAAATCTGCATGGCACTCCTCGAGGATGGTGCCATCCGGATCGAGGGCGGCGAGGCCCGACCGACGGGATCGTTGCAGTTGCTGGACCTGCCGGACTCGATCGAGGCGGTAATCCGGGCGCGTCTCGATCGCCTCGACCGCCCCTCGCGTGACGTCCTGCGCCTCGCCTCGGTCGCAGGCCGGGAGTTCACTCGCGCCATCCTGGAGCACACTGTCACCGACGGCGAAGGTTTGCCGGAGTCGTTGGAAAAGCTCAAGGCCGCAGGACTGGTCCAGCAGGCGCAGATCGTCCCGGAAGTGCTGTACCGGTTCAAGCACGTTCTCACGCAGGAGGTCGTGTATGCCAGCCTTCTGGAGCATCAGCGCCGGGACCTGCATGGTCGGGTAGGCGCGCGAATCGAAGAGATCGGCCGGGACCGCATCGAGGACCACCTGGACCGTCTGGCACATCACTTCAGCCGCGCGGAAGAGTGGCAGAAGGCCGTGCTGTACGGGATGCGCTCAGCGGAGCGGGCCGCCGCGCTGGCGCAGTACGCGGAGGCGCTCCAGGTCCTCGACAGGACGCGGAGATGGCTCATCCATCTCCCGGAAGGCAGCGCACGGGAGGACGCGTTGCTCGAGATCCTGCTGCGGCAGGAAAGACTGTGCGAAACGTTGGGTCAGCGCGAACGTCAGCAGCAGATCATCAGCGAGCTGATCGGACTGCTCGGGCCGGACGGCGATCGCGCCCGGCTTGCGGAGGTCTACCTGCGGCAAGGTGATGTCTGCACGCTCCTGCGCCGTTTCGACGAGGGCGAGCAGGCGCTGCAGCGCTCGCTGCGGATCCAGCGCGAACTCGCCGATGAAACGGGTCAACAGAAGGCGCTGCGCAGTCTTGGATTGCTGCGCTGGCACCAGGGTCGCAACCGGGAAGCGTTCAACTGTATCGCGGAGGTCGTCGCGATGGACCGGGAGCGCAACGACATCGGCGCGCTCGTGGGTGACCTGACCAGCCTTGCGAACGCACTCAAGTCGATGGGCGAGGCCACGCAGGCGAGAACTCGCCTCGAGGAGGGCCTCGCCATCGCTGAGGAGGCCATCGTCAATGGCTCGACCACACCCGGCGATCTCCGCGTCAAGCAGGCCTACATCCTCAACTCCCTTGTCCTCCTGCATCGGGAGGCCGGTAACCTGGATGCCGCGCTGGAATGCCTCGAACGCGCCGAGAAGATCGCGGAGGTGAAGCGACTTCCGGTGTACCTGCCGTACCACCACGCGGTCGCGGCCCACGTCTACCTGCAGCAGGGTAGAATCGAGCAGAGCCTCGCACGTTACCAGATGGCCGTGGAGTTCGCACGAAAGTCCAAGTACGTGCCTGGACTGTCGCAGACACTGCTCATCCAGGGCCAGGTCCTGCTGAGCTTGAACAGGTATAACGAGGCCCTGCCCTGCCTCGAGGAAGCCGCCGCCCTGTTTACCCAGCTGCAGGATCGCGAAGCCGTAGCCCACATCTGGTCCGAAATCGCCAGTGCGTACGAGGGGAAGCACGATCATGCGGGTGCGATCGCTGCGTGGACCCGGACCAGGGTTCTGCAGAAGCAGATCGGCAACGCAGCCGGCGAGTTGGCGGCACTGGAGGGCCTCGGCGCCGCGACGCGGCGGCACACGGCTGAGCCGTCGCTCGCGCTCGCCTGCTACCATGAGGCCGTCAAGCTCGCACAGGTACTCCAGAACCGCGCCGCCGAGGGCCGTCTGCGCAACACCGTCGGAATTCTCGAGTGGAGCCGCGGCGAGTATGTGCAGGCGCTTCCGCACTACGAGCGCGCGCTTGTTATCTTCAGGGATCTCCAGGACACGGCCAACGCCGGACTGATGCTGAACAGCGTGGGTGTAACGCTCAAGCAGCTCGGCCAGACGGCCGAAGCAAGGAGCCGATTCGAGGAAGCGGTCGCACTGCACCGGGAGACAGGTCAGCGCCAACTGGAAGGGCACGCTCTGGCGGCACTGGGTGACATCAGCGAGGAACTCGGCGATACGGTTGCAGCGGTCGACTACTACGAGCGTTCACTCGCGATCCGCCGTAGCATCGGCGATCACCGGGGCGAGGGCTGGATGCTCTACAATCTCGCCCGCAGTGGCGGAGCAGGACGGCACGACCGTGAGCGGGTCAAGCGCGCTTCACAGATCGCGCAAGGATGCGGAGACCAGGAGCTCGCCGCCGCTTGCGAGGCGTTGCAGCACATATCCGGATGACAGCCACCTTTTCATGGAGAGCTCCATGCCCAGATACATCATCGAGCGGAACGTCGGTCAACTGACGCCCGAAGAAATAGAGGCCGGGAGCAGAAAGTCCATTGAAGTGGTGGATTCGATGCCGGGCGTGGTCTGGATCCGCAGCTACATCTCGCATGCCGAAGGCAAGATCTACTGCGAATACGATGCGCCGGACGAGGAAGCGGTCCGGGAGCATGCCAGACGGGCCGGTATCCCTGTGGACCGCATCTCGGAGGTCTCGCTGGAGATCAGTCCGGCCATGTTCCGGTAGGGACGGGATCGTCCGCGAATCGGCCGGATGTCGCGGACAGGCCCAACGTTCAGCCGACGTCTGATGCTCCGGTCGCGACGCCGGTAGCAGGGCAGGCTTGTCACGGTGTCGCCCGCATTATGT